>JAESFT010000329.1_pt1 | contig 35452 bp, 35 predicted proteins | sample 9269451 | NCBI WGS metagenome assembly JAESFT01 (sample SAMN14502557, study PRJNA617106) | algae metagenome | isolation source: Scytonema hyalinum WJT4-NPBG1 and co-occurring heterotrophs from well... | place: USA: Mojave Desert, Joshua Tree National Park, California | collected 2006-05-25
TCTTCATTGGAACTAACTCTGAGTGACGGTTGCGCTCTGCGCAACCGCTAAATTGGCATTGGCGATCGCATTAATCTCAGACTGCGAAGCGCTCGAACTCAGATAACCCGCAACTTGGGTTAATAGAGCAATTGAAATACAAGAAGTGCAAAATACGTAGATTTTGCGAGGCAATTGGTGATGTAGCTGTGCCAACATAGTGCGGTATCTATTAGCACGCTTTATCGAATGACCGACATTTATCTCAGCGTGGACGTGGGAGGCTCCCAAACCAAGATTATTTATCAACTCAAAGACTCCCCAAAACCCAATTATTTACTGTTGCCACCAGAGTTAGAGGAGATTACTAAAACCAAACTCGACAATTACATGGCACGGTTGGGGTGGATTGGCAGTCCCAGTCCCGACCAACAATTATGGGTGATGTGGAATGAGCGTGTGGTGGTGTTGGGAGATTTCGCCTCTTGTTTTGACCCCCAAGACCGCCTGGGCGAACTTAAGTACGAGAATGCTTTATGGAAGGTGTTGGGGGCAATTGGGCTACTGGTGGAAATGTCGAAAATCAAGGTACCGCCCAAAAAGCCCCTACTGGTAGAACTGGCACTACTTCTCCCCTGGAATGAGTACAGCGATCGTAAAAGATTTGAGGAACAGTTGCGGAAAATGCTAGCTGGTTTTCAGGTACGGAATACTGCACTGAAGGTGAGCTTGGAGCGCTTTTTGTGCCGACCTGAAGGTGGGGGATTGGCAGCAGTGCGGATTAAACAGCAGGGTTTAGGCTGGTTGCGCTCTAAACAACTGGGAGTGCTGATGTTTGGTCACAGGAATACAACGGCGCTTTACTTCGACCGAGGACAATTGAAACTTGGGGATAGTCCGTTGTTGGGGTTTGCCAATATGTTGGACATGGTTATTGAGATGACCAGCGGTTTAGACCGAGAGCGGTTGGCAGAAGCGATATTTTCAGCACGTTATGCCATTCGAGATCAATTATATGACCCCGGTTATCCTTACACCCGCCGTCCCAACTGGGTTAATTCGGCATTGATTAAAGCTTTAGCCAGTGCTAAAGATCCAACTCTGAGAGCATCTGAAATTCAGGATATTGGTAATGCGATATCTGTAGCGACGGCTGAGTATTGGGATAAACTGGAGCGTTGGTTGAATAAAGTGCTACCAGATGGGTTGGATGAGGTGATTATTGGCGGAGGTGCGGCTTACCACGTTGAACCAGAGTTGGAGGGTTATTTTAACTGCTCTCCCAGAATAGAGACTCAGTATAGTTCCAGTAGGGATAGTTACGGTAGCGGTAAAAAAGTTAGAACGGAGGGATACATTCGTAAAGATAACAACAAACACTTCACACCCATGATTTGGGGTGCTGGTATTGCCGAGCAAGTGAAACAAACTTTCAACCTAAAAGAAAAGCTGTCTGGGGAACAGTGTATGTCGGCTCGACTTGTGGACTGCTTTGGGTTATTTGATTATCTGGTAGGACTGGGGGAAGGCAATGAGTAGAGCCAGAAAAAAGCGCTTGAGTTTGAGCCTGCGTCTCCAGCCCTATGAAGGCGATCTCTTGGCAGAAGTGGTAGATTACTTGAATTCTCTGCCCAAGGATGAAGTGAACCGGAAGGTGGCAGATATTTTGGTGGCGGCTTTCTTGCCAATTGCGCGATACAAATGTGGGAACCACAGCCCAGAGCAACTGCGAATAGCTTGCTGGGAGGCGCAGGATTCCCTGAACAAGCACGGTAGTCATATGCGTTTTGCTATGTCTGTAGAACAACCGCAGTATGTGCTGCCAAATCATGTTACGCCCCATGTTCCTGTTGAGGTTCAGGCTAATCCCCCTGCCATTAATGGCAAGACAACTTTACCATTAGACTCTCTAGAGTCAGCAGAAACATTGGGGCGACCAAATGCCTTAATTCAAGGTAAGGCATCGTCACTTGATGTGGACAGTCTTTTTGGGGACGGTTAGTGCTGCCAGCACACAGAGCGACAGCTTTATTTATTGAAAAAATTTCACCTCCTCCAAATAACTCACCCCAATAAACTTACCGTTTCATCCATGCGCCAGTTTAATTGTGGAATTTACACAATTAATTTTGTCAGGGGTCGCAATTAATGGTGACGCACTCTTTGACAGGAGGAGCTTAATTATTAGAAAACCTGATAATTGTTGCATTTTTTCTGGTTAAAGTTGGCTCCAATCCGCTCCAATCTAAAGAAAAATTCTCCTAAAAATTCCAGAATCTACGTAAATTATTTTTGCTTGTTCTTAGTAATTTTTGAAACAGACAATCGAAGTCAAATGAAGACTTTTGAAGGCAAATAAAGCCTAATTATTAGTAAAATTGATGAAAAATGCCATAGGTCAGCGATTAAACTTAGCTTATGTTGGCTTATCGAACAAGAGTGTGAAATTTTGAGCGCTCCTGAACGTGTAAAATCCTTTTGGCAAGGGTTTGAGACCATGCCAGAACAGTTTTGTTGTGATAACGAGAGGATTTTTAAGCAAAAAAATCCTTCATATTCCTTCAAGAGAGCATACATTTCAAGTGCGAACGCCGTCAGGAAGTATTTCAGCACCCTAAAAATCAGTTTGCGTATACTTACTACGCAATTTGTTTCCTAATGGGTCGGCATCCTTCCTAAAAATTGCTTCAAGAGTCCCCTGAATAGGGCGAGGTTTAAGCGGGAAAAATAAGTATTAATAATACTTATTCAAATAAACATTCTTTAACAAGTAAAGACATTTTGTTTCCTACATGAGCAACCCCCAAACTGAATTCGACACACCCTGACAAGACATACTACAGCTTTATTTTGAGGACGCATCAATACCCAGCAATTCCCCTTAATCAGCCAGTCGCCCCCTCCTTTGGTAAATCTGATTCATTGAGCCACTCATAAAATTGAGGCGCTAACTGCTCTATAAGTCGCAGACTGTGCGCTGCAATTTGCTCCAATAGCAGTACCGCACACCACCGCTGCTCGCTTGTCCAACGGCTGAGAGTGGCTAAAACTGCCTCAACACCGGACGCAATCGCTTCCCGAAGTATCTGGAGGCTGGTTTCAAATGGGGTGCTGTCTCCATCTAATGGTTCCCAATCCTCACCAACTTCACATATACGGGAGGAATTATAGCTCTTGGACAAATCCACCCCATTATTTCCGGTAGTATCTACCCCCTTCCCTAGGGGTTCCCCTATACCATTATGGGGGGGGGTGGATACGGGGGTATTAGTCGGCGCAACACCATACTGTGCTTGCATTCCAGCCTGATATCGCCGTTGCTCTTCTACTGCTTGTCTCGCACGTTCTTCCTTCTGTGTACGTTTATTTTCTCGATGCTTAATTACCGAAGACGCAAAATCCCATTCCTCTTTGGAAAGTAAAAAATGTTTAACTTGTTTACCCCTTGGACCAACTTTACGGTCAACTAGTTTTAATCCCAACTGGTCGAGCAAAGTCCCCAACAACCATATTGGTTTGCAGTCAGGAGGAACCGTAAACCCTAAAATTGCTTTAACGTGAGGCGCACAGTATACAGCAAATTTGCTCATTTGTACCAATTCCGGGTCATTCGCCGTAACTTTTGCCCCATCAATTAAGCGTTTGAGGATATTTGGCAGTCCCAAAGTAAACCTTGCCAGCCAAGAAGCCGAATAATTCCCCCAGTCCATGCACAACGGCAATTTTGACCGCTCCGAGCGGTCAAACTCTGCCACAATAGCTGGTGGTAACGGGTACAATTTCCCAGTAATCGGGTCAGCAATTGTACCTTCTGGCTCTGAAATTACTGCTTCCAATGCAGCGATCGCCCGATTTAATAGACCTTTTTTATCTTTTTCAACCAGCGATTCTGTAACCTCCATCCCATAAGCATCTTTAATCCGGAATTTCTCGCATTCAAAAACCTCTTCCGGCTTGAGGTAATCTTTACTAGTACGCTGACGATACTCAGTAGGAGAAATATCCTTAGCTTTTGCTACAGATGCATAATAAGCAGCATCCAAAGCCAAGGCCGCATTTTTAAGACGCTCCTGGGCAAGTTTATCATCATAAGCACCCATTGGGATAATAATATTACCCATCTCGGTTAACAAGTTGCGTAAATCAGCCCGCAGGTTGTTAATAGATTGGTGTCGAGAAGCCATTATTTGGCAGTACGCATCAAGCGCCCAGTCTTTTTCAGCACCTCTTCGTCCTGTTTCCCGGTCAATCCTGATCAGGAAAGCGGTCATTTCATTGGTTTGCAGCAACCGCTCTTTAATTTTACTGGCGTTGGTATCCTTATAGCCGAAAGGAGGTCTTGGTGCCACCCAAACGTGAATTGGTACTTTGGGACGATAGCGGTACAGTTGTTGGACGCATTCGGTAGCTGTTTGCGAACCCCCGTGAAAAACGCCAAAAACGGCATCAAAATGATAATTAGGTATATCCACCCCTGTACCCAAGCTTGGGGACGTTAAAAGGGCATCTAGACCCTTTACAGCGTTAGTTATGTCTTTGATGAAGGCGACATTTTCTTCGCTGCCCGAATTGTCTGAGTGAATAGACCAGATTCGCATCGGACTTTTAGTTTGTTTTGTCACCTTGTCATCTTTCTTTCGACGTAACTTTTTGGACTTGTTGCCCCTATCATGAGAACTCTTGCAAAAGTCACTTTCGTAAGAGCTGGGTAAAGGGGAAAGGTTAAAGGGTAAAGGTTTTTCTTTCCCCCTTACCCCTTCTCCTTTCCCCTTTTCCCCGACTTCCTCTGTGGAAGATGTGGAAGACGGAGAGTTGGGGTCAGCATCACTCGACTCTACCCGCACTTTCATAGTGAGCGATTCTTCAAGTTTCTTAATAAACCTCTTGGAGTCGGAAGGCACCATAATTTTTTCACCCCTCATCAGCGCTGCTGAAATTTGGGCGACTATGGCGGAAGAATTATCACCTTCGTACCAGTAAATGGGGCGCTCTCCATTTTTCCACTCGTTTTTGATAATCAACGGCTTTTCACCTTTTGGACGCATTGCCCGGAAGAAATCCACCGTCACGTCGTCCATGTGCGCGTCGGCAATAACAACCAACGGCGCATTATACACGATGTATTCCAGCACTTCCAGAATTTGCGCCCGGTGTTCTTTGCAGGTTTTGCTGTGCAGCAGGTGGGTGAGGTACTGGCAAGCTTCATCGATAAACACGCAGCCGTAGGTAAGTGCGTCGGTGTTAAGCTTGTGCAAGCTGTCGATGGTGATGCTGAGGGCATTGGCTTTGGCTAAACCTGTATAACCCAAATCTGAGTACATTTCGGTTTGCAAGCGTTCTGCTAGGTTTTTCAGCAAATTAACCCGATGCCCGTTGTTGAGAAACCGTGCTTCTGGGTGTTCTTCACGCCATTTTTTCAGCAACTCGGTTTTACCAGTGCCCATGTCGCTCGATAATACCACCAACCCAGCATCTGGTAATTTCACAGCTTCGGATAGGTACTTGACATTGACGCGAATATCTGCTGGATATTTTTTGCTTAGTCCTCGATTGCTGAGGTAGAAGGAACGCTGATAATCCGCGAGGGTTTTGGCATCGTCAATAATCGCAGTCAGCTGCTCGTTGGCATCTTCACCCTTCGGGTAAGACCTTCGGTCACGCTGCGCGTGAGCGAAGCGTCTCTGAAAGAGATACGCAGTCGCCTGGGTCGGTAAACCCTCCCGCAGCGCTGACTCACCACGGGCGACAACAAAATCATCAACGCCTTTTTCTGGTCCCGGCAGTAATGCTACCTCGCACTTAGCACCAGCAGCTTCAATTGCCTTGCCTGTACGCAGGGTGGCTTGGAAGACCGACCAACGAGTTTTAAGTTTTGTTTCGTAATCGAAGAGAATAATGAACTTGCGCCCATGACGTGCTAAGGGCATGAGGTCGGGGTGCAGGCGTTCGTCGAAATCCTTTTTACCGACTCGTCCGTTCCAGATACCCGGGAGGGCTAGAGCCACAAAACCTAAACTTAAAAGACACGCCGCTTTTTTCTCGCCCTCACAAAGGATAATGGGTATTTCCGGGTGTAACTGCACCCACTCCCAAAACAAGCGCGGATTTAACCTATCTTGCAGGCGCAGCGCTAATGGAGAATTATACCGCTTGATGTTGTACCTGAGTGCAACTTTATCCCAAATGCAGTCGGGGATATCGAAGTAGGTAACGCGGTTGGGGGTTTTGGGTGGCGATTCGTATTTGACGAATTTACCTTTTTGCCAATTATAGCGGGGGTTGGTGGGCTTTAAGCGCCCCCATTCCATCGGTAGCCAATTGTTTTGGGGGTCGAGTCCCGAAATCCACAAACCCCCGGCTGTGACGTGTTGGTACTGCTTTAAGAAGCCCGAAGTGACTCGACCGGCATTTTTGCGGGGTATGGAGTCGGAGATAAACAGGTAGGAGTAAACCGTTTCTCCTTCTATGTGGATGAAGTTGCTCTCGATAAGGGCGGGATGGATGGCACTAAGTTCGGCTAGTTCGTGGTACTCGGCAACAGTCAGGTTGTTGGGGTATAAGTTCGGGGAATTGTTCATCAGCCCTCACCCCCTCTGCCACTGATACACCTCCTAAGTCCGGATATGGAACATAAAAGAGGGAGCGATCGCTCCTTATGTCTTTGTTGGGACTGACTGGGGATGCTAAAAAATGTACTTGCACTGTGTATATAAATCTTCACGGCGGCTATTCCGGTACGGAACAACCTTCTTTCATACCATGCCGCTTTTTTTACCCCGAAAAATCGAGGTTGCTTAACTTAATTAACTTAATTAAGCTTGTCTACCAGGCTGGAACCATTGACTCACAAAGGTTTCAAAAAAAAGGCGTAGGGGGATTCTAGAGGTTGCGTAGGTCGATTCTATAGATTACGTAGGGGGATTCTAGAAAAACTTGTCTACCCACTCAAAGCTATATGGAATATGCATTTTGGTGATTCCATTCTCAATAAGCAGAGTAGACAAACGATTTATCAATAGTTTCAGCTTTTTACTTATTGAGAATCGCTGGATGCTGGAAAGATATAAATAGCCCAAAACCTTTCAATAGCAAGTGTTTTGGGCTATTTATTTAAGTCGGATGTAAGGATTAATTTAAAAAAAACTAAAAAAAACTATTACCCGATTCTAGAGGAGTAGACAGAATGTAAGGTGATTTTAGGGAGAGTAGACAAGTAGGGTAGTGTGACTGTTGCTGCGACCGGGGGCAAAGTAGGCTCTTATCCTTGTCAGTAAAGCTTTTTGGCAGAAATAATGTATGTACCACCTATTTACACCACCAATGAGTTTTACTTGCATCAAGAAATAAACTCTTGTTTAATTTAATGCATGTGTTATTTGAGACAGGGAGCGCCAGTAAGTGACGACAACACCAACGCAGTCTACACCAAATTCAGACCAGACCTCCTCAAAAAAAGCTGATGCAAAAAAAGCATCTTGCTTTTCTTTACTTGATAAGTTTTTAATCAAATTATTACCTAAAGAACTCTCTCCCAGCACCAAAAAAGGGCTTTTGCAAATAGGCAAAGCATTATTTTTCACTTTATTAATACTAATTGCAGTTGTTTGTTATGAGGCTTTTTTAAAAGAAAATAAACTAGACAGTAAGGAAGGTACAACAGCAAGTAAGGAGAAAACTTTAGAACAAAAAAATAATCAAAGTAATACGCAAGAAAATCAACAGGAAAACCAATCTCTATTTTCGATACAGAATAATAAAGAGAATCAGGAGAAAGCTGATAATAAAAAATGTGAGTATAAAATTTCCATCCTTTGCGATATTGGAGATTCTAAGTTATTAGGACAAATTCAAAATATTGGTGTTCTTTCCGCAGCGATTTTATTTTTTATCGACACTTTCGACAGAAAAAAACAATTAGAACGTCAAGCTTGGCAGTTAATTGATGGTGCCCAAGGTTCAGAAACCAGTGGTGCAAGAAGACAAGCAATAGAGGAATTATATGAGGAAGAATCTGATATTACTGGTCTTGATGCAGATGGCGCAGACTTAAGAAGAATAAACTTAAGAGGCGCTGATTTAACAAGAGCAAGTTTTAAAAATGCAATCTTAGAAGAAGCTAATTTTGAAGGAGCAATTCTTAAGGGCGCTAATTTTACCGGAGCTAATTTAAAAGGCGCCAACTTTAGGAAAGCTATGCTTCAGGGTGCTATTTTTACTAGAGCAGATTTAAGAGCTTTCTCTGATGATAAGGATGGTAAGACTGATTTACGTGATGCAGACCTCGGATTTACAACATTTAATCGAGCTAAACTCAGCGAAGCTATTTTCGGTGTGATTGACTCGGAACCTCATTTAGGTAATAAAACTAACTTAAGGGGTGCAAAACTTAGAGGTGTAAATTTAAAAAATGTCAATTTGAATAAAGTTTGTATTGCTAAAGCTAAATTAGGTGGCGCTACAATAGAAGATATAGATACAATCCGTAAGGCTGAAAAATACAAAGAAGCTCATTATAGCAAAGATTTTTATGATGCTCATAATAATGAACTTAAATACGTAGATACCGAATATTATCAAGACCCCGAATTTCAAAAAATGACCACCCAAAAAATTGTTGAAATTTCTCAGCGTCTTTTCAGTAAAAAATCACTTTCCTTGCAAGATGAAGAATCTTTATCTGACTTTATAAATCTGCTAAATCATTTAGTAATTTTAGTTAAAGAATCAGAAAATGAATGTTTTATTGATGAAAAATTATCAGAGAAAGTCTTAGAGGTAAAAAGAACTCTTAAAGAACGTGAAAAATCTCGGCAAGATGGATTGGAAATGATAAAAGATAATGAAAATTTCATTCAAGACGCTAAAAAGGAGTTAGATGAATTAGATAGATTAGAGAAAATGAAAAATATAAATAAAGAAACTGAGCAGTAGAAAAGAGATAGCCTATATCAGGCTATCGCAATCCCATTGGTGGCACTGCCATACAGTGTTAATTGGTCAGCAATGATAAGTGAACAACGCCCCACTGTATACTCTATGTAAACAAATCATCTTCCACCACAATTATTATAATGACTTGAGTAAGGTTCTTTATTTACTAAGAGAAATTTTTCTATTAATCTTTGCAGATGTTGACAAGCTTCCCATGCATAACCGTGATTATTACATATATTTATGAGTTGTGTAAGTTGGCATAATTCCTGAATGGTATTTTGGTGCTTGTTAGCAATTTGTTGTGCTAACAATCTTGCATTTATAGCTCTTTGCTTACATATTTGTGCTTCTGTAGGCTTATGGTGATAATCATATCTTGTAGCAAGATTTTCAAGTTCTTTCGCTTGTGTTTCTAGATGTTCTGCAACTTCTATTGGTGTCATGTCTTTAACCTCAATAAATTTAAAACTAAGACAGCAGAAATTAGCTCAACAAAAATAGGCAAATTTATTAATATCAAAAGCGGCGATTTATCATTCATGCTAAATATATAGCCATGAATAATAAACACCTCAATTGATGTTTAGAAATTGCTAATCAGCGAAGCTGAGTGTTATTTAATTCCTCAAAATCTTTCTGCTAAAATACATAAACACGGATGGCGAAGTATATCAGGAAACTTCATCAATCCTTTACTTGGCTTATGAGAGTGTTTATTTTTACTTTATATATCTCAGTGACTAAAAAACGCAGAGATTATTCTCTCAAAGCAGTACCAAGAGTGTTAATCATCTAAAAAGCTTTGCTGGCAAAGATAAGAGCGTACTTTGCCCCTGGTCGCAGCAACAGTCACACTACCCCTTATAGTTTTAATCGCTCATAACTTGGTTTAATTCTGGGGCTAACCACTCCCAAAGCCGTTTTAGATGAAGGGGCTGAATCTTACGGGTTCCATTGATCCACTTGCCAGGAAGCGATTTTTGCAAGCCCAGTCGCTCTGCAAGATGCGATTTAGTCCATCCTCTTAGCTTCAAAGCTTCTTCCAACGCCCATCCAGGGATTAGTTTTTGGCTATCTTCTACTGCTGTAGTTTTTTGTTTGTTAGGGTGCGAATGTTTACTCTCGGTGAGTACAGTTTTAAGGTTTGGCTCAGAGTCAGACTTGGGCTTACTAACTGGAAGTGCAGGAGCGTTAATTGCTTCTAGCTTTTCTTGAATTTTTTCTGTAGGTTTGATAATTACTTTGGCTTCTAGCCAAATATTTAGCCATCCGTTGGGTCGTCGCTGCCCTTCTGTATTTTTATGTTCTGGTAATACCCAAATTGGTTGAATTGATTCTGGGTAAGTAACTGAATCAAAACTAATTTGCCAACCTAAATCCTGTAGGGTTAGTAGAGCATTATCCCACTGTTCAATCAGCTCCTTTCTTTTATAACGATTACTCGTATCCTGAAGCTCTTGCAATTGTGTTTCTGAAAGATATCCTATCCGTTTTAGTAATGTTCCTACCTTGTATTCCCCATCAATTTTAATTCGGCTCATAATGGTTAACAATACTGCTAACCTTGCAGCAATAGGATTTTGATAGGGGTTAATTTGTAAGGTACTTTTAGCTAAAAGTCCGTACTCATATAGCGAACGGTAGTTTTCTAAATCCTGAAATGGTCGAACCCAGTCATTAGCACCAACTGTGATGAATAACTCTGTAGGGTCATCAAGTTCATGGTCAATTGTGAATGGATGATTATGTTCTATAGTTAAAGACAACTGACCTATATACTGAAGTTTTAGTTGCCACATAGCTTGAATTTCAACTGAATATTTCATCCGCTTTAAGTCAAGCTCATTAATGGTGATACTCAGGTGGGCTACTTGCTGGGCAAGAATTCCGAGTTTTTTCAGCTTATTACCTAAACTTAAATCTGTTCTATTACTCCAACCAAAAGTTTTAATTAAATCAGTTCCTTTGATGGTAAATGCACCCGACCAAGGTTGTTCTAAATCCGTGGCACAAGACGCAAAAACTAAAAACATATAAGCTACTTCTGGGTTAAACTTCTGAATAATCTCCCAGGCTGCATTCCCAGCTATAAGTTCTAGTCTGTTGGTTTCCGGGTTTTCTTTAATGATGTTGTGTTCTATAAAACCTTGACCAAAAAAGCGCCGAAAACAAGGAACACCTTCAATATCATCCCAAAGATTTTTTCCTAAACAAGCTTGCGCTCCTGATAAGTAAGGGTGAGAAGTCATTATGGGAGCATCATCAGTTGTTTGAAATAAAGGTGGTTGTGTTACGGGGTTTTGGTGCGTGACAGTCTTAGAGTTGTCTTGTCCTTGAAACTCTTTGGCTGACACTGATTTCAGGACTAAGGCGTTAACATTTTCTGATTTTAATCGCTTGCGTTTCCCCTTCCTTATGTTCACTAATTTCACCCCACTTTGAACATTTATCTGAAAAATGTCTTAAAAAGAACGCACCACGCTATGTATTGTAAAATACGCATCTCAACAGCTTGGTAAGAATAAATGCTCACTTAATGAACGTTCAACCAGTGCCAGTGATGGCAGGGTAAGAGGAGCAATGGAAGTGACATTCATTTGTCCTCCTCACCTTTGGCATATGGGGAGACTGTCTGTTGTTGGGCTTGCTGGTCTTTCCATTCAAAATACTCGCTTAGCAAGTTTTCTAAGCCCTGGCTGTTATCTACGCCATTTTCTACGCAGTAAATTTTGAATCTTTTAAGCAGGTTTTGCGGTACTAACCCCCTTAACAAACCGTAGTTTGGGTCTTTTTTCTTATCGGTCACATACCCATTCAGTTCGGGTGCAAACTGTCTTATTAAGGCTGTTTCAATTTGAGTGAGTAAATTTTTATCACTGCAAGAGAGCCAAGCAATTTTGACAGGAGTACCGAGTGCTATCAATTGGTTCCACTTGTGATGGTCTACCCATCGTTGTGCAAGGTTGATGGTTTTACCGATATATAAAACATGTTCGCCTTGCATAACAAAGTAGATAGCTGGGCAGTTGGGGAGATGCGATCGCTCTCCCAACGGTAATGATGGCAAAGCGAGAGGGTCAATTTCAATGATGTGCATTTATCCTCCTTTACCCTTCTTGCTAGATGAGGTGTTTTCGTTTTCTTCTATCCATTTCTGCACCAACTGAACTAAAACCTCGTTCATGCTCACACCCTTTAAAGCGCAAATGGACTTAAATTTAGCTCTTAGAGATTCAGGTAGAAACATTTTGTAACTCACCTGTTTTTCTTGTGCTTCTTCTACCACGACATTCCCACCACAATAGACATCCACTTGATTATCCCCTTGAAGGCAAAACCAGTCATTAGGGTTAATGGGTGGATTGCGTTAAATGGGTGGTAAGTGTTATCTTAACTCGTAAGACGCACAAAGTCTGCAAACTTTTTTGTATTGCACAACCAAACCTAATCGCGTCTGTTGCGGCATGGTATTGCAACCATGCCGCAACAGACGCGACTTTAATTCCAGCTATTTTTTTCATCCCCAAAATATATGACACTCGCACGATCCTCACACGTCACAGTACAACCCAGCTCGCTTTTAATGCGACCGATTGCGGCATTAGATGCAGGCAACCGCACTACTCAGTGGGTCACTCCCACAGGACAAGTCATGACCATTCCCTCAGTCATCAAACACTTGGAACCGTGGGAAGACACGCCAGAAATCGACTCAGAATCAGTAGTTATTGAGGTTATCGATAAAGACGGCAACAAAACCGAGCGCTTTGTGATGGGTGCAGAAGCCCAAGTGCAAAAAGGCACTCCAGCATTTGAAGTCAACAAAGTCGAACTTGCCAAACACTTTATCTACGCTGCTTTGGAGCCAAGCGGGCGTCAAAACACGGTGGTAATCGAGTGCTTGCGTATCGCCCTCCCAGATGCCCGCCATACCGAAAACTTCGCGTTGCTCAAAGAACTTGAAGGCGTTTACGAGTTTATCCGCAACGGGCAGCGCATTTACACCAGCGTTCGCCACGTCGAACCAGTAGACGAAACCCGCTCTGCTTACCGCTATGCCGTTAGAAACGGGTTGTTTAAAAGTCCCAAATCTGTAAACGGTATACTCGACCTGGGTGGGGGCACTGGCATTGGGCGGCTGTATTCTCCCAACGGTTCGCTCAACCGCCAAGCCGATGTGATTGTTCCCGGCACTTACGCCCTCGCAGAAAAAATTGATGCAGCCCTCCTGCCCACCACAGGATTTAGCCAGAACTTGAGTTTGATTATGGATGCGATCGCTTCGGGCAGTTTCACCATTGGCACCAGTGGCATCAGCTTTGCCCACTTGTTTGAAAAGTGTCGAGATGCTTGGCTTGCGGAGATTCGCGGCAAACTGCGTACCAAATGGGGGCAATACTTCTCTGAAATTGGGGAAGTGCTGATTGTTGGCGGCTCTGCTCCTCTGGCAACGCCCATCCAGTCGGCAACCAACGGACGATTTAAGGTTGCGCCCAGTCCCCAGACCATTTCGATTAAGGGGATGATGCTATGAGCCAAGCGCGGATTGTACTTAGGGATGCGGCATTGCAGCAGGGGGAGCGGTTACTAAAAGTCACCAGATTGGCAACTTTAACCGAGTTAATTAACGTGATGTTCTCCCGCTACGGCAGACATCTAGAAGAAACCTGGGAGGTGCTGCCAGCTTCATGTGAAGCAACAAGCGTTCGACCAGAACCCGTATCACAATTAGTTGCCCCGGCATCTATCCCGGAAACCGATTTCACTTTTGATAAACCCATTAGTGGATTGTAAACGACCCCGCTCATCCTCTGCACAGAAGGGTTATCTAGTGGAGGTTTTTTAAGATGAACCCAGATTTTTTTTCCACCCTTACCCCCACACAGCTAGCTGGGGTTGGCATTTTAGCACTGCTGGCTTACCGGGAAAAAACTGACCTCAGCTACCAGCAGCAAGAATGGGGTTTTTGGGATATCCCAGAGGAAGTAATCGAATCCCTAGACACACCCGGTTACTACAACCAAGACCACGCGCTCGTTGTAGCCAATACAGCTATTACGGTACTAACCACTTTAAATGCAGCTATCGTCGCCCCTACCGCCAAGTAACGAGCGATTGAGTCCTTACGGACACGCACGCGAGCGTTCGGGCGAGCCTCTCCCAAAACGGGGATGCATCTTTGCCGACGAAGATACAACAAGGAGAATTTGACAATGGACTTTGGAATCTCTAACCCAACTGCTGGTCATTCAAGCCACATCGATGAAAAAGCCCAAGCTTGGGGCGGGGTCGATGCCGATATCTTTGCGTACCTCTCCGATGTCAGTAGACTAGAACAGTTCGCAGACATGGCGCAAAACACCGACCAGCTAGCCCAGTACCTCGACCCATTTTTAGAGAACGCCAAGACCTACTTTGAGGCGATGCAAAAGCTGGCTGACGGGCAGGTTACGTGGACGGAACTACGGAAACAGTTTGGCTCAAAGGTTGCCAACGCGATCGCCAAAATCCGCAAGATGAACGCGGAATTTGACTCCCAGATGCAGAAGATTGACGCACAAGATAGGTCGGATATGCTGCGGATTGAGCAAAAGCGGCAACACGCCCTAGCTGAGATTGCAGCCCAGTTAAACAGCGACTTGCAAGCGGAACTGTGGCGACATCAAGGCAAGATATCCAACATCGAAAATAAACATGCCGTCACCCAGCAGCGCTCCTCCATCACCGAAGGTCTACGAGCAAAGCGTCAGGAACTCTTAGCCCGCGCGAGGTATGGCTCCAAGGCACTAAACCCCGATCAGGAACCACAAGAACAGATACCCGTAACCGTTACTGCTACGAGTAACCCAGCAAGCTCTGTATCTGCCACAGGCACAGTGCGGCGATTTGGTGGATGGTTTAAAGACCTTTGGGACTCTTTCGGTAGTCGCTAATTAAGGAGGATGGAGTTGTGTTAGCACGGAAAGAACACGCCAGTTCCTACCCTTCGGGTTCTGCAAAGCAGTACAACGGGGGGAACAGAGGCAACGGACTGGCTCCTGAAACACCGCGCTCTCCCAGCCCCTTTTCTTTTGGGGGGCTGGTACAACCACAGCAGCAACAACAGCACTCAAACGAACCCACTCCCCAAGAAGTGCCGGAAAACAATCGGGAACGAACTTTCAGAAGGGCGGGTAACATCTGCGAAATTGTCGGCGGTGCGTCCCTCAACTCTACTGTTATATTCACGTTTCATCTTTTACAGGTTCACCCCATCGGTATGTTTCTGGCTTTGGGGGTAGCACATTTGTACTTCACCGCGACGGCGGCGGGGGAACCCTCGGACAAGCGAGTCACCAATATCATGACGGGCGCTAGTGCCTCCCTTGCCCTGCTGTGTTCGCTCTCTGAGCCATTGGGGGAGGCTTGGGAGACACACACCACACAGGGGACATTTCACACCACATTGGATGAGTTTTATACCCCACCCAAGCAAGACAGCACGGGGGGAATTATCGCGGTCATAGCTGCATTAGTTCTTATATTCGCACGCCAGTTCCTACAACGGGGGAAACCCCCGCAACGGACTGGCTCTGCTTACGAATGGTTGAAAAGGCAGCAACAGAAGTAAAAATTATGACTTACTTAACGCCAGAGCATGAGGAATTAGCCAAGCAACAACAATCGGGTTTGATGCTGCGTTTTAGTGGTTGGACGTTCGAGAAAAAGGTCACAGCCATTGGAATCGCCCTCACCGTGGGGCTATTGGGAGGTGCAAAGGCATACACCGGGACTAGCAGCGATCGCATTTACTTCTGCCTCAAGACCCCAGAAAATCAGCTAATTTGCCAAGACAAGAACAACCGCGAATTTCGGATGACAGTTTGGCACTGGAACAAGTGGGGTGAGGATGGCAGACCGCCCTTCGCTATCCCCAATCCAAGCATTGGGCGTAACGGGGTAGTGAGGGCTGATAATCCCTACAAGCCAGTGTGGGCATTACTCGCCTTCTGTGGTTTTTCTTCTGCTGGCTGGATGCTGCGACACCTGCAAGACACGGAACACAAGTTGTCCAATTTCCAAAGCGTAGCCGATAAACGCGACATGGCACGGGCTTCCCTGCGGGCGCAATCCGAATTGATGGACGAATATCGGGAAGTGGCAGTTAAACAAGTAGAACTGCAAGCCGAACTCGACATAATAGCCTCAGACCGGGCGCTAGACATCCAAAAAGCTGAAATATTGGGCGAAACCGAAATTAAAATCACTCAAATGGAAGCCACCGACGCGGTGTTTGAGGCTGAAACTGCTGGTATGACCTCAGAACAACGGCAAGAGTACATTAATTTCCTGCGGCAACAGAAGACTCCATATTTGCAAGGAAGCCAAACTTTACAGGGAACCGTTAATCCAGGCGACAAAGTAGAAGGCGAGGCTTCGCAACCGACGTTTGCGGATGGGGAACAGAAAGAACCAGAAGAGAAACGCAAGACAGACAATACCAGTCCTACCCTAGAACCGTTAAATCGCATCTTAGCAGCCAAACGTTCAACCCTAATTGTGGGTGGTACTGGTGCTGGCAAGTCTGTCACTGAGTCGTATATGTTGACCAAATTCTTTCAACGTTTCCCAAATGCTCTAGTTTGGGCGATCGCTCAAAAGAACGATTCCTTCTGTGGGTTGGATAAAAAAGGACGGGTACTTTTATTTGACCCCCTAGAACCACAACTGGCGATGGCAGCAATTGACCAAGTTTACACCATTTATGACCAACGCCGCCGTGTACCAGAACATCGTCGCCACGAGTTTGACAATCAACCAGTCAGGTTAATTTTAGCTGATTGGCACTCCATCTACGAAACAGTTAAGGACGAATCGTGGTTTCAGCCCTACCTCAAGAAAATCAGCACCATTATTACAGTTGGTAGAGAACTAAATGTTTGCCTGATTATCGACACTCAATCGTTTAATTTAGCCGCCTTGGGTATAGGTGACAGCAATATTAGGAAGAACCTCTACATCATCGCCCAAGGCAATTATAACGTCGAGCCAGATGGCACAGTTAATGACAGCTATGGCGTTTTATATAACCTCATTACTAACGCCAAGATTGTGGAAGATGCAGCACTGCGTTCCTCACTAAAAGAAAGATTCAACGAACTAAAACCACAATCCAAGCAGTTAGGACAACCGCTAATATTTATCTCAGTTGACCCCATGCAGCTAGATATTCTGCCTGATATCACCAGCTACAAACCAGGAATCAAACCAGCCATTCAACTTGATACAGTTAGTCCGGAATATCTTGATAATCTACTCAGGCTGGAATTCGATATTGATGTATCCACGACTAGTATAAATAGTCCGCTTAATCAAACAACCAATCATCGGGTTGATGAAAATGCTAGTGATGACAATCAAGCAAGCCCAGACATCAAACTAACCGAGATTCAAACCAAACTGGTTAATTATCTCAAGGGGAAAGGTGCAAAGACTCCACGTCAAATTAAACAGAATGCAGGTAGTAAATTCAAGGGCGTATCGGAAGTACAAATACGCGAAGAACTCAAGCTACTTGTGCAAAAAGAAAAAGTCATTTGTATAGGCGAAGATAGTTACAGATTAGTCGATTAGGTTGGACTGTTGGTTGGGTTGGATAAATTGCACTTTTTGGGGAATATATGCACTCTGACCCAACACATCCAAAACCAACCTACATACCCAAAAGCATTGATAGATAGAGATTACAGTATCCAACACAAATCCAACACTTCACTCAATATCCAACACAAATCCAACTTATAATTAGTAGAGAATCCAACAACAAATATTCGTTCTATCTCTCCACCATCAAGCTACTTGGAATTAGCAGTAATTGCTCAATCAATTGAAAAAATAGTTATTTACTTATCATGCCCAATATATTAATATTATTAACTATATCCAAGAACATTCCCTATATTCAATTTGAATGACGCGCTTTATACATGACAAATTCGCCAAGGACTATCTTGAAGAATTACTAAAAGATTACGGAGAAGTCAAGTCATCGGAAAAAGTTTCAGGAGAGATTAAAGAAATAGATGTTTTCTTCACTCCTTCTAAACAGCAAAGCTCTAATTTACAAGTACTGGGTTTGCTAGGAAGATTTGCTGAATATCCTGCGATAATAGAACCATTCCGCAATCCAGCTTCTACCGATGAAATATGCGACTGTATTCTAAAATTATTAGAAGTAAAGGCTCTCTTACGACGAGAAGCACTCAGCAAATAAAACCAAACTTCAGGAGTCAGAAATTCCCAAATTGTGGGTTCTTACACCTACCGTATCTGAAACTAGATTGTCTAGCTTTGGAACTATTCAAAAAGAAGGTTGGTTATCGGGAGTACATTTTCTGCCAGATGCCTTGCGGACAGTAATTGTGGCGATACATCAACTACCGCAAACACCGGAGACGTTGTGGTTGAGGCTTTTGGGAAGGGGAAGTGTGCAGTCACAAGCGATTGTCGAGTTGCAAGCGTTACCATTAAATCATCCATACCAGAAAGCAACACTCGAATTAGTTTACAACTTGCGCGAAAACTTGAGAGTCAATCAAGAATTAGAAGAAGATGATAGGGAGTTAATGGGTGCGACTAGAACCACTTTATCAAAGAGATAGGGAACAAGCTATACAGTCAGGAGAACAACGTTTAATTATACGTCAACTCAATCGCCGTATTGGGGAAATTAATGCATCATTAATCGAGCGAATTAAAGGATTATCGATTGAACAATTAGAGAATCTAGGAGAAGCATTACTAGACTTTTCTAATGTTGCTGATTTAGAAACTTGGTTAAATCAACAAGAAGGATAACTCATCATCAGTAGATTAATTAATTTACAACCAAGTCGGGGATAACCTCTCCGACTTGTTCAAACAGAATCCGTTAACTTACCGGATGATACAGTCCCGTATCCTGATTAAACTCCCACCCTATACCCGATGTATCCTTGCGCTTGCACCATGCCACAAAAAGCGGTGGTTGTAGGTTAATTCGCTCGGAGCGTACAGTTTCTACACTTACACCAAGTCTTGAAGCTAAACTTTCTTCCGTTAGCGGTTGGATTCGAGGAGTTTGCCCTTGATAATATGAATTGTTGTAGTACGATTTATTGGGCCGCCTCGGTTGGTTGTTGAGATGATTTTGAATTTGAATAATCGCCGAGGCGAATTGTGCCATCCGATTTGTAATCGCCTCAATTTTTTGTTCTAAATCGACGAGATTATGGATTGAAGGTGTTTCTTTGCTATTAGATTCGCCTGACAACTGTGACTCTAGGTTATCAAGTCGTTCGCAAATAGCTAATATCGTTTGATTCGTAGAGTTGGCGCTTCTACTGTTACTGTCCAACGCCAGTATTAATTCATCCAAAGAGTGAAGTAACTCGCTTGTTCGTCCTTGTCGGTGCAGGCGGGATAACTCCCTAACCGCTGGAATTAGGGGAGTGGGTACGCGGATCATCTCGCTGGGTTTGTTCTCGTTAGGCATAGTGATATCGCAATTGATAGCAACAGCTATCGATATCAAGTAGATAGCATTGCTATCAACATATCAGGGATTGGATGCTTAGGCACAAATCCGTTCGGGAATCGCCCGTCGTGTTTTGGGTCTTTCACCCCGCAGGGGAGCTTGCTACGTTGTGTAGACTCTTGGAATTATTAACGAAGAGCGCGGGCAGTATATTCACGGCGCTGTCGTAGAATAGAAAAGCTTCCTGTAACTACCCTTCCAGGAAGTTATATGTTTATGGTCGAGTAAATATTTTTCTGATATGGATGTTCCGAGTGTTGAGGTCAGCTCCGTAGAAATTCTTGCGGACGATGGTCTAAAGACGGTAACTAAGAATACTAGTCAGCTAGTGACTCCGGAGTTGGTGGAGGAGGTAATACGTTCGTATTATTACCGCACTCCTGCTGTCGGCAATGATGAGCAGTTAATCTTGGCTTGGGCGGGAAGTCAGAACAGAGAGCAAACTAAGCGGAAATACTATCGCTTTGGTCAAAAATTACTCAATTGGGTACGGTCTGAGGGTGTGCCGGATTTACGGTTGATTCAGCAACCAAAATTACTGGAATTTATTGCTGATTGGGGTGAGGTTTCCCCTTATACTAAATCAAACCAGATTTTGATGTTGCGTTCGCTGTGGAGTTACGGCAGTGCGGAGAGTGTCGGTTATTTTTTACGGAATATTGCAAGTACGATCTTGTACGACAATTTCAGTGATTTGCCTAAATCTGAGCGGCATCTGGAAGATTGGGAGATGGCGAAGTTAGCGTCTTCGGCGAAACAGTTGGGGGAGTTGCATTGGTTGGTTTTTAATTTGCTTTTTTACAGTGGTATGCGGGTTGGGGAGGTTGGACGGGTGACGGTTCCGGGTGACGAACCGGGCAAGCCGAAAGAAGACTACCCCGGTCTTTATTGGCACAACTTTAAATGGCAGCCCGACCCGACGTCGGATGACAGGCTCCGGGGGTACTATACGATTAAGTTTCGGGGGAAGGGCGGTAAGTATCGGGAGATTGGCTTAGACCACGAGACATCATTGCTGTTTAAGAAGTATAGGGGTACGGCTCCGGATAAAGCACCGGTGTTTCCCAATGTGTCGCCGAATCCAAATAAGAGGGGGCTGCCGTTGAGCGAACGGGCTATTAAAAAATTAATTGAAGAGATTTCTGCGGTGGCGAAGGTGAAGTTTTCCTGTCACTGGTTGCGGCATTCCCATGCAACACGAGCGGTGGAGCATAAACCGTTGTTTGAAGTGCAAGACCAGTTGGGACATAGTAAAACAGATACGACAAAGGCATATGTGCGTCCTAAGAAGGATGCGGGGACGGGTACGGTATTGCCGAGGTTTTGATTGATTGACCCAAATGTATCAAATAAATGGTATAATATAGCACAATAACTGCGTAATTAGTGCTGTTGATGCGGATAATTTTGAAGATTTCTCTGTTGCTGCGATGGCGGTATCATCCTCACGGCAACCTGAGATTGATTTGGCGGTAGCAGAATCAGGAAGAGCATCCGAGGGTGAAGAAGTTTCGTCATATAGTCGAAGAAGTTTTTACTTCTTTTTATTTTTGGTTAAATTATTGAGTTTGGTAAGACTAGAGCGGATATTTCCCGCTTCTTTACGGCTTTTTAGGCGCTTTTTGGCATCTTTAACAACTTGCCGCATCACTGATTCTTTATCTTTACAGGTTGCGTAAAAAGCTTCTAGTAATGTTTCTATTGTTACCTTTTCTCGGTTGCATAGCTCGTCAATTTCCTGCTTGATGGGAGCTTCTAACCTCACGGGAATTCTAGAGGCAATTTCTGGGTAACTGGCAAGTAACTCTTCTAATCGCTTAAGTTCCGATACTTCACCTGGCTGCTGTGTTTCAGAAATTGTTGCTACATCTGCATCCATTGATGTGTCAGTAACAGGTGTTTGTTGCAATACATCCTGGCGTGGGGGGACGGTTGGTTGCGTAGCACGACCGCGAATTTCGTCTAAAAGGCTCATGGTAACTCCTGGTACTATAAATTACACTGTTTCTCTTGGAATAAGTTTTGCGTACTGTTCGGACAATGTTGGTCTTAGTTTCTGTGCCAATACCTGAATTGGATATTCCAGTCCCGGCTGTCCTAAATCGCTTGGTGATACCCGTTGGTTAATGGCATTCTTATATACATCGGATTCGAGAAGGTGGGGTAACATCAAGTCAAACCCCACGATTTCGCCCATTGCTGAAATGCTAGTTTTAGTGGCTTTGGTTGGATTAACTCCAGTCCACTTGGCACGGAAGGGAACTATCCCCAAGAGTTCCCCATAAGGTAACGCTGGCTGAAATTCTTTTACCAGTTCGAGGGTTCTTACCAATGACTGCACTCCCTTGACGTTAGCTTCTGCGGGAATTATCCACTTGTCACCAGCACCGAGGGAAGTTTGCGCCAAGTGCGAGCGCTCCGGTGGTGGATCGACAATTATTACCCCAAAGTTATTGGCAATTGACTGCAAGCGGTTTCTCAGGATAAACAAACTAATGCCACTGGATGCGAGTTTGTAATTGGCATTTTCTAAGCCATCATCCGAGGGGATTAAAAACAAGTTGGTGTTACTGATAGTGCGGTTGTCTAGTTGGACATCCGGTACTGGGGCGATGGCATTAATTAGGGGTGTTTTTTCTTCAGATTGGGTGATGACTTCCAGCAATGTGGGAGTATTTGGCTGCACCCTGACTCCCAAAAAACTAGTGAGCGATGACTGGGGGTCAGCATCAATGAACAGTACTGGAATCCCCAACCGCCCCAGGTATCGACCCAGCATCAGGGCAACCGTAGACTTCCCCTGTCCCCCAGCCAATCCCAAGGTAACAATTGTAGGAGTGTAGTTTCCTTCCATTGTACTAAGATACAAAAAAAATAATACAAAAGCATTATTGCATATTTATATTTTTTTATTTTTCAATAATAGTAATTTTGTACAAAAGTGAAAATGTACTATTATTACTTTGTACAGATATAGCTATAGCCAGCCAGGTTAGGACGTAGACTATAAGGATTCCTATCACTTCTACCCGATTGCAATGGCTCAACCGAGAGAGTGATGACTTCCGGCAAAAAGTAATGCAAGCGATTGAGTTGGATGGTCTCAAGAAAAGTGAGGCGAGCCGACTGTTCAATATCAGTCGCAATACAATCAACTTGTGGTTCCAACGCAAAGCCGAAACGGGTGATGTTAAGCCAAAGCCGAGGCAAGCATCGCAACAGAACGGCAAAATCAGCGATTGGGAGAAGTTTCGGAACTTTGTCAAAACGCATGGGGATAAAACCCAAACGGAGATGGCACAGCTATGGGATGGGGAGATTAGTCAGCGCACGATTTCCCGGGCATTACGGAAGATTGGCAATACCCGTAAAAAAAAACATACGGGTATTGCCAACGGGATGAAGCCAAACGGGCAGCCAACAAGAGCGCAACTGGAGAACCCGAAAGCGCCTCACCTGGTCTATGTCTCGGAGTCCGGCATGGATGAACGCTTCGGACTACGACTACGGGTACTCACCCGTAGGGGAACGGTTCTACGACCTCAAATCAGGTCGGCGACAGGGACGCATTAATATGATCGCCGGGTACCGAGATGGTCAATTGATTGCGCCATTTACGGTCGAGGGGGCGTGCAACCGTACCGTGTTTGAGACCTGGCTAGAAACGTGCGCCATGCCAGTGTTGCGTCCGGGTGAGTGGGGGAAAAGTGGATAATGCGACGTTTCATCATGGCGGTCGGATTGCCCAATTGATTGAAGCCGCAGGGTGTCAGTTGCTCTAGAAGCCGCCCTATTCGCCGGATCGATGGGCGCATTGAAAAGTGTTGGGCGACTTTTCAAAGTCGCATTCGGAAACTGTTACCCAACTCGGTTCATTTACGCTTCGGCGATCGAAGTCGTTCTCAAGCAAGCAGCGTCCTAATGAAGATGGCTATGGCTATACTCCAACCGTCGCGCTCATGGCACTCGGTTGGAGAAGGTTCATTCTAGAATAAAGAATCTAGAAAATCTCTCGGTATAAGGCAACTCTTCTGTGGTTATCCAAAGGTTTATGTGAATTTGAAGGTAACGGTTGTATTTGATGCATTGGTAACAAGTTAAAAGCGAGTGAATTCTGTCAATACGTCCAAGTAGAGAAATAGGTTTATAAAGTCCCGCTAATCATCCAGCAGGGGAAGGAACGAACTGGCAAAAAGCGCTGCTTGGGTGCGATCGCGTAAACCTAACCTACTCAAAATACTGGTAACATGATTTTTTACAGTCCTTTCTGAGATGTAAAGTGCTTGTGCAATTTCACGATTGCTCGCTCCAGAAGCAATTAACCGCAATACCTCCCACTCCCTAGGCGACAGATCTGCTAATTCAGGAGGAATGGCTAGCTTAACTGGCTCAGCGGTGCTTTGGTGTGGAAGTGCTTTTTCAAACAGTCCGGGTCCAAGATAGGTGTAACCTTGGAAAACTGCCCGAATAGCCATCGCTAAGTCCTCTGACGGAGTATCTTTGAGTAAGTACCCCTTCGCCCCAAAGCGCATTGCCTGCGAAACGTATTCATCGTCATCAAAGGTGGTCAAAATCAGAACCTGTGTTTCCGGAAAGCGTTGGCAAATTTGCTGAGTCGCTGCTACACCATCCATCACGGGCATCCGTACATCCAGCAACACCACATCCGGTTGTAGCGGTGTTCCCTGTAGGGACTCAAGCAGATCCAGTGCCAATTGACCATTTTCGGCATCTCCAACCACCTGTAGGTCTGGCTTTGACTCTAGTAAGCTCTTGAGTCCTTGGCGAATGATAATTTGGTCGTCTACTAGCAACAAGCGAATCATGGCAGAAATTTCACAAGTGGAATATCAACAGTGACACGGCAACCCTTTCCTATTTCACTTGCTAGCTTGAAATGACCTCCCAGGGCTACCGTTCTTTCTTGCATTCCCTGAAGTCCAAAACCTGTTGTGTTTTGTTCTAGGTTGAAGCCTCTACCATTATCTTCAATCTGCAGATGTAAGTGTCTATGTATCGTTTGCAACTGAAGGGTAACTTGTGTTGCATCACTGTGTTTGCAGATATTCGTTAAGGCTTCTTGAACAATGCGATAGATAGCAGTCTTTACTTCAGCCGACATCGGATAGGTGAGGCAGATTGTGCAGTCTGGAGAGATGTTCGTCCTTTTGCGAAAGTCCTCTATGAGGATGGCGAGGGCTGATTCTAGAGTTTTCCCTTGCAATGAGTCAGACCGCAGCCTAGAGACTGATTGACGAATCTCTTTGAGAGCTGTTGCTACCAATTGCTTGGCTTCGGTCAAAAATGCTTCGGTTTTATCTGGGTTGGAGTGACAAAATAACAACGCATTTTCTAACTGAATACTTTGAGCAGTCATTGCATGACCCAAGGAATCATGAATTTCGCGGGCAATTCGGTTACGCTCCTGTAAAGTCGCCTGGTCTTCTATCCGTAGGGCATATTGGCGTAACTGGTCGTGGGCGAGTGCCAGTTTTTGCCGACTTTGGCGTTCTGCCAGCAATGCATTCACCAGCATCAACACGAACACCAATACCAATCCAAACAAAAATGCTGTGTTGATACTACTAATAATAAACCAAATCCTGATTTCGTTGAGCGTTGCAGGTTTGGGTTGTGTCAGTTCTTGTTGAATCGCTGGAATATCCTTTACCGAAATTACCAGTGATAGCAAGAAAGAGATAAAGACCAATCCAGTAGCTAACAGTCGTCCCGTTGGTTTAAAAATTAGGCAACTGCGGATGACGACAATTAGATAAGGAGACAGAAAAGATATACGCCAGCTTCCCAGGGCAGTTACGAGCCAGATTATTCCCAATTCCAGCGCGGTGTAAAGCCATTTGCTCACGGTTGTGCCTTGTGGCAACCGCAACCCCATTAACCCGAAGCCTACTATGCAAAGTATATTTAGCAGCCAAGAGTACGGCAGCAGTTTTGGTGTATTAGAAGACTCTCCCAGTAGCGTTTCTAGGTAGGGAATATTTTCCCACGGTAGCTCACCCAGAACTGTAATTATCAACAAAATCCATTCCAAGTAGAGCAGTAAACGAAAAGGATGGGTTTTAAGTTGCAGAAGACGGTTCACGGTGTTGGCGGCTTCACAAAAGGTTCTCACCTGATACTGTACGCGATGGAAGTTTCTCTTTACCAGAGTCTTTGGTCGCGATTTACTTTAAGAGTATAGTACCAAGGTCGTATTAGTTGCAGTACTTTGGTCACAAGAGTTTTTGGGAACTTAGATCCATGTGCTGAACACAGGTAAGCTCCTACGATTGAGGCATTGAACTAAACTGGTTCGCTTTTCAATTCTCTTAAATAAAATATACTATGCAAATTTTACCGTTGAGTCGGGTGAAGAAGCTAAATCCTTGGATTGTCGGAATCCTGATAATCGGAGCTTTAGGAACCACCACAACAGTTTACCTGCAGACTGAAGACTCTTCCTCTCAGCAAAACTTAACTAACCAGACTGTATTAGTACAAACCAAAGATTGGGTGGTGCAAATCCAAGCCAGCGGGGTGGTGCAGGCTGTGCGAAAAATTAACCTAAGTCCAGAAGATTCTGGACGCATTGCCAAATTATACGTAAGCGAGGGCGATCGCGTTGCCAAAGGACAAATCATTGCCCATATGAGTAGCGAGAAAGTCCAGGCGCAGGTCAATCAGTATCTAGCATCACTGGAAAAAGCTGTGGCTGATTTAGAACTAAAGCGTGCTGGAACTCGTCTCGAAGAAATTGCTGAGGCAAAAGCCAGAGTTGCTTCTGCCTCAGCATCTGTAGCAGCAGCCCAAGCAAGGCTAAACCGTGCAACAGAAGAACTCAAACGCAATCAAATCCCAGCTCAAGAGGGTGCAATTTCCCGGAACGCCTTTGGAGAGTTTATTGCTAAACAACGGGAAGCTAAGGCAAATTTGGAAGCAGAGCTAGCGCGACTCAAAGAACAGCGAGAGGCTTTAAACAAAGCCCACAATGGACTGCGCCCTGAGGAAATTGCTCAAGCACAAGCCGAAGTGCGAGAGGCAAAAGCTCAACTTGCTTTTTATCAAAGCCAATTCAACAATACGGTTATTCGTGCGCCTTTTGCAGGTATCATCACCCGCCGCTTTGCTCAAGAGGGAGATTTTGTGACACCCACTACATCAGCCTCTTCCAATGAAGGAGCAACGTCTACCTCCATTGCTGAACTCTCCAGTGGCTTAGAAATTGAAGCCAAAATTCCTGAAGCCACCATTTCTAAAATTCATCCAGATCAGAGCGTAAATATTCAAACAGACACCTATTCTAACGAAACTTTTAAGGGACAGGTTAGCCTAATTGCACCTAGGGCTGTGCAAGAAAACAATATTACCTCCTTTCGAGTGAAAGTGGCACTCTCTACCGGGCAGGCAAAGCTTAAGTCAGGGATGAATGTAAGACTAACGTTCCTGGGTGAGCCAATTAAGAATGCTTTAGTTATTCCCCTGGCTGCGGTTGTGACTCAGCCTAATGGTCAAACAGGGGTGTATGTCGCTGATGAAAAAACTAAAACACGCTTCCAACCAATTAAGGTGAGCGCAGCCAGTGGTGACCAAGTTCAAGTGTTAGAAGGTCTGAAAAAGGGCGATCGCGTGTTTATATCTCCTCCAAGCAACGAAAAAATTGAGGGCGTAGATACTGTTGGATTTTAGTTTTGTTTCAATCCTGATATCTTGATTCATTACGAGTAAACCACTATTTTCTGCATAAAAATAGTATTTAAATATACTGAATAATTAGTTCCAGTTTCAGTCCATTAAAATGGACTTCGGCTATTAGCCAGGGACTTACAGTCCTAGGCGGACGAGAACACTGCGTCAAATAATATGTAACTAATATGACATTTATTTTTCCAAATGCAAAATGTAAGAATCCCCATAAACCAAAACCATGAACCTACTTGAAAGTACAAATATGGCAGTCAAAACTTTGACTGCCAACAAACTCCGTAGTACACTCACCATGCTCGGTATTATCATTGGCAATGCCTCCGTGATTGCGATGGTTGCTATCGGGCAAGGCGCACAGCAGTTTACTCAGCAAAAGCTGGAGTCGTTTGGACCAAATCAACTCTCTGTTTTTCCTGGAGGGGAGAATGCGGAGGGAGTGAACACTGAGGTTGCACAACTGGTTTTGGCAGATGCTGAGGCGATCGCAACGCAGGCACCTGCTGTCCAGGAAGTCGCCCCGCAGATTAGTAGCAACCTGCAATTATCCCGTCAGGGACGCATAAGTAAAGTAAATGTAACAGGTACAACATCGGGAATTCTTTATGTGCGAAATTTACGTGTTCGCCAGGGGCGCTTTTTTGACCGCATTGAGCAACAGCAAAATGCTCAAGTTGTCATCTTAGGACCAGCAGTCGCACGCAAACTCTTTGGTAGCGAAAATCCTCTTGGTCAGTCAGTGCAGATGAATAACTTGAGTTTTCAAGTGGTTGGGGTGATGCAAGCCAAAGGTGCTTTTATGGGTAATAATCCCGATGAGATAGCCTACGTCCCGATTACTACTATGGCAGTTCAGCTAGCAGGAAGGCGATCGCCCAATGGCATTCCCATCGACAACCTAGAACTTTCTGCCAAGGACAAAGCTAGCGTCCGGGCAGCAGCTTTCCAAACCACCAACATTCTCACGCGCAGACATGGTAAGAAAGACTTTATGGTTGCCGCAAACAAGTCAGTTCAAGACTTGGTGAGTCAGGTGACGGGAGCTTTGAGTTTAGTCTTGGCATCAATAGCAGGTATCTCCTTACTAGTTGGTGGTATCGGCATCATGAACATTATGCTAGTCTCTGTAACAGAGCGTACACAGGAAATTGGACTGCGCAAGGCAATAGGAGCAACTCAACAGGCAATCCTCACCCAGTTCCTGATTGAGGCAATTATCCTCTCAGTGGCAGGGGGCTTAATTGGCACAGGCACTGGCGTAGGTGGCGCACTCATAGTTGGTATCCTCACCCCTTTGAAACCGACGGTACCTGTAGGAGCCGTTTTATTAGCAGCAGGCGTTTCCGGCAGCATTGGTTTAATCTTTGGTGTTGCACCAGCGCGACAAGCTGCGCGACTCGATCCGATCACTGCGTTAAGGAGTTCCTAGCCATGATTATTCACCTCGAAAACATTACCAAAGTTTACGGTTTAGGAGAAACCACAGTCCATGCATTAGCAGGTGTGAATCTGACTGTCAAAGCAGGAGAATACTGCGCCATTATGGGAGCTTCTGGATCGGGTAAGTCCACGATGATGAACATGATTGGCTGCCTAGATCGCCCCACATCTGGAAGCTACTATTTAGATGGAGTAGATGTAGCCCGTCTTGCTGACGCAGATATAGCTCACATCCGTAACCAAAAACTAGGCTTTGTCTTTCAGCAGTTTCACCTGTTACCCCAGTTGACTGCTTTGGAGAATATCATGCTGCCGATGGTATATGCTGGCATTCCCCAGCAAAAGCGGCAAGAACGGGCAACAGAGGCGTTGATACGAGTGGGACTGGAAAAACGCCTACACAATAAACCTAATCAGCTATCGGGCGGACAGCAACAACGAGTGGCGATCGCCCGTGCTATTGTCAATCGCCCTGTTCTCCTGTTGGCAGATGAACCCACTGGTGCATTAGACTCTCATACTACTCGAGAAATCCTCCATATCTTCACCGAGTTAAATGCTAGTGGTATAACAGTGGTTGTGGTTACACATGAGCCAGACGTTGCCCGTTGTACCCGTAGAGTCATTTGGTTCAAAGATGGGCAGGTGGTTCATCCCTATCTTGCTCCAGAGGAGTTGGGTAATGTAACTGCGGCTTGAATAACTACAATCAAACTCAGGTTTTTAGACTATCTTGCAAGCAATGTCTCTGCCAGTATTAGCGTAATTAATGTCAGTTTGTAACGCTGTCCAACTAGATCAAATTATTTTTTACCTAGTAATTATCAATAGCTTCAACAATCCTTAGTAAGACCAAAGAAATATCCTATCCTACCGTAAAATTTTCCATTGTAGTTGAGTTGATAAACTCTTAAATTTAAAAGTGTAGTTGAGCATTTCAACTACAGATATAGCGCTTCTCGTTTGAATGAGGTACAAGGTAGGGGCGCACAGCTTTGCACCCCTACCAATTGCTGTACTTCAGGCAATTGAAAACTGCTATCAACAAAAAACAGAAACTTTTGGAGGTTAAGTCCATGACTAGCAAACAATACTCTAAGCCCCAATTAATTACAGTAGGTGACGCGATTGAGGTGACACTCTGGCGTTACAGCCCAGGCCTCATTCGGGACAGTAGATTGCTCCGTCGCTATTGGTTCCGCCGCCCGTAGTAGCACTACTCATGACTGGACTAGAATTTGTCAGTGTCTAGTTAGGGCGTGGTGAAAAGCTATGTAAGAAAGAAAATAGGTAAGCAATGCTTGCCTATTTTCTTTTTTTCTAATTGATTGATAGTTCAACGTTAGGGAAATAGTTCAGGGAGCATCTCACTTTTACAAATATACCTGGCGATTAAAAATCGCGGCTACACAAACGTAGCAAAACCTTCTTACAGGGTAGTTCACGTAGGCTGACTCCAGGAATTTGGAACCCACGGAGGTGGATTTTGTCTGTATAGCCAAGCCAGTGCGGTCTTGGGGGAAACCCTCAAGACCGCACTGGCGTGCGAATTCCATTCGCCAGGGCTAGGCGTGTTTTTACAAAAGTGAGATGCTCCCAATAGTTCACGGCGATCGCACAAGTGCTTTTTGAATAGCGATTGCACTATCAACTGCTTTTGACCGTGCCCTTGTTAGACTGCAAACAACCTTTTAAAATCCTCTTCAAAATAATCTGTTTCACGGAAAGGTTTCCCATCAATTTCTACCCAAGCATGGGCGCGAAATGGGTCGGCCGCTACTCCCACACACCAGGTTGCCGATAAACGTTTGGTTAGAGCGAAAAGAACAAAAGCCAATGATAATTCTAAGCAAGCTACTCTTCCTAAAAAGAAAAAACTGGATTGGCGTACTGCTGCCCAGGCAATGTTCGCCTCATCAATGCCTATTTCACGAGAGCAGAAACGCTTAAATAAGTGGAGGATTTTACCAATCCTTGCCAGAGAAAAAAGGCGTAAAGCTACATAGGCAATTATTACAGTAAATAGACCTTTCAAACGCTCTCCCCAACTTAAGCTCACATTAATTGGTTTTATTGCAGTTTCGATATCCATCACATTTTCTCCTATTTAATGATTATTATCTATCGTTGAACTTTTAGTACTAGTTCCCATTTTTTGTTACTTTTTTAATGGCTCAAGTAGTCCAGCTTTAGCAAGATAAAAAACAAGCTCTTCCACATCTTTTCTAATAACGTCCGGAGAATCTTGATATAATTCCAACATCTCTTGAAGCGCATCTTCACAAGAACCTGTTTGTGTGAAAAGCTTCCAAAAATCTGCGGCAGTATCATTTAGAGCATGATAAACATTTTTTCTTAAATCTAGTAATACGGCACTATCCTGAAAAAATGTTATAGTCACGTGTGATGGAACGCGAAATTCTTCCATTTGATTTTTCTCCTTTTGCTACTATAAACTTGATGAAACTGTAGATTTTCAGTATCTTCGATTTTTATTTGCCTTCGCTAGAATATTGTCTGCAACTTGCCATCTGGTGGTCTATTCGCCAAGGTAGTATATTCCCAAAAACTATTACTAGCTTCCATCACGCGTCTTAGCCAGAGTTCCGTTGCCATTGTCTGACTAAAAGCCGTAAAACCACTATTAACAATTCCCATATGAAACTGCTTGATCGCAGCGCGGAATTCTCTAATATCTATCAAACCCCTGTCAGCCAAGAGCGAAGTCTGGAATAATTCGTTGATTACAGCCAAATTTTGTCGAAGACCAACAAACTCATCAGCTGTGTAATTACCCTTTGTAGTCCGTGTAAAAACACTTTTCGGCAAATCGTGCTGAAGCGCTGTAGAGAGGAGTGGTTTGAATTTAAATGGAGTTGTCCGTTCCTCTGCTCTTGCAGAAAGACAAGCATCAATCACCAACGAATCAAGATAGGGAAATTCTATATTAACATCATTAATGTCAGCTATTTGCTGTAGAGCTTTAGTGCAGAATCCGTTTAATTGGATCACAGATATAGATTGATGTTGCCCAGGAGAGTCGGCAAAAGGTGCTGCTACTGTTACCCAACTCTGTAACTCTGCCTCAACTAAGTCTACTAAGTTTTTCGTCCACCAACTAACAACCTCTGGCGCAGAATCCCAGCCTATGCTCTTGCTTGTACATGACGGGTTTGTAAGCAACTGGGACGGTAACTGTCCAGCCATAAGGTTTTTAACTTGTTGAAGTAATCCTTGACGATATGAAGTTAAACTTAGTTTTATGACACTGTTTATTAAAGGTATTGGGGAGGAACGTTCGAGTCGAGACCGCCCATAAATGTGCTGGAAAAGTTTTCCTATTTGTGCATTTCTTAATAGATCTACCAAATACGTATGAGCAGCTGAAAGAACCGCATCTCCGCCCTCTCCATTCATATGAAGTAGGGAACCTTTCGACCTGATAATTTCCAGCGCGTAACTAATTGTGCCGATACAAAGGATTTCTGTTTCTGGTGTATCTATTAGAGGAATTGACTCCAAGTTACTGTAGTCTGCGGGCAGCTCGTAATTTTCAATCATCACAGGTACAATATTTGGGTAAAGACTAGCTGCATGTTGCGCGCATTTCACATCTTCAGATGCAGTATTTGAATCAGGTTTAAGGGTGATTGTATGTAACTTCTGACCTCGCTTTTCTAAACTTTTTGCTGCTATTAAAGCCAAGCTAGTTGAATCAAATCCACCGCTCATGTCACTAGTTACATTACCGTACAAGCGCACTCTACCTTCGACAGCAGTTAGTAGCTGTTCGCGCAACTGTTCAGCAGCCTCAGACAAGCTTCTATATTCCTGGGGTTCATGCCAATATCGCTTACACGTTGGCTTGCCAGAAGATATTTGTAAATAGTGACCAGGGGGAATAGCTTGGACGTTGCAAAATGGAGAGCGCCTCTCTGGTAAGTTTGGTGTCGTAACACCCGTTAAGTTAGTAGCAAGCCACACCAAATCGACTTCTGCTTTTGTCAATTGCTGTAGGGCGACCCCCAAAGAAGAGTAAACAATAAAAGAATTATATAGTGTGTAAAATACAGATCTAAGACCAGCTACATCTACAAAGATATAGGTGTCAGCCTCTTCTTGCACAATTAGGTTATAACTACCAGGCAATCTCATCAGTCGGCTGTAGTCGTGATTCTTGACAGCGTTCTGGAACAATTCAACTAAAGTCCCATAAGGTGCTAAACAAGTACCAACTATCGCCAGCCGCACAGGGCCTTCAGCAATTGTAATAATTTGCTGTTTGCCCCAATTTCCGCATACCCAAAAGGGATTCGCTCCCTCCCAAAGCATTTCTCCATCCAGGGGTTTAGGAAGGGTTGCTACAGAACTATCAATTGCTGATGAGAAGCCACAAAACCAACGTTTCATAATTTTTTATACTGTTACTAATCGAGTGAATTAATCGTGTTGCACAAGATTTTCTTGGGACGCAAAAAGTTGTTACAAAACAGGAGTGATATCTACAATTGGAGTCATCGCCTATACTATTAACTTACAGGGGGGTGAGACTCAGTCTCAATGGAAAATTTCTGTATAAAATGGGATATTCCTTCGGTTTTGCTGAGTGCCGAACGGTTCCGTCAAGTTATATGAGCACCATATTGCTGGGCTTGCATATTCCAAAGTGTGGCATACTCTCCTCTGCGTCGCAAAAGTTCCTGGTGGGTGCCCTCTTCGATGAGCCGCCCGGACTTCAGAACTAAGATGCGGTCAGCCATGCGTACTGAAGCTAATCGGTGGGTGATTAAAAGCGTAGTCTTACCTTGAGCTAGTTCAACAAAGCGGCGGTAGACTTCGTACTCGCTGCGGGGGTCAAGGGCAGCAGTAGGCTCATCAAGAATGAGTAGTTGAGCTTCCTCCCGCATGAAAGCGCGGGCGATCGCTAACTTTTGCCATTCTCCTCCAGAAAGCTCTGTCCCGCCAAATTGCTTACCTAGGGGAGTAAACTCTCCTTGCGGAAACTTTTCGACTAGTTCCGCAATACCAGCTTTTTGGACTGCACGTCTGAGGCGTTCTGAGTCATTCAGCGCTGCAATGTCTCCCAAAGCAATGTTCTCTCCCAGTGTGAGTGCATAGCGGCTAAAATCTTGAAAGACCGCAGCAATATTCTGTCGCCACGCATCCAAGTCTAATTCCCTCAAATCTACACCATCGACCAAAATAGATCCCTCTGTAGGGTCGTATAACCGGGTAAGCAGTTTTACTAGCGTTGTCTTGCCTGCGCCATTTTCCCCTACCAAAGCTACGGTTTCTCCAGGTTCCAGAGTAAAGGAAACGTCTACCACCGCAGACCGATTGTCTGGATAGCAAAAGTGTACTCTGTCAAAAATGATGCCCGTTCGCATGGGAACAGGTACTGGTTTACCCGGAATGCACACAGACATAATAGGCTGGCTTTCTAGGAAACCAAAAAACTGCTGCATATAGAGCAGAGTTTCAAAGGTAGTTAAGGAGACACTGATACACTGTTCCAGATTCTGTTGGAGGTAAGCCAGTGATTGCACAAAAAGGAGTACACTTCCTGGGCTAACTTCCCCTCTAAAAGCCTGCTGCACCACCCAATAAAAGGCAAAGCCATTTCCCAAAGCACTCATCACAGACAAACGCGCCGCCCAAAAAGCTTGTTTCCCCCGCAAGTGGCGCATAGTTTGATGCAAAGACTGAAATTCTTTAACATATCGATTAATAAACAAGGAACCAAGTTTAAACAACCGCACTTCCTTGGCGTAGGTGTCAGTAAGCATTACTGACGAGCAGTACTGCATCCGCCGAGCTTCTGGGCTTTTCTCATACATGGCTCCCCAAATGATCATTTCATACTGGAAGGAAACATATATCTGGGGTAGGGTTGTAATAATAATCACAAACGGAATCCAAAACCCAAGTGGAATCAGCAGTACTACCATAGTTACCAAAGTGAACAAACTGCTGCCTCCCTGAGCCAAATTTCCAATAAAATTCATTGGCTGGTAGTTTACTTGTTCCTGGAGAATCCGTAGCTCGTCATAAAACTTTTGGTCTTCAAAACGGTTCAAGTCGGGAAAAGTGTCAGCTTTACGCATCAAAAGCAAGTTGATGTGAGCCGTTAGCTTTTCGCCTAAATTTCCCTGAATTGCTGACATCCAAGGTTGCAGGAGAACCTCTAGCAGCAAAGCCCCTACCCATGCTGCTACCAAGCTAGCGAGGAGTACAGAGCTAATTTCTTTCCCTTGGTTTAAAGCTGTTGCGACTGTATCTACCACTTGCTTGGTAATCCAGACGCTGATTGCGGGGACAGTTCCCTGCAACAACACACCAGCGATCATCAAGATTGTTTCTCTTGGTGCTGCTGTCCACAAAAATGGTAGAGAACGGCAGAAAGTTTTTGTGTAGCTACGTACAACGTCCAGCACTTCTTTAAACATAAGAGTTGTTGCGAAATAACCTAATGTATATGCAACGGGAACAACCTAATTAGCCAGAGAACAACACAACTATGGACTATCGATTAGTTCAACAAATTTATATGCCCTAAAGCATTAAGTTTAAGTGCCCCCACACCTCATTTCAATGGAAAATTTTGCCGTAAAGTAGGACATTTATTCTTTTACTCAAGATTAACAGGACTTCTTTGCTAAGCACTCCACAAAACCACAATCTTACTTTTCACGGGATCTGGAAAACCTCTCTCCTGCAAGGCTATGGATTACCCGGATCTTTCTTAACATTGCTGTAAAACAGGCAGGATAAGAATGGTGGCGGTGAGGGTAGTTGTGGGGGTTGACAGGGGGAATCAAAGATGAGTATGAGGAGAAAATTACC
>JAESFT010000330.1_pt1 | contig 35356 bp, 37 predicted proteins | sample 9269451 | NCBI WGS metagenome assembly JAESFT01 (sample SAMN14502557, study PRJNA617106) | algae metagenome | isolation source: Scytonema hyalinum WJT4-NPBG1 and co-occurring heterotrophs from well... | place: USA: Mojave Desert, Joshua Tree National Park, California | collected 2006-05-25
AAAAGTACACCGATTCAAGTAACCCCAAGGCGGTAATGGAACAAAGCGACTAAAGTCGCACGAGTCGTATTTCCTCTCAGGTCTGAAGACGCTGAGTTTCCATACTTCCCACGAGGTCTTATGAACATCATTGCATGGGTAGTTTTAGGGCTTTTAGCTGGTGCAATTGCTAAAGCTATCTATCCTGGTTATCAAGGTGGTGGAATTCTTGCTACTATTTTGTTGGGAATCGTTGGTGCTTTTCTAGGTGGAAGTCTAGGAGTTCTTTTGGCTACTGGAAGACTGGTCCTAACTGCTCCTGCTTTTAGCCTCCCTGGTTTGGCTTTAGCTGTTATCGGCGCACTGCTTGCTATCTTCATTTGGCATTCGTTGGCTCGCAGAACTGTTTAATAATAATTAAAAATTCGTAATTTGTAATTAGTAACTCGTAATTAGATTGGTCATTCATTATGAGTTACGAATTATTAATTATTAGTTAATATATAAATCTTTTATTTTCAGCATATTCTGACTTACTAGTATATTATTTTACTCGAAGTTGACTCACTTTCCAACTTGAGGAGTGGAGCAAGTAGATCAACTTATATAAATAACACAATCACCAAAACAGCTAAGCTCAACTGCAAACCTTGCTGCCTTCTGTCCTCAGATCCCTCTACCTTGGAAGGCAGGGTAGATAAATATTTGTCATAGAAATCAGGCAGAAGGGAAGAGTGTTTCAAAATTTTAATATTTCTTCACATATTAATCTTACTTCACATAGTTGTGTTTATTTGTGCCTTCCTACTTCTACTAATTCTCTGTGACATTGGACTTTATTACCCCCCCGGCACTCTCCTTCCCCCAAACCATTGCGGGGGCTACAGGGAGGTTAATTTTAGTGTATCTTCATAGAAAAACGGTATTAAAAGGTAAATTTCTACTCCCAAAATACTTATTATTTATTCAGCATTTTTATACACTTTTTGATAGTCCAAAAGCTAGATGCAGTTTCTGGTAGTTGAAGCAAACTAGAAAGTGTACAAAGATAAACATACTAGATTTACAAGCCATGACAACTAACAAACCAACCGATTCCAATAACACTGTGTCTACCTCTCAAGAGGGTGAGAGCAAACAGGAACTCAATAAAAAAACCTCTGTACAATTTGGAATCAGTGTGACAGTGGGCGTTTTAACAATTATCCTTGTTGCTGCAAGTGCTTATTTCGGAATCATCCGCTTCTAAGACTACTGATTGAACGTATGCCTAAAATTTTGGAGTAGCTATAGAAAATTGATTATGGTTACTCCAATTTTAAATATTTAACTAAACATTGAAATATTCTTAGTTTTAGTGTATAAAACCGTCATAAGTGAGTTCGGTTAAGCTCACTTAGGAATAACAAAAAGCTTGCTAAAGTAGTTTTTAGAAGTATAGTGAACTTTGCAAATTGCAGGTTACTACCGTGAATAATCTGTCAAATCTCAACTCAGAATCTTTTGGCGAGGCTTCGGGAAGCAACTTGCTGTGGCAGTACGTTCAATCTATGAGTCCACAGACAGTTACCCAACTTTCCAAGCCATCTTCTCCTGACGTGCTTCAGGCAATGGAACGTACTATTGTAAGTATGTTGGGAAGTTTACCATCAGAAGACTTTAACGTACTCATTACCACCAACCGCGACAATCTTGGAAGGCTACTAGCTGCAGCGACGATGAATGGTTACTTCCTGCGTAACGCGGAACAACTGATGGCTTTTGAAAAGTCTTTACAAGCAGCAGATGCTCACTCTGAGGATTAAGAATCAAGTCATTTCCCTGCGCCTAAAATATATAGATTTGAGGGGGCGATCGCCAAAAAACAGCGATCGCCCCCTCACTTTTCATCAAACCTAGTCAACAGCTTTCTTTCTTTGCCCTAGCTCTTTTTCACCTCCTGAGCCATTTTCCGGTAGTAGTCCATTTGAGGATTAGGACGACGCCGATAAGTGGTAGGGGTTTCAAGAGCTTTTGTAACTTCAGCTTCAATTTTTTCTTGTGTTGTCTCTCGTTTTATACCCTGTGCTGAATCAGGTTCTAGGAAATATCCAGAACCAGAATTGGAAAATCCAAAGAGCTTACCGAAGAAACCAAAGAGATTTCCCAGGAAATTAAAGATATTTCTCAAAACAACAGAGAAAAAAGCTGCAAGGCGAATAAAAGAATTCTGAATAATTTGTGTTAAACGAGACATGGTATAGCCTCCCGTAGCTGCACATCTTTATTGTGACTTACTAAACTAAAGATGTGCAGCTATTTTTTTGTACATTGAGAAATTGTCTGGGTGGTTTGACAAACCAAGTTTCAACCAGATCGAGATGCCAAAACTGGTCTAACAAAGTTTGTCGATTTGGGCTCCCCAGATTTTTAGTCTTCGTCAAGAGCCGGGAAAGCTTCCTCAAACCGCCACAATTCATTTTTATTTTTAATGAACCAAATACGAGTTTCTGGAGTTAATTGACTCCAAACTTTTTCAATTGGTATGTGGGGAGATGAATACCGATACTCTTGACCTAGCGCTTTCAAATTTTCCGCGACATCATCAGGAACGCCGAACTCTTTCCAATCAATTTCTCTGTGTATTCCAGATACTCCCTTACCAGGGTCGAAAATTAACTGTGCAGTTCTGATTAAGTCAGCGAAGTGTACTGGTCTGAGGTTATTTATCTCCTGAATCTGGAGTGATTCGTTATCCTTTTGAGACATCGTTACGTTCGTGGTGAAGATAGTTTGTCCATTGGACTTACCGCCAGAGATATTCACCTCGATGCTTCTAGTTTAGCGCAGAGTTAAAATAGAGTAGTTGTCAACTCCCTAAGAACGCAGTTGAGCTAATAGCACTGTAGGGTTCCAGTAAGCGCGAGTTGTTTGAATCTTACCAGCATCGTCAATTTCAAAAACTGTTATGCCTTCAAAGATCACTGACTTGCCAGTTTTGCTAATACCCTCCATTGTCCATTTTACTGCTGCCTCATTGCCTGCGACGAAAATATGCTCTGTTGTTGGTTCCAGCTTCTCAAATGCGGCTTGCAATTGCCCAATAAACTCCCGAAACCCCTCATGGACTTTTGTCGGCGGATGTCCAACTGGATCATAACTCACAGCATCTTCTGCAAAGTTTTCCACCCAGCCTGTTGGGTTCATTGTTGCAATGTTAGCAAAGTAGGAAGCAACAACGGCTTCGATAGCTTTTGAGTTATTCTCCGACATGGCTAAGGTATTTACCGTTAACTGAGAATGGCTTCGGTTGGTTACTCATTTTCAATCAGAACTGTAACCGCAGCGACAGCTATTAACATTTCGTCATTTTTATCATTGAGCGCCTCAATTGCTTTACCCTGAACCACCATCCCCCCAGACTCAACGGTGAGAGTTTTGCGACCAAAAGGCAACACAGCCAAAACCTCGTCTTGTCGTACTTGCTCCGGGTAAGGCACTGCAACCTTGACTTCAACGATCATATCATCTGGATCACTCAAGCCAGCGACTTCCGAAATACCAGGCAAAGCATTGTGTGCGATCGCATTTCTCACAGCCCTCGCCGCTGCTACCGTTGGTTCCTGTCCATGCTGATCCACTCCCATCCCCATTTCAATAATTAAGCGTTTGCGTGCCACACTGACCTCTCATTGTAAAGTTTTCTTCTTCAAAGCCTACAAGATTTTTGGATTCATGTCTTGTAATGAAACTATATACACTTTCATTACAAGATATGCTACTGGTCTACGCTGCTGTTGTACCCTTCAGATCCCCGACTTCTTACAGAAGTCGGGGATCTTGTTTTTCACGTTCGCGCAGCGTGTCCGCAGGGCTTATCATTTAGGATTCCTATATGTGTCTACGCCGCTGTTAACTTCAATCAAAATTCTATGTAGTATATGTAATATAAAAAAGTTCTTTTTCGAGTCTGGAAATTATGAACCAGTATCGCTTCCAGCGGTCATTCTCAAAAGACCCAACCTTAAGCAGTCGCCTGTTTAACCTCCTAGAAGTTGTGTTTCCTGAAATTGGAATCAGCAATGCTGCAGAATGCGCGAGAAAGCTAGGCGCACCATGGGAAGAGGCTTCGACCCCATTCATGCATTTCCAGGATGATCTCGCTATCACTCATGTGGGAGTTGTGGAAATTCCCATGCAACTGATGGGCGAAATGGTGACAGTTGGAGGAATTCACGGAGTGTGTACGCGTCCTGAGTTCCGACGACGCGGCTATTACCGAGAAGTCATGCAAGAGGTGCTAGACTACTGCGACAAGCGATACAAAACTCTGGTGCTGACTACAGCACAACCTGAATTATACGAACCTTTTGGCTTTCGCGTTGTCCAAGAATACGTTTTCATCTCAAAGTGCAATACTCTAGGCGGTACTCATGGCTTGCGATTGCTAAATACTAACAATATCGATGATGTCAAATTGTTACACAGACTTTTGGAGACACGCGAACCAGTCTCTCACATTCTGGGGATAGTAAAGGAGAAAGCCGTATTTTGCGTCAACGAAGGAAGCAACCCTCTGCACTATGCTGAAGACTTGGATGTCATCCTTTGCATAGAAATAGAAAATACGAAACTCAAGTTATTCGACTTGTTAGGAACAAAGATTTGTACTTTAGAAGCTATGCTTGAAAGGATACCCCAACCTGTAACGGAAATAGAAATTTATTTCAGTCCAGAACGCCTGAATGCTGAAGTTCAAGCATTTCCTCACCGACTCAATGGTGATTCCTTGCTAATGGTTCGCGGTGAATTTGCCCTGTTTGGGGAGAAGTTCATGCTACCACGTTCCACACGTTGCTGAACCTCTACAAATCTTGTGAAGCTCCGTTTTTAGGTGTTGTTAGCGCTGAATCAACGTAAGGTAACTTGAGCCAAAAATGAGATGGGAGTCTCACCAGGTTGAAAAAGCTGGTTCTAAAATCAACGCTAATGCAGATATCAAACCAATCGTACTGCTAAAGATCACCTGTCCAAGTACGGGATGTGTACATACTATCTAGGTTTTGCCAAAGAGGTGAGGCAATTCGTTGCCTAAATTGAGGCATTTTGCTAAAAGAATTTTAAATGCAAATATAAACCTCTCATCGCCCACAGTTGAAGTTTCATCAGTTCCGTGGGGAAATTTTAAGTTCTGCGTTCTGTGTTATCCTCAGATTCATAGTTCTGTTGCCACCTCTATGTGGAACCAGTTTCCAATAGATGACGTCAAGAGTATACTCTTTTATACTGAAGCAGTGACGATGCAAAATCTGAACAACACGGAAGTGCAACAAGAAGCTATTGCAGTGGCAAAGGCAAGATGTAGACTGGTAAGTAGTCACTTATCGGTGCTACCTGCGATAGTATCGCTTGAAGAGCTTCCACAGAACAAGAACACCCTGTTCGTGGCAGAAATAGGCGAAGACGTTTACAAGTTGAACCAGATGGTGAACAAGCTAACAACTGCTGGGATTGTCAACCGGATAAGTAACACTATATACAGGCAATATCCTAATTGTCACCCTCGCGATAAACCGTCTCTATTTCAATTGCTTATAGAGATTTATAAATAACCTTTCTACCCGATGAGTCAAGCCCGGATAGGCATTCCCGAAATCATACCATGTCCCATGATTCTTTGTACCATATCCGAACGAGAACTGCTATAACCTCTATTGCTGAACGACCCATTCATCAAATACCATTTATTAGCTATTCACCTAGTGGTGTTGGTATAGTTCACAGAGTTTTGCCTGTTTTGTTAGCAAAAGTTGACTCACTACCAGATGGGTTGGAAGCTATCATCGCCACCAGCGATCTACAAGGAATTGACCCGACCAATCACCGCCTTCTCGGTCATCTTGTGAGTGAAGAACTAGAAAACTTGGCAGAGTCGGGAAAAATTCCATCGCCACAAACAACGGGTGTCATTTTAGCAGGAGATTTTTACGCAAAGATAGATAAGCGTGGTGGTGTAGGAGATGTCCGTGAAGTTTGGCAAGCTTTTAGTCGCCGTTTTCGTTGGGTTGTTGGGGTAGGAGGAAACCACGACAGTTTTGGAAAAACACCACAGGAAATCCAAGCATTTCAAAATGGGCAAGATATCCATTATTTAGATGGCGACGTCACTTGTCTTGATGGAATTCACATCGCCGGAATCTCAGGAATTATTGGTAAGACAACTAAACCTTTCCGTCGTTCTGAAGAAGATTTTAAAAAACTTGTACAGGAATTACTCAACGAGTCACCAGACATTTTGATTCTGCATGAAGGTCCCAATGATGCAGAAGCCAGATTGATGGGGAATGAGTCAATTCGTGGCGAACTCACAAGAGGGAGTAATTTATTAGTTATTTGCGGTCATTCACACTGGAGAGTACCAATGACAGCTATGTCTAAAGGAGTGCAAGTGCTGAATGTAGATACTCGGGTCGTTGTCATGACAAAGATGAAATCTTAAAGTCTTAGCAGATTGAGTATCCTTAGAGAGGATTAAACAACTCTGCCTGCGGTATGTGAGGAAGTTACCGTAAACAGATAGCTGTCTGGTCCTGAAAGGGTAAATGATTTGTGAACTCTACCCGTTTCAATTTCAGAAGGAGTCAATCCTAACTCACCCAAAGCATCTCGTGTCACAAAAACATCATCCACCATCAAATCAAAGGGCGCATTTGTTCCACCGATGATTGGTTCTTTAGTCTTTCTCAACACTAAGTGCGTGCCTCCGCGTAACTCTAAAACTGCTAATTCTTCTGATTGAGTGACATACCGTAGCCCTAATTTGAGGAAAAAATCGGTAGCGCTTGAAACATCGCTTACAGTTAATTTCACATGAGCGATCGCCACAGGGGGACGATTATCCGTTTCTTTTGTTATTGTTTCTTTCAGTTGCATAATATTAATCCAAGAAAATGAGCGCGAATCTTAATTATTCGTAATCAAAAACTCAATGACGGCTTAATTCTTTACTAATATTATCAAATGCTTGCTTGTTCTAGCTGTTTGTGATAATGTTCTTTCTATATTATAAGAAATACAATAAATTGATAAGTTTACCGTAAATTAATAAATGTACCCAAGTCGCAGACTTAGCACAGAAATTACTTGACAGACGCTATGCTGGCAAGGCTGTTTTACACATCTCGGATTAAATAATATCTCGAATTAAACAATATAAGGAGGTACGCAGTGAGCCTGGATCTACAACTATCAGGTAAAGCGGCGATCGTTACAGGAGGGACTCCCGGATTTCTCACCAGATTCCTCAAAGCCTTATAATAACGAGATTAAGGTGTTTCACACTGTACCAAAATTATTACCCGTCAAAAATGCCTGGAACATAGTCTGGGAAAAGATTCTGATGAAGGCGATCGCGGGACTTGTGAGAAATGCAGGGGAGTGCAGGTATTGGTTTAGCCACAGCCAAAGGTGCAGTACCACCGATTTATCCGTATTGGCATCAGCAGAAGTACGGTTCTGAGCGCATTCCACAATCTCTGCAATAAGCATTGTGAAGCTGAAAGGATTGAATAAATGTTTTTGAATAGGCGATCGGCTTAATGCTGATCGTCTATTCTGTATTCTTGCGCACTAAAAAAAAACAGTACCCCTCTCAGATCAAGGTGGTCTCTTGACGATCGCACATCCAATCAAGAGTCTTCAAGATCACAAAACCAACAAGAGTACTGGCTGCTGCTGCTAACCATAAGTTACTTGCAGTGAGTCCAGAGATAATAGTGTGACTTGCAACTTTCTGACGATCTAAAGCCAAGCCACCAAGAAAAGAACCAACAAAAAAGCCAACTCCCCAGCATTGGGCGTTAATAGCAAGATAAATAGCCCGCAGTGATTCAGGTGCTATTTCTGCAACAAAAGCAGTCGCAAAGGGGCTGTATGTAACGTGGGCGATCGCAATCACAGACAAAGCGAAAATTGCCAAAATTTGTTGACCATGCGTTGTCACACCTGCACTCCAAACCAAAAGAAATCCTGCTCCCCAAAATACTATTGAAATCATCAAGGCACGCACGCGGCTTAGAGAATTTAGAGCGCGGACAGCAGGTAACTGACACAGAGCGACTAAGAAAATATACCAAGCAAATAAGCCACTAATCGTTGTTGGTGACAGCCCCTTTAGGGTTTTGCCCAAAACAAAATTAGCAAAATACAGTGGCATTGTGTTGTCTACCTGAGCGATGTAAGTGGTGAACAGGATGTTGACTGAAACGTATACCAGAAGTAGGCGATCGCTTAGCGCAGCATTCCAACCTTGAAGCACTGGTTGAGAATGCTGTTCATCAAAATGACGAGTTTCTGTCAGTCCGGCATACACAATCATAAAAAACACCAAATACGAGATGCCATCAATGACAAACAAAGCAGGGTAAAGCTCTGTCGTGCTAATTAAGACTCCTCCTAACAATACCCCTATTCCCAAGCCAGCACTATCTGCTAACCTTGTGACAGCAAATGCTTCGTTACGTTGCTCATTAGTTGTTAAATCTGCTATGGCAGCTTCAACTGTGGGCCAGTATAAACCAGTGCCCAAACCCATAAGTAAATGAGCAGCCAAAAACATTGGGAAGTTGTTAGATAATGCCAACACAAACGAAGCCAGCGCACAAAACACAGTAGATAACAATAATGTCCGTCTGCGCCCCCAACGTTTTGAGTCAGCAAGAGATCCTCCTAGAAATCGACCAAAGATTCCCACCAGCGAGCCAGTACCGTGACCAATTCCTACTGCTGTTGCTGATAAGCCGACCTGATTGACGAAAAAAATCGGAGCATAAAATAAAGTAAAACCGCTACCAGTCTGAGATAAAAATCGACCAATAGCAAGAACCCAAACCTGGGAGTTAAGTTGCGGTAGCCAAGATAAAAGTATATGGTTAGAAGAAAATTTCATCTATATTTGGTACAAGGATGGTACAAGCTTCTTTGTGATTCTAAATCAGCTTTGTCCCGATATTTTCCCTGAACTTACAGCTACTTCAATCCCTGCGATTCATCAAAAATTTTGAATTTATAATTTTTGAATTTATAATTTTGAATTTTGAATTCCCCGAATGGGTGGTCTCAGCCTAGCCGCAACATCCCGAGCAGCCTTTTGTCCGGCGCGAATAGCACCTTCAATGTAATTAACCCAAATACTAGAGCGTTCCGTACCAGCCCAATGAATTCGACCTACTGGACTATTAAGAGCAGAACCCGCCCTAGTGAGTAAACCAGGTGGTAATCCAGAAATACATCCACCTGTCCAAGGTTGGCTATTCCAATCAAATTCCACCAACTCTAGTGGTTGTCGTGCTGGTTTACCAAAAGTTTCTTCCAGAAATGCAAGGTATTTCTCTTTACGTTCTAACTCTGGCAACATTGCGTAATCAGGAGCTAACAATCCCACAATGATACCTTTGCTTGCATCTTCTGGCGAAATATCAATTACCTCAATTTTGGCATCAATACTGAGAAAGTGACCGCTGATGATTTGACCTTGCCACCAAGGTTTTTCATAAATAGCATGGAATTTAATCCAACTCATCGTTTGCCATTCTGCAATCAGTTGACTGTGAATTGAGGGAAGAGGGGGATGGAATTGGATACGAGCAATAGTCTTGGGCATCATCGCCACAATCACTTCCTGAGCATACACAACCTCACGTTCAGAAACTAGTTGAACCTGGGAATTATCGTAACCTGATATTTTCGTGACAGGCGCATTTAGTAAAACTTTTTCCCCTAAGCGTTGGGCGATATTTAAGGAAATTTGTTGTGTTCCACCAACAAGGCAAAAATCCTCAGCAGTCTCTAGCAAATCATTGAATCCTGCTGTGTGGACAAAATGAAGCATCCAAAGAAGCGAAACTTTGTTTGGATCGCCACTGAGGATTTGCCGGACGCACCCCTCGAACCAAGCCCGTGCTTCATCAGTCTTTGTGTTCTGCTCAATCCAAGCTCCCATTGTCATAGAGTCCAATATGATTGCATTAGGAGCTTGCCAAGGAGCTTCAACTGGAACAGTACGGCACAAAGCTTCAAATGTCGTCATCGCCTCAGCAAAATCTTTTTGAGCAATGTCTGATTCAGATGATGGAGATGCTTCTAGCATACTCCATTTCTGCCGAAAGCCATACAGCGTTTGTCCTTCAACCTTGCCCTTCTTAATCGAAATTCCCATTTCTTGTGCTAAAGCAAGCATTGCAGTTTGGGTAGGACCTGCCCAAGTACCACCTTGTTCAACATAACCCCCCGACACAAGTGGATGGTTAAGAGTTCGTCCGCCCACTCGTGAATTGGCTTCCAGCACAACTAAAGATTTGATTCCCAACTTATGCAATTCCCAGGCTGCACTTAGACCAGAAATCCCTGCACCCACAATTGCAACTTCTACATGAAAACTCATGTTGATGACCTTGTTCAATGAATTGTGTCACTCATTTTGTTCCTTTCAAAAGTATACACATCTAGAACAGGTAACAGATGACACTAGAGATTGCATTGAAGAAGAACACAGAACGCAGCATACAATATGCAATTAGTGGTGGCGCGCAACCGACCACTCCTGACCCACTGATATTCATAATTCATTGCTTCGCGCAAGCGTCCGCAAGATATATTCTGAGCTAGATTGCTGGTGCGATTCGTTGGTCATTCAAGATTGTGGATACACTTGTTGGTCTGCTGCTTAATTCCCACCTAAAGCAGTATTCCAGCTATCAAAAAATTCACCAATTCTTCAGCAAATGCATCATCTAAGGGTGCATGCTTTAACAGCAACCGATACCAAACCGAACCATAAATCGCATCAATCACTAATTCCAAATCTGGGCGTAGTTCACCTCTATTCACACCCCGCTCTAATATCGTGCGCGTCGCGGCTCTGCGAGATTTAATAAATTGCTCACGAAACGCCTCCGCTAAGTTGACATCTAATTGCGCCTCAGCAATTAGCCCGGTGACAGCAGTACCTGCTGTCGTAGTTGTTAGCATTGCAAAGATTTTTAGTAAAATTTTATACAATTATTTTCTTACTGAACCTGTATCAGGTGTGGGAATATTCTGTGCCAGTTGTTCTGCGTATGCTTCCATAATGACCGCTGCTTTAGAAGACCACCAACGGTAGATGGTTTGTTTGCCCACCCCAGCACGGGCGGCGATCGCCTCAATACAAATATCGCGATCGCCTTTTTCCTCTGATAACTCAGCAGCCCCCTTGTTCCTTCAAAATGGGAAGAACAGCGTGTGTCGTATACAGCAGTCCTAAAACGTTGATTTGACACTCCCCGCCCTATAAGTGCGGGGATTCTTCGTTCAACGACCCAGCTTGCTGAAAAGTAATATCAGCAACAACGGGCAATGCCTTGCCGCTACTAGCTTCGATGCGTTCTGCCACTGAAGACGTGGCGATCGCCACGTCTTGCCGGAATTGCAATTGCACCCTCTTGTGCCAAAGTAATAGCCGTAGCTTCACTTATAGGTGCTGGTGCATCAGTAACAATTGCAACTTTGGCTTCTCGTTTACCTGCCATAAATTGCTCCTTTTGACTTTTGATTTTTGGCGTTGCTGAATTGAGGGATGAAATTTCAAAACTCAATGTTCAATCTCTTTGCGTCTTTGCGTCTTTGCGTGAAACAAAATTCATACTCTTAATCAGCAACGCTTGATTTTTGACTACAGCTGTTAGAATTACTGCCACGCAAAGAATCAACGCCGCTAAGCGATAACTCCCCTGGAACCCTGCAACAACTGCCTCAGGGGGAGCAACAGCAACATCTGTACCTGGAGCCAAATTTGCAATGAGCGCTCCAAACACCGCTCCTATCACCGAAACTCCGACGTTAACTCCCAATGTACGCGACAAAGATAATAACCCAGAGGCAATTCCTAAACGCTCCCGAGGTACTGCTCCCATAACAGTGCTATCGTTAGGTGAGCGGAACAAACCCAATCCAGTGCCAAACACAAGGTAGCGCAGCACATAATCTTGTTCAGTGGTTTGAGCGTCCAAGGTACTAATACCCAAACAACCGCCAATCATCACTCCCAGCCCAATGAGGCAAATTAACCGAGAACCAAAACGGTCTGACAATGCGCCAGCTAGTGGAGCAATTAACCCACTAACAACAGGTGACACTGCCAACAATAGCCCTACTTTTGAGGTTGGATATTGCTTGACTCGCTCTAAAAAGAATGGGGTGATCAGCAAGCCACCAGTCAGGACAATGAAAACGAGCCAGTTGTTGAACAAATTGACAGCTTCAACCAAAAGAAAACTCACGAGGGCGATCGCCGCAAGCAAGAGTAACGACAATGCACTAGCACTAAAAAAGCCCTCGCTTTGCCCAAAAGTCATGCCTAGGGCAAAATTGCTGAGTGTCACCAAAGCTAACAACGCTCCAAGCAAATCAAAGTGCTGTTTTTCCTTTTTGCGTTCAGAAGCAGGCACAACCCATGCTACAAGCAAACTCGCTATTAAGCCGAGTGGTACATTGATAAAGAACAGGATACGCCACTCAGCCCATCCCAAAAGCAGCCCTCCTACCGAAGGACCAAGGGCAATTCCCAGTGAAACAACACTACCCATGATCCCCACGGCTCGTCCACGCTCTGAGCAAGGGAAAATTTCTGTAATGATTGCCAAACCAAGCCCGGAGATAAACAAAGCACCTAGCCCCTGAACTGCCCGAAAGCCAATCAACCAATCAATGCTAGGTGCCATTCCACACAACAGCGAACTCTCTATCATCTAATAAAGAACCACCAAGCTTATAGAGCGTTGCCTACTAAGGTGTCAAAGCAGATTTGCAAAGTACTTTGTCAGGCATGGACTGGGTTTATGGGTGCAATGAAGGCTTGGAAAAAAGAACCGTCTGGGTTTTTAGGTAAACCAAGACTACCAGGGTACAAACACAAAACAGATGGTAGAAACATTGTTATTTACCCCGACGAGAGTGTGTCAATACCAGGACTTAGAAAAGGCTTTGTAGTGCTATCACAATGTAGTATTAAGCTACCTACAAAAACTTCAAACGTTGACCAGGTAAGAATTGTACCTCAAAAAACTTGCTATGTAATTGAGATTGTTTACTCGAAAGAGTTAGCACAAGAGACACAAGGTTACAGTGCAGCTATTGACCTCGGTTTAAGCAATTTGATGACTGCTACATCTAACAATCCAGGCGTTAAACCTTTGGTTGTGAATGGCAAACCGTTAAAAGCTATAAACCAATTATTCAATAAGCGCAAAGCTCAAGCTCAATCTGTAGAAGCCCATAGACAAGTTTTAGACTTGGTACATAAGCGCAATAACCGTGTTTCCAACTACCTCCATACTGCCTCTAGACGTGTCATTGATTGGTGCTTGGCGTCGGGTATCAGTCGCTTGATTGTTGGCAAGAATGATCGCTGGAAGCAAGATATCAATATTGGTAAATCCAATAACCAGCAATTCACCGCAATACCTCATACTCGACTCATCCAAATGCTTGAGTACAAAGGTGCTTTGGTTGGAATCAAGGTGATGACGACTGAGGAAGCGTACACCAGCAAGGCGAGTGCTTTAGATGGTGATGCGTTGCCCAAGTATAGAGAAGCCACGCCTCGCTTCTCTGGTAAGCGGATTAAGCGTGGTTTATATCGATCTGGTACTGGCAGATTCATCAACGCTGATGTCAATGGAAGCTTGAATATTGGACGAAAAGTAATTCCCGACTTTATGAAGGGAATAGAAGGATTGCCGTTTATCCCTGTAGTGGTTGACCCACTACGAATGCATTTGACCACATCTGCCTAGGTTTGACTAGATATGAGTAGGTTTATGCAAGCGGTTGCACTCATATTATCGCTGATACTTATAAAGTATTAATGTTTCTTAAAATTGTAGATTGTTGACAATCTACAATTTTCCAGATACAGTCTGACTATGAGCAGTTTCGATGAAAAAAGCAGTCGCAAGTCAGCAACTGCGCTCAACTTGTTCGCATTTCTACAAAAATCAAAATGAAAGGGAACCAACCCCAGCCTGCTATCCTACCTCGGAGCTTGGATGTTCAAGCAGCGGATGTCATTCGAGAACAAATTCTCAATGGTACACTTGCACCGGGAACTCGTTTGCTAGAAATCAATCTGGCAGAGCAATTTAATCTCAGTCGAGCAACTATACGCTCGGCATTGCAGCAACTAACTTATGAAGGCTTGGTCGTACAGTTGCCCTACAAAGGTTGTACTGTTTCGGGGCTGAGTTCGCAAGATGCTTGGGAGCTATACACGCTGCGGAGTGCGCTTGAGAGTCTGGCGGCGCGACTGGCGGCTGTTGCAATCACACCGAGTCAGGCAAAAGAGCTTAATGGTGCCTTACAACAGTTGGTCAAAGCTGTCCAGAAGGGGAATTGGAGCCAAATCGCTGATGCAGACTTTGCCCTGCATAAGGCAATCATTCAACTTGCTGCTCATCGTCGGTTACAGGAGCAGTACAAAATTGTTGAACAGCAAATCCGTCTTTACATTATTTCCTGCAACGCAATACATCCAGATTTGGATGACATCGTAGAGCAGCACCGGAAATTAGTAAACGCAATTTGCTCAGGCGATGCTTTTAGTGCGGAGCAAATTGCCCGAGACCACAATATTGACGGCAAAGCACTCGTGGAACACCTACGGGCAATAGAAAAACAAAATCCAGACTAACCGAAGTATTGAATATAGGAAGCATACACCATGATTGACCTGAACCAATATGAAGTCTTGACTTTTGACTGCTACGGAACCCTGATTGATTGGGAAAAAGGAGTGCTGGAGGCGTTGCAACCAGTTCTCTCAACCCATCAGATTCAACTGAGTGAGAACGAAATCCTTGAGTGGTTTGCTCGCTTTGAATCCGATCTGGAGCAGGGAGAGTACCGCAAGTATAAAGATGTTCTGAGGGGGGTTGTGCAAAAGTTTGGCGATCAGTTTGGATTTACACCTTCTCCCACAGAGTTGAACGCGCTTGTTGATTCTATCAAGCACTGGCAACCATTTCCTGATACAGTTGAAGCCCTGAAGACTCTCAAACAACGATTCAAACTGGCAATCATTTCCAACGTTGATGATGACCTGTTTGCTTTGACAGCGAAACATTTGCAAGTTGAGTTTGATAAAGTTGTAACTGCCGAGCAGGTGAAAAGCTACAAGCCTTCAGTGCAAAATTTTCGGGTGGCACTTGAAAAAATTGGACTACCCTCTGAGAAAGTCCTGCACGTTGCCTGTAGCGTTTACCATGATATTGTTCCGGCAAATTCCTTAGGGTTATCGACGGTTTGGGTGAACCGCAGATTAGGTCAAGAAGGTTCAGGAGCTTATCTACCTGCTCAAGGTAAAGCAGATTTGGAAGTGCCAGACTTAAAAAGTTTAGCTGCAATTGTTGGCAACAGTGTTTTCTCACCAAACTGATGACCTTCTCACAATTGCTCTGGTGGTAGGGCAATGAATCCGGTTTTCACTCCCCGCTTGAATCCAACTCGCTCATAGAATTGCAACGTCTCCTCGCGTTTTGTGCCAACTCTACCCAAGATTGGGTTACTCAACCAAAGCCAGTCATCCCCCTTATTCAGGTTTTGACTGAACGAATGGCACTATAGATAAGTGCGTCCCCACAAGTTCCTCAACAATGAAATCTAAAATATGCATCGATGTTTTGTAGGGAATGCCCGATGAAAATTCTGGTTGTAGAGGATGATACACCAACCGCAGTAGCTCTGACAGAAGCACTAACCGCTCATAACTATATAGTCAATACGGTGGCTGATGGTCAAACAGGTCTGCAACTCGTACAAAACTTTGAATATGACCTCATTGTGTTGGATATCATGTTGCCCAGTTTGGACGGCATTAGTATTTGTCAGCAACTGCGTTCTCAGCAGTATCAAATGCCAATCATGGTACTGAGTGCAAAAAATAGCAGTATTGATAAAGTCATGGGGCTAAATGCAGGTGCAAGTGAAGAGTATTTAGGTAAAGTCCTACCATCCCATCGTTCAAACGTGTTTTTAGCTAGTAAAACTTATGAAAAAAATAGGGATGGTGTATGGCGAGAATTGGAGCGATCGCTCAAACGTCTCAAAACAGATTATCTTGATTTGTGGCAACTGCATAGTATTGCTTTCCCCGAACAACTGAAAACCATTTTTAGTCCCTCTGGCGCAATTAAAGCTCTAGAAGAAATTCAACAGCAGAAACTCGTGCGTTTTGTTGGTATTACAGGACACCGTGAACCAGATGTCATGATTGAAGCCCTGCGTCGTTATTCCTTCCACACGGCTTTGATTCCTGTCAATGCAGCAGACAAACACCATCCACGCCCGTACTTCCCAGGAGTTCTAGAAGTTGCTCAGAAACAAAATGTCGGGGTGATTGCGATGAAAGTCCCTGCTTACGGGAAGTTGTTTCAAGCAGGTGGTTTGACAAGTATGCTGCAAGCCTTCAATTACATCAATTACAGCTTGTCCCAGCCTGGGGTTCATTGTTGCATAATTTCTGCTGATAACGTGAAACAACTAGAAGAAAATGCCTGGATAGCAAGTATTTTCAGACAACTGAATGATACGGAACTTGCTGCTATTGAAGAACGCACTGCTAAAATTTGGCAGGACACCACATTCTACCGCGCTTGGGGTTAGTATAGCCGACGTATTAGGGCGAATTTTCAGTAGTACGGTACTTACAGCACTTTTCAAAAGATCAGACCACAAATCGCAGGGTGGAGAGAAGTCCTGCAGGCGGGTTTCCCGCCGTAGGGAACTTCGGGCCATTGCCCATAAAAGCTTATGTGATGGACATTTGAGATATTAGTGGGCAATGCCCACACAAAAGAAAACCGCTGTAATGCAGCTTCTTAGACAATCAAAGCGAGTTCAGACATAGTTCAGGCAAGATACCTGTCATACAAGCGCTACCTTTTCACACAAAATTATATAAATACTGAATTTTGGTATGCAATAGTGAAGAATTTTACTTTGAAAATAGCTGTGTGCAGTGTGTTACTGAGTGTGTTGGCTGCACAACAAAGTAGCGGAAATAGCGTTAATAGTCTACAAACCATCATGAGCAGCAATGCCAAGGTGGAAAAGCTGTCTGCTGGCTTTAAGTTCACAGAAGGACCAGTTTGGGAGCAACGTGGGTTTCTACTGTTTAGTGATATAGGTGCCAATACGATATATAAATGGACTCCTGCCGGTCAGATTTCTGCATTTCGTCGTCCTGCAGGGCATTCCAACGGCAATACACTTGATCAGCAGGGACGCTTAATTACTGCTGAACATGACCGTCGCTTAATACGTACCGAAAAGGACGGTACCATCATGACTTTAGCTGAACGCTACCAGGGCAAGCGGCTGAACAGTCCAAACGACGTTGTGGTCAAGTCAGATGGTAGCATTTACTTTACTGACCCTCCCTATGGCATCGGTAAGGAAAAAGAAGAACTCGGCTTTTATGGAGTTTATAGGCTGTCATCAGATGGAAATCTAACGTTGCTCACCAAGGAGATGGTACGCCCTAATGGACTCGCTTTCTCACCAGATGAGAAAAAACTCTATGTGAGTGATTCCGAAAAGGGACATATCCGGGTCTTCCAGGTTAAGCCAGATGGAACGCTGAGTAAGGGACAGGTCTTTGCAGAGTTACCTGGTCCCAAAGAGAAAGGCGTACCCGATGGCATGAAAGTGGACGTGGAAGGCAATGTTTACTGTACTGGGTCAGAAGGGGTGTGGGTTTTTTCGCCATCAGGAAAGCTGCTGGGCAAGATTTTCGTGCCAGAGGTGGTAACAAATTTGGCTTGGGGTGATAAGGACTATAAAACTCTTTACATAACTGCAGTCACTGCTATTTATCGCATCCGCCTGAATATTGCAGGGGTGCAACCCGGTCAGTCTGTATTTCCTATGCGTAGAAAATAACTCGTTCATTCAATGTGCATTCATTGTCGAATATGGCAAAGAATTCTGTTTTCATGAGTCAGAAAAAATATCCAAAAAATAACCTGAAGTTTTTCCAGCAATTTTGGGCAGTTGCTCAACTCTACTGGTGTAGTGATGAAAAATGGGGGGCGATTAGTTCCGTTTTGATTCTTTTGGTATTGTTGCAAGTAACCACCCAGCTTAATGTCTTTTCAAACACTCAACAGGGTAATTTTCTTTCCGCTCTCGCGGCGAAAGATGCTCACAGGTTCTGGACAAATATTGGCATTTTTTTAGGGTTACAAATTATCTTGGTTCCCGTTGGAACTTGCTACAGCTATGTCCGATTTAAACTCATTTTATGTTGGCGATGCTGGTTAACTAATCATTTTATAGGAGAATATTTAAGTAACCGAGCTTTTTATGAACTCAATAACTTTCAAAAAGAGATTGATAACCCAGACCAACGGATATCTGAAGATATACCAGGCTTTACTGAAGTCTGTTTCTCTATATTTTTGGATATTTTCAATACTTGTGTACAGCTGATTGCTTTTAGTGGGGTTCTCTGGGGAATTTCACCAACTCTCATAATTTTTCTAGTCATTTATGCTGTCACTTGTACTCTCATAGCGATTGGTTTCTTTGGAAAAAAAATAGTTCAAATCAATTTCGAGCAGCAGAAAAAAGAAGGTAACTTCCGTTTCGGTTTAGTCCGTTTTCGAGAAAATGCTGAATCTGTTGCTTTTTATCGCGGAGAAGCACAGGAAACAAACCTGCTGAAATTCCTATTCAATCAAGTGTTTAAAAATTTTAATTATTGGATAGTTTGGCAACAAATCTATTTTGGCTCTTTCATTAGAGCTTATGAGGTTATTCCTCCTATTTTACCAGCATTGGTTATAGCTCCAAAGGTGATTTTTGGTGAGTTTGAAGTTGGTAAAATTGCAGAAGCTTCAGGAGCATTTATGGCTCTCAATAGAGCCATGTATCTCATTATCAGGAGGTTTGAAAATTTAACGAGTTTGGGTGCAGGAATTGAGCGTTTGTCTGAATCTTATGATTTTCTCCAACAGCCAAAAAGAGAAATTAAGACCAGAGTAACTCAGTATGCAACCATTAATACGATAGAAGATAACTGTTTAGCTATCCAAAACTTGACTTTGTATACACCAAACTATCAGAGAACTTTATTTCGTGATATTTCAGCCGAACTGCAACCAGGACAAGGGCTGTTAATTAAAGGGACGAGTGGCTGTGGGAAAAGTTCTCTATTACGGGCGATCGCTGGGCTATGGGATTCTGGTACAGGTACAATTATCAGGCCCAAACTAGAGGAAATTCTGTTTTTGCCTCAACGTCCTTATATGGTTTTGGGGACTCTCCGCAATCAGTTAATTTATCCTCAAACCCATGTGAATATGACTGATGATGAACTTCATCAAATCTTGCAACAGGTCAATATACCAAATTTAGTTGAAAGATGCGGTGGTTTTGAGGTTGAAAGAGACTGGGCTGATGTGCTTTCTTTAGGTGAACAACAGCGTATTGCCTTTGCGCGGCTGCTGATTGCCAAGCCAAAATATGTGATTTTGGATGAAGCTACTAGCGCTTTGGATATCAAGAACGAGGAAAACCTTTATCAGCATCTATTAGATACACAGACAACTTTTATGAGTGTCGGTCACCGTTCTACTCTCTTCAAATATCACCAGATAACCTTAGAATTAACACCCCCATAAGCCAAATAGAAATATTGTAGATAGAAATTCTGCCAATCTATAGACTACCGTGTTTGAAATATTTGATTTTACTCAAACAATCTATTGCGATTATTGAGCGAAGATTTTAATGTACAAGAAAAAATAAACTTGATGTCAATATAGAACTGCCTTAATTATCGTCCCAGAATTTTTCTGGCTTCTTGTTCAGCATTCTCAGTTACGCGTGGAATTAAAGTATATGTGGTAGTTAAATCCATTTTTTCCCCGACTCGCAGTGTTTTTAGCGTACTGAGGAATTCAAGCTCTACGTAACCCTTTGGGTCTAAGTTGGTATAAATTTCGGCGCTACTGTTGTTGTCGGGATAACTTGCTCCAGATACTCTTGGTGAGTCAATGCGGACTGCGACTTTTTCACCCATCCATAATAATGTACTAGCATCGCAGCCTATTTTATGGGATTTATTGCGATCGCGTGTCAAGGACAATAAGCCGTTGTCTACCTTTAAGTTAGCTGGTAAATCTTCAGATTGCTTGTTATAACCTTCAGGAAAAATGGACGGTTGGGGTAGTGCTGCGTAGACTGCAAGGGGGTCGCGCAACTGTGTAACAATCCATACCGAAACATCTTTTGACTTACCCTTAACTTTTTCGTAAGTAGTAGTTACTTTCATTACAGCTTTTTCTGGTTCAAGTGTAATTTTACGGTAGAACCTAATGCCGTAGAAAGGGTCAATGGGAGAGTGAAGCGTCACCTCGCTGCGATTAACTCTTGCTGTAACTGGTATAGAATCAAACGTAGCTAGAGGAGGCCAACCTCGTCCTGTGATTTTTTCCCATTCAGATTGGGGTGCGGGCCACGTTTTATCACCCCCAGCACCAAAGTAACCCCATTCTTCAGATTTGATGTTAGGTGCTTTACCATACACCTGGTCATTTTCCCAGAATGTACTTTCTCCATCTTTGAAGCGAAACTGCATTATCCGTCCTACTGCTGGGACTACAACCGCTTCTACTTGACCATTACTTAAAATATAAGAATCTCGCCAGCCTTGGTAATTGGTTTTGGTAACTGTAATTTTTGCCAGGATACTTGCGGTTACTCCTAAACAACAAGAAACTGTGAGCAAGAATCCCAAACAAAATAATAGCAAGCTTTTGGTCTTCATAGTTTATCCAAAATTTCACTATAAGTTTGCAATTTTAATTCTGCCCCGGTTTGACGCCTGCAATATTCAAGCGAATGCGGTAAATACTCTTTCCTGCCGTAATATAAAGCGTTTTGTAATCTTTATTGCCCCAAGCTAAATTTGTTACTGATTCGGGAACAGGTATTTTGCCCAGAAGTTGACCTGTTGGCGAAAAAAACCATACTCCTCCAGAACCGCTACAGTAGATATTGCCTTTGGCATCCACCTTCATACCATCAGGTACACCTTTATCTGTGGGTCCAGGCAACTCTGCAAACACCCTACTGTTAGCTAATGTCCCATCTGACTGGACATCAAAAACGCGGATATGTAATTTTTCGGAATCACTAACGTATAATTTTTTCTCATCTGGCGAGAAAGCAATTCCATTGGGACGCACCATCTCTTTGTTCAACAATGTTAGGCTTCCATCTGGTTTCCAGCGATAGATACCATAAAACCCAAGTTCTTCCTGTTCCTTTTGAATACCGTAGGGTGGGTCAGTAAAATAAATGCTACCATCCGACTTAACTACAACATCATTGGGACTATTGAGGCGTTTTCCCTGGTAGCGTTCAGCCAAGATTGTTATTTTACCGTTTTTTTCTGTACGTGTCAGTTGGCGGTTATGTTGAGCAGTAATTAATCGTCCTTGTCGATCAAAAGTATTACCGTTGGGATTTCCCGCAGGACGACGAAATACAGAAATACCGTTAGTTGTCCATTTATAGATTGTATCGGCGGGGATATCACTGAAGAATAAAAAGCCGCTTGGATTCCAGACTGGTCCTTCTGTAAATTTTAAACCACTAGATAATTTTTCTACTTTGGCGTTACTGTCCATAATGGCTGGTACGTTAGCGGAGGTATTCCCCCAGCTTTGCTGTACCATCAATAAGCTAAGTAATAAATTGCACGCACCTATTCGTAAAGTTTTTTTCACTCTTACCTGCCCAACTGAAGCGAAAATTCCATTTGTTAACATTAATACTACGCTGATACCGCATTTTCTTTAAACATATCCGGAAAAGCAAGATTGATTACATAGTTCATAATTTATGCATTATCTTCTACGCCATCAACCGATTCAGCATTGATATATCCGTAACACGTCAAGATTAATTTTTTGGTGTTGGAACAAGTTTTCTCACTTTACCATCACTCTTAGATGTAACATATATTTCTCCTTCTTCATCTATCCCAAACCGGACATCAGAACGTTTGCTACCAATAATTTGTAGAAAAGCAGCTTCTTTTTTGCCATCAAATAGTCTCAATTCTTTTATTGTTGCTTGTTTACCATTCACAAGTTCATCTACAGGTACATGAAAAAAACGCGCATCACTGCCAAAATCAGCAAAAATATATTGACCAATTAATTCAGGAATTGCTTTACCCCTATAAACATAACCACCTGTAATTGCAATTCCATAGAAACCTGGATAGTCCTTTGGTACATGATGACTATATTGAGCAACAGGATAAGTGTAACTGTACTTGGCATCATCTTTAGGTAAAGGAAACAGAACCTTCTCATTTTTTTCATCTATAACCCAAGTCCCTTCCCGGTTTGCCCATCCATAATTAGCCCCTTTGATACCGAGATTTACTTCTTCAATAAAAGCCTGACCAGTATCAACAATCAACATTTTGCGATCGCCACCTGTATCCCAGCTAAAACGATGGGGATTACGCAGCCCATAAGCCCAAATTTCCCCTAATGTTTTTGGATTCCCATCATTAGCAAAAGGATTATCTCCAGGAATGCCATACTTGCCGTTGGCACTATTGTTACCAAAAGGATCTATCCGCAGAATTTTACCTAAAGGTGTACTCAGATCCTGTCCATTATCGAGGGGATCTGTATCACTGACAGGAAAGCTGTTACTACCCCCGTCAGCTAACGCTATATACAACATCCCATAATCAGCATCTCCGGGTTTAGCATTAGGATTAAAGCCTAATTGTCCTGTATTATGGTCTTCGTAGGGCTGTTCAATACGCATTATTTCCCGAAATGTTCCGGTAAAAGTATTTGCTGCAGGGTTAGCAGCTTTCCACTCCCGAATTACATCGTGATGAGAACTTTCTATAGTATTGTCTTTGCTATCAAAAATCCTTTTTGTGATAGGAAAATCGGGAATGCGATTATTTTTTTCTTCACTATGTACAGTGTAGAAAATACCATATTTAGCAAATTCTGGGTGAAAAGCAAAATAGGAAAAACCCTGTTGTGAAGTCTCATAGCTAAAGCCTGGACATACTAAATTTTTAAAATTCATATATAAAGAAGCTTTCCCATTAATAATCACATAAAACTTACCTCGCATATCATTGATAAATAACCTGCCACTACCATCACCTGCATGGGTTAAAAAATTCAATCGCGCTACTTTTTCTCGCCCAGTTCCGCTTTTGGGAATTTGTACAATTTCTTGCAGCCCTACAGCTAGTTTTGATTTTTCTATTTTTTCAGGAATCGGGTCAGTTATTTGGGCAAAAGAAATACTAGAAAAAGCTAAAATTGAAATAATAACTAAGCAAATACAAAAAATAACGTATAACTTTTTCATTCACCTGGAAATCCTAATGTCAAATTAAATTAATAAGGCAAAACCACATATTCAATATCTCGCTTGGCTGAAGAAAATTTTGCTGTCCGTATGTGCTTTGTCCACGTCAGCTTTTGGTTGAGCAAGCTTTTGAGCTAGGACGATCGCTCCCCATCAGTAAGGTTATCTTGAAAAAGATAATCACATTCCATCAAGGTTATAGGTTTGTGTACAAACGCGATGCCAATGTCTTGCTTGATCTTCACACTCTGCTTGTTGTACTTCTTTGCTTTTTCTACATCTCCCAAGCAAAAGTAAGCCTCTGCTAAAGATTGCAGACAACTAGCTTCCCCCTGGCGATAGCTTAACTGACGACCGCTGTACCAACCCTCTTGGTAAATCCAGATTGCATCCTTGATCCAGCCTTGAGATATATAAAAATCTCCCAGACCCCTTAGATTTTGAACTTGTAATTCGCCAGCACCTATTTCCTTGGCGATCGCCCAGCTCTGCTTGTAGCACTTTTCTGCTTGAGATATGTTGTTCATAGCTTGATAGTTATTTCCCTGCTCGTGTAAAGCATGAGCCTCCAAAGAGCGCAATAATAGCTCTCGTGCAATCACCAAACGCCGCTCAGTTAATTCTATGGCTTGGGCATATTGGCTCATGAAATAGTAAGACGATCGCATTTGATAGAGAACCATCGCCTCGCTAAGTTTAGCGCATGTTGATAGGAATATGGCTTGAGCCTGCTTGTAATACTCTATTGCTTGATAAAAAGCATCTTGGTGATAGAAAGTGTCTCCTATAAGTGCAAGAGCATTCCCTTCCCCTGAGCGGTCATTGACCGTCCTGAAAATGTCTAAAGCTTGTTCATAAAACTCTCTCGCCTTGGAGAACTCCCGCATATCTAAACAAACATTTCCAATGACAAATTCTGATGACATTCCTTGTAAAGGTTTATCGGTATACAGCCCCAACAACTGACGAACGAGTTCCATTAAAGTATTAGAAAAGTACCAGTCTCTTCTTAGCGCTGTCAGAACAGATGCGCTTTGTAGGGTTGTCTGGACTAAATCCGTATTTACTAGACTTTGGTTACATTTCAAAATTTCACATCTTGCGGCTTTAGAATTCATCAGCAGCACTACTATCAGTTCAAGATAGGATTGGCAGCGTTTTTGATTCATAACATCTATCCATAAATGGTTCGTAACTTGTGAGACAAAAATTTATCTTAAATTGTGTGTTTAGCCTATTTTTATTTTGTTCCCTAGAGATAACCACGGACGTTTCCCAACATCAGCTTCATTGGCTTGTGTCTGGATTTCGACAATGAGTGATTCTATTTCTGCAATACTCGTATTTAATTGCTGTAGTTCAGAAAGTACTTGGTCAGCAAGCATTGCAAATTTTTGACCGACTTCTGGGGTACGACTTGCTTCAAGTGCCGTATTCATGACTTGAAGCTTTATTTGAGACGCAATATTACTCATGAGGCTCACGACCTGAGAGAGTTTGCGAACTTCCTCAACAGTGGTTTTGAGGACATCCTCTTCGTTGAGCGATCGCCGAATGCGGTGGGTAATATTTATAAATATCTGAGCTTGATCGGCTTTTGTATCTATCCGTTCTAGCAGCTTAGCATAGTCAACAGCGAATCCCACTTGTGTCGCTATCTGGGCAAAGAAATCAATCTCAGACTGCTGCCAAAAGCGCGGTCCAGAACACTGATGTGCAATTAATAAGCCGAACAATTGGTTGTTCTTGAGAATGGGTGCAATTAAACTGGACTTGACACCAAATCGCTCCAGCAACTCAATATGACAATCCGTTAGATTCGCTTGATGAATATCATCAATAGCATAAACGCGACCGTGACGGTATTGTTCGACATACCCTCCTTTGAAACAAGGGTCTGAAATTATCGTCCACAATGTTTTCGGCAAACCAGGTGCAACTGATTCTTCTATAAAAGTACCATTACAGTCGAAATCGAAACGAAAGATGACCACACGGTCAATTCTTAAGGCTTTGCGAAGTTCTTCAACAGTCGTTCTGAAGACATCTTCTTCATTGAGCGATTCGCGAATCCGCTGAGTAATCTTCATCAACACCTGAAAGCTCGATTCTTGTCGCCCCTGCTGCTGACGAAGAGGAGACTCTTGAAGCCTTTTTGGCTGATTAAATTTTTGCTCCGCTTGCTTTTGAGAAAAAGGCTGAGTCATAAACGAAATCTGGTTCTGCTGCAAAAAGTTATTGAGGACAAAGTATCGGTTACTACATCTAGTTCATCAACCAGGCAGGTAGGGTAGTATGCAACTCTTTGTAAAGTCACTTTAGATGCCAATTTTGCGTGATTTCTTTTCAACTTTGTACTGAATGATTCACTGAGTTATTCAGACTGTACACCCTTAGTGGACGAGAAAGGAGAAGTATCACCAAATGCGGTAATTGGTGATATCTGGCAAGCAGTGGCCCATGATTCATCTTCAGATTATTGGAAAAAAGTGAGTAACTTGGGAGCATGTTGTAAAAAAATGTATCGAAGCTCCATGCGATCGCTCGCCTTTCTGGAAACTGGTATACTCGCACAAGAAATTTGTACGAGCTTGCTCACCCGACCTATCAGTCTCCAAAAACCTGAGAGATAGCGTCTTTTGGCAAAAAATTTGACATTGGGCAACAAGAGTTTATCAAGACAAAGCATTGCCAGATAAACAGCTAGCTTCTGCAACCATCTGAGAAACAATAGAGTTTATCTTAGTCTTTATTGAGTACAGGAGAAAAGTTGTCAATGTTGAAGCGTAAATGGGGGTTGTTACTGCTAGCTACTTTACCTCTGGTCTTTTCACTGAATGCTTGCGCTGGGCAATCAGGAGGAAGTAGTGGAAGTCGGTTGGATACAATCAAAAGCCGTGGCAAGGTTATCTGCGGTGTCAGCGGACAATTACCAGGATTTAGCTATGTTAAACCTAACGGTGAATATGCAGGGTTAGATGTGGATGTTTGCCGTGCGATCGCCGCAGCACTCTTTGATGATCCCAAGAAAGTAGAGTTCCGCAACTTAAACGCCAAAGAACGCTTTACAGCTGTGCAGACTGGTGAAGTAGACATCCTCAGCCGGAATACCACTTGGACAATTAGCCGAGATACCTCTGTGGGTTTGGAGTTTGCTCCTGTGGTATTTTACGACGGTCAAGGCATAATGGTGAAAAAAAGTAGCAATATCAAAAAGCTGGAAGACCTCAAAGGCAAATCCATTTGCACCCAGACAGGAACCACCAACGAACAAAACCTATCAGACCAAATGCGGCAGCGGGGTATTGAGTACAAGCCTCTCGTCTTTGAAGATGTTAACACTACCTTCACTACCTACGAGCAAGGTCGCTGTGAAGCCGTAACCTCAGACCGTTCTCAATTAGTTTCCCGGCGCACCACCCTACCTAAACCAGATGAGCATCTTGTTTTCGATGTCGTGTTGTCGAAAGAACCCCTCGCACCAGCTGTTGCCAATGGGGATTCTAAATGGTTTGATGTGGTGAAATGGACTGTATTTGCTCTGATTAATGCCGAGGAACTGGGAGTTAATTCCCAAAATGTTACCCAATTAGCCAGCAGTCCTAACCCTGAAGTGAAGCGCTTATTAGGTACTGAAGGTGACCTTGGAAAAGGCATCGGTTTGACAAACGACTTCGCATCTCGCATTATTAAACACGTAGGCAATTATGGTGAAGTTTACGAGCGTAATTTAGGTAAAAACTCTGATTTGAAACTGGATAGAGGTCCAAACAAGCTTTGGAATAAAGGTGGTATTCTTTATGCTCCCCCCTTCCGATAAACAAGTCAAAAGTCAAAAGTATTTGACTCATGACTCATAGTTAAGGACTAAAGACTTCCATTTAATTCCCTTATAAGCAGCAGTTAGGATGTTCATTAGCAGTCAGTTTCTTAATGCGTGAATTTTGAATTTTGCATTGCCTATGACTCCCATTTGGCGCAATCGACGGTTTTTTCCTGTTGTCGGTCAGTTAATAGCTGTGTTCATAGTTGCTACTTTAGTAGCGATACTATGGCACAACCTGACCTACAATTTACAGCGACTCGGAATCCAACTGGGATTTGATTTTCTACAATCCCAAGCATCGTTCAACATTGGCGAAACCCCAATTTCTTACCAGCCCTCTGACCCCTACAGCCGCGCTTTATTAGTTGGGCTGGTGAACTCCCTACGAGTCACAGTTTTTGGCATCATTCTGGCAACAATTGTTGGCATAATCGTGGGAGTGGCGCGGCTATCAGATAACTGGTTAGTGCGTCAGCTAGCTCTAGTGTATGTAGAAACCTTACGCAACACACCCTTACTTCTGCAATTGTTCTTTTGGTACTTTGCCGTTTTCCTTAGTCTGCCAAAAACAGAAAATCAAATTTCTCTGCTTGGGTTTATAAATATTAACAACCGGGGGGTCACCCTTCCTTTTGGGATACAATTTTCCCCCGAATTATCAACACTCATTCTCGGATTGACGCTCTACTCTGGTGCCTTCATTGCGGAAATTGTCAGAGCGGGGATTTTATCAGTACCTAAAGGACAATGGGAAGCAGCACGAGCAATAGGTCTAAAGCCTGGGTTAGTATTGCGGCTAGTGATTTTCCCCCAAGCTTTGCGGCTGATTATTCCGCCACTGACAAGTCAATATCTTAATATAGCCAAGAATTCTAGTTTAGCAGTTGCGATTGGCTACCCCGATATTTATCTTGTTGCCTCCACCACTTTTAACCAAACAGGGCGAGCCGTAGAAGTTATGCTGTTAATTATGGTTACTTATCTAACCATCAGCCTAACCGTCTCCTTAGTGATGAATTTATTAAACCGTAGCGTGCAACTTAAGGAGAGGTAAACTACCCACCACCAACTGCTAAAAGCAGTATGATGGGGGCTTTAAAAGCCTAGAGTTTACCCGACTAAGTGTTAAATCACTACGATTTTTAGGTCATCTCACCTACAGATACGAAGCCAGTCTGTAGCTCTGAGGTCAACGATTAAACAAGCATATTGGGGAGGCAGAGTGCGTTGGTGAGCCAGCGCTGCAGGAGGGTTTCCCGACAGCAGGCGACTGGCGAAAGGGTTTCCCGACTTAAAGCACCTGCCGTTTGAAGCTAGTGTCGTTGGCGCAAAAAGCCTTTAAATCATTGTCCAGGCTAACTTTACCCGCAAGGAGGGACATCTGTCCAAAGTGTTAGTAATTGATTCAGAAAAACGACAGTTAAACCCAATTCATCCAGCACAGGCTAGGCAGTTATTACGAAACAAAAAAGCAGCAGTTTATAGGCGATTTCCTTTTACTTTGATTCTCAAAGAATCACGTTCTGATTCTCCTGTTTCACCACTTAGATTAAAGATTGCTCCTGGAGCAAAAACTACGGGATTAGCTTTAGTTAACGATATCACAGGCGTTGTTATTTTTGCTGCTGAGTTAAAGCATAGAGGTTTTACAATTAGGGATGCTTTAACCTCCAGAAGACAATTAAGACGCAGTAGAAGAAATCGCAAAACCCGCTATCGCAAGCCACGTTTCTTAAATAGAACACGTCCTCAAGGTTGGTTAGCCCCAAGTTTGCAAAGTCGAGTTGACAATATCAAGATTTGGGTTGAGAAGTTACGTAAATTTGCACCCATTGAAGCTATTAGTCAAGAACTAGTACGTTTTGATATGCAATTGATGCGTAATCCAGATATTCAAGCTAAGGAATATCAACAAGGTACTCTCGCAGGTTACGAGACAAGAGAGTACCTGTTAGAAAAGTGGGACAGACAGTGTGCTTATTGCGGAGTTAAAGATGTTCCACTTCAAATAGAGCATATTCACCCAAGAGCTAAAGGAGGTTCTAATTCAATCACAAACCTGACCTTGAGTTGCGAGAAATGTAATACAAAGAAAGGTACTAAAGATATTAAAGAGTTTCTCAAAAAAGACCCGTCTAGATTAGAGAAAATCCAAAGCCTTGCAAAAAGACCCTTGGCAGATGCAGCAGCAGTCAACACAACTAGATTTGCGTTACTATCCGTTTTAAAAGCAACTGGTTTACCAGTAGAAACGGATTCTGGTGGGCTAACAAAGTTTAATCGTAACCAGCAAAACTTAAAAAAATCTCATTGGCTTGACGCTGCTTGTGTTGGTAAGTCAACACCACTTTTAAATATCAAAGGTGTTAAACCTTTGCTAATTACAGCTAATGGTCACGGCACACGTCAATCATGTCGTACAGACAAATTTGGCTTTCCAAATCGCCATTGTTCAAGAACTAAGTTTCACTTTGGTTTTCAAACTGGCGATATTGTCAAAGCTGTTGTCACGAGTGGTAAGAAAGTCGGCGAATACGTTGGAAGAATCGCGACTCGTGCAACAGGAAGTTTCAATATCTCGACTAAAAATGGACTGGTTCAAGGAATTTCGTACAAGCATTGCAAACATATTCACAAAAAGGACGGTTACTCGTATGCATTCTAAGAGATTAGAAATGCAAGGGCTGTCCCCACTCGCTTTGTTTGCACTCTCAAGAATTAGTCGGGGAACGTCTCACAATTTCCCCTCCATTCCTCTTACCGCTGAACGGAGTACCGTTATAGCGGGAGCCTCCTGGAGGTAGTAGATGAGTTTTCTTAAAAGTCAAAAACTGACTATTCTACAATGGCTACATAAAAATCTGTTTAACAACTGGTACAACAGCATTCTCACAGTTGTTTGCCTGTGTTTGCTGTTTTTTGGTATCAAAGGTATCTTGACTTGGGTCTTGACTCAAGCAAAATGGCAAGTCATCAAAGCTAACTTCTCTTTATTTTTTGTTGGTCGTTTCCCGCAGGAACTTTATTGGCGACTGTGGCTTGCACTCTTGATTATCCTCGCTCTCGGTGGCTTGTCCTGGGGAACTCTCACGAAACGCTTACCCGGTAGGCTCAACAGTTGGCTACCCCTTGGGTGGGCGCTTTCCTTCCCAATCATCCTGTGGCTTATTGGCGGTGGCTTTGGACTGCAACCCGTAGAAAGCGGTTTGTGGAATGGTTTGCTGCTCACTTTGGTGACGGCGCTGGTTAGTATTGTTCTCTCTTTTCCTTTGGGTGTCTTACTAGCGTTGGGGCGTCAGAGTCAGCTGCCTTTTGTGCGTTGGTTTAGTATCCTTTATATTGAAATTATCCGGGGACTACCACTGATTGGGATTTTGTTCTTTGCTCAAGTGATGATACCCTTGTTCCTGCCAGTAGAATACCGCTTAGACAGAGTCCTACGGGGAATTGCTGGTTTAATTCTATTTAGCGCCGCTTATTTAGCAGAAAATGTACGTGGTGGTCTTCAATCAGTTCCACGCGGACAACTCGAAGCCGCTAAAGCATTGGGATTTAATACTCCCCTAACAATGCTACTGATTGTTCTTCCGCAGGCGCTACGTGCCGTTATCCCACCCCTCGTCGGTCAATTTATCGGTCTATTTAAAGACACTTCCCTGTTAGCAATTGTTGGATTATTGGAATTAACAGGAATTTCTCGCTCTATCTTGGCTCAACCTCAATTTCTTGCTCGCTATGCAGAAGTCTATTTATTTATTGGACTGATTTATTGGGTATTTTGTTATTCTATGTCCCTAGCTTCTCGACGTTTAGAAAAGCAGTTGGGTGTCGGTCAACGCTGAGGGTGAGATGAGGGGAAACTACTTGCAATTAGGACGGCGACTGGTCATCAGCAATTCAGAGAATCGGTCATCAATGGACTAATCGGAATTTCAACGTAGCGCTAGAAAAGTTTTATTAAACCTCTGAGAAAAGTCAAGAGTAATGAAAATAAAACCACAGATAGACACAGATGCACACAGATAATTTATCTGTGTTAATCTGTGTCCATCTGTGGTTCTAAATATCCTTAAATCATACTTTTGTAAAAAAACTATTAAATCATGACTCAACAGCCTATTATTGTTGCTCAAGATGTCCACAAGTGGTATGGAAAATTCCACGTTTTGCAAGGTGTTAGCCTGACAGTAAATAGGGGAGAAGTGGTGGTGTTGATGGGACCTTCGGGTTCAGGAAAATCGACTTTTATTCGCACCTTTAATGCTTTAGAAGAATATCAACAAGGACGAATTGAAATTGACGGTATCGCTCTTACCGATGATATGCGAAATATTGAGGCAATTCGGCGAGAAGTAGGGATGGTGTTTCAGCAGTTTAATTTGTTTCCTCACTTGAGTGTGCTGCAAAACATCTCTCTGGCACCAGCTTGGGTGCGGAAGTGGACGAAAGTCAAAGCAGAAGAAGTGGCGATGCAGTTGCTGGAACGAGTGGGTATTTTGGAACAAGCACACAAATATCCAGGACAATTGTCGGGTGGACAGCAGCAACGGGTGGCGATCGCCAGAGCATTAGCTATGCAGCCCAAAATTATGCTTTTTGATGAACCCACTTCCGCTTTAGATCCAGAGATGGTGCGAGAGGTTTTGGACGTGATCAAAACGCTCGCCGCTGACGGTATGACAATGGTAGTCGTCACCCATGAAGTCGGATTTGCTCGGGAAGTCGCTGATCGCGTGATTTTGATGGATAGCGGTACGATTGTAGAGGAAGCTACGCCAAGTGCCTTTTTTCAAAACCCCCAGCACGATCGCACTCGCAAGTTCTTATCTCAGATTCTCTAGCCAAATATAAATAATGTTATTGAGACACGATCCGGTGCGAAAAACGCAACCTCAACAGGCGTAGTAAACGCAACCAGCCTTGAGCTGGCTGTTCAAAGAATGTGAAAATATCGCCGTAACCCTGGTTCGTTTTTTGATGGTGCTGCCAATGTCTTTGTGGAGTTGTGATGAATAGAATCCGGCACAAAAGATCCACTGACTTTGGAGTTTGCCAATCCAAGATGCTGGTATGTCTCCACCATACATGAAACTGACCAAATAGTAGCCCACACAAAACACCTATGGGGGAAAAGTACCATAGCACTGCTGCTACGAGTAAATAAGGTAAAGCACCCAGAATACCATCTAGAAGAACCTGGAGATTGAGCGTCAGAATAGCGTAATGGCGAAAGTTCTTCTTGTAGGAGTGGTGAGTTTGTACGTGGAGATGACCAAAAACATGCTCAGGTACGTGATAGCAAAAAGTAGAAAGGAAGTCGCCAACAACAAGTAGTATCCAAGCACACGCGATCGCCTTAAACATTTTTACTCCTCAAGTTCAGTAAAAACCACCACACAAAAAAGAATCCAAATCCGCATGCTGTAGGCGTTCCCATATACGTGCTTTGCGAGGCTTGGCACTGGGTACAAAGCATACAAAACCATCGCGCTGTCAAGCATTTTGCAAGGATTCTCGCTTTCGACTGAGATTTTTAGATTTTGTTGGTTTTGCTTTGAATGACAGTTTTAGCATAAACGCCGGAAGCCCCACGCCGTCCTGATAAGGCGGCGCTGGGTACGTCACAATGATTTATTTTCTAGAACCAACGGCATTACGAGTTGTTAGGCAAAGCAAAGTAGCATTTGACTAGCAATTTTAGAGAGTTTTGACTGTTTTCAGCTATTGATATAATTGCATATTTCTAAATATCTATCAAGATACCGTACTTTAACACAATGATTTCTAGAGACTTTAGATAAGGTAAGATAGAAACAGCAAAAGTTGAATTAAAATTTGTACAAGTTTAGGTTAAGGTTCTCCTTAACTGTTTCCAGGACAATCCCCAGCACAATCCTAGGATGGAAATCTTGCAAATTAAAAATGATAAATTTTCAGTCTTTCCAATCATTGACATCAGTGCGCTGGTGTCTGGAATTGGCAATCGCCACCAGGTAGCCACTGAAATTGGACAAGCGTGTCGCGAGTATGGATTCTTCTACATTGTCGGACACGGGGTGGACGAAGCATTGCAGCAGAGGTTGGAAAAGCTTAGTCGGCAGTTCTTTGCCCAAGATTTGCAAACCAAGCTTCAAATCCCCATGGCTTTGGGAGGTAGAGCATGGCGGGGATACTTCCCTGTTGGGGGTGAACTCACCTCAGGAAAACCTGACTTGAAGGAAGGTATTTACTTTGGGGCTGAGTTAGGAGACGACCACCCGCTTGTAAAAGCAGATACCCCCATGCACGGTTCTAACCTGTTTCCATCGAACATTAAGCTATTTCGCGAGACAGTCATAGAGTATATGGCAGCAATGACCCAGCTGGGACATACGCTAATGGCAGCCATTTCTTTGAGCCTCGGACTAGAGGAGTCCTACTTTGCTGAGCGTTACACATCAGATCCGCTTATATTATTCCGCATCTTCAATTACCCCCCTCATCCATCACCCTCTGATGGTGAAAAGAGGTGGGGGGTTGGTGAACATACAGATTACGGCGTCCTGACAATTTTAAAGCAGGACGACTTAGGCGGATTGCAGATAAAGTCGAAGTCTGGGTGGATAGATGCGCCCCCTGTTCCAAATTCTTTTGTATGCAATATTGGCGATATGCTAGACCGCATGACGCGAGGACTATATCGCTCTACACCTCATCGCGTTCAAAATAAGTCGGGAAGAAACCGCCTTTCTTTCCCATTCTTCTTCGATCCCAACTTCAACGTGGAAGTGAAGCCAATTGAACTAGACGGCGTGGGGGTAGTGCCTGATAACAAAGACGAACGCTGGGATCGGGCTAGTGTTCACGAATTTCGTGGAACGTATGGTGATTACGTATTGAGCAAGGTATCTAAAGTTTTCCCACAGTTGCGTCAAGCGGTTTTTTGACGCTTACTCACTCTCAGCTACAGACCTGACCAAAGTCAAGTCCGATGGGCGCTCTGTATCATTTTCACCGAGGTACTCACCATTCTGAATTTCCAGGATAATCAGCGGAATAAACCCTGGATTTTCTACTTTATGCAGCGCTGCGGGAGGAACAAACGTTGACTCGTTTCGATTCAGTACTCTTTCTTCGTTACCACAACTCACCTTTGCAATACCAGAAACTATGATCCAATGTTCACTACGGTGATAATGAATTTGTGGTTTAATGCTGTGCTTAGGCTTGATTTCAAGACGATTAATTCTATAAGTCTCTCCTTCCTCTATGAGTTCAACTTTACCCCAATATCGGATATCTGAATGTGAAGAAGATTGATTGACATTTGGCAAAACATTATTTTCATTGTGAGTCATAACTAGATTCTCAACTAGACAACCATCACTACTGTTCAGCAATTTGTCAGTGAAAGGCGCGGGCATTGCGATAATTTGGAACCAAGTACCAACCTCCACACGCAAAGTTCAGCAATCAAATTAGAAACTCGGTACTTCATACATTGTATACCCAGCTTCTAGAGGATTTTAACTCTCATCAATTAAAAATACAAGGTTTTGATGGTGCAAAAAAAGTATTAACTTATAATAAATTTTGTAATTTGACAATATCAACCACCAATAAGAATTTGCTTGCTTAACGACCGATTTGTCAAGGATAGTAGTGAACCAAATTTCTTAATTTCTCTGGAAGAATATGTGTTAATGCTAATAAAAAAGGTTATGATCTTACCTACTATAATTTTAGGGGTTAGGCGGAAAACGAGTGCAGAGCTAAAAAAACGTTGGTTGAGAAAAGTTTCTTATCGTTTACCCCAAGAAAAAGTTTTTTCCATAAAGGCACAGTGCTTTTCCACAAGCACATCTTGAAAACCGTGGCGTAAATATAATCGCTTGGCAGGGTTTGTGTGGAATACTCTTAGTTTGATAACAGATAACTGCAAAAGCTTTGCACGCGCTTCTATATTACTGAGAATCCAACTACCGATACCAACATTTCAGTGTACTGGAATCAGGGTAAGCGCAAGAAAAAATGAGCCAAAAGATGCTAGACCCGACATTCCGCTCTGAGGTGATCGCAAATATGAATTTTCAGTAGATCGAAAAGTTACGAGATAATGAGGGTTTCAGCCAATAT
>JAESFT010000331.1_pt1 | contig 35090 bp, 34 predicted proteins | sample 9269451 | NCBI WGS metagenome assembly JAESFT01 (sample SAMN14502557, study PRJNA617106) | algae metagenome | isolation source: Scytonema hyalinum WJT4-NPBG1 and co-occurring heterotrophs from well... | place: USA: Mojave Desert, Joshua Tree National Park, California | collected 2006-05-25
CCGGCGATCAGCGCGCCCATGTCGAGCGACATCAGCCGGCGGTCGCGCAGCGAGTCCGGCACGTCGCCATTGGCGATGCGCAGCGCGAGGCCCTCGGCGATCGCGGTCTTGCCCGTGCCCGGCTCGCCGATCAGCACCGGATTGTTCTTGGTGCGCCGGGCCAGGATCTGGATGGTGCGGCGGATTTCCTCGTCGCGTCCGATGACCGGATCGAGCTTGCCCTCGCGCGCTGCCTCGGTCAGGTCGCGCGCGAATTTCTTCAGCGCATCGTACCGATCTTCCGCGGACGCGGTGTCGGCGGTGCGGCCGCCGCGCAGCTTGTTGATCGCGTCATTGAGTCCGCCCGCGGTCACATTCGCCCTGGCGAGCGCCTTGCCGGCTGCGGTGGTGGTGGCGAGGGTGAGCGCCAGCAGCAGCCGCTCGACGGTGACGAAGCTGTCGCCTGCCTTGGCCGACACCTGCTCGGCCTGGTCGAGCACCCGCACCGCGTCATTGTCGAGGCCAGGCGTCTGCTGCGCACCCGATCCGCTGACCGAAGGCACCTTGGCCAGCGCTGCGTCCGTCTCCCTGAGCGCAATGGCCGGATCGCCGCCCGCCGCGCGGATCAGGCCCGACGCCATGCCTTCATTGTCTTCCAGCAGCGCCTTCAGCAGATGCTCGGGCGAGATGCGCTGGTGCGACATGCGGATCGCGACTGTCTGCGCTGACTGCAGAAAGCCCTTCGCCCGGTCGGAAAACTTCTCGAGATTCATGTGATCCCCTCAAACTGTTGAGCAGGATGTAGTGTGACCAAATTGCAACACAAGGTGCTTCGGAGCGCGAAAGGTCACAAAAGGTCACATTGGATCATGGAGCTTATGCGGAACGCGGTTGAGCATCATGTCGTCGACAGATGCACGACCTGAGGGGCGCTCCTGCTTCAATAAAGATGCTTCATGCGAGTCGCCGTGCAATGTGAGACTGGCAAAAAGGACGGTGTGTAGGGCAGCAAATTCCTTTGCCTCGGACAGGTGGCCAAACCCGAGCAAAAGTCCGCTAAGGGTGGAAAGCTGCCGATCAGTCGCGATTGGTCAACGCAGCTTCAAGCCAGTGAATGCGCTTGTGCCAACGCTTCGCCATCTCTGCAGAGCCTGCGATAGTCAGACGCGACCTTGACCGGCGAAGCTCAGCTTCCATTTCCTCCCGGCTTAGCTTCGCTAACTCTTCGTCCGTGTGAGGAACGCCCGACCGCTTGCCCATAGGCGCATCTTTGCCGTTCGCGCGGAGCGACCGCAATGGGTGGATTGGAGTCATTGCGGGAAGGATACGGGCTTGTAGTGTGTCCCGATCGAAATCGATGAGCTACGCCGCCGCTTAGCAGCCATTCTCGCCGCCGAAGAACAAGAGCCTGCAAACTGGTCAGAGGTGGAGCGCCTGACGAGCGAGCTTCAACCGGAGCTACACGTCGATGCCACACCCGAAATCGTGTTCCACTATCTCGACGACGCGGACATACGCGCCCGCGACGAGGAGTATGCATTTCAGCAGCGGACCGCAGTTCGCCGCTTCGTCGAGAACGGCGATTACGACGATGGAACACCAATCCCGCTCTGGGGTTGCGCGCTTGTGGTCATGTTAGCTGGAGGCTTCATCTACTGGCTGACGATGTAGCTGCTCGATGTTCGCGATGGCTCGAAAGCGGACTTTTAGAGGCCTTGCGCTTTCAGCTCCGCTTCTGCCCACTCCCTAAAGTAGGCCAGTAGCTCCACGAGATTGAGCGGACCGCCAAAGCCCTCCCATCGGCTTCCGTCCAGCCTGCAGTTCACCCAATCTTCGTGTGAGCGATCGTGTGCCACGGGGGCGAACGGTCGCCCGTCCAAGAACGTGTCCGTCGTTTCGAAGCGAAAGTGCCAGCCGGGATTATCAATGTTCTCGATCGAGAAGCCGTAACCGTGTTCCCAATCTCCGTTGCATAGCGATCGATAAAAGTCTTGGAGCCAGTCGAGGTGCGGTCGCTCGGTCGCTTGCATGAGCTAGGTTTGTCAGTCCCGTCGAATGTCCGCAACGGGTGGTTTGCCGACTATGAGGCCCAAAGCTGGTCGACCGCCAAATAGCCGATCACCGTTAGGATCGGAATGCATATCGCGTAAGTGATATAACGATGCCGTCTTGCCAGCTTCCCGAACAATTTCTCGCCCACGGCTCCGCCGATGAGGCCAATGAGGATTTCATCGATCACTTGTTCAGCTCGCACGATCCTCAGGCGACCGCAATGGGTCGTTTGCAGACCTTCTATCCCACTCAGGCCAGACCGAGCAGCCAATCGGCGAGCGGCACCGGGTGAAGCTTGGCTCCGGGCATATGCTCGCTGAGTTCGCGGCGATGAGCCATGATCCAGGTCAGGCAGTCGGCGCGGCTGTCGAAGACTTCGAAGCGCTCGCGGGAAGGTGCCATGCTGATGCCGTCGACGAGGAAGCGGGCATGGGGGCGGCAGCCGGGTGCCGCGATCCAATCCCGGCTGGGCGCTTCGACCGCCAAGGCCCAATGCGGCCGGCGCGGGTCGAGCGTGTCCACCTGGCTCCTGTGCATTGATCCTCCTCTCCAGGCCAGCCGAGCCGCCGCGCCTCTTGCTCGGGCGCGGTCGGCTCGCCGGCTAGTTTACTCCGCCGGTTCGGCGATGCCGATCGGCTCGACGCTGCCGCCTTTTTGCGGCAGGTCGAAGCGGTCGGCATTCATCACCTTGGTCCAGGCATGGACGAAGTCGCGCACGAACTTGTCCTCGTGTCCGGCTTCGGCATAGACCTCGGCGACGGCGCGCAACTGGCTGTTCGATCCGAAGATCAGGTCCGTGCGGGTCGCCCGCCATTTCTCCTGCCGCCCGCCGCGATCGTAGCCGATGAACTCCTCGTCGCCGCTCTCGTCGATCACCTGCCAGAAGGTGTCGTTATCGAGCAGGTTGACGAAGAAGTCGTTGGTCAGCTGGCCCTTGCGCGTTGTGAAGACGCCTTCCGGCCGATCCTGGAAGTTGGCGCCGAGCACGCGCAGCCCCCCTAGCAGCACCGTCATTTCCGGCACGGAAAGGCCGAGCAGCGAGGCGCGGTCGAGGAGCAGCTCTTCGGTCTTCACGCTGTGCTTGGTCTTCAGATAGTTGCGGAAGCCATCGGCGACAGGCTCCATCACCGCGAAGCTCTCGACATCGGTCCAGTCCTGCGTCGCGTCGCCCCGGCCGCCGGTGAAAGGAACCTGCACGTTGAAGCCGGCGTCCCTCGCCGCTTTCTCCACCGCCGCCGTGCCGGCCAGCACGATCGCGTCGGCCATCGACAGGCTGCCGCGCAGCTCCTCAATCTTCGCCAGCACTCGGCCGAGTTCCTCCGGCTCGTTCACCGCCCAACCGCGTTGAGGCTCCAGCCGGATGCGCGCGCCATTGGCGCCGCCGCGATGGTCGGAGCGGCGATAGGTGGATGCGGATGCCCAGGCCGTCTTGACCAGCTGGCCGATGCTGAAGCCTGCGCCGAGGATCTTCGACTTGAACGCATCGACATCGCCGCTGGACGGCATCTTTCCGGCGGGAACCGGGTCCTGCCAGATCAGGTCTTCGGCCGGCACTTCCGGTCCGAGGTAGCGGACCTTCGGCCCCATGTCGCGATGGGTCAGCTTGAACCAGGCGCGGGCGAACGCGTCCTTGAACGCCTCATGGTCGTTGCGGAACTTCTCGGAGATCAAACGGAACTCCGGATCGACCTTCAGCGCCATGTCGGCGGTGGTCATCATCGTCGGGACGCGCTTGTTCGGATCATGTGCGGCCGGCGCCATGTCTTCCGGCTTCTGGTTGATCGGCTGCCATTGCTGCGCGCCGGCGGGAGAGCGGACGAGCTCATATTCATAGTCGAGCAGCAGCCGGAAATAATTCTCCGACCATTCGGTCGGCGTGTTCACCCAACTGCCTTCGATGCCGCTGGTGATGGTGTGCTCGCCGAAACCGCTTTCGTGCGCGCTCGCCCAGCCTAGACCCTGAAGCGCGATATCGGCCGCTTCCGGTGCGGCATCGACCAGGCTTGGATCGCCCGCGCCATGGGCCTTGCCGAAAGTATGACCGCCCGCAGTCAGCGCCACCGTCTCCTCATGGTTCATCGCCATGCGCTCGAAAGTGATCTTGATGTCGCGCGCGGACTGGAGCGGGTCGGGAATGCCGCCCGGGCCTTCCGGATTGACGTAGATCAGGCCCATCTGGATCGCGGCAAGCGGATGCTCGAGCTCCAACTGCTCCTCGGGCAGGATGCGTGTCTTGTTGTCCGGATGGCCGACGAATTGCTCTTCGGAGCCCCAATAGATGTCGCGTTCCGGCTCGAACACGTCGCGCCGTCCACCGCCGAAGCCGAAGACCGGACCGCCCATCGATTCGATCGCGACATTGCCCGCCAGGATGAACAGGTCCGCCCAGCTGATATGCTTGCCGTATTTGCGCTTGATCGGCCAGAGCAGCCGCCGCGCCTTGTCGAGATTGCCATTGTCCGGCCAGGAGTTGAGCGGGGCAAAGCGCTGTTGGCCGCTATTCGCCCCACCGCGTCCGTCGGCAGTGCGGTAGGTGCCGGCGGCGTGCCAGGCCATGCGGATCATCAGCCCGCCATAATTGCCATAATCGGCCGGCCACCAGGGCTGGCTGTCGGTCAGCATCTTGGCGATGTCGGCCTTCAGCGCCTGATAATCGAGCTGATCGAAGGCGGCAGCATAATCGAACTCGTCGCCCATCGGGTCGGGCGAGAGACCGCCCTGGTTCAGGACTTCGAGCGGAAGCGCCTCCGGCCACCAATCGCGGTTGGTACGGCCGAGCAGCGAGCGGACCGTGGTCGGCCGCTCAACGGGGCAGCCACTCATCTGACCGGTCTTCACGTCCATGGCGCATCTCTCCTCTTGTCGGGGGAGGCGACGATACGCCGGACGCCTGACGAAGATTAATGATTAAACCTCGTCGAAGATGATCAGGAAATCGATTGAAGCCGCCCTGCGCGGGTCACTTCTTCGCCGGATTGAAAAAGCTGTCGGTGTTCCAGCGGGGCGCCTCAGGTGCATCGGCGATTTCCTTGGCGATGGCGTAGTTGATGCTCGCGAACTTCGCGCCCGCCTTCCAGTCGATCGGCAGCTTCAGGTCGTCCGTTACCTTATGGTAGTGGGTGGAGAGGAAGCCGGTGAATTGCTTGTCGCCGCCATTGCCGAAGCCGGTCATCAGGAACACGCTCGGCACGCCTTCGCGCACGAATTTGTAATGGTCCGAGCGGGTGAACAGCCCTTCCTGGGGCAGCGGATCGGCCGCGAGCCCCACGCCTTCGCCCGAGGCGGCGCGCTGCACCATCGGCCCAAGGGTCGAGTGATTGGCGCCGAACGCGATCACGTCGCTAAAGTCGTAGAGCAGCACCGGCATGTCGAGGTTGACCACGCCGACCACCTTTCCCTTGCCCACCACCGGATGCTTGGCGAGATATTCGGCGCCGAGCAGCCCATCTTCCTCGGCGGTCACCGCCGCGAACAGGAACGAGCGCTTCGGCCGCGTGCCGCTGGTCGCGAACGCGCGGGCTACCTCCAGCATGGTCGAGATGCCGGTCGCATTGTCCATGGCGCCGTTATAGATCTTGTCCTCGCCGGGCAGCTTCGGGTCGGTGCCCTCGTGATCGAGATGGGCCATCAGCAGCACATATTCGTCCTTCAGCGCCGGATCGGAGCCCGGCAGCACACCCAGCACGTTTGGGCTGGTGAAGCGGCGATGGCTGCTCCGGTTGATGATGGTAACTGAGGGCTTGAGCGCGAAGCCCTTGGGTTTGCCGCCCTGCTTGTCGGCCTCGGCGAGCACAGCGGCAAGGCTGGTCCTGGCGCCGGCGAACAGCGCTTCGGCGGGCGCCTGATCGAAGGTCGCTGTGACGCGGAGCTTCGGGGCCAGCGCATAGGGCATGCCGTCCGGCTGGACCCAGCCGATCGACGGCTCGGCCGCGCTCTTCAAATAATAGTCGAACTTGCGGCGCTGTTGATCCTGCAGCGTGCGGATCGTGATCACGCCCAGGGCGCCGCGCTGCTCGGCGAAACGCTGCTTCATCGAATTCAGATGAGCGCCGACTTCGCTTGGCGTGCCCTTCGGAAAGCCGCTCAGCACGACGACATATTTGCCGCGAACGTCGAGCCCGCGATAATCGTCGAAGCCGGCCGCCGGAGCGTCGAGGCCGTAGCCGACGAAGACGGCGGGCGCGGTCAGCTCCTGCGAAGTCGCAAGCGGGCTGCCGCCGACCGCTACGTCCTTGGCCGCATCGAAGCTGCGCCCGCCAACCGACACGCTCGCGGTGCCGGTGCGCAGTGCCTCGACAAAGGGCACCTGCTGATACCATCCGTAACTGCCTGCCGGGGTGAGGCCGAGACCGAGGAACTGCGAGCCGACATAGCTGGCCGCCAGGTCATAACCGCGCGTGCCTGCGTCGCGCCCTTCCATCAGGTCGGTGGCGAGGAACTCGACATGGGAGCGGAACCGCTCGGGCGTGAACTCCTGGGCATTGGCGGGCGCGGCGAGAACGGAAGCGAGCAGCAGCGGGCGGAGGATCATCGTCGGTCCTGGAAAGGGCTGAGAGTGCATGGGGATAGCGGGTGCGCCGACGAGCTGCCAGTCGCCGTTCGTCGAAGCTCGTCGTACGTTCGTCGACGTCAGCGCTTTTTTCCCGTCAGATCCGTTCGTCATCCCCGCGAAAGCGGGGATCCAGCTTCTTCTTGCGACTCCTGGGTTCCGGCTTTCGCGGGAATGACGAGGTGGTATGCGCTAGCCGAGCACGGAACCCACGGCGGTCGCCCAGCCCTCGAGGCGCTCGCGGCGTTTACCCTGGTCGATGGCCGGCTCGAACACGCGCACTTCCCCGCGCATCGCTGCCGCTCCCTCCAGAGAACTGAACAGACCCGCTCCGACCCCGGCCAGCATGGCCGCGCCCATCGCAGTGGTCTCGACGAAGCCGGGCCGCTCGACGGTGACGCCGAGCATGTCGGCCAGATCCTGTGCCAGCCAGTCGTTCGCCGCCATGCCGCCGTCGATGCGCAGCCGTGTCCAATCGCAGCCATCGCCGGCAAAGGCGGTCTTCAAGTCGTGCGTCTGCAGCGCCTGTGCCTCAAGGGCGGCGCGGACGATGTGCGCGCGCTTGGCTGAAAAGCTCAACCCGGTGATGGCGGCGCGCGCGTCGGGCCGCCACCAGGGCGCGCCGAGGCCGGACAGCGCCGGAACCAGGTATACGTCGCCATTGTCCGGCACTGATCGCGCGATTTCCTCCGACTCAGCGGCACTGGCGAGCAGGCCGACATCGTCGCGCAGCCATTTGATAAGACTCCCGGCGACGAATACGCTGCCCTCAAGCGCATAATGACGCTGCCCGCCCAACTGCCAGGCGACTGTTGCGAGCAGGCGGTGGCGCGAGGCGGGAAGGGAGGTTCCGGTGGCGGTTAGCACGAACGCGCCAGTGCCGTAGGTCGCCTTGGTGTCGCCGGGCGACAGGCAGGCTTGGCCGATGGTAGCCGCCTGCTGGTCGCCGGCGAGCCCGCAGATCGGAATGGGCGCGCCGAACAGCCGCGTCTCGCCGAAGCGCCCAGCACAGTCGACAATTTCGGGGAGGATCGCCCGCGGCACGCCGAACAGGGCGAGCAGGCCGTCATCCCAGCCGCCGCTGCCGATCGCCATCAGCGCGGTGCGGCTGGCATTGGTCGCGTCGGTGACGTGGAGCCCGCCGGTCAGCTTCCAAATCAGCCAGGACTCGACGGTGCCGACCGTGAGCCGGTCCCCCGCCTCCTTTAGTTGCGGCCAATGCTCGAGCGCCCAGCCGATTTTGGACGCAGAGAAATAGGGATCGAGCAGCAGCCCGGTCTTGGCCTGGACCGCGGCTTCATGCCCCTGTTCCTTGAGCGCGGCGCAGCGATCCGCGGTGCGCCGGTCCTGCCACACGATTGCGCGGGAGAGCGGCTCGCCAGTCGCCTTGTCCCAGAAGACGATCGTCTCGCGTTGATTGGTGATGCCGATCGCCGCGATCCGCTCCGCACCGCCCGCCTTGCCGACCATCTCGTGCGCACATTCGAGCGTCCGCTCCCAGATCTCGGCCGCATCATGCTCCACGAGACCGGGCGCGGGATAATGCTGGGTCAGTTCGCGTTGCGCGGAGCCGAGGCATGTGCCGTCCGCTCCGAACAGCATCGCGCGGGTCGAAGTGGTGCCTTCGTCGATGACAAGGATGGTTTCCGGCATATTCTCCCCCTTTCGCCATCTGGCGGTGGCGCTTCGTCTGGCGCATAAACGCCTCATGCGTGCGGAACAATCGGAGCGGGTGGAGAGGCGGCCGGAGCCGGTGCCGCTGGATCGGCTGCGCCGCGCGCCGGAGCCGACGCTCGAATATCAGCGCAACCGGCTGCTCGCCGGATTAACCCTCGTCGCCAGCATCGGGCTGCTGCTGGGGCTTCCGTTCGCGCTGCGCGCCGGGGCCGAGTTCTTCCTGCCGGTCACCGCCGCGATGGTGATTGCGATCGCGCTCGTGCCGCTGCTCGAATGGCTGGAGCGGCGGCGGGTGCCCTCCGGCATTGCCGCGTTCGTCTGCCTGTTCGTGTTCCTGGTTATCGCCAATGCGGCGCTCGCCTCGATCGTGGTGCCGGCGACCGAATGGTTCCGGGCGCTTCCCGAGCGGATCCCGCAGATCCAGGCCAATCTGGCGCCGCTGATCGACTTCTATTCGAACCTGCAGAAGTTCGTCGACGATACCGTGCAGATGCTGGCGAGCGGACCTGTCGCCGCGGCTCAGGCCTCGGCCGTTCAGGCGCCGAGCTCGATCATGGACTATGTCTCATCGGCGCCGCACGCCGCCATCCAGCTCTTCTTCGCGATCCTCGTCATCTACTTCTTCCTGTGCGGCTGGACTCGGCTTCGGGAGCGGACGATCACCAGCCGCGGCAGCTTCGGCGGGGCACTGGCGACTGCGCGAGTGATCCAAAATGTCGTCGATTCGACCTCGGCCTATCTGGGCACGATCACCTTCATCAACGTCACGCTCGGCCTGCTGGTCGCTGTGGCGCTGTGGGCGATCGGCATGCCGTCGCCCCTGATGTGGGGCGGCATCGTCGCCCTGCTGAACTACGTTCCCTATATCGGCCCGATCCTGGCGGCGATCCTGCTCGCGCTGGGCGGTCTGATGACTTTCTCGGACGTCTGGCTCGCGTTGCTGCCGGCCGCGATTCAGATCGTGCTCCACGTGATCGAGGCCAATGCGATCACGCCAGCGATCCTAGGCAAGAGGCTGACGATCAACCCGCTGCTGATCCTTTTGTCGCTGAGCTTCTGGGGATGGGTCTGGGGCACGCCGGGAGCGCTGCTGGCGGTGCCGCTACTGATCATCATCCAGACAGTAATGAGCGCCGCGGGCAAGCCGGACATTGCGGGCTTCCTGTTCGAAGAAGGCACTTTGGTCGCTGGCCATGGCGATCATGGAGACCCGGACGAATAGCGTTGACAGGGTTGCGAGCCTCCCCTAACCGGCGCGCCTCAACCGAAGCGCGGGTGTAGCTCAGTCGGTTAGAGCGCCGGCCTGTCACGCCGGAGGTCGCGGGTTCGAGCCCCGTCACTCGCGCCATTTTCCCGTCACGATCCAGCGCATGATCGGCTTGGCCGGGAAGATCCATGCCACGCCCGCCACGATATAGACGAACGCCTGGAGAAGGATCGGCAGGCGTCCGATGAGGCCCGAGAAGCTGGCGACGATCACCGCCCAGAGCGCGATCACGCTCAGGACCAGGAACATGCCGATTACGCTGCGCTTGGCCGGGTCCATCAGGCGATCCATTCCCGTTCGGTAAGCACGGCGTGGAGCGGCACGTCCCAAGGGTCCTGCGGCACCATCTCCACTTCCTGCACGCTCCAGGCCATGCCGACCCGCACCGCATCCGGATAGCGTGCGAAAGCGCGGTCGTAGAAGCCAGCCCCTTGGCCGAGCCGGTGCAGCCGCCGGTCGAAGCCGAGCAGCGGCGCAAGGAACAGGTCGGGCGCGACTTCTTCAGCCGTGGTGCGATCGGGTTGGCTCAGGCCGTATGGGCCGGTCACCAGTGACTGGCCCGGTGTCCAGGACAGGAAGCGCATCGGAACGGATCGACGCTCCACATAAGGCAAGGCGATGATCGCTCCCTGAGCATGCGCCTGCTCCAGCAGCGCCGCCGGATCGGCTTCGCTGCCGACAGCGACATAACCGGCGACCACTTGGGAGGAGGCGAACAGAGCCTTGAGCGGCGTCGGCGCGCGGCGAAAGTCAAAGGCCTGCCCAGCCGTGTCCAGGCCCGCAACCAAGGCGTCGCGCCGTGCGCGCAGCTCGGCGCGCAACCTCGGCTTCAACTCGTCCGGCTCCATTCAGCGCGCCTTAAGCGTGGTCGGGCGCGCTGCCTAGCCGGACTCGGCTCGCGCGGGGCTTGCCAGCGTTCAGGTGCGGGATTAGGTGCCTTACGCAAAGCTTAACACGAAGGACTATTCATGAGCGAAACTGCCGACCGCGTGAAGAAGATCGTCGTCGAGCATCTCGGCGTCGAAGCCGACAAGGTGACCGAGGACGCCAGCTTCATCGACGATCTGGGCGCGGACAGTCTCGACATTGTCGAGCTCGTCATGGCTTTCGAGGAAGAGTTCGGCGTCGAGATTCCGGACGATGCCGCCGAAAAGATCACGACCGTCAAGGACGCGATCAGCTATATCGACAACAACAAGGGCTGAGCCCCTCGTGGGCGGGTTCCGTCCGCCGCGTTGAACGAACGGCTCTCCCGCCCATTTGGGGCAGGGGGGCCGTTTCGCATTGAAGAACTGGAGTTAGCGCATGCGCCGTGTCGTCGTCACCGGTCTTGGTCTGGTCACCCCCCTGGGAGCCGATGTCGAGACGGCTTGGAGCAACATCAAGGCCGGCAAGTCGGGCGCGGCGACGATCACGCGCTTTGACGCGACCGATTACGCCTGCGACTATGCCTGCGAAGTTAAGCCAGCCGATCACGAATATGGCTTCGATCCGAACAAGCGCGTCGACCACAAGGTGCAGCGTCAGGTCGATCCGTTCATCATCTACGGCATCGACGCGGCAGGCCAGGCCATGGAAGATGCCGGCCTGATCGATGCCAGCGAGGAAGAGCGGCTGCGCATCGGCTGTTCCATCGGCGCAGGCATCGGCGGCCTGCCGGGCATCGAGTCTGAGTCGCTGGTGCTGCACGAAAAGGGACCGCGGCGCGTTTCGCCCCACTTCGTTCATGGACGGCTGATCAACCTTATCTCGGGCCAGGTCTCGATCAAATACGGGCTGATGGGTCCGAACCACGCAGTGGTGACCGCCTGCTCGACCGGCGCCCATTCGATCGGTGACGCCGGGCGGATGATTCAGCTGGGCGATGCGGACGTGATGCTCGCGGGCGGCGCGGAGGGCGCGATCTGCCCGATCGGCATCGCCGGTTTCGCCCAGGCCCGCGCGCTTTCGACCAACTTCAAGGCCGAACCGCATCGCGGCAGCCGCCCCTATGACAAGGACCGCGACGGCTTCGTCATGGGCGAAGGCGCGGGCGTCGTCGTGCTCGAGGAATATGAGCGCGCGAAGAAGCGCGGCGCGAAAATCTATGCCGAGCTGATCGGCTATGGCATGTCGGGCGATGCCTATCACGTCACCGCGCCGCATCCCGAAGGGGCGGGCGCCTTCCGGGCTATGAAGGTGGCGATGGAACGTTCGGGCCTCGACCTAGGCGACATCGACTATATCAATGCGCACGGCACTTCTACGCCGCTGGGGGACGAGCTGGAACTCGGCGCGGTCCGCCGCCTGTTCGGCAACAACATCGCCAATCTGTCGATGAGCTCGACCAAGTCGATGATCGGTCACTTGCTCGGGGGTGCGGGCGCGGTGGAGACGATCTTCTGCATCCTGGCGATGCGCGACCAGATCGCTCCCCCCACGATCAATCTCGAAAATCCGAGCGAAGGCGTGGAAGGGGTGGACCTCGTTCCCAACGTCGCGAAGGAGCGGAAGATCAAGGCTGTGCTGAACAACAGCTTCGGCTTTGGCGGCACCAATGCCAGCCTGGTGCTGAGGGCGGTCTGAGCACCGAAACTCCGTTCGGCCTGAGCTTGTCGAAGGCCTGCTTTTCTTCTTAGGCCTGAGGCAAGGAAGTGCAGGGCTTCGACAGGCTCAGCCCGAACGGAGTGGTGGATAATGCGGCGCCTGATTGTCTTACTCGCGGCCCTCGCGCTCGTCGCCGTCGCGGCAGCCTTCTACTCCTGGAACGGCGCCGGTCCGGCGGCCAAACCGACGGCTGTCATCGTTCCCGAAGGCGGCACGCTGCGCTCCGCCGCGCGGGAACTGGAGAAGGCGGGTGCCATTGCCTCGGCCGACCGCTTCTACTTGTTGGCGCGGCTGTTCGGCGGCGAAGGCACCATCCGCGCCGGCGAATATGAAGTGCCCAAGCACGCGAGCGCGCGCGAAATTGTGGCGCTGCTACAATCGGGCAAGACGCTGCAGCGCTTCGTCACCATCCCCGAAGGCATGCCCTCGATCCTGGTGCATGAGAAATTGATGGCGACGCCGCTCCTGACCGGCTCCGCGCCGGTGCCGGCGGAAGGATCGGTGCTGCCGGACAGCTACAGCTACCAGCGGGGCGAAAGCCGAGCAGCGGTGCTGAAGCGCATGACGACCGCGATGGACAAGGCGTTGGCCGAGCTTTGGCTGAAGCGGAAAGCCACGTCTGTGGTGCGCTCGCCGCAGGAAGCTGTGAACCTTGCTGCTATCGTCGAGAAGGAGACGGGCGTTCCGGCCGAACGCCGCATGGTCGCCGGTGTCTATTCGAACCGGCTGCGCATCGGCATGCCCCTCCAGGCCGATCCGACCGTCATCTATCCGGTGACAAAGGGTAAGCCACTCGGCCGCCGCATCCTTCGCTCGGAGCTGCAGGCGGACAATGGCTACAACACCTATGCGAGAGCCGGGCTGCCGGCGGGGCCGATCGCCAATCCCGGCCGGGCCTCGATCGCGGCGGTGCTCGATCCGGCGCCGACCAAAGCGCTGTATTTCGTCGCCAAGGGCGATGGCGGCCATGTCTTTGCCGATACGCTTGCCGAGCACAACGCGAACGTCGCCCGATGGTACGCGCTCCGTCGCGCCCGCGGCGAGATGTGACCGGCGACTAGATAAATAGGGACAGTCCCTATTTTTCAGCCGAGCTTCTCAATCTTCGACTGAAGCTCAGCCATCTGCGCCTTCAAGGCGGCAATTTCGTCGTCCTTGCTCTCCGCTGCCGGCTTGCTCTTCGGCTTGAAGGCGCTGGTCGCGGCTTCGAGCATTTCCATGTTGCGGCGCGCGATCTCGGCGAAGGGTCCGCCCGCAAAGGCGCCTTCCATGGCCTTGTGGAACTGGGCCTGATTCTTACGGAACGCCTCCATCGACGCGTCCAGATACTGCGGCACCATCGACTGCATGGAGTCGCCGTACATTGAGATCAGCTGGCGCAGGAAGTTGACCGGCAGCATGGTCTGGCCGCGCGCCTCCTCCTCCATGATGATCTGGGTCAGCACCGAGCGGGTGATGTCCTCGTCGGTGCGGGCATCGAGCACCTGAAACTCGCGGCCTTCACGCACCATCGTCGCCAGATGCTCGAGCGTGATGTAGCTCGACGTCTCCGTGTTATAGAGGCGGCGGTTCGCATATTTCTTGATGATCACGACGCCCGAGCCGTCGCGGGGATTCTTGGCCATGGACGTGCCCTTAGCTGAAAGCCCGATGCTAGCACCCCCCCATGCCGCAGCGCAACACGGGCCGCGGCCGCTGCCCTTGTTCCTCGATCTGGTGCGGGAGCAGACGCGGGACGACCTGCCGCGTCGGGCGCGCATTCTGGAGGGCTTGCGAGCGTATCAGGCGGCACCGCGGACCGGTCGATTGCCGAAGATGCCGGTGATTGCCCGCGCCGGCCGAGCGATGCTGCGCCACTATGGCGGTGAGGGGCCGCCGGCGGTGTTCGTGCCTTCGCTGATCAACCCGCCGGCCATTCTCGATTTGAGCGAGCACAACTCGCTCTTGCGCTGGATGGCGGGGCAGGGAGTCAGGCCGCTGCTGGTCGATTGGGGCGATCCGTCCGACCATGCTCCAGCTCAAGGCGAAGATGTCTTCAGTCACGCCTCGCTCCTCCTCCCGCTGCTCGATCAACTGGGTGAGTCCGTGCATCTGATCGGCTATTGCCTAGGCGGCACGATGGCGCTTGCCGCCTCCATGCAGGCGCGGCTCCTGAGCCTGACGCTGATCGCAGCGCCGTGGCATTTCGCCGGCTTTGGCGAGCAGGCGCGGGCGGAGATCGGCGCACTGTGGCAGGCCGCGCGTCCTTCGGCCGAGCGGCTGGGGCTGGTGCCGATGGAGGTGCTGCAGACCGGCTTTTGGCGGCTTGATCCGGCCCGTACTGTGGCGAAGTATGAGGCGTTCAGCCAGTTCGAGCCGGACAGCGAACAGGCACGCGGCTTCGTCGCGCTGGAGGATTGGGCGAATGACGGAGCGCCCCTCACCTTTGCCGCTGGACGCGAGCTGTTCGAGGGCATGATCGGCGCGGACGTGACCGGGCGCGGCGACTGGCATGGTGTCGATCCGAAGCTGGTCGGGGTGCCGACGCTCGAGTTCGTGTCGCTGCACGACCGGATCGTGCCCGCCCCAAGTTCGGCGCGCTTGCCCAACCAGAAGCTTCTTGGCCTCGGCCATGTCGGCATGATCGTCGGATCGCGTGCGCGGGAGCAGTTGTGGGAGCCGCTCGCCGCTCATCTTTCGCAGGCGCAGCAAAGCTGATAATCGGCGCGCCATTTCCCTTCTCTCGCAGGAGCGCACTCATGCAGGACATCGTCATCATCGCCGCCAAGCGCACGCCGGTCGGCAGCTTTCTCGGCTCCTATTCGGCAACCCCCGCGCACGAACTCGGTCGCGTGGCGATCGAAGCCGCGCTGGCCCAGGCCGGCGTGAAGGGCGAGGACGTGTCCGAAGTCATTCTCGGCCAGGTGCTGACGGCGGCGCAGGGCCAGAACCCGGCGCGCCAGGCCTCGATCGCCGCCGGCGTGCCGAAGGAAGTGCCCGCCTGGGGCCTTAACCAGGTCTGTGGCTCCGGCATGCGCGCGGTCGCCACCGCCGCCCAGATGATCGCGACCGGCGACGCCAGGATCGTCGTCGCGGGCGGCCAGGAAAATATGTCGCTGTCGCCCCATGCGCAGCAGCTCCGCGGTGGCACCAAGATGGGCTCGGTCGAGCTGACCGACACGATGATCAAGGACGGCCTGACCGACGTCTTCAACGGCTACCACATGGGCGTGACCGCCGAGAACCTGGCTGAGCGCTACCAGATCACGCGCGACCAGCAGGATGAGTTCGCCTGCGCATCGCAGAACAAGGCCGAGAAGGCCCGCGCCGCCGGCCGCTTCGACGACGAGATCGCGCCGGTGACGATCAAGGGCCGCAAGGGCGACACGGTCGTCGACCGCGACGAGTTTATTCGTGAAGGCGTGGCGGTGGCGAGCCTTGCCGGCCTGAAGCCTGCCTTCAAGCGTGACGGCGGCTCGGTCACGGCCGGCAACGCCTCCGGCTTGAACGATGGCGCTGCGGTGCTGGTTGTCACCACTCGCGAGGAGGCCGAGCGCCGCGGTGCGCCGGTGCTCGCACGCATTGCCAGCTGGGCCTCCGCCGGCGTCGACCCCGCGATCATGGGCATCGGCCCGGTCCCTGCCAGCCAGAAGGCGCTGGAGAAGGCCGGCTGGACCATCGCCGACCTGGACCTGATCGAAGCGAACGAAGCCTTCGCCGCCCAGGCGCTGGCGGTCGGCAAGGAACTTGGCTGGGACGCGGACAAGGTCAACGTCAATGGCGGCGCCATCTCGATCGGCCACCCGATCGGCGCGTCCGGCGCGCGCATCCTGACCACGCTCATCTACGAGATGCAGAAGCGGGATGCGAAGAAAGGCCTCGCCACTCTCTGCATCGGCGGCGGCATGGGCATTGCCATGTGCCTGGAGCGGTAGCGGCCTCTTCCGTTCGTATCGAGCGAAGTCGAGATACGCTTCTCGACTTCGCTCGAAGCGAACGGGCCGCTTAAATCCAAACCCGCTCCAACCGGTCGCCGAGCGCCGTCAGAAGCTCATACTGGGCCAGCCCCGATGCCGCCGAGGCTCGGGGCAGGTCATAGTCGATCGCGACCCAGTCGCCTTCGCTGAGTTCAGGCGCGGCGCTGATGTCGATGGCGATCAGGTCCATCGAGACCCGGCCGATGAAGGGCAGCACGCGGTCATCGGCGAGCGCGTGGCCTCTGCCCGAAAAGCCGCGCATGATCCCGTCCGCATAGCCGATGTTGAGGATCGCGACGGGCGTGTCCGCGGGCGCGGTCCAGGTCGCATTATAGCCGACGCGCTCGCCGGCGGGCACCAGCCGCCGCTGCAATATCTCCGCCTCCGGAGTCGCCACCTGCCGGATATGGCTGGCAGCTTCGGCGCGCGGTACGCCCCCATAAAGCGCGATGCCGGGCCGGGTCAGGTCGAAGCCATAGTCGGCGCCGAGGCAAATGCCGGCTGAGTTGGCGAGGCTCAGCCGCCGGTGCGGCACCTTGCCGGCGATCTCGATCAGGGCGGTCCGCTGCTCCTCATTCTGCGGCACGTCGTCGTCGGCGCAGGCGAGATGGCTCATCAGCGTCTCGATGCTGAGCCCGTCCAGCAGACCGCCCGCCACGTCCTCAGGCGACAGGCCGAGCCGGTTGATCCCTGTGTCGATCATCACGTCGCAGGCGCCGCCGCCCGCTTCTCGCCAGCGCCGCACCTGGTCCGGCGTGTTGAGCACCGGCCGCGCGCCCAAGGTCCTGGCCGCTGCCATGTCCTCCGGCCGCACGCCGTGCAGCACCGAGAGCGAAACGCCCTCCGGCAGCGGCATCAGCGCCGCCGCTTCTGTCCAAGTTGCAACGAAGAAGTCCCGGCACCCCGCGGCGGCGAGCCTCCGCACCACCTCTAGGGCCCCTAGGCCATAACCATCGGCCTTGACTGCCGCCCCGCACGAAGCGCCGCCGCCCTGCCGCTCCAGCCAGCGCCAGTTCGCGACTAGGGCCTGGCCATCTAGGCGCAGCCGGTGAGGAGGGGGGACATGCACGAGCCGCCGCCTAGCGGTGCGCGCAGTCCTAGTCGAGGTGGCTGAGATCGTCCTTTCTCAGCCACACCATCGTCACCAGCAGCGCCATCGCAACCACGACCCAGGTGTACCAGAGCCCGGAATAGGGGTTGCCGGTCTTAGCCACGATGTACTGGCTGACGAGCGGCAGGAAGCCGCCGAAATAGCCGGTGCCGATATGATAGGGGATCGACATCGAACTGTAGCGGATGCGCGGCGGAAACAGCTCCGACAGCAAGGCGGCGACCGGACCATAGGTCATGCCCGACAAGGCGCTGAGCGCAAGTACCCCAAGTAGGATGATGGCGATGTCGGAACCGCGCGGCTTCACGCGTTCAAGGTTATAGCCGGCCGACTTCAGCGAGGCGTCCAGCTCCTGCTCGGTCGGGTAGCGGCCGCCGGCCGTCCGCGTCTCGCCGACGATCACCCCGGTCAATCCTTGATCCACTTCATAGGGCACGCCGCGCTTGGTCAGCATGTCGAGCGCCTTGCCGCACTCGGTTGCCTGCACCTTGTCAAAGGGGCTGTAGCTGCAGTCCTTTCCGCCGACGACCACCGGCACCCGTTGCGCGGCGCTGGACAGGCCCGGGTTGGCGGCGTTGCCCATCATGCCGAAGATGGGGAAGAGCAGGATAAGCGTCAGCGCATAGCCGATCACAATCGGCAGCTTGCGGCCGACCCGGTCCGACAGCGCTCCGAAGGCGATGAAGAAGATGAGGCCCGCGGCCGCTCCGATGCCGACCAGAGTCTGCGCCGTGGTCGGCTCCAGCTTCATCGCGTTCTGAAGGAAGTAGAGCACCTGGAACATCGCCGTGTACCAGATGACTGTCAGGCCCGCGGCGATGCCGAACAGGGCGACCAGCAGGCGGCGGCCATTGCCTGGGTAGGTAAAGGTTTCCTTCAGCGGATTGCGCGCGGTCTCGCCCGCTTCCTTCATCGCCTTGAACACCGGGCTTTCGGAAAGCTTCAGCCGCATCCACAGCGACACGCCCAACAGCGCCAGTGAGAAGACGAACGGGAAGCGCCAGCCCCACGCCTCCCACGCCTCCTGCCCCAGCACCGCCTGGGTGCCGAGCACGACCGCCAGCGACAGGATGAAGCCGCCCGCGACCGACCCCTGGATGAAGCTTGTATAGAAGCCGCGCTTCTCGTGCCGCGCATGTTCGGCGACATAGATGGCGGCGCCGCCATATTCGCCGCCCAGCGCCAGGCCCTGAAGGATGCGCAGGCCTATGATGATCGCGGGCGCCGCATAGCCGATCTCCGCCGCCGAAGGCACGAAGCCAACCGCCGCCGTCGCCAGGCCCATCAGTGTGATAGTGACGAGGAACGTGTATTTGCGCCCGATCTTGTCGCCGAAATAGCCGAACAGCACCGCGCCCAAGGGACGGAAGCCGAAGCCGACCGCGAAGCCGGCCAGCGAATAAAGCAACTCCGTGGTGGCGTTGGCGGCGGGGAAGAAGGTCTTGCCGACGATCGCCGCGAGGGTCCCATAGATGAAGAAGTCATACCATTCGAAGACCGTGCCCAGCGACGACGCGGTGATCACCAGCCGCACGTCCTTCGGCTTCAGCTCCTCGATGCGTTCCTGCGCAACCGTCGCCACCCTCTACCCCCTCGAACGCTTCTTCGCTGCGGGGCTTAGCGCAGATGACGCCCCGTTTCCAAACGCTTCGGAAGGAAGTCCGCGACCTGTGCTTTCGCCGTATCGAAAGCACTTGTGTTTCGGCGGATGGTGAGCCAACCAGTGTTGGGCGAACCCGTCTCCTTCCCTGGTAACAGGGAAGTTTGCAGCGAAAGCGATGAAATTGCTGTCGTCAGGCCGACGCAGGTCGGCGGAAAACTGCGAAAAACGAGCATTTTTCCCGCTCGAGGTAACAGGGAATCTAATCGCGAGCATCAGGGACAGCGGCGGCCGCAACACCGAGCCAGCCGGGCTAGTTCAGCGGGGGAACTTGCGCGGGCCCACACTCCTGACATGCTGACATATGCGCGCTCTAGATCGAAGTACCGTTCGAGCAGCTGACTTATGCGCATTCTGCTTAGAAGTTCCGCGGCGAAGACTGGCGGCGGTGCCACGGGGATACCTGTGAGTCGCAGCGGGTCGGATCTGCTCTTCGGACTGGATACAGGCTGGCCCGAAAGGCGCGCCAACGGGTTCATCAAAAGCAGCGCGTCAGCGCCTCGGACGAATTCTTCGCCGACAGCAAAATCGGCGTCGCTCAAATGTGCGAATGATAAGCCTTTGAAACGGCACAGAATGCACCTCGGTCGGCTGCCGATCGTTTGTAGCGCTAGTAACAAAGCCTTTTAGTTTCAGTCTGTTAACCGAGAAATGAAGGGTTGACGTCAAGGCATTCGTTGCCCCTATGTTCTTATCCGCAGCCGGGGGGCTGCGGCTGATCAGGGGACGAGATGATCACTAGAGATTGGAAGGAGCGTGCTCTTCAGCAGCTGCCGATTGGCAGCCTGGCACCCAATCCGAAGAACTCACGGACACACTCGAAGAAGCAGGTCCGGCAGCTCGCGCGGGCAATCGAGGAGTTCGGCTTCACCGCGCCCTTAATCGTAGACGAACGCGACGAGCTGCTCGCGGGCCACGCGAGATTGGCGGCAGCGAAGCAGCTTGGTTTGAAGACTGTTCCGGCCATTCGGATCACTGACATGACGCCGGAGCAGAAGCGAGCGTATGTCATCGCTGATAACCGGCTGGCGGAGCTTGCCGGCTGGGACAAGCAGATCCTTGCTGATGAGCTGGAGTTCCTAAGCTCTGGTGATTTGAATTTCGATGTCGAGGTGACCGGCTTCGATACCGCCGAGATCGATCGCATCCTGACCATCAATCATGAACCGCCCGCGGATGATGATGAGGAACTCGAGCTTCCGGAGCGCGGCGTTCCGGTCTGCCGGGTCGGTGATCTTTGGAGCGTGGGTGAGCAAAAGCTCATCTGCGGCGATTCTCGCGAGCGTGAGATATACGCGCGGCTGCTTGGCACTGAGCAGGCGCAGATGGTCTTCACTGACCCGCCGTACAACGTGCGCATCGATGGCCATGTCTCGGGTCTCGGGCAGGTCACGCACCGCGAGTTTGCAATGGCGTCGGGCGAGATGAGCGAGGCACAATTTGCCGAGTTCCTGGAAAAGGTTCTCGGCGAGCTCGCCCACTGGAGCATCGATGGATCCATCCACTTCGTCTGCATGGACTGGAAGCATCTGCCCGAGCTGATCTGTGCTGGCCGGGAGGCCTATTCTGAGTGGAAGAACCTGTGCGTCTGGAACAAAACTAATGCTGGCATGGGCGCCTTCTACCGGTCGCAGCACGAGCTGGTGCTGGCGTTCAAGTCAGGAAACGCTCCGCACATCAACAACTTTGGGTTAGGCGAAAAGGGGCGTCATCGCTCCAACGTTTGGACTTATGCGGGCGTCAACACCTTCCGCAAAGGAAGAGATCGGGACCTGGCCGACCACCCGACAGTCAAGCCCGTGGCGCTGGTGCGCGACGCGATACTCGACTGCTCCAAGCGCAACGGCATCGTGCTCGATCCCTTTCTAGGCTCTGGCACCACGTTAATCGCAGCACACCGGGCGAGCCGCCGCGGCCGCGGCATCGAGCTCGATCCCTACTACGCCGACATCGCACTTCAGCGTCTCGAGAAAGAGACCGGCGCTAAGGCAGTTCACGAGAGCGGCGAGAGTTTCGAACAAGTCGCGGCATGGCGTCGCGGCGAGGCTGGGGGGCCACAATGAGCAAGAACGCAAATGGGGAATATGAGGTTGGTCGCGGCAAGCCGCCTAAGCAACACCAGTTCAAGAAGGGACAGTCGGGTAACCCTCGAGGTCGTCCTAAAGTGTCCGCATCCGTCTACACGCATTTAGAAGAGGAGCTGAAACGCAAGGTCACGATCCACGAGAATGGACGGCCGATCACGCTTACGATGCATCAGCTCATGGCAAAGTCGATGGTCAGCAGGGCGATCAAAGGTGATGCGAAAGCGATCGCCCTTATCGACAAGATGAGGGAGCAAGCCGCAAACCCCCTCTACACCAAGGAAGACTGGGTGATCACCATGAAATTTGATCATGAAGAGGAGCTTGCGCAACAGAACGCAGAGGATGCAGCCAAGTGGCGCCATTATCAGCTCGAACAGGATCCCGGATATCGCAAATCGAGTGGAAAGTAGGTGATTACGCGCCCGCGGTGGCACTGTTCAGCTTCGCACGGTCGATGAGTTCTCAGAACAGCAGTGACTCCTAGTCGACTTCCTACAGATTGGCTGTTAATATTATGTCAGTGCCGAACCGCGTCATTTGTAACTACAGTAGACCCCGCGCGACAGTAGCTCCGTTGATAATGGTAGATCTGGTGCTCTTCACGGCTAATAAGGAGCGGCTGCTTGTGCTACTTGCCGAGCCAGAAATACAGTCCGACGAGGACCGATGGGGCCTCCCGGGAACGTCATTAAGCATTGATGAGGATCTCGATGGGGCGGCGCAGCGACTCCTTGAAAATAACTTAGAGCTGCCCCGATCTCAATTGCAGCAACTGTACACGTTTGGCGCTGTGAAACGCGACCCGCGCAAGCGGATCGTCTCAGTTGCTTATCTCGGCCTGGTCGCTCCTCGTGCCGCAGCGACTATCGCTGGAGAGACGAGCGACTGGGCTGAGGTGAGGAGCAGCACAAGCGGTGCTGTCACTCTCATCAATCCACGTGATGGAGCTGTGCTCGATTCCGTCTTGGACCACTGGGAAATGATTGCCACTGCTTTTGACCGGCTGCGCAGAACGCTGGACTGCAGCGATGCCGCGTTTGGCCTGCTGCCTGATGAGTTCACCCTTCGCGAGCTTCAGCACGTCCACGAGGTCATCTCAGGGCGCAAGCTCAACAAGCCTGCCTTTCGCCGCCGCATGCTCGACTCTGGCAGGCTAATCGGAACTGGCAAGATCGAGACCGGCCGAGCTGCATTTCGACCTGCTGAACTCTATCGACTGAGGAGACCTGATTGACACGCACCAGCCACACGCACCCCCTGCAGATCGCCGAAGTCCACACAGGGGAGGGCTGGGGACGCATCGGCATCACCTTCTGCCCAGGCAAGAAGCAGCCCCACGCCTTTACCGGTGCATGGGACCGAGACTTGGACCTGGACCTGGATGCGGTGGTCAGCTGGGGTGCAGCGGCGGTCCTGACGCTTGTCGAACAGCACGAGCTCGACACCTTGAGGGTAGCCGGCTTGGGTGACGCAGTTCGCGCAAGGTACATGAGCTGGCTGCACCTCCCGATCGCCGACGTGTCTACGCCTTGCGCCGTGTTCGAGGAGCAATGGCACACCGCCGGTGAGCAGCTCCGCTCGCTGCTGCGCAGTGGTTTCAACGTGATGGTTCACTGCAAAGGCGGACTTGGACGCGCAGGAATGATTGCGGCCCGCCTGTTGGTTGAGCTCGGGCACGAGCCAAAGAGCGCCATTGCTGAAGTTCGGCGGCAACGACCAGGTGCGCTGGAGACGCCTGCGCAAGAGCGTGCGGCGATCTCACTTGCCTCGTTGCCCGAAGCTCAGCCCTCTCAGTCTGAGGATGCGGTCCAAGACCGCGCACTCGGCGCTATGCTTGGGCTTGCTGTCGGGGATGCGATCGGCACTACGCTCGAGTTTGCTGCGCGTGACACGAAGCCGCGGCTCACAGACATGGTCGGGGGCGGGCCCTTTCGCCTGAAGCCGGGTGAGTGGACCGACGACACTGCTATGGCATTGGCGTTGGCAGACAGCCTTGCTGCCCATCCGGACCTGGATGAGCGTGACCTGATGCAGCGCTTTGTCGAATGGTATCGGCGCGGCAGCTACTCCTGCACAGGCAAGTGCTTCGACATCGGCATCACCACGCGTCAGGCGCTCACGCGCTTTGAAGCGACGAGCGATCCTGTTGCGGGCTCTACTGACCCGCGGTCAGCGGGTAACGGGTCGCTGATGCGGCTGGCGCCAGTTGCGCTGCGTCATTGGCAAGACAAGGCGAAGCTTGTCGATGTTGCTGCTCGCCAGAGCCGTACCACCCATGCCGCACCGGAAGCGGTGGAAGCGTGTGTGGCCTTCGCCGAGCTCTTGGCAGATGCGATCGCCGGCGAAGCAAGGTCCCAAGTGCTGGCTCCCCGAACAGAGCGTCAGGGAAGGGTAGGGGAGGTGCTTGCCGGCAGCTGGCGCGGCAAGCGTCGTGATGAGATCCGTTCCAGCGGGTACGTCATCGACTCGCTTGAGGCTGCCCTCTGGTGTGTCGGGCGCACCAGCAGCTTCGAAGAAGCAGTCCTCCTGGCAGCTAACCTTGCTGATGACGCTGACACGGTCGCGGCGATCACCGGCCAGTTAGCTGGAGCGCTCTATGGGGCAGTAGCTATCCCTGCGAGCTGGTTGGAGATGCTTGCTTGGCGTGAGCGCCTTACCGTGGCGGCGCGAACTCTGATCTGAGGCGCGAGCACGGGAAGGCGCAAGCACCTTCAGGCCTAAGCCCTCTAGTAGGCAGCGCTATTCGAGCTTGCGGCGTTTCCGGAAAATATCTCGCTCGAGCTGTAGGGCGGTATGTAGTTCCCACTCGAAGAGACGACAGAGGGGGCATCGCTCCCCCCGCCAGGATAGGTCGGCTCTGAGCTGTACGAGGTGGTGGTCTCCTCATCGCTCGAACTTGCCTCGTCATCGTCGCTGTTGGCTGAGGCCTCTTGCTCCGTCAGCTGGTCAATGGCCTTGAGGCGGGCTGCGACTGCCTGCTTCTGGGATTGAAGCTGTGCCGCGTGGAGGAGGATGCCGGCGCCAAAGCTTGCAACTACCCCGACCGCGACGAGACCCTTGTAAGGAGCCTGTGGCTCAGCCGCTTCGTGCCTCTCTGCGGGCGACAGGTTGTCGTTAAAGACGAAGAGGACTGACGAAAGGCCGACCAGAGCCACCAGGCTCACGAAGAACGGCATCGAAGCGATGATGCCCCTCTCGCCAACCATGAAGACGAGCGCCACTAATCCGCCAGCGAAGATCACGACCAGACTGCTACGAAAAAGCTCCGCAAATGTTCTATGCACGTTAGCTGCCCCCTATGTCCAAAGGTCGACATTCAGGGTCGACGATCAGTGACGCACCACGGCGGCAGGCGAGCTAGAGGTCAACGGCAATGTCACTGATCGTCTGTAGATTCATCGGCGACAGAGCCGTTGTTGAGCTGCCGTGGATATACGGCAGCGCCTTGGCAGAAACTTGCGGCGGCTACGCGAAGCCAAGGGGCTTAGCCAGGAAGCGTTCGCGCATGAAGCCGGTCCACCGGACGTACATCTCGGACCTAGAGCGTGGCGCAAGGAACCCGACGATCACAGTCGTTGAGAAACTCGCCGCGGCGCTTGGCGTGAGACCTGGCGAGTTGCTCGACCGCGCTGGCTAGGTCGCGGAGGCGCACCCTCTTCGTTACAAGGCCTCTCATCGATCAAATTTTGGCGTCGGGGCTACGCAGTGCACTTGCGTCATCGAACCACCAGGGCGTCCAACGTCCGCTGACGACCCGTAGCGGACGTTCATGGGGTGATAGTAGCGGTGTCGGCTCGAAGCGTCTCTCCGAGCGCGAGTGATCGCAAACGACGGCTTCGGGAAGGGAAGGTGGCCAGCCCGGGTGGGGCTCGCTCCTGCTCCGAGGCGCTATTCTCCGTCACTCGCGAAGGGCTCCCAAGCCCGCTGCACGATAGATGGCGTCGAGGACCCGTTGCTGTCGCACCATCGACTGGCCCTCGGTGGGCAAAATGTCACCAGTTTTGATCGCGTGGAGAACCGCGCTCAGCTGGTGCGCATAGGTGGTGCTTCGATCATCGGGCGCCGCCTCTACAATTCCGCCTCGGGTGAGCACCAGACGTGACCCCATCTGAGGCGCGCTCGGATTTTCGAAGCAGATCCTTCCCTTCTCGCCGATTACGGTCAGACGAGTGTCACGCTTCTTGTCCATTGCCATTGAAGAAGCCAGCACCACCTCGACGCCTTCCGGATAGATGAGTCTTGCGCGTAGGGACTCGTCCACACCTGTGGGCGTCAGTGTCGCCTCCGCTTCAATCGTGTCCGGGTCCCGACCGAGTATCGATAGGCACCACGACAGGGGATAGCAGCCCAGGTCCATGAACGAGCCGCCACCGGTCTCGGGCAAGTGACGGATTTCGGTACCGTTCCGCGTCGCGATCGGAGCATTAAAATGGGCCTCGATCCGGATCACGCGCCCGATACGCCCCTCTGCAATCCACGCAAGCAACCGGCCGAACTGAGGGTGATAGCGATAGTGAAACGCCTCTATCAGTCGACGGCCTGACTGAATGGCGGCGTCAGCCATAGCGGTTGCTTCGGAGAGGTTCATCGCCAGCGGCTTCTCGCATAGAACATGCTTGCCCGCCCGGAGCGCCCGTATCGTCCAGTCCGCATGTCCGTTCACCGGCAGCGCATTGTAGATCAGGTCTATGTCGGGCGCATCGATGAGAGCTTGATAGCTTAGCGCCGCCCGTTCGAAGCCATGCTCTACCGCGAACTCGACTGCGCGATGCGGGTCGCGGGCCGCTACTGCAGTCAGCACCGCATCCCCACGTTCCTTAACGGGGGCCACGATCGCGAGCGGGGTTATTCGAGCCGCTCCCAAGCACCCAAGTCGCATCATCCTAAATGACACTCCGCGCTAGGTTGCTTCGCTGTGCCCGTTTGAACCGGACCCTGAAGATCTTGGAAGCCGAAAACTTCATTCCTCGTTGCAGCACCCGCTCGATCACAATCGGTGACTGGAAGACGCTGACGGATGCACGCGATTTCGATAGCAACGATCTTCACCTGCGGAAGAACTGAATGTCCCTTAGGAGACATTCGCAGTACGGCCGGTCGGAAGGTCCGGTATCGACCCATAGCGGACCCTGGATATACCTCGACCGCAGCAGGTCCGCTCGACGCAAGGGGCAACTAGCCGGAAGCTCCGCATCTAGCTCACTCCTCCTTGATGAGGACTGCATCTCTAAAAGTGACCGTCAGCACCGTGATACCCTCTTCGTCCACGACATCGATCCAGTGTGAAAGCACGAAGTAGCCACGTTTCACCTGCTCGGCGATGAGTTCGCGAGCACCAACCAACGCGTTCAGGCGAGCGGCCGCGACATTGGGCAGCTCGGCCCCTTCCTCGTCGTGAGCAATGATATCATCGTAAACGTGAAAAAAGTATCGCGGCACAAGGCTGCTCCTCACATCTGGGGCGGGAGCGCTGGCGTCTCTCAGCCGTCGAGGCCCAAGGCCGTCTCGACGATTGAACTCAGATAGCACGAGAGACGCGCTAAATCTATGTGTCTAAAAGATGTTTCAATCATTTATTGGCCATGCCCGGAAGACATGTGTTATGGTGCGATATCGCTCAGCTGCTAAACAGGGTTCTGGCGACTGAGAGATGCTTGTGCTCCCGCCCGCACGGGAGAACACGAATGACAACTGCTCGGCATCCGTTGGAATTGTTGGTGCGCAACCTCGAACTGCGCTCGCCGCTTGCTCAGGAAGACCGAAAGGCAGTGCTAAATTTGCCTCACACGGTTCGCACCCTTGAAGCAGCCACCTACACGATACGGGAAGCCGACGCTCCCGAGCATTGTGTGGTACTGATGTCCGGCTTCGCATATCGGCAGAAGCTCACGGGCGATGGAGCGAGGCAGATCGTTGCTCTTCACATCCCGGGGGATGCGCTCGACTTTCAGAACCTTTTCCTCGACGTGTCGGACCACAGCCTTCAGATGCTCACCCGTGCAGAGGTCGCATTTGTACCGTTGCGTGACCTGCAAATCATCGCTCGCGAGCGGCCAGCAGTGGCGCACGCTATCCTCGTTAAGATACTGGTCGAAGCATCGATCTTTCGGGAATGGGTGCTCAACGTAGGTCGGCGCGATGCGAGAGCTAGGCTCGCACATCTTCTCTGCGAGCTTGCTGTCAGGCTGGACGAGGAGGGTCTCGCCGACGACTATGGCTATGAGCTGCCCATGACCCAGGAACAGCTTGCGGACGCCGTTGGCCTTACCCCTGTGCACGTCAACCGAACGTTGAAGTCGCTCGAAGCTGAAGGGCTCATCGTGCGCTCGAAGCGCTCCGTAAGCTTTCCCGATTGGAAGCGGTTGCGGCTCGCTGGGGACTTCAATCAGCGCTACCTGCACTTGGAACCGCAGCGATCCGGCGAGGCAGTCTGGTCGAATTAAGGAACGATGGCGGCTTTTCGCGGGAGTGAGATGGCGTCGGGCATGCCTAATCTCCGGGTTCTCGACAACCGGGTGACTCGCCTACCCATTAGAGGGCTCTGCAGGGGGAGGGAGTTGACGCGCAGACGAGATCGCCGCCCTTTTAGCCCTCGCCGCTAGCTTCGGGCCATCGCGGTCTGCTCATCGAGCTACGTCCGGAACTGCATGGGATGGCTTAGACGTCGGCTGACCACCCTTAACGGACACCGGCCTTTGATCTGGTTATCGGCCAGGAACCGCTGCTTCCGGCAGGTGCAGATAGGTCGATCGGAAGTCAGCAACCTGCGCCATGCGCTTGAAGTCGTTGATCTTCACGGACCTTCTCGTGCGGGTCGTAAGGCCTTCGCGGTCTAAAGCTTTCAGAGTCCGGTTCACATGGACCGGCGTAAGCCCAGTAGTGTCAGCTAGCTGCTCCTGCGTCATCGGCAGTTCGAAGTTGCATTCCTCACCTATGCCGACGGCGTCGAGCCGGTAAGCGAACTCGCACAGAAGGTGAGCGACCCTTGACCGAGCATCACGCCTGCCGACATTCGCGATCCATTCCCGCGCTATCGAGGCCTCGACAAGAGTCTCCAGCCAAAGCGCCTTGCCAACGGTGGGACGAGCGAAAGACAGATCAACCAACGCCTCCTTTGGGATGAAGGCAAGCTCAGATAACGTGAGCGTTTGAACGTTGTGATCTGCCGTGGCGAGCAGTGCATTTTGCAAGTCGCACATGTCCCCGGCGACATGGACATTGACGATCTGCCTGCCGCCGCCCTCCACTAGTTTGTGACGGATGACGAACCCGGACAGTAGGAGGCAGGAGTGCGTCGGCTTGTCACCCTCGCGGACAATGTATTTCGCGCTTTCCGACGTCCTCACGACATGGGGCAGCTCTAGAATCGCCCTCTGATCGTGCTGGTCCAGTTCAGCATGAAGAAGCAGCTTGCGCACCAGCGGTGCTAGAGGGCTCCTGGTGTCCGACGTCATTTTCAGCTCCGACTTGTATTCGGTTGCTTAAATGAAGCAGGAGAAGACTCACTAACCTATGATCGCTTCCACCCATGGCGACTGTTACGGATGTGCGCAAACCGCCCATGGCGCAAATTCGCCGTGACCGGCCTGAACGTCCGCAAACCGCCGTTAGCATGCGTTCCGAAGCAGCCTTCGTCTTGGAACGCGATTGAGCATAATGATCCGCCTGCCGCTTCTGCTCGCTCGGATCGTCTGCGATCTGCAAAGTTGGTGTGCTGAGGCGGGAGCGCTTTTCCCGTTTACCATTTCTGATATTGTTCAGCCCTACCTCTGCATTCGGCATGGTTGAGATGGCGGACAAGGAAACGCGAACAGAGCGACGGGAACGGCAGGCCCGTGAGGTCGAGCAAAGTCAGAAGGACCTCAGAGACAGTATTGAGACGACGCAGAGGCTGCTCGATGCGTCTGATGAGATGTTGAGACGCCACCGGAGAGAGCGGGACCAGGGCGAAGACGATCAGGACTGAGCCTTGCTCTGCTTCTCATGCTCCTGGATCAGCCGAACAAACTCGTACCCGCGCTCACGGTGAGCAGCACTCTCGACAGGATCTTTTGAGGCGCTTGCAGTGGCAAAGGCTTCCGCCGCAAGGCGCGCGTAATCCGTTAGTAGGTCCACTCAGTTACATAATCCCCAAAGAACGCTGTCGCTGTAAGACGCCGTGCGTCCGCAAGCGACCACGCACCACCTTATCAACAGTTCCGCACGCAGTGCGAAAGCGTAACGCTCGGAACGGTTTGAGGCGGAGCCAGTTCGGGGCTCATGCTGAACGTCAGTGATCTTCGCAAGCAGGCTGCGCTTGCGCGTCGCCTTGCGGAGCAGACCTACAGCGAGACCGGCCGCACCGAATTTCTTAGGATAGCCGAACAATGTGACCGCGAAGCTGACACTCTGGAGAGCGAGCGATCAGAATGGCACGAAGCCAAGGAGACACCGAGGCGGCGCTTTGATGCTTTCAATTCATGAACGAAGCACAGGCCCAGAAAGACAGCTAACCGCCCGCGAACAAAAGGCTTCACTTACTTATTGAACTGCGGCTGCTGCTCCGGTCCCGAAGAAGCGGAACTCGAGGAGCGTAAGGTTCCCTCTCATCTGTGATGCGCACCATCCGATCGTTCGATTGCCAGAGGGTTTCCGGTTTTCAGAAGCGAACCGGCGAACCGAACGGCCTCGCGTCGATCCCCAGAGAGATCTTCCAGCACGGTTCCCTGAAGGTCTGGAAAAGCAGACTATCGTGCACCTGGAAGAATTAGCGAGGCATGATAGCTCCGGCCATCCAGGCGGGAGCTCGTCAGCTTCCCACCCACCAGGCTGGTCGAGTGCGGACCTTGGTTGCAGCTCGTGCGTAGTCAGTCCGCCGCCGCAACAGGAGCCACCCGTGGCTAACCCCTTGACCATGAAGCTGGAGCAGTTCGCGCACTTCGATCAGGAGGAGCGCCAGCAGCTCGACGCCCTCCTTAGCTATCCGAATAAGGCGTTCGCACGGGGTGAGACCATCATTCCCGAAGGGAAAAAGGTGCGGAACATTCACCTCGTCCTGACCGGTCTTGCCGCCAGAACCAAGACGTTGGCGAGCGGCGACGTGCAGATGATGGCGTTTCTCATTCCAGGCGACCTCTGCGACGTTGAAGTCTTCGTCCTGGAGGCGATGGATCACGACATTGTCGCGCTTTCAGACACCACCTGCATCCTCATTCCGGCCGACGAGATGGAGCGGCTGCTGACCGAGTCAGGTCGCCTCACCAAGGCGATGTGGTGGAGCACGATGGTGGACTCCGCCATTCTGCGAGAATGGATCGTCGATCACGGCAGCCGCGACGCCAGAGAAAGGATCGCGCATCTAATCTGTGAGCTATTGGTCCGGTACCGCGTCGTCGGGGAGACAACGGACGACGCTATCCCGTTTCCGCTCACGCAGGATGAGCTTGCACAAGCCACCGGCATGACTCCTGTTCACGTCAACAGAATGCTTCAGCAGCTCCGGTCCGAAGGCTTGATCGAGCTGAAGAGCAAGGTTCTGACGGTTCTTGAGCCAAAGCGCCTGATGGAGGCCGCGCAATACGATCCCAGCTATCTTCACCTCATTCGAACCCAGCAAGGTGACCGGGAAGTCGCGTCCCGCGCCGGCGATCTTGTGCGCCCAACTGCTCAGGGCGTTGTCCACGGTGCGATCGACAAGCTGAAATCGGCAGTAGGGAAGTCGTGATCGCGTTCCCGATCGGTCAAGTTTGAGGGCGCTTCTTCGAACATGACCCGTTACCACATCAATGTCTTCGACGACGTCGAGGTGATCGATGAAGAAGGGGTGGAGTTGCCCGACTTGGCCGCCGCCAAAGCTCGGGGGATCCGCGGAGGCCGCGCCATGATGGCCGATCACGTGAAAGCAGGACGTCCCCTCAGGTTATTCCACCGGATCGAGATCGTGGATGAAGGCGGCAAGGTCCTGACGGTCATTCCCTTCCGTGAGCTGATCACGCTCGAGGACCATGCTGCCGAAGCGCCAGGGGAGGACTTGGGTTAGTTGGCTTCTTCCATCATAGGTTGGAGTAGCCCTCTCGGGATCTCCGTAAGGTTCAAAAATCGTTGGCCCCTGCAGCGGCCTCCCAGCGACTGAGAGACATCGTGCTCTCGCCTGACGGAGAGCTTTATGCCTAGCCAGCCACACTCCCCCTTGCAGCCGATGGTGCGCAAGCTCGCCTACTGGGGCGAGTTCGACGCGGCCGACAGGGAAGCAATCCTCAATCTCCCGCACAGAACGAAGAAGATCGAGCGACACGCCTACATCGTTCGCGAACGGGAGAAGACGACCCACTCCTGCGTGCTGCTTTCGGGCTTCGCAATGAGGCACAAGATCGTAGGTGACGGATCGCGGCAGATCGTGGCGATCCACTTGAAGGGCGACATGGTTGACCTTCAGAACTCCTTTCTCACGACGGCCGATCACAGTGTTCAGGTGCTCACTGAGGCGGAAGTCGCGCTGATCCCGAGGGACGCCGTCAAGCAGCTTGCTTTCGACCGGCCGAGGGTCGGCTTGGCCTTGTGGTTCGACACCCTGGTCGATGCTTCCATCTTCCGCGAGTGGATAGCGAATGTCGGCCGCCGAGATGCCCACACGCGCATTGCGCACCTCTTATGCGAGTTCTCGCTGAGGCTCAAAGTGGCAGGACTAGGTCAGGCGACCAACTACGAACTGCCCATGACGCAGGAGCAGATTGCTGACTGCACGGGCTTAACTCCCGTCCACGTCAACCGCGTCCTGAAGCTCCTCGAAGCCGAGAACCTCATCAACCGCAGGAGCAGCCGGAGCATAACGATTGGGGACTGGAATAAGCTCGCCAACGCAGGAGACTTCGACAGCAACTATCTGCACCTGCGCGGCGACGAACGGGCGCTCGCTTGAACGTTCGCTAACGACCCTTAGCGGACATCCGCAGACTCCGCTCAGAAGCAGTATCTGCTCGCCAGAAGAGAAGCCGAAGAGGCTTCCAGGACGGAGCGGCATTGAACCGCAACCGTAGCGGTCGAAAGCTCAGGCGGCGGCAGCGCGGGGGCAAGGCTCTCCCGAGGTTTTGCGGCTTGGGGCAAGGCTCTCCCGAGGTTACGCACCTGTATCTCTGTTCGGAGTACGGAAGGTGGAGCGGCTGCAGACCTCCAGCGTCGCTCGATCACAGATCAAACGTAGCCGGCGCCCAGAACCTTGGTCGCCCGAAGCGAGCCGTCGGCCTGAATCGAAACGTCGAGGATCTCCTCACGCCGGATAAGAATGTCGTTTTCGTTGGTGTAAATAGACACTCCACGCTTCTTGTAGTCCTTGTGAGTGGACTGGATCGTGTTCAACACCGCTTGCGGGAAATAGAGCTGCGACAGAACCGTGGTCTTGTCGTTGAAGAAGGCGCGCACATGAATGTGTGCAGTTCTGGGTGTATACCAGCCGGGAACGATCGTCTTAAACGTCACCTTGCCGTTCGCATCAGCTACCTGAGCACCGCGAAGCCAGCGCTCGTTGTCCTGATGCGGTACGTGGCCCGTGGCATCGACCGCGCTCGGATCGGGCATCTGATTAGGGTCATTGAAGAGATACCCGCTGTACTCGCCGTCAGCGTTGCAATGCCAGATCGAGACAAGCGCTCCACTGATGGGCCTGCAGCCGCCGCTGGCGTTTACGACCTGCAGCTCCAGCTCAAGCGGCACCCCAGGCTGCTTTTCGCGGATGTCCGATCTAATGATCCGCTGGTCGATAAAATATGGGCCTTCGATCGTCGCGCTCGTCACGCGGCACATGTTCGGGATGTTCTCCAAGGTCTTGCCGATCTCGGCGGCGGCACGGAGGCTCGGCTCTGCGGAAGCTGGCGTTACAAGCCCTGCCACTGAGGCGATCGTGCCGCCCGCGAGACCCGCAAGGGCGGCACGGCGTCCAAGCCGAAACTCGTTCGGCACCTCGCTCTCAGGTTCTCCGGTAACGTTGGTGTTCGACTTCCGCACTGTGATGCCCTCTCTGCAACTATTCCACCCCGCGATCGGCGCTAGGTACAGGAGCTCACTCGCGGTCGAAGTGCCAAAAGATCGATGACTTCCATCTGCCTGACAGATGGCGGACGCGACCTTCAGCTTGGAACTGCCCGCAGGTCTTCGAGGAGCGACATCGCTGCTACCCCGAGCGGCCGGTTGCGCTGATGGACGGCGTAGATCGGGATTGCACCTGGCAGGATAGCGGGATCATCGATCGGAAGGCGCTTCAGGGTTCCTGCAAGCAGATGCTCGTTCACTACGTGCAGCGGCATCGTTGCCCAACCGAACCCTCCCAGCAGGAAGTCCAGCCGGCGGCCCAAATCCACAAAGCGCCACAATCGGGAGCTGACCACGCTGTAGCTTGGCCCACCTTGATTTTCCGGGTCCGTGAGTACGAGCTGCACATGCTCGGCCAGCACCTCCCGCTCGAGAGGGCGAGTTTCCGCGGCAAGCGGATGATGGGGAGCGGCTACCGGCACTAGCTCTATCGAAGTTAAAGGATAGGCTTGAAGGTCCTGCGCCTGGTTCGGAAATAGCAAGCACAAGCCGAGCGCGGCGGCACCGGACCTGACCCGCCGCTCAGCGCCCCCGAGTGCTTCAGTGAACAGCGTAACCGCCACGTCCGGATAGCGGTTCTGCAGGGCGGCAAGCGAGCGGATCACGGGATCGCTGGGCACCATATTGTCGACAGCAAAGGTCAGCTCCGGCTCTAGCCCACCAGAGATTGCACTTGCCGTCCGTTCGAACAGTTCCGCTTGGCGCAGCACCTGCCGGGCTTGAGCGGCGAGCGCCCGGCCTGCCTCGGTCAGAACCGGTGCCCGCGCGGAGCGATCGAACAACTGCACGCGCTGCATCGTCTCCAGGCTTTGCACCGCATGGCTGATTGCGGATTGTGCCCGCTGGAGCTTGCGCCCAGCGGCCGAGAAGCTGCCGGTGTCCTCGATGGTCACGAGGACCCGAAGCTGATCGAGCGTGAGCGTACCAAGCATACCTATCACTTGAGCAGATGGTTCTGATCGATCTTTTATCTCTCCTGCCGCTGGCCTGTCGAGCCTATCTCCTGGTCAACGATCCACGGAGACTACGATGATCGACCTTGTTGCAACCGCGAGCGTGCCCACGACCAGCGCCAGCCGTTATCTGCAACAGCTGTGCAAGCATTGGGCGCACAACCTTCACGTCACCTTCAACGCCGAAGAGGGGCGGATCATGTTCCCCAAGAATGCGCGTGGCTTGAACTTTCCAGGGGACGGCGCCGTGACCCTCAAGGCGCACGAAACTGCCCTCGAGGTGCATGTAGATGCAACTGCGCCCGAGCAGCTGGAGGGCCTGAAGGGGGCCGTCGCGAGCCATCTTGACCGGTTTGCATTCCGCGAAGCCCCGCTCTCGTTCAATTGGCGCTGAGGCGAGGAGGATTACGATGAGCACACGTCTGCCAACCTACTTCATCAGCCATGGCGGCGGCCCCTGGCCCTATCTGGACGGTCCGTTCCGCCGCATGTTCGACCAGCTTGAGCAATCTTTGTTCGACATCCGCCGCGAGCTCGGAGACGAGCCACGCGCGGTGCTGGTCATCTCCGGCCACTGGGAAGAGAATGGCTTTGCAATCTCCTCCGCCGAACAGCCGGGCATGGAGTACGATTATTCCGGCTTTCCGCCGCACACCTACCAGATCAAGTACAAGGCGCCCGGTTCACCGGAGCTCGCCGCCCGTGTGCAGCGCCTGCTCAGCGATGGCGGCATCGGCGCACGGCTCGATCCGGAGCGCGGCTTCGACCATGGCGTGTTCAGCATCATGAAGCCGCTCTATCCCGGCGAGGACATCCCGCTCGTTCAGCTGTCGATCGACCGCAGCTATGACCCCGAGTTGCACTTAAAGCTTGGCCGGCTGCTGGCACCGCTGCGCGACGAAGGCGTGCTGATCATCGGCAGCGGGCTTAGCTACCACAACCTACGCGAGATGCGCGGGCACGAGGGTGCGGAGCCGTCTCGGCAGTTCGACGCCTGGCTGCAAGACACGCTCGCTGCCGCTCCGGCGGAACGAACCATGCGGCTGATCCAGTGGGAGCGGGCACCAATGGCACGCGCCGCGCACCCGCAGGAGGATCACCTCATCCCCTTGATGGCAGCCGTCGGCGCGGCTGAGGATGAGCAGGTCGC
>JAESFT010000332.1_pt1 | contig 35059 bp, 34 predicted proteins | sample 9269451 | NCBI WGS metagenome assembly JAESFT01 (sample SAMN14502557, study PRJNA617106) | algae metagenome | isolation source: Scytonema hyalinum WJT4-NPBG1 and co-occurring heterotrophs from well... | place: USA: Mojave Desert, Joshua Tree National Park, California | collected 2006-05-25
CTGGGTTGGCGGGGTCGTCGAGGAGCACCTCGGCGTTGCCGAGGATCACGGTGAGCAGGTTGTTGAAGTCGTGCGCAACACCCCCCGTCAGCTGACCTACAGCCTCCATCTTCTGCGATTGACGAAGGCGGTCTTCGAGCTGCTCCCGATGGGTGATGTCGCGGATGACGCTCACGAGCGCCTGGGGAGTTCCGCTGCCATCAAGCAGAAGCCGGCGCCGTGCTTCCACGTGCCGCCAATGGCCGTCGCTGTGGCGCACCCGATAGGATGCGGTCGAAGCCCGCTTTCGCCCGGCGAGAAGATTGTCGTAATCGGCTAAAGCCGCCACGCGATCGTCCGGGTGAATGCTGGTTCCGAGCTTCGTTCCGATCAAATCCTCGGGTTCGCGGCCGAGAATCTCCCGGCAGGCCGGCGATACGTAACGACGGATGCCGTCGAGGCCCGTGAGGATGATCATGTCATCCGTGTTTTCGGCCAGGATGCGGTATTGCGCCTCGCTGCGACGCAGTTCGTCCTGCACGCGCACCTGCTCGGTGACGTCGGAGAGCACGCCGACGTAATGGGTGAGGCGGCCATCACGGTCCCGCACAGGCGCGACATGCAGGCTGTTGATGAACGCCGCGCCGTCGCGGCGGTAGTTGACCAGGGTGCCGGTGAACTCCCCGCGTGCGGCGAGGGCAGCGCTCAGACGAGCAAGGGATGCGGGGTCGGTTTCCGGCCCCTGCAGCATGCGGCAGTTGCGCCCTGTGGCCTCCTCGGCGGTGTACCCCGTCAGCCTCTCGAAGGCTGGGTTCACATAGATTATCGGGTTGTCGTGCTGACGCGGATCAGTGATCACGACCCCCTGCCCGATCGCCTCGAGGGCGCGATTGCGGAGATCCAGGGTCGTGGTCGCAGAGCGCTCCTCCGTGACGTCGCGCCCGATGCAATAGAGGACCCCATCGGCCGGGACGGCCGTCCACGACAGGCGCCGGTAGGTCCCATCCCGGTGGCGGACGCGGTTCTCGAAATGGAGGGTGGGCTCGCCGGTGGCGAGCTTATGGGCCTCGGCCGAGGACCGGTCGCGATCGTCCGGGTGGGTGATCTCCCGTCCGCCGAGCGCCTGCACCTCCTCGAGGGTCCAGCCGAGAATACGCTCGAGGGAGGGGTTGGCCCGCAGCCACTCACCCTTCTGATTGGCGACGACGAGCAGATCCTGGGACAGGATCCAAAAGCGGTCGAAATCCGCGCTCCCGCTTAAGCCGGGCAGCCCTGCCGCCGTCTCGGTCCCGTCGCTCATGGTCGTCCCCCGAGAGCGACGCTAAACGGCAGGGATGTGTGAATTGTTAAGGATTGGAGAATCCCCCCTCGCCAGTGGCGCCGGCATCTCCGCCGCCGATGCAGGCGAAGGGGCCGGCACGAGGCACGGCCCCTCGGGGCGCTCTCTACGCGCTGACGTCCTGGTCGGCCAGACGCTTGATCTCGAAGAGCATGGCGATAATCGCGCCCACCACGACGAAGAAGCTCAAGCCGCCGCTGATGAGAGCGTTGCTGGCACCGGCTGCACTGACAGCCGCGGCGAAGGCCACGACCGGGAGGGCCACGGCGAGAACGAGAACAAGAGCAAGGGTGCGAGTCACGGGCGATCCTCCGAATTGATTTGCGCCAACCGTGACCGTTTTTAACGGCAGCATCATGGCGAAGCTTGCGGGACGTTGGCTTAAGCCACGCAGCCGAGCGGCCATACGGTGGAATGAGGAGGAGGTCGTCGTGGAGGGAGGTGGTAGCGGAGGAGGGATTTGAACCCCCGACACAAGGATTATGATTGCGCCTTCTACATGTAAGGGTCCATTCAATCCCGTGAGACTCCGGAAAGCCAAGTCATTGTGTGGCTTCAGCTTTGGGTGACTCGCTGTGCGATCTCGTTCAGACCCAGAAAGTTCAAGCAAGTGGCTCTATGTGACCCGGACGGTACCCCGTTTGTGCAGCGGCGATTGGCTGAGGTGGGGTGCTCATGCAAGCGAGTTGTGCGGTGGCGATCCTGGACCCAAGCACAGGGCTCGTTGCGATGATTGACATCGGTTAGCCTGGCCTCGGAAAGAGCCTCATCCTACCTCGACCGCCTTAGCCTTTGCTCGTGCAAACGATCGACCGGCCTGAGCTACAGTGAGCTTTAGTCTAAATAGTTGGCTCCCGATCATCTGAAGATGGTCTTCGAGCTTTTCAATTTGCTTCTGAATAGACGCGATCTCGTCCATCATTTGGACTTCGTGCCGAGCGGTAAGAGTTTCAATGGGTTCAACGAACGCTACGCCAATCGTGGTGCTGTTGGAGTCCCGCCAGCGGACATGAACTTCCTGGGTTTCATTTCGTAGGGGCAAGTAAAGTGCGAACTGGTCCGGGAGCTGTACGCCTTTCGGAACGCGCAGGCGCGCTCCTCCTTCGGACACATCTTGGACGATGCAGGTGTGTTGATCTCCATCGAGCGAGGTGATCGCCTTCACCTTCCAGGCAACCTTTACCCGAGCAGCGTGCCGCTTATCGTTGGTCTGCGGGGCCCCTGTGGCGATCTCCGCAACGCTCATAGGACAGCTCTCCACGCGATAGCCGCGAAGCTGAACAGTAATGCAATCGAGTTAGTGGTCGCAATTGCCAAGCTGGCCTAAGCTGATGTGCTCGGAGGCTATCTCCGGAATAGGCCTAGACGGGTAGTCAGCTCATTTTACTGACCGGGAGCCCCCACAACAGCGGAATAATACACACTCTGTGTGTGCCACTCGGTCTAGGTCAGACTACCGAATTGAGGCTGTCACCCGAGCGGCTTACTACAATAACCCGAGGCAGTACCGCGTGGTGAGACCGCTGCCCGCCGGGGTGCATGATGGACATTGGATTGACCGTTGTTGCCATCGGCATAGGAACTGCCATAGCGCTCCTATGCGTGTGGCGTCGCTCGAGCGTGCTAGAGCTCCACAGTACAGACTTCTGGCTGCACGATCTAGTCCGCGAGCCCGTGGAAACTAGACGTTACCAAAACGGCCATACCATCGGTGACGTGCAGTCTTCACCTCGTCTGCATACGTCAGGTGAGCACCGCAACGGCAGGGGCGTTTAGGGCGGCTGATACGGCATCGGCTAATTCGGCCGCGTGATAAGGCTTCCTGAGTAGCGCTATGTCGTCGTCTGGCCGGCCCACCTCATCGAACACAGCCTGCGGGTAGCCTGAGGTCATCAGAATCCTGAGTTCAGAGCCGAACGCCCGCCGAGCGCGTCGTGCCAGCTCGGCACCATTCACGCCTCCTGGCATAACGACATCCGTTAGCAGCAGATCGAAGCCTTCCTTCAGCGAGAGCTGGTGCAGCGCGTCGTCGGCCGAGGCAACTGCTGTCACCTCATAGCCAAGGCTGCGTAGTTGCCGGGAGACGAGATCCAGGACTCCGGGCTCGTCTTCAACGACGAGGATCTTCGCAGCGGGTGTTGTCGTATTCATGATCGTGCCCGCTTTTTGCCGGTGTCGTTATCCCATGTAGACCATGTACTGCACCGTCACGGCAATTCATCGATCGATATAGGCAGCGGGGGCCCTTGGCGGCGCAGGACTTGGGATCACGTCAAGCGCAGGTCGCCACAGGCTGACAAACCTTCAAAACGGGCATTTGGTTTGTGTTGGGTGGCACCGGAACACAACTCATTGTCACGGGTGCTGAGCGGAATGGCGCTAGGAACATGCTGCACGTCTAATCTGGCTGTGTCCGATCATCACTGTGTGGATTGTCACGTCTGATCGGCAGGAGAGCGCCCTGACCCAGCACCAGGGTCGGCTGAGCCTTGCCGCTCGTGCCGGACATCGCCTGAAGCACTCTAAGGTTCATCAGCTCGGGATTGCCCTTCAGCATACGAGCTGCATTCGCCAAGGAGCGGAGAGCGGCCTGCTCGCCCCTAGCCCGCTCGAGCGAAGCCTGCGCCTCGAGCTTAGCACGCTCCACCTCGGTGAGCAGCCGTCGCACCTCAGGCGGGAGGATCACTGCAACAACGGTGATGCTCTTGATCTCGCACCCACAGACAGGTGAGGCAATGCTCGCGAGCAGTTGCTCGTTGAGGGCACCACGATCCGAGAGGAACGCGTCCAGGCTCCGCTCTGAGGCCAATGCCACCAATGCTGACGAGGCGGCAAGCCTTAGCTTCTCTAGATGAGCATTCTCGAAGGCCACACGTGGCTCTACGATCTGGTAGGTCAGCGTTGCTGAGACGCGGAACACAAACTTGTCGGCACTGGTGACATCGACCTGGGGAATGGTCTCAAGCTGCTCGGATCGGCGCAAGGTGTAGATGTCGCGCCGTCTCAGCCCGCTGAAGGTGGGGTAGCGGCCCGGCGGCAGGACCCGTTCAAAGCATCCGTCAACATACAGGAGCGCGTGCTGCCACTCGTACACCGTGGCGAACACGGCCCCTGGCCGCATCAGCACCTGCCACAGCCGCAGGGCGAGCCAAGCGAAGCCGAGCAGAAGCAGGATGGTGATAAAGACAACTAGGCTGGCGCGCATCGTCCGGCTTTCAGGAGGCTCCCGTCACCTCTTGGCACCACGAGAGAGAGGCGGGGGCACGAAACCCGCAGAGCCCCTCCCTGGCTGCCTTGCGGCAGGTGCCAAGAGGCTTTGGAGCGGAGACCAATCCGGAGCTGCCCCTCTTTTCGCTGGCCGTGACCGGGTGATCATCGCGCGAACGACGAGCAGCTCAATGGGGAGTCGAACCCCGGGCAAACTATCGCTGCGGCACAGCAGGCCGGCAAGCCGCTAGGCGACCTAGAGCAAATGGGCTGGGTGACACGTCCGGTTGTCAGGATCAGAACATCTCGCGGTCCTCAATCTATGAGGTGCACCATGAAGACCGTGTTTGGCAGCTGGTGGCAGCGGCTGACAGGTCACAGCGTCACTCTTACGCCATTTGAGATCGCGCTCATGCATGCTGTTGTCACAGCCATGCCTGAGGACCTGAGATCAGCCGTGGAGACCCACATCGATGCGGCAGCACTGGTGCAGCGCCACCTCGTCCTCAACTCCACGACCGGACGCACAGGGTGGCGGGGACTGCACTTCTACCGCATGCGCAAGGGTGTCGTGGATTGGTCCGACGTGCCGCCGCTCCCAGTGGCTGAGGGTACCATCAAGCTGGTCCGGCTGAAGGTGCGAGCTGGCCCTGATGGGCGGCTCCTGCATGTGACCGCCAATGCTCACCGACGGTACTTCTTTGACATCCAATCAAGGGAGGACTGGCGACCTCTGAAGGACTTTGCAGACCTGACGGTCGAGGGTGTGCGGCAGTCCTGGCGTTCCGCTGGCAGCTCGTGACGGCCCGTTGCAAGACGCGGAGGCTGTCAGTCACGCGGCTGGCTGGTAGGGCCAACTGCGTGAAGACAAATACGGACGCAGCTAACCTCATGCTGGCTAAGCCCACCCTCGGATCTGGTCTCACACCGTCGGCGCATCGCCCACGAGGCGGATTGGGAGGTCGTGCCGGGTCAGCAGTTCACGCGGTCTCACGTCATCTCCACGTCTGACACGTCTGCACGCCGCATAGCCCGTTCCAAGCTCCTCCGCGGCCGCGATCGCCTGCTCCGCAGTCTCAAAGCTCGCCAGGACAGCTTGGACTCTGTTGAGCTGTCCCACTTCACAAACCGCATAATCCTGATGCTGATACGGGACATTTCCAACATACCAGCTTTCTCGCAACTCCAACCCCACCTTAGCCCCCAGTGTCCGCGTCACGTTACAGCAATTTGCTCCTACCTTTGGAGCTGGGATCCATGCTCAGAGATCGCCTCCGGTATTCGGTCAATAGATCTCCGCTTGCAAGATCGAGAAAGAAACTGACCACTCAGCGATGGGAGGAGCCTTGTCTCCCACGGATCTTCGGGTAGTGGTAAGATGCTCATGATTAGATCCCTGTTGCCCTTCCTGTGAAACCTCACGAAATCGACAGGACTGACAAAGCGCGTGCGTTATCTCATATATTGGCCGAAACGCACCTGCTGCCCTGTTGAAATCCCCCTTTAGCTGAGAACGAGCCCTGCTTCCTGTATCTGGCGTTTCCCGTCTAAGCTGATCTGCATGTTGCCGCCGAGACGTCACGCGACTATCGGCGGCGCTGAAGTATGAAGGAAGTTGGAAGTGACGCTCGATCCAAGACTGTTCGACTGGGTTCCGTTCTACGAGGAGTTTGCTAATAAGCTGAGACCGTGGCGTAAACGGCAAAGCGAACTTGTCGCAATGCTTGAGGAGCTCAAGAGCAAAGGCTTTGTTACCCCTCCAGTCCAAGATCAAGACGCAGCAGGGAACACCTTCCCCCTTAGAGAGATCGACCCCTTCACTTTCTTAGCGTCTCTGAACCGGAGTATCAAAGAGGAGAACCGACGAGCTTTGGCTCAAGCTTTCAAGGAGCGGTTTGACATCATTGCTCCTAGTCCAATGAGCTTTGCAGGCATCCCACTCGTGGATAACCGAAGAACCTGGTTCATCGCTTACAGCACAGAGCGCAAGCCGACGGATGTATCAGCCCTATGGGATGTGTTTGAGGCCGCACTTGAGCCTGGTGCTCCCGCAAACCCTGACTTTGCTAGGGCGCTCGATGAAGCATGGAAGGTCAAAGGCGTTCGCATCAATATCACGATGGGTCTCTTCTGGATAAGGCCGCGGACATTTATCAGCCTTGATAATGTTCTCCTGAAGCATGTTGGCTACGAATTGCCGAGCTCGCGTCCAGACTCTGGCTCTTACCTTTCGGCGCTTAATGCTATTGCGGCGAAGCGAACCGACTTTGCCGCGGCCTCCTACGAAGCCTGGTTATCGGATGAACCCGTGACGCCAGCCGTAGAAGCCACCAGCAGTGCTACTGCGCAGGCAATGGATGAGGCGCACGCCCACTCGGCAGCTCCCATATTCTGGTTCGTTGGTGCTGCGTGGGGTGAGGCCGACCAAACTGACAGATTCCTCAAGGATGGTGTCTGGGAGAATGGGCATGAAGATCGGCTGCTCGATGAAGTACGTTCTATGCGGGTGGGCGAGCGTATCGCCATAAAAGCTACCTACACGCGCAAGCGTGGACTTCCTTTCGAGACTAACGGGAGCGCGGTGTCGGTGATGGCTATCAAGGCCATCGGTACGATTGTCGGAAACCCTGGCGACGGAAAGCGGCTAAAAGTTGATTGGGAGCCCCTCCCCGAGCGGAGGGAATGGTACTTCTATACGAGTCGTCAAACCATCTGGGGCATTCAGCGCCAGGGCGTAGGCGCGTACCAAGATCTGCTCATCAGTTTCGCATTTGAAGGTGCGGAGCAAAACCATCAATGGTTCTTAGATCACCCGTATTGGCAGAAGCGCCTCGCTCCCGTGACTCGCACCGGAGTCATAACCCGCGAATCGGAACCAGATGGCGAAACGTCTGAGGTGCCATCCCACCCCAAACCCAAGTACACTGTTGATGACATCCTGTCGGACGGCGCCTTTGCCGAGCGCCTCCAGATCGAGCGCATCGTATCACGCCTCCGGTCCGTTCGTAACGTGATCCTGCAGGGGCCGCCCGGCGTTGGGAAGACGTGGTTTGCGAAGCGCATCGCTTTCGCACTTATGGGTGAGCGTGACGATAGCCGGATCACACGTGTGCAATTCCACCAATCAACATCTTACGAAGACTTCGTACGAGGTTTGAGGCCGCAGGCTGATAAGGGCGGGACCTTTGTGCTTGTGGATGGACCATTCCTGGAGGCAAGCGAAGCGGCCCGTGCTGACCCTGACGGGCGCCCGCACGTCGTCATCATCGAGGAAGTAAACCGGGGCAATCCCAGTCAAATCTTTGGCGAACTGCTCACGCTCTTGGAAGCAGATAAGCGTTCGCCGGAGCAAGGCCTTCGCCTCAGCAGCGCGCGTGAAGGCGAGCCGACGTTCTACGTGCCCGAGAACCTCTATGTGATCGGCACCATGAATCTTGCCGACCGTTCGCTTGCCATCGTAGATTTCGCGCTTCGCCGGCGCTTCGCGTTCGAGAATCTTACACCAGCGTTCGAAGAGACGTTTCGAGCATGGGTCACGAAGTCTGGCCTAGAGCGAACGTTTGCTGACAATCTTGGGGAACGGATGATCCGTTTGAACAAGATGATTGCCGATGATCCGAACCTTGGTCCCAATTACGGGGTGGGTCACAGCTATCTTTGTCCTGCGCCTTCCGAGGTCAGCATGAGAGGCAGCAAGGCCTGGTACATCGACGTCGTAGAAACTCAGATCCTGCCACTCCTGGAGGAGTACTGGTTTGACGCTCGTCAGAATGTCGAGAATGCTCGGAAGCTTCTCTTGACCGACCTACCGTGACACCGTCTCCCGTGCCAACGAGCAGAAGCCGAATTCCGATCCGCAACTTGTGGCACATGCTTCTGTATGCTTGGGATTTGGGCGCGTTTCGAGGTAGGTTTGATGCTGCTCTCGAAGACAGCCCTCAGTTGATCGCACTTATTGCACGGCTCTTGAGCGAGATCCTCGAGCGGCACTTGCGGCGTGGATTGCCTAGAGGTTACCGGGCGAAACATGCAGAACTCGACCGTGTTCGCGGACGTATTGACGTTCTTACCTCAGCCGTAACTCGCTCAGCGGAGCGGGGCCGTGTGCACTGCAACTTCGAAACTTTTGAGGTAGACACGCCGCGAAACAGGATCATCAGGTCCACTCTGATCCAACTTGCTAGACCAGATGTGCTTCTGCCCAGGGATGATCCTAAGGAAACACTTCGCAGCAGGCTGCGCCACCTCATACGCCGCATGGACGGGATCGAAACTGCTCCTGTCACCCGGCAGTTGCTCCGCCAGCAGGTTGTAGGTCGCAACGACCCGGATGACAGGCTGATCCTCGCGTTGTGCGATCTTGTGCGCTGGCTTCGTTTGCCAACTGAAGCGACTGGTCACGCCAGGTTGCGAGACCTTGATTACGAGACGCTCACTCTTCATGCGATCTACGAGCTCTTCGTGGCGCGCTTCTATCAGGTGCATCTACGACCTGCAGGGTGGGATGTTCGTCGGCAGTCGCCGCTTAAATGGCCCGTCACTAATGCTACGCCTGGAGCACTCCAGCATCTTCCGGGCATGCAAGTCGATGTTGCAGTCTGCGACCCGCTTCGCCAGCGGAGGATCATCATCGATACGAAATTCACGGAGATCCTCAAGGACTCCGCGACACGCCGCGATGTATTCTCGTCCGGTCACCTGTATCAGATGTATGCCTATCTGAGATCACAAGAGGGCGGCGAACAGGGGCAGTCTGAAGGCCTCCTGCTGTACCCTGCGGTCTCTCATCAGATCGATGAGACATTGGAGATCCAGGGTCACCTTGTCAGGTTTGCCACTGTCGATCTCAACAAGCCTTGGGCCGAGGTGGAAACGTCCATGATCCACATCGTCACTCAAGCTGCGTCGGGTCGGGGTTTGGTACCCATAGGCGGGCTGAATACTGGCGCCATGTAGCACAAGCGTTGGCGGTGATACTGCTAAATTCTGTAAGACCTAACGAGATCGACGGGACTGACAAAGCGCGTGCGTTGTCTCATACAATTGAGATGCGCCAGAAACTCACCGCACGCTTTGTCGAAACAGTCCGCATCCCAAAGGCTCGACGTGTCGAATATCACGACGAGCTCCTACCGGGTCTGCGCCTTAGGATATTCTCCACAGGCCGGAAGAGCTTCTCGATCGTCGGACGCGTCAACGGGCGTCAGGTGCGACATACTCTCGGCACGTACCCCACTGTGAGCCTATCTGAAGCTCGTGACGCCGCTCGTGTGATCCTCAGGGACATGCAGCTCGGTAAGCACATTCCTGCTGAGGAAGAGGCCCCTGCCCTGCGTACCCTTGGTGACACCGTCCCGGAGTTCATCGAAAAGCACGCCAAACCGAAGAACCGAGACTGGAAGCAGAGCATCGGTCTCTTCAAGCGCTTCGAAGGGCTCTACGATAAGCCCTTAGCTGAGATCAAACGTGCCGACATCGCCACGGTGCCCGACAGCATCATGGCTGAGGGCAAGCCCTATCGGACCAACCGAGCCCTCGCGCAGATCAAGAAGCTGTTCGCGTGGGCTCTGGACAGGGGTTACATCGACGTGCACCCGATCGTCGGGCTCAAGCCACCGGCCAAGGAGACGGCCCGCGACAGGGTGCTCACAGACCCCGAGATCCAGACGCTCTGGAAGGCGACAGGAGAGCTCGGCTTCCCGTTCGGACCTGCGATCCAGCTGTTCCTTGTGACAGCCCAGCGCCGAGGCGAGGTCACGTCCATGCGCTGGTCGCAGATCGACTGGAAGCGGGGCACCTGGACCATCCCGGCTGACGTCGCGAAGAATGGGCGTGTGCACGAGGTGCCCCTCTCCTCCTTGGCATTGGAGATCCTCTGTGTCCTCCCCCGTTTTGTCGGCTCTGACCTGGTGTTCACGACGACAGGCAGTACGCCGATCTCTGGCTTCGGACGCGTGAAGGAGCGCCTAGATCAGCTCATGGGTGTGTCGGACTGGCGCTTTCACGACCTGCGCCGGACGGCAGCCTCAGGTATGGCCAGACTCGGTCTAGCCCCACACGTGATTGAGAAGGTGCTAAACCACGTTTCAGGGCAGATTTCCGGCGTTGCTGCAGTGTATAATCGACACGGCTACGAAGCTGAGAAGCGGGAGGCACTGAAAACATGGGCAGGAAGCCTAATCAGCCTGACCCGGCGAGAGCAGCTGACAAAGAAGCCTCTGCTTACACACAACAGCAGTTCGCGCAGATGTGGAGCAGAATTTGCGACGCCGCGGAAGAGCAGTTTGCCATTCGACTCCGTCCAGCCCTGAATATCATCGGCTTCACGATGTTTCCGGTTGGCTGGAGCTGGACCGAGTGTCGCCCGCGTACGGCTGATACTTTGCCATTCGAGTCTGACGCCGAGGAGTTGGGATTGCTCAAGATCGAGCCCCCAGCGCCGCAGACAAAAGAAGGCCTACAGGCACTCCGGCGCTCTAACCGGTACCGGCTGGCCAAGGCCGAACAGCGGCTCCGGCGTTTCATCTACCGTCGAGAAGTGCGTGTCATCGTCATCGCCGCAGATGGCACCAAGCGTGACATAGACGACCGAACACGGCTCGACCCAACGCTCGCCTTCGAGCTCAAGAAGGATCGTATTTCTGTCACTCGTAAGGAAAGACACATCACCTGGGGATTCGAGACGGACGCCTTGGACCTCGTGGGAGCACTCGAAACAAAACTGCACTGGAGGGGAAACAACACCGCCAACGACTGGCTGCGCCTGGAGCGCTATCTACGGGAGCTATTTGAGACAAAGGGCGTTCCCTCCACCCGCCAAACCTATTTTGCCGAAGCGGCGATCTGGTGGTCGGCGAACACGAAACGGGAACAGGAACCGCCTAAAAGCAAGCTTCAGCAGCTTACGTCGGATCTCTTTTCTGAGTACTCCGATTCCTGAAAGTTTGGCGCCGGAAATTAGGAATACACCGAGTTTTCTATTCGGCATGATTGCGACCTCTGAACGAAAGTTAACGAGGTCGAAATGCTTGCTGGCAGCCAAAGAACGAAAAATCGGTCTCCAGATCATTCCGGACAAGTAAATGCTTCAACTCAGCATCGAGGCTTTGAATCACCTGCCGTCCTGCTCTCTCGTCATGACCTGCGAGCCCTCGGCATAGCTGTCTCCAATCCAACCCTCCTACTCTGGGAGGCCGAGTGCAAGTTCCCGAAGCGGCTGACTCTCAGCCCTGCCCGTGTTGCCTGGTTGCAGCACGAGGTGCTCGCCTGGATCGAGAGTAAGGCTGCAGAGCGCCACAATGCCCGTTAGGCCAGACGTCGATCAAGCCGTTGAGCACCTTACCTGGCTCACCAAACATCAGGCGGAAGGCTACCTGCTTCTGTGCGTACACGGAACAGACGGAAAGCGCCTCTTGGCAAAGTTCCTCGATAATCGATCGCCCCGTCTGCTCAAGGTTGTCAGAAGCTTTGTTGAGGAATGGGCGAACGAGGGCGTGCACCTATTCTACGGAGTGAACGCCTTTTCCGAAAAGAGCGCAAAGGCTGAGCACGTCTTGGAGAGCCGCATAGCGCATGTTGATGCTGACAAAGTCGCCTTACCCCCCGCAGGACCACCACCGACACGGATCATAGGGACGAGTCCCGGGAACCACCAGTTTCTCTATGTGCTCGACCAGTATGTTCCTGGAGGTGAGATCGGCCGGATAAGCAGGTCTCTGACGTACCTGGTTGGCGGTGATAAGGGTGGTCATTCACCTGCAAAGCTACTTCGCCTTCCTGGCAGCATCAATGTAAAGCCGAAGTACCGGCCGAAACCCGTTGTCGAGGTTATCTCTAGCGACGGACCAATTCACCATGCCTCGGATCTCCTCAAATCGAGGACATCGTCGCGTGAGTTGGACACAGAAGACTTCTCGACCGTCGAACGCGATGCGCAGTCTGTCGACACCGACGACGTGATAGCACGCTATAAAGGTCGACTATCTTGCGAGATGCTCGACCGCATTCGGCAACGTCACTCTTATACGCAGTTCAGCGTTCGGATCAACGGGAGGAGCTACACCTCAGAGGCCGATAACCGGTCAGATCTGATCATGGCTGTGGGACAAGCCCTGCATAGAGCAGGTGCGAACCCAGCAGAAGCGCTTGCCGTGATCTGGAGCACTTGCTTCTGGAAGGAGCGCGCAGCCGAGGGGAAACGCGAGAATCCGGTCCGTCTGATCACAAAGATATTCACGCACGAGGAAGAACAGCCACACATCCTTGCAATCGATCCCTCCGACTGGGCAAGCAAGCCGATACCTGAACGTAGATGGGTCGTTCCTGACCTCGTTCCCGTCGCGAAAGTTACCGGACTATATGGCGATGGAGGAACGGGAAAGACGCTCCTGGCGGTGCAGCTGTCAGTTGCTGTAGCGCTTGGCCTGAAGTTCCTTGGAATGCCGGTACGGCAGGGGCGTGTATATGCCCTTCTAGCGGAAAACGACGAGGATGACTCTCACCTTACCTTCAACAGCGTGTGCCGCCACTACGAGGTGAGCCTAAGTGATCTTAAGGGTCTGATTAAGGTTGCGTCTAGAGCGGGATTAGACAGCACATTGCTGAGCCTTGCTCCTAAGGGTCTCTCCCCCACCCCACTGCTGGACGAACTCTTTGCCGAAATCCAGCAGTTCTCTCCAACGCTAATTGTGTTGGAAACCGCCGCCGACCTGTTCGGCGGGAATGAAAACGACCGCGGCCAAGTCAGGCGGTTCATCTCGGAATGCTGCACGAGCATCGCTGTAGAAACTGGGGCAGCTGTCCTCCTCTGCGCTCACCCCAGTGTGGCCGGGCTTAAATCGGGCGAGGGCACAGGTGGCAGCACCGCCTGGAATAACGCAGTACGAGGCCGTCTCTATCTCAGGAGAGAGCTCGAAAATAGCGACCACGAGCCTGATCCTGACAGGCGCATACTGGAATTGAAAAAGGCAAATCTCACCCAGCGTGGAAAGTCCATTGAGTTGCGCTGGAAGGATGGAGCGTTCGTACTGGACGAGCCGCAGAACCTAGCTGGCGCTATTAAGCAGAACCGGGAAATTGACCAGATCGTCAGTGTTGTCGAAGAGCAATACGACTCTAACAATCCATTCAGCGCCTACGCCCAAGCAGGGCATCGCTACTTGGTCAGGTGGATCACGGACACTCTCCGGAAACCTGAAGCGGCCGCGAAAAAACTTATGCGCACGGCCCTCTCACGAGGTCAGATCATCGAAATTAGTGATCCTCATAATCATCGAAAATGCCTCGGGACCCCTGAACAAGCGGCGATGCACAAAGGCGCGATGAAGCGATCTAGAGGGAGTTAAGTCATTGATTTTATACACCAGCGCTGCGCGTCACACACAAACATATACTACGTATATGACGCTGCCCTTAAGGCGCAGCGTCAATACATACCATCAATGGTACTGAGCCTAGGTTATGCGCAAAATTCGTTCGAGTTCTTACTGGATCGAGCAAACGGCACACATCCTAAACACGGTGTGGCGCCGACATGCAGTGAGGCATGGCGAATGTTATGTTATAGTCGCAGCTGTTGAGCGCTCGACAGACATTTTGATCGAGGAGGCGTTCAAACTAGATGAGGCAGAACGAAAGCTCCACTGGTTCTTGAAGAAGCATCCACGTGCGAGATGGGACCTATACTGGAGCCCGAACCCATACCGCAATCCTTGGCGGAGTAACCGGCTGGCTCTCTCGACCAGCATGGGGTGGGGCATATTCGATAAGGTGAGGGTGATCGACTTGCGTCCTCAGGCGAACCTTGTGTGGGGAGCGCACGATCACATTGAAGCGCTCTGGTTCTGGGACCGTAAGATGAGCCCAGGCCGGGCAGAAGCGGCCTCGCGCCGTCTAGCGCAGCAGCCTGGGGCTGATCGCAATGGGTGGCTGTATAACAAACTGCTGCGCATGCCGCACACTTACTGGACCGAACACAACATTCGTCGGCCTATGGAGGTCCTCCACTACGACACAGGGCTTCGGCGACCTCCAACAGTGAAAAGCCGGAAGGCTGCCAAACGTACCGTCAGCGCGGACCCCAGCAAACAGGGCCGCTACGTTGTCACCGAGGATTTCCGCGATCAGCTGTCACCCGGCTTGTTTTGCATTATGCGTCATGGTCAACCGAAGCTGAAGGGCCATCGGCGTGCGCTAAACCGGATCGTGGACGGCCTAGCTGGGCTGGGAGCCAACGTCGACCAAATGGCTTCTGTGGTTTGGCGTAGCCCCTATTTCCTCCAGCTTTATGGTCCTGACAGAAACCGGCTCAACCACGAGATTGGGAGAGGGCTAGCGAGAGCTGGGCGCCGGCCCAATAATTCCAGATGAAATCAGGAAATTCCTGTGTCCGTCCATCCGGTTCGTTGGGCCATTCCAGGCTGAGGGTGTGCAATAAGGCGGCACATGCAACGCCCCGGTAGCCCCTGGGCGAACGAGCGTGAAAACTGTGTAGACCTCCACGCGTCGTTCTGTACGGCTATAGTCCGCTTACACGCCGCCATAGGGTGCAGAGTCACTAACGAAGGGGACGCTCTTGACCAACGTCATATGGCAAGACTTACGAGCCGATCAGCTTCGCGAGCTCGCGGCGCAAGATGCTGTAGTGATCCTTCCGGTCGCATCAACCGAACAGCACGGACCCCACCTCGCAACAGGGGTCGATGACATCCTCTGTTCCGAAGTATGTCGTAGGACAGCCTTACAGCTATCTGAGAGCGGCCACCCTGTTGTGGTCGCCCCAACACTGTGGGTCGGTCTTGCCGAACATCACGTGGCCTTTGGCGGCAGCTTCACCCTAACCCTCTCGACCTATCATGCCCTCCTGCGGGACCTGTGCAGCTCCATCGTAAGAGCCGGCTTCCGGCGTGTCCTGATCGTGAATGGGCATGGCGGCAACATGAGTGCCCTGAACGCCCTCATGACCGAGCTAACCCGTGAGCTAGGGGCTCCGATTGCGGTCACGACCTACTTCACTCTCGCGGAAGCGGCCATCGCCGAGATATTGGAGGATCAGCAGGCAGTCATGCATGCTTGTGAGGGTGAGACTTCGATGATGTTGGCGGTGCGACCGGAACTGGTTGCTCGCGAGCGGCTGGCAGATGCCACTGGACCCATGTCGACTGATGCCCGCGCCATCTTGAGCCCGCCCCTGCATCGCTGGCGATCCTTCAAGGAGATGTCGCCTTCAGGCGTGTTCGGGGATGCCCGCCGCTCGACGGCAGAAAAGGGTGAGCGCCTGATCGAAGCTGTTTCCAGTGCTCTCGCCAGCCGTATAGCCACTGGTGAACCCTGGAACTGAATAGGATGCAGCAGCTTACCATCGAGGTCGATGGGGTGGGCCCAGTATCAGGCCTGCTTCTCGTGCCACCTCAAGCCAGGGCCTGCTATGTCCTAGCCCATGGAGCAGGTGCTGGGATGACTCACCCTTCACTTGAGCAGATTGCCGGCGACCTTGCTGAGCGCCGCATAGCGACCCTGCGCTATCAGTTCCCCTACATGGAACGAGGGTCTCGCCGCCCTGACCCACCTGCCGTGGCCCAAGCAACCGTACGGGCAGCAGTAGAGAGGGCTCGCACACTCAACCTGCCCCTTGTCGCTGGGGGCCGCTCGTTCGGCGGGCGTATGACTTCACAGGCACAAGCCGCCTCCCCTCTCCCTGGCGTGAAAGGTTTGGCCTTCCTGGCGTTCCCCCTGCACCCTGCAGGTAAGCCATCAGCTGATCGAGCCGAGCACCTGTCCGACGTGCGGATTCCAATGCTGTTCCTGCAAGGCACACGAGACGACCTAGCTGACCTCGACCTGCTCCGGCCGGTCTGCAACCAATTAGGGGATCGCGCGACCCTGAAGCTGTTGGAGCACGCCGACCACTCCTTCAACGTCCTCCCACGCAGTGGGCGCACTAATGAGGAAGTGCATCGCGAGATGGTCGACGGACTCGTCACGTGGATTGATGGTCTAATCTAGATTTTGTCTCACCCACACAATCGAGATCAGGCCTGCATTCTCGCACCGGTCTCGTAATGTGGATCCACTGAGACGGAGATCCACATGCCTCGTGTGAACCTCACATCCAAGCTGATCGACACCTTTCCCCTCCCCGTGGGCAGGAAGAGCATCGACTACTTCGATCAGCGCATGCCTGGTCTCGTGCTCAGGACATCAGCCGGCGGGTCTCGCACATGGAATGTACTCTACAGGCACGAAGGGAGGGCCCGACGCCTGACCCTCGGGCGCTGTGACGTGATCAGCCTTGATGATGCCAGAGCTCGTGCTCGCCAGACGCTTTGCGACGTGTCGCGTGGGACTGACCCTGGGCTTAACTCGGCCACGGAGGACCCTACTTTCGGCGAACTCGCGGGGCTATTCATCAACGGGCATGTCTCTAAGCTCCTCAGCTCGAAGAAGGTCGCGCGTCTGATTGAACGCGAGCTCGTTGCTCAATGGGGCACCCGAAAGGCAGCCTCTATCACTCGTCGCGACATCGCCCTGCTGCTTGAACCCATCAGCCAACGTGCCCCGGTTCCTGCCAATCGAGTGCACGCTACCGTTAGGCGCATGTACTCCTGGGCAGTCTCCCAAGGGATCGTCGTCAATAGCCCGTGTGATGGTGTCGAACGCCCGACCAAGGAGAAAACCCGTGAGCGCGTTCTCACATTGAAGGAGATTGCCGCCCTGTGGGGCGCGCTCGATCGGCTCGACGCCACCTGGAGCGTGCTGTTCCGGACCTGCTTGCTTACTGGTCAGCGTGTGGGGGAGGTGATCTCGATGCGCTGGAGCGACATCGCCGGGGGCCTCTGGACCATCCCTGCCACGAAGAATGGCAGGAGCCATCGTGTGCCGCTTTCGCCCCAGGTGCTCCAGATTTTGTCTGAGGTGCCTCGCCGGGGTGATAACGTGTTCGCGACGTCAAAACGCCCTGGTGAGCACCTGAGAGGCTACCGGAGGGTGTTTCGGCGTGCTTGTGCGCTCGCCGGCATCACCGACGCGTGTGTTCATGACCTCAGGCGCACTGCCGCCAGCCACATGGCAAGTTTAGGGGTGAACCGTTCGACGCTCGGACAGGTCCTCAACCACGCAGATCGTAGCGTCACGTCCGTGTACGACCGATATAGCTATGACGCCGAGAAGCGCGCAGCCCTGGAGCTGTGGGCGGGGCACTTGCTGACGTCAGTTACCTGATGCCTTGCGACCTGCTAGGGTCCAAGGGCGTACCAGTTGACCTCATGATCCTGGTGGATGCCGATGACCAAGAACATCGTGTTCTTCGCTGATGGGACCGGCAATGATCGCGCTGAGGGGGTGAAGACCAACGTCGCTCGCCTAAGCGACTGTGCTGAGAACATGCGAGTTCGTCAGGGGCGTCCGACCTGGCAGGATCTTTCAGGTTCAGAGCTGGATGCGGAGGTTGATCACCCGGATGTCCGCCAGATCACGTCCTATGATCCAGGTGTTGGTACCGAGTTTGGTGACCTCATCGGGAGGGCGACAGGAAGCGGTATCTCCCAGAACATCCAGGACGGCTACGACTTCATCATTCGCTTCTACAATCCAGGGGACCGCATCTACCTCTTCGGCTTCAGCCGAGGCGCCTACACGGTGCGCAGCCTTGCGGGCCTGATTGGGCTCTGCGGTGTGCCTCGACGAACGGGCAAGACTGGAAAGGACGATCTCCGTCACGACGCCGGTGCCCGAAAGAAGATCGTCTCCGCAGCCTATGCCGTCTACAAGACGGGGTATGATCAAGGAGAAGCTGGTCGAGACGCACGCCTTACGGCAGCCAAGGTCTTCCGCAAGACCCACGCCTATGCCGAACATCGTGAGCCGGAAGCACGAGCCCCGTACTTCATTGGAGTATGGGACACAGTCCGCTCACTTGGCATCCCGCTCGGCTACAAGGATTGGGAGCTGACGCTCTGGCCGCATCGCTTTCATGACCATGACCTGAACGCCTATGTGCGCTACGCCTTCCATGCCCTCTCGATCGATGATCGACGTCAGCAGTTCCTCCCTACAGTCTGGAATGAGCCCACCAAAGCCCAGGAAACGGGCGATCCCGTCGGGCAAGTCTTTGAGCAGATCTGGTTTCCTGGGGTTCATGCTGATGTTGGCGGCGGGTATGAGGATACGAGCCTAGCTGACATCGCACTATCCTGGATGATCGAGAAGGCGCTCCATGCTGAGCACCCGCTGCGGCTGGACCAAGATCCTCGGCAGCACCTGCGTCCGAATCCAGCAGGTCAGCTCCATGACTCCCGTGAGGGTTTCTGGCGCAGGCTCCTGTATCGCGAGGTCTGGCGGTCCGTCTGCAAGGGCCATCAGGAGCCCTTATCCAAGGTCACCAAGAAGACCGGGGAAGCTTTCCTGCATACGTCATGGCTGGCGCGCCTTGGTACCCTCTACCCGGGGTACAGGTCACCTCACCTGGGCAGCCACCCCGACTACCAGCGGGGGGTCGATCAGCTAGAGCGAGGGATCAGACCTCCGCAGGGTCCGTGGGAGTTGATCCGCTAGGAGCCAGCTAAACTCCGCTCTAACCATGGGTCAGATAGCCGGCGCCCTGAGGTCACTCTGCGGGCCTTGGGACGCGCGAGTGCTTCTCCTGGTACTTGGGACCTGGACCTCGCATGTAGTGGAGCTCTGGCCGGTAGGGATCCGTGAACTCGCGGATGAGCTCCACCATCCCCTTCCTCAGAGCGATAACGAAGGTGCGGCGGATACCCATGAACGTGATCCTCAAGCGCCCATGCTGCCCAGCAGCACCATAGCGGTCGTCATCACGGCGAATGAGCCAAAGAAGCCGAGGAAAGCGGACTTGAAGGAGGGAACTTGAGCGGTGCCGTTCATGAGATTGAACCTTTCGATATGGCGTAAGTAGCGAGCCTGAGCTCAGGCGGATGTGCGATGCAGCACGCGGGCTGGGATGGGGTACCTGGCGCTAGTGGGCCACGACGAGCCAGCCCACCAGGCTCACTGGCGTCACTGCGCCGAGGACAAAACAGATTACCGACTGGACTATCGGGCTCACTGGGCCTCAGCGCTGAGCGATGATGGTTTGCGGCTGGCGCACGAGAATGGAGGTGTTCTCCCCTTCGCGGCTCTCGATGGTGACCAGGCGAGCCGTGGGCTCCTGGCGCGCCGTTAGGCGATCTCCCTTCCCCGCTCCTGGCGTTCCAACGAAGACCGGCGGCTGCTCGATAGGGCGAGTGGTGGCGATCGGACCATCGTCACTCGATGGGATGCGGTCCTGGTACTTGCTGGAGACAGCAATCTCGAGCTTTCGGACTGGCAAGTCATAAACGAGAGCGCCGCCATAGGAGAGCGCAGCGCCCACAGCTGCTATTTTGATGATCCCAATCATGGCGTCCTCGCCCCAAGCAATCGTTAACAAAACCCTAACGAGGGGGTGTTTAGGACTGCTGTGTTGCGGGCGTTTCGCGTCTGACGGGAGGACAACCCGAGTAATGTTGCGTCAACCAAGGGGTTTATTGCGTCCGCCAAACCGAGCCCATTCGCCAGCCCTTGGCACCCTCAGCTGCTCGTCCAGGATGGCTCATGCTGGGGCGCTCTGAGATCCGCTGATATGTGTTCAGTGGATCACCTCGCTAACTGATCCAAATTCCCAAAGTGAATCATCCAGTTACGACCGCGGCAGCAGATGAGCTACTGGGCGAGGTGATTGAGAGGTGACGGACCGAGGAGGCGCCCAGCTGACTACGCCGTACCCTCTTCTTGCCTTGAACCAATTTGAGCTTGCCTCAGAGCTCTCAGCGTACCTGCCAATACCGCACGTCGCTGCCCGAGATGCGCCTCGCGATGATGTGTCGGGCAGAGGCAGACCACATTTTCTATCACATCTGCGCCCCCTTCGGCGAGCGGCAGGATGTGATGAACCTCGCAGTAGGCGTGCCCGTTGTCTTCGAGGAAAGTGAGGTGAGAGCAGTCCGGTAGTTCACATCGAAAACTCGCCCGCTTTCTCGCATAAGCAATCACAATTGGATCACGCTCGAACGCGCGCACCGTGGTTGAGGACACGCCAGGACGTGCCGGTCGAGTGCTTCTGCTGGAGAGGTACCGCGCTAAGAGCGCTTCAAGGGAGTCGGCTTCGAGTTTCCGAGCTGTCGCCTCCACGACCTCACGAGGCGTGGTCAGTGGGGAGCTCGTCGAGCTTCGCCGACACTGCCAAAGTCGCTCGAACTCGCAATCAAGGTCCTCGATACGGAGTTGCCCTACCTCTGGATCGTAAAATTGCGTCCACACAAGCTGATCAGTGCGACCGCCTCCGGACAGCCCTGCTCGCCCCTCCCGGGGATCAAGGGCGCGGAAGTTCATCACCTTGTTGTAAACGCCTGTGATCGGACGCCCAATGAGCAGCGAGACGTCTGCCACAGGCGATCCAGGGAGACGCGACACCGGTTTCCCGTAGGTCTGCGCATACGCCCACAGCCCTGCGAGTGACTCATCCCAGGACCAATCTTGCCCCGTCCGGTTCCATAGAGCACGAAGCCTGTCTGCCTGCTCCTCGGTGACGGGGTAATTCGTCCCAGCTGCCATTTTGAGGTTTGGGAGGTCGCGGAGAACCGGATCGCCCTCTAACCAGTCCCGGCGCAGAACTTCCCGCTGCGCCGCGACGCGAACGGGGCGAAGTAAGGCGCGAGGCGTTATGGCGTCAGCTTCGGTGATGCCCTCGTACCAGAAACGACGTGCATCAGGCCTTTCGGCGCGAGGCTCCGCTGGTGCAGTAATAACGCCTTCTGCAATAATGCCGGGTTCAGCTTTGTGCTTCCCCCGGTTGCGCCACAGGTAAACGGTATCACCGATAGTTATACGATCCGCATACCTCGTGACCAGCCAGGGAAACTCGCTGGGCCACGTCGCAAGATAAGCGTCGATATCGAACAGGTCGGGATTGGCTTGAAAGATCCAGGTCGACACCTGATGCCCCCTATGCAGCGACTAAGTTGTAGTGAACTTCGAGGTACCCAGACAAGATGTCCGAGCGGGTGACCCACGGCCGCTCCTGACGAACTTGCGGATCTCCTCTTAGTGTCGATCGTCCGCAACAGGAGACTATCAATGGCTGACAAGATCACCCTCAAAGCGCTCTGCAATGAACTGAACGTTGATCCTCGCATCGCTCGCGAAAAGCTGCGCACAGCTGTGCGTGAGTCGAAGGACCATCCCAACCTCGCGAAGGCACACAAGCCTCGCCTGCCTTGGGAATGGGCGAAGGGTTCAGCCGCGGAGAAAGAGGCTCGTGCGGTCCTGGAGAATAGGTAGCCCTTCGTACCCGGTAATCAGGATCTGTGGGGGCTGCATGCAGCGTCAGATCGATAGCATCGGCATGATCATTGCCGCTTGTGTGATGCTTATTGTTGGCTTTCTGCTCATCGAGCAGAGAGTAGACATGAAGGTGGTCCGGCACATGCTGGAACAGTCTCAGCGCTAGCTCCCTCGTTGCCTAGCGCTCCCCAATTCTGCCAATGGTCAGGCGCACCTGAGTCCCGCGAGGATGCACAGACCCCTACTGTATGGGCGAGGGCGAGGAGTCAGCAGCCGAGGAGGCGAGATCGGTCATGTAACCTGGCCTGATGGGGACGGCGTGCCCAAGTCGGATGGTCAGCTCACCGCCAGATTTGCACCGTCTCAAGAGCAGCGACAGGATCAACAAGCAAGAGCCCACAACTACCTGTTGACAAACGCTTGGTATATGAGCCGCATGCCGGCTGACATCGGACCTGGCAGCACGAGGCAATGAAGTCACCTCGCTTTCTATTACGTGCAGATGATATTCGCAGGATTATAACCACAAGTCAGCTGAAGCAGACTTGGCGTTCCACGGTCCGAGCTGCCATGCGCGCGCAGCTAATAGATGATCCCATTGAGCATCTCGACTTTCACCTAAATCTCTCAGCTGAATGCGCAGCTATCGAGAGGATTGTTGGCACTGGCGCGTATGTGCCTGGTCCTGCCCAGCGGGTGCTGGTGGAGAAATCTAAAGGGCTCTGCAGACAAATCATTGTTCCCACCGTTCGCGACGCCCTCATTCTTCAATGCCTCTCAGACGCTTTATTCGTCGATATCAAAGGCCAAGCGCCGAGTGCCCGTTCTTTCTTCGCTAGGGCGAAGCATGATTTCGGTCGCGGAAAGTCGTTGCTGTTTCAGGAACCTCGATACGGCACACTGAAAGCCTGGATCGAGTTCCAGAAGGCACTTTTTTCTTTTTCCAAAGAGAGGAAATTTGTCGTTCTTACTGACATCGCAAATTTTTACGACACAGTAATCTACTCTCATTTGGGTAATACAATATCTGGGACCATCAAGGTAAGAGAGAGCGTTCTTGATATGCTGCTCTATGCTTTATCTGGCCTCCTATGGCAACCAGATTATATGCCTCGAGTAGAGATTGGCTTGCCACAAATGAACTTAGACGCACCCAGGATGCTCGCACATTGTTTTCTGTATGAACTCGATGAATATCTTGAAAAGCATTTTAAAGGTGATTTCGTCCGTTATATGGACGATATAGACTTTGGGGTGGATAGCACTGCGCAAGCCAAACAAATATTGAAGACGGTAGATTTGATCCTTCAGACTAGGCATGTTCGTTTAAATAGCGGAAAGACACAAATACTTTCTAGAGCAGACGCACTCAAGCATTTCAGAGTGCGCGAAAACAGGATTATTTCGCGCGCCGCGTCGCGGATCGGGCGCAAAATGGATGCTCAGATGGACATCCATCGAGAGCGAAGAATTCTGAGGAACTCAATTGAAGAAATGTATGCTGCAAAGCGATTTGATGGAGGGAATGGGGACAAGATCCTCAAGCGATTGCTCTATATGGCTGCACGCCTCCACGTAGAGCTTAGCCCAAGCGTCATAGATAGCATTCTATCGGTTAGACCCTCCGTAAGAGATGCAGCGTTCAATCTACTTGCACATTCCGAGATGACACCGGAGCGTATGTCACTCTTCGAGGACTTCTTCCTTAACCCTTCGATGGTCGATGATCATAGCTACTTAGGTGCGGCAAGGGCACTGGTGGATTGCCGCGTTAATAGAACAGCAGATTTTGATAGTTGCATTACACGTATTGTCGCGCTGCTGCTGAGCTCCGGTGAACCACTACGGATCAGAGCGGCACTCTGGCTTATGTCCAAGTATGCCGAGCCGGACGACCTCATTAATACAGTTGAGAAGTCGTACCCCATCTGGCAGCCCGACTACAGCTTGGGACGTCTGGTTGGCGGGCTTACTCCAGTTGTATACCGATCGTCCAGATTCACCTTCCACTCCGACTTGCTTCGCTCATCGAGGAATGCAGGAGCCATAGAAGTTTTAGAATTTCATGGGGCCCTTCGGGCAGATACGAAGAAAGTTCTGGGCCTCAAGCCAATTCTCGCCTCTCCAAATCGATCGAAGCCACTCGGTCTTACACACGCGAAATTTCTGATGCTTCTAAGTTCCATAGGAAATCCGGGGTTGCAGAGTGGTCACATTGCGCACCTGCTTACCCCCCACACGAGCGCATGGAATGACGACTACTATGCTACACGCATGGTTGAGGCTTCTGGGACGGAGACTTTCGCTGAAATGATAGAGCGGCTCCGACCAGCCCGACCGCCCGAAGATGCACCCTCAGCCTACGTCAGCAGTGTGGATACCAAAACCTCTGAGGACTAGCCGGTCTGAGTGACAGCTGCTTAATCCCAGCCATCAGCGCTTTGGTGCGAGCCTCGGCCAATAACCTATGGGTCAAGGTTCAGCGTTTGACCCATCTAGAGTGATGCAACGACACGGGAGGTTTAGCTGCAAAGACGTCGCTGTTACCCGAGATGTGACCCCGGACCTGAAATGCACTCTGTCCTGCCTGACCTGCGACACAAGGATAGGGAGTCCTGCTCCCGTGCTCAGTTCAGGCCGCAGCACTTTTTGTACTTTCTGCCTGAGCCGCAGGGGCAAGGATCATTGCGCCCGACCTTACCGAACGCTGGGGCCTGCTGGGGTCCCGTGTCGGCCATGTGCTCGGCCAAACGTGCCGCATTGAGCGTCTCGACCCAATCGGGAATGAGATCATGAGCCGACCGGGTTAACTCGTCGGCGTCTTCTTCACTGAGCTTGCTCTCCGTCCGGCTGATCTCAGCCAGGCTTACAAGCCCTACGAGGGCGGCACGCGTCTCATCATCGCCGACCAGGAGCCTGGCCCAGGCCTCCGGGCGCAGGCGCATCGCTTGATCAAAGCCGTCGATCCACAGCTCCCAGAGGGTCTCATTGTGACGCGTGTCCACCTCGAACAGTGGCGCAAACTCGCCTGACGAGCCGTTTAGGCTACGTGCGATGGTGTTGTAGTGCTCCATCACCAGCTGCATCAGCTTCTCAGCCTGTTTGCTGTTCTCGAAGACGGGCTCGTCATCCTCCGCCGCCCACACACCCGGGAGCCACTCGCTCGGCATTACGAGCTCCGGGCAGACCACGATCCCGGTGAGATACCCGTCGAGCTCGGACAGGAGCATCGCGTCGCTGGGCAGGTTCATCAGCAGTTTGTCGAGCTGCTTCAGGTACCTAGGAAGATCAGACATGGGGCTTGCTCTGCGGCAACGACACGACTCTCGCGCCTTGGAGGGAAGATCATCACGATGGCCGGTTGGCTGTCGAGACCACGCGAGGCTGCTCAGGCAAGAGACCTGTCATGCCTGCGCTCATGCTCGATCACGTGACTGGCGCTGCAGTACCCATAGAGCACGCATGCGAGCCCGCTGTTACCCGAGATGTGACCCCGGACCTGCGATGCGCTCTGATTCGCGACAAATTAATAACCCGCTAAGTCATTGACCTAGCGGGCGAAAAGGGGTGGTAGCGGAGGAGGGATTTGAACCCCCGACACAAGGATTATGATTCCTCTGCTCTGACCAACTGAGCTACTCCGCCCCAGGCGTCGCGCGGTCAACCGCGGCGGGCTAGGGCGATATAGGGAAGAGAGCGCGGGGGTGTCAAGGAAGAGGCGCGGCGAGGTCGGCCCGCTTGAAGGCCGGGCGGCCGGCGCCCTGAGATCCTACCCCCCGCAAACGGCTAGGCCCGCTTCCTCATGCGCATGATCTTGAAGAAGCCGGCCGGGAAAACGGGCCAGATGCCGACTACCTCCATCCGGCCGTGGCCCCGGGCCCAGTCCTCCACCCGCGAGGCCTTGAAGTCCGAGCTCCAGCCGATGCGCTTCACGAGAGGTGCGGTAATCTCCTCGATCCGTGCGATCGGCCCGCCCGCCTGGCCGAAATGGTTCACGAGCACGATCTCACCGCCCGGCTTCAGCACGCGGGCGAATTCGTCCAGCGCGCTCTCGGGGCGGGGCACGAGGGTGATGAGGAACTGGGCCGTGACCGCGTTGAAGCTCTCGTCCTTGAAGCCGATCCGCGTCACGTCCATGACCTGCAGGCTGCGCACGTGGCGCAAGCCCCGCCGCTCCACCTTGGCCTTGGCGCGCCGCAGCATGTCCTCGGAGAGATCGACGCCATAGACCTCGGCGTGGGCCGGATAATAGCCGAGCGCCAAGCCGGTGCCGACGCCCGCTTCCAGCACCCGCGGGCCGCAGGCCATGGCGGCGTTGACGGCGGCGCGGGCCGCCGGCTCGGTGAGCTTGTCGTAGACGACGTCGTAGACCGGAGCCCAGCGGGCGTAGGCCTTCTGCATCAGGGCCGTGGTGGGCGGTCCGTCCGTCATGCGGGGTCCTGGTATCGGGCGCGAGCCGTGGAGAGGCGAACGGGGCCACGCATGGCCCCTCCCCTCATCTAGCCGATTTCCCGCTCCCGAGAAGAGCTTCGCTCACGCGGCCCCACAACACTCGTGGATAGCCGTGACAATCGCATGACCCGTGGCGCGTTCAGGCCGCGACGGCTGTAGGTCCCGGTCCGACGATTAAGCCGCGGCGGCCGCGGGTTCCTTGCGGGCAATGGTTCCGCCGCCGAGGACGCGAGCCCGCGAGGCGTCGCCTTCGTAGATCACGCAAGCCTGGCCCGGCGAGACCCCATCCTCGGGCGACAGCAGCTCGACCTCGGCGCCGTTCGCGGTGTGGCGCAGCAGGGCCGCTCGAGGCGCGCGGGTGGAGCGCACACGCACGGCCACCTCCAGCCCTTCGCCGCCGATCGCCTCCAGGGGACGATCGCCGAGCCAGTTCACGTCGGTGACCCGGATCGTGCGGGTCGCAAGCGCCTCGCGGGGGCCGACCACTACCCGGGCGGCGCCCGCATCGAGACGCACCACGTAGAGCGGCTCGCCGACCGAGACGCCGAGCCCCCGGCGCTGGCCGACGGTGTAGTGGATGATGCCCTGGTGCCGGCCGAGCACGCGGCCGTCCACATGGACGATCTCGCCGGCCTGGACAGCGCCAGGCTTCAGGCGCTCGACAATGTCGCTATAACGGCCCTGCGGCACGAAGCAGATGTCCTGGCTGTCGGCCTTGTCGGCAACGGCGAGGCCAAGCTCTCGCGCCAGCGCCCGGGTGTCGTCCTTCGGGAGTTCGCCCAAGGGGAAGCGCAGCAGCTCCAGCTGCTCCGGCGTGGTGGCATAGAGAAAGTAGCTCTGGTCCCGGTCGGGATCCGCGGCGCGGAAGAGGCCGCGGCGGCCGTCCGCCAGGCGGCGGCTCGCCACGTAATGGCCCGTCGCCAGCACGTCGGCGCCAAGCTCACGGGCGGTGGCGAGGAGATCGCGGAACTTGATCGAGCGGTTGCACTCGACGCAAGGGATCGGGGTCTCGCCGTCCGCATAGCTCTGGGCGAAGCGGTCGATCACCGCCTCGCGGAAGCGCTCCTCGTAATCGAGCACGTAATGGGGAATGCCGATGGTCTCGGCCACGCGCCGGGCGTCATGGATGTCCTGCCCCGCGCAGCAGGCGCCCTTACGGTGCACGGCCGCGCCGTGATCGTAGAGCTGGAGCGTGATCCCCACCACGTCGTAGCCCTCGCGCTTCACTAGCGCGGCCACGACGGAGGAATCCACGCCGCCCGACATGGCGACGACGACCCGGGTTTCCCCCGGGCTCTTGGGCAGATCGAGCGAGTTGAGCATCACACCATCCAGAGGCGCCGTTCAAGGCGGCGCACGGGAGGGACCAGATCCCTTTATAGCGATGCCGGCCGCGATCTTCCAGTGAAGCGGAAGCGCAGGAGTGCAAGTTATCGTCCGCGCTTAGGAAAACTTTAAGCGCTCCGGCTTAGCTTCACCGCTGACTAGGTCAGTCAAGTGTGTGAGCGTATCATGACCGAACCCCACCGCCCGAGGGTCAAGTATGTCATCGGGCCCGACGGATCCCCGCTGACGATCGCGGACCTTCCGCCCACCAATACCCGTCGCTGGGTGATCCGCCGCAAGGCCGAGGTTGTCGCCGCCGTTCGCGGTGGGCTGCTCAGCCTCGACGAGGCGTGCCAGCGCTACACGCTGACCACGGAGGAATTCCTCTCGTGGCAGCTCTCCATCGATCAGCACGGACTCGCGGGCCTGCGCACTACGCGGATCCAGCACTACCGCCAATAGGCCGTACGGGGCGGAGGTCCTGCGGGATGGGTTGCAGAGCCCGTGCCGCCGCTCCCGCGCGCCCGCGCCACGGTCTCACCGCCTGAGGCAGGGTTGCTTCTTTTGCGATCACGGAAGCTTGGCCGGAGAGGCCGTTGTCCGCGTGCAACGGACGGCTTAACTGTGGCGCCGTGGAGAACCCCTCGCCCCCTCCGTCGCTGACGCCAGCGGCTGCAAGCCTGCGGCTCGACCCCGTCTCGCCCTCCGCTCCCACGGCGGGGGGCTCCGCGCCGCATGTGGATTGGGCGCGGCAGGGATTCGCGCTGCTCTGGGCGGCCTCCGTGCTCGTCCCCCTCCTCGTCTTCGCGGCGGCTGCCTATTGGAGCTGGCGCGGGGTCGAGGCCGAGACTCGGGCGAGGCTCGAGCGCACCGTGGACATGCTCCACGAGCACGCCCTGCGCTCGTTCGAAACCCAGGAAGCGATCCTTGAGGCCGTCGACCAGCGGGTCCGCGCGTTGGAGCCCGACGCGATCGCTGCGTCGCGGGAGGTCCACACCTTCATGGCGGGCCTCGTGGAGCGAGCCGTTCCCTCCGGCGGAATGGTGATCGTGGGGCCGAACAACCGTATCCTCTCGGGCAGCGCCACCTTCCCAGCCTCCCAGACCGTGGACCTCTCGGACCGGGACTACGTGCGCGCTCACCGGGAGGGGCACCAGGGCACCTATGTGGGCGAGGTGATCGTCGCCCGGCCGCAGAACACCACCGTGTTCAGCATCAGCCGGCGCCGGACCCGGGCGGACGGCAGCCTCGGCCAGGGTCTGATCGTGGCCTCGTTCAAACCAGACTATTTCAGCGATTTCTACCACTCGGTCACCGAGACCCCGGACGACGTGGTCGTTCTCCTGCGGGAGGACGGGGGCCTACTCGCGCGCTCGCCGCAGCCCCCGAATGTGGAGGCCTACAGCCAACGCTTCCGCACGCCGGTCTCGGCAGCCGCCCAGCGGGACGGCCGCGCCTTTGCGGCGGTGACCTCGCCGGTGGACGGACGCGCGCGGCAATACGGCTTTCGGCGTGTCGGCACCTACCCGGTGTTCGTCGCCTACGGGCTCAGCACGGATGTGGCCCGCCATGCCTGGTATCGACAGCTTGCCGTGTCGGGCACCATCTGCACGGTAGCGGCGCTGCTGCTGATGATCTTTACGCTCCTGGCGCAGGGTTCCGTACGCCGGGAGCGGGCGGCGCTCGCGGCCGCCCGTGCGGAAGCCGAACGGCGCGCCGATGCGGAACGGCGCCTGCGCCACGCGCAGCGCATCGATGCGCTCGGCCAGCTCGTCGGCGGCGTCGCGCACGATTTCAACAATGTGGTCATGGCGGTGGTCGCGGGCGCCCGTTCCATCGCCAAGCGCGCGGACCGTCCCGACGAGGTTCGCCGCATCGTCGGGCTGATCGAGGCCGCCGCCGACCGGGGAGCTCGCCTCACGGGCCGCATGCTCGCCTTCGCGCGGCGGGAGGATGCCCGCTCCGATGCTGTTGACGTGGCCGATGCCCTGCGCTCCGTGGCGGATCTGCTGGGCCACACGCTGGGCTCCGGCCTGACCGTGTCGCTCGATCTGCCCGAAGCCCTGCCTCCCGGCCGCGGCGACCGCACGGAATTCGAGACCGTGGTGGTCAACCTCGTGATCAACGCCCGCGATGCGATGCCCGACGGCGGCACGGTGACGATCCAGGCCCGCGAGGAAACGATCGCGGTGCCGGGCCCGACCCATGCACCCGGCCTCCAGCCCGGACATTACCTGCGCGTGGCCGTGATCGACCAGGGCACCGGCATGGATCCCGAGACCCTCGCCCGCGTCGGCGAAGCCTTCTTCACCACGAAGGAACCGGGCAAGGGAACGGGCCTGGGCCTCGCCATGGCACGGGGCTTCGCCGAGCAGGCCGGCGGCGCGCTGCGCATCGCCAGCGAGCGCGGCCGGGGAACCACGGTGACCTTGTGGCTTCCGGTTGACGGAGCGGGCAGCGCTCCCGAACCGGCCAGCCCCCGTGAGGGGCCTTAGGCGCCCGCCTCACCTGTGTCCCGTTTGCGCAGCCAGAGGCTCGTTTCCGGCACGCCGGGCTGCAAGGGGATGCGTCCGAGCACGCCACGGCCGATGCGCTCGGGCCAGGTTTGCGCGGCGTAGTGGCTGGCGAACAGGAGCTCGTAAGCCCCACCCTGCAGCAGCGTGCCCACGAGCAGCTGCTCGTTGTAGCCGCGCCAGGCCCACTCGGCGGGATAGGCGTCCGGCAGGGTGATGTCGTGCACATGCACGATGACGCCGGGGCTGAGGCGCGGCAGGACGTCGAGGAACAGCCGGTCGACGTCGGTTCCCGGCATCGCCACATGGCTGGAATCGATGAACAGAATATCGCCGGCCTGAAGGCCCGCAATGAGGGCCGGATCGGCGCCCTGCAGGAGCGTCGGCACATGCTGGACCGCGAGCTGCGCAAGCGTGGCCCGCGGCGCAGGGTCGATGCAGGTGATCGCGGTCGCCGCCCCCTCATCCTGAACGGCCCGCGCCAGGAAACGCGTGGAATGCCCGGAGCCGATCTCCACGATGCGGCGAGGCCTCTCGCGGCGCACCAGCGCGTAAGCCGCGGCAGCATCGAGGCGGGGGAACCAGCCCTGATCGAACCGGGCCGGACCGGGCCCGGCCTGGATGGCGAGAAGGCTCTCGGCCCGGGCGTCGATCGCATCGAGCAGCCCGAGCATCCGGTCCTCAGCGGCCCGAAAGACGGGTGTGAGCGCCGGGTAATCCCGGGGCGTGACGCCCGACGCATAACGGTAGGGAATGAAGAAGCCGCGCGCTTCGCGCCCCAGCAGCGTCGCAACACCGAAGCGTAGGCGGCGCCAGGTTTCGCGGGCCGTCACGGTCAGGTGAGCGGCGTCGCCGGCGGCGCGCCAGGCACGTTCATCCGGTCCCGCCAAGCCTGCGCGAGGCGGGCGCGTTCGAACAGCAGCACCACCACGATGGAGAGCGCAAAGGGGATGAGCAGGTAGAACAGCCGGAAGATGATGAGGGCGGCCAGGACATCGACCTTCGGGATGTCGGGCATGGCCGTGATGAAGACGAGCTCGAACACGCCCAAGCCCCCCGGCGCGTGGCTGACCAGGGCGGCCGAGAAGGAGGCCAGAAAGACAGCCAGCACCACGATGAAGCCCGGCTCCAACTCCGCGGGCAGGGCGAAGTAGATGATGCCAGCAGCCCCCAGCAGCTCAAGCGGGGCCGCAAAGAGCTGACGCGTCATCACGGCCGGCCGCGGATATTCGAGCTTGAACTTGCGAATGACGAGCGGGCGCATGCGCAGCACCGACCCGACCACATAGAGCCCTACGAAGCCGAGGAGCACGAGGCCGATGATGCGGGCCGTGGTGGGATTGGTGAGCGCTTCGGGAAGCAGCCCCTCGAGGCGCTGCAGCAGCGTGGGATCGAGCGTGAGCACCACGCCGCCGAGGAGGATGGTGCCGAGGCCGAAGGTAAAGGAGCACAGCGCCACCAGAACGGCGATTTGCGGCGCGCTCAAGCCCTTGGAGCTGTAGGCCCGGTACCGCACGAGAGCACCGGAGAACACGGAGGCGCCGATGTTGTGGGACAGCGCGTAGGTCGTGAACGAGCACACCGAAACGAAAAACCAGGAGATGTGCCTCACGCCGAGATGCAGGAGCGCGATGCGGTCGTACCAGGCGAGCGCCGCATAGGCCACGAGGGTCGCCAGGCCCGCCAGCAGATAGCGGTGCGCCGGGATCGCGGTGAGGCTCGCCCAGACCGCCTCGAGGGAGAGCCCTCTGAGTTCCCGGTAGAGAAGCCAACCCGAAACGACGACCGCCGCCAGCCCGATGAGGGGCCACAAAAACTCACCTACTTTTTTCATGAAGCGGTTCGGCCCCTCCCTTAGGCCGTTCTGTGCCCGACAAGCCCTCGGCGGGCAAGGGGGAGAGCGGCGCGGCAGGGCGCCCCAAGCCGAAGGTCGAAGGGGCCCGCGAACCTGGATGCCGGCCCGTCGCCCCACGATCCGACCCGTCCAGGGGTGCCCGCGAACCTGGAGCCCGAGCCTAAAGCCCTTCGATCCAGTCGAGGACGGACCCGGCTACGATCTCGGCGCCTATGTCGAGCTGCATGAAATGGCCCATGCCGGGCGCCGCCCTGTACTCGCCGCCATGGTAGAAGGCGGTTCGAAGCGACGAAGCGCGCCAAACGAGGCGGTCGTTGTCGCCGCCGAAGACGAGAGTCCGCACGCCTGCAAAGAGCGCCGGCACGATGGGCCCCGGCCAGTGGGCTTCGAGCAACGCGCGCGACGATTCCGGCCGCATCCGCCGGGCGTAGCGCTCGACCCGCTCCGGGGGGAGGCCCTCCGAAAACAGCACCTGATATCCCGCGGCCTGGATGGGCAGACGCGAATTGGTCAGGGAGCCCAGGACGGCTTCTGTCCAGATATGGGGGTCGGTCAGGGCAAGCCTCGGGCTCTCGAAGAAGAGCCCGTCCGGCGGCAGGGATGCCAGTAGAACAAGGCCGCGCATGGTGGCGCGTCCGAGCAGCATCTGCGCCAGCAAGCCGCCGAGCGAATGGCCGACGACGATCGGCGGCACAGGGAACTCGGCGAGGGCGCGCTCCACATCCTCGCGGAAATCCGCCAGCGACCAGCGCTGAAGCTGATCGGCGCCGCCGCTGCGGCCATGGCCGCGCAGGCTCACGGCAACCGCGTGCCGCCCGCGCCGGGCAAAGAGCGGCAGGTAGATCTCGTTCCACATCCAGGCGCCGCCGAAGGCTCCATGGAGGAACAGGATCGGGGCGCCCGCGGCGGCTCCATGCGGCCGCGCCTTAATCCATTCGAGCGCCGGGGCGCGTCCGTGGGCCGGCACGAGCTTGGTCTCGGTGGCGAACCCGCGGTTCTCGCCGTTCTCCACCAATTGCAGGCGCCGTCGTTCGGGCATCGATCCTCCTCGGGGCTCCTCATCGGGGCGCGCCGAACCTGCGGCTTAACGCGGCGCCGGGAGCTTTGATCCGTGAACAGCCAGCGGCCGGCGCAACGCGGGCGGGTTGGGTTCAACCATCCGCTGGGGTTGCTCGGCTAGCGAGCTCATGACACACCCCGACAAGGCCACCCGACCTTGCGCCCATGACCGCTCGTAGACCCATCCTGAACCTTAACGGCTACACCGATCTTCCGATGGGCAAGATCGCCGCAGTCGTGACCTACCTCGAGATGATCGCGCGGCCGCGCCTCAAGACGCGGCCTCGCGATCCGGCCTGGACGCTCGAGCGGATCAACGGCGATCTCCCCCGTTACCGCGCGCTCTTCCGCCGGGTGGGGGAACCCTGGCTATGGTTCAGCCGCGCCGTCATGCCGGAGGCGACGCTAGAGGCCATTCTGGCGCATCGGGATGTGGAGGCCTATGCGCTCCGAACGGGCTCCAACGATATCGGGATCCTGGAGCTGGACTTTCGCCGGGCAGACGAATGCGAGTTGCAGTACTTCGGCGTCGTGCCGGAGGCGGTGGGCACCGGCGCGGGCCGCCATCTCATGGACGAGGCGATCCGGCGGGCGTTCCGCAGGCGCGGCTCACGGAAGCCGATTGCACGCCTCGTTCTCCACACCTGCTCGCTCGACCACCCCGCCGCCCTGCCCTTCTATGTCAGGGCAGGCTTCCGGCCGACAAGGCGAGCCATCGAAGTAGCCGACGACCCGCGCCTGACAGGTCGTCTTCATCGTGAGGCAGCGCCCCAGGTGCCGCTCATCGAAGGCGGCAGCCGGCTGCGCGTGGCGTCGAGGCCGCGCCGGACGGCCAGGCCTCAACGCAGCTGAGCCTCAACGCAGCTGATGCTCAGGCCGAGGCCCTGAAGCCACGGGTTCCCGCAGCCGCAAGCGCGGTCTCGCGCAGCGCCTCCAGAGACTTCTCCGCCGAACGCTCCCGATCCTCGAGGCTTTCGGCCCGGTTGAGCTCTTCCACCGCAAGGCCGAGAGCGGCTTTCGCGTCGTCGAGCTGCCCCTGCAATTCCTGCGCGGAGCGGCGCAGGTTGTCGCGGCGCTGCGTCGCCGCGCGGGCATAGGTGGAATAGGCGAAGTGGTTCGGGTCGGAGATCCCGCTTTTCTGCTCCTCCAGCGCGATCTCACGCTCGAGATCGGCGGCCATGCGGCCGAAATCCGCAATCATCATGTCGATCTGAGCCACCCGCCGGCGCTTCTCGTCAACCTGAAAGCGTTTCAGGCGGATGAGGGAATCCCGCGACTTCATCGTTTCCAACTCCACACATGGTTCGAGGCCGTCCAGGGGCTCAGACCCGTCGGCGAGGCGCCACCATGACGGATGGAGGTTAGCTCTTCCTTACCCAACGCCAGGACGAATCCGTTCGAAGGCTGGCCTCATCGCGAGGCTCAGTCGGAGCACTTGCGGAAAGATTGACGGGAAAAGCGTGCTTCCCGCCGCGGCATCAACCTTTCGTTTACCCGGCTCGTTAACACTGTGGCGGCCAAGGTTTGAGCGATCGACGGGAACCGCACCCAAAGGTGCGAGTCGCGAGAGTCGCTTAAAGGGCTTTCTTCAGGTGCAGCGTGAGCCGAGCCGATGGTTTCGAATCGCCGACGCAGCAACAATTTACGGCAGGACTCCAATGTTTCGCCGTTCGGTGCTTGCGTGCGGGAATCAGGGTTTGTTAACCATTCCTCATTAGCGTTGCGAGTCGGATTAAACGGGGCATTCGCCACAGGGCCAGTGGCGGGTGGACGGCATCGCGCTGTCCGTAAGCCCAGGGGCTAGGCTGGGGACCATATATGCGCGTACTCTTGATCGAAGACGACAGCGCAACCGCGCAATCGATCGAGCTGATGCTCAAATCCGAGAACTTCAACGTCTACACGACGGATCTCGGCGAGGAGGGCATCGACCTCGGCAAGCTCTACGATTACGACATCATCCTGCTCGACCTGAATCTGCCCGACATGTCGGGCTACGAGGTTCTGCGC
>JAESFT010000333.1_pt1 | contig 35030 bp, 43 predicted proteins | sample 9269451 | NCBI WGS metagenome assembly JAESFT01 (sample SAMN14502557, study PRJNA617106) | algae metagenome | isolation source: Scytonema hyalinum WJT4-NPBG1 and co-occurring heterotrophs from well... | place: USA: Mojave Desert, Joshua Tree National Park, California | collected 2006-05-25
CGATAGACCCAAGTGCTGGCGAGGCCCCCTGGAAACAAGGCGACCGTGCTGGTGGCGTTGGCGCTGACCGAGGGCACCCCGGCTCCGATCAGGGCAGGCAGGGAGACGAAAGAACCCCCACCCGCCAAGGCGTTCATGCTGCCCGCGAGCAAGCCGGCCAGCAGCAGAAACAGCGCATCACTCATGAAACGATCCAGCCTGCCGGTTCGAGTGCGAAGGCGCAGTCCAGCGCGAAACCCTGAGCAGCCCAACCATCACGCTGCTCTGTCTGACGCCTCCTTTACCGAGCGGGCGATGCGGCGCAATATGGATGTTTTGGAGTCATCCTTCGGCTTTGGCGAAAGAAAGGGACGACGTTCTCTAGGCCAGTGCATGACCAGCCTTCGTCCAAGACGAAGAGCGGGATCGGCATATCCGACAATAGGATGGGACGTTCGAGCTCGGTCGAGCCAGTGCGGCACCTGCTGCAGGATCGGACCAGCGCGGCCTTCATGAACGGTACGGCGCTGAAAAAGCCCTACTCCCCCATCAGCCGATCAATCAGCGCCTTCGGATCCAGCCCCAACGCCTGGGCCACGGCGATGAACTCGACCACGTCCAATCGCCGTTCGCCGCCTTCGTATTTGGCGACGAAGGACTGGGGCTTGCCGAGGCGCTCGGCGACCTCGACCTGCGTGAGGCCGGCATTCCGGCGGGCCTCGATCAGGAGTTCGCACAGCCGCTGATATTGCTGCGAGTAGATGGTCTTTTCCATCGGCTGCCCCTGCCCTGACAGCCGCGATATTTGCCCTTTCACAGTATCCCATATTGGGATATTGGTCGGAGCAAGAACGACGTATGCTCCTTGCCATGCCCACCTCCTGGACACGCTCCCGCGAAGCCGATATCTGGCGCCGGCTCGATCCGGTTCGGGCGAGCCGCGTCATGGCGGGGTCCTATGGCGAGGGGCCGGGGCCGAGGTGCTGCTGCGGGCGTTTCCGGAGGAGCGGGACCGGAACCCGGCCGCCGTGCGGTTCTGGCTGCGGGTCTATGCGGCCCTGACCGGAGCGCCCCGGGCCGGGGCGCGCCCGCCCGGCTGACGGAGCAGGCCACCTGCCGCAACGTCACCGTCTTGCATGGAACGGGGTGGGCGGCGCCGCATGGCGGCCACGGCTTCCATGCATCGGCCCGCAGGCCTCAAACGAGCTCTTGCGTCAGAGTTCGCCCGACCCTGGCTCCGGCCTCCTCGGGCGTCCTGAACAGGGGCGCGTCCCCGATGTTGCACTTGCCGAAGCCGGCTTCCAGGTACCACCAGCCCTTGTGCTCGGAGTCGTGGTGCGTCCCGTCGAGGCGGACGACCACGGCCGCAAGCTGGTTGTCCGCGAGGACAAGCCTGCCGTCGGTGTCATGGCCGTCGATGAGCACGCGCATGGGAGTAAACGAGATGTCGAGGATCATAGCCTTCGCCTCCAAGTTGGGGCGAAAGGTCAGCGCCAAATGGCCGGACACCCTGAGAACAAGTTCTTCTAATAGACCAATTTAGCCATATAGTCTTTCACATATGTTTTATTTGGATGCTGGCAAGTCTTCTCTAAGAACCACGGAAAATTCGATAAATCGTCTTCGACCCATGAAATTACGCTCGGGGATTAACATAGATCAGCGACGGACATTCGTTTGTGTGCCAGGGTGGCCTCATTGTCAGCAACCGAGCCGAGGCGCTGATACCTGAGAGATGCGATGTGCTCCCGCCTGCGAACGAGGGGGAGCCGTCATGCACTCACCTTTCCATCCCGACTACAATCCGATGATCCGTAGGATGCAGAGCGTCTTCACGCTCACCGACGACGAGCGGCAGGCTCTTCAAAGCCTGCCGATGCAAGTGCAGGTCATCAAGGCCGACCAGGACATCGTGCGCGAAGGGGATCGTCCCTCCCGGTCCTGCCTGCTCCTGAGCGGCTTCGCCTGCACCTACAAGGTCACGGCACAAGGCAAGCGCCAGATCGTTTCCTTCAACATCCCGGGCGATATTCCCGACCTGCAGAGCCTGCACCTGAAGGTGCTCGACAACAGCATCGGCACCATCAGCACCTGCCGGGTGGGGTTCATCACCCATGAGGCCCTGTGGGACCTCTGCACCCGCTATCCGCGCATCACCGCGGCGTTCTGGCGCGAGACCCTGATCGATGCTTCGATCTTCCGGGAATGGGTGTTGAATGTCGGCCGCCGCGAAGGCGTCAGCCGCATGGCGCACGTTCTGTGCGAGCTGATGGTGCGGCTGCGGGCCGTGGGCCTGGTCGAGAACCATGCCTGTGATCTGCCGATCACCCAGGGCGAGTTCGCCGATGCGCTCGGCTTCACCACGGTGCACGTCAACCGGGTGCTGCAGCAGATGCGAACCGAGGGTTTGATCGAGCTGAGCGGCGAACGGCTGAACGTTCCCGATTGGGAGAAGTTGAAGCAGTTGGGCGAGTTCGACCCGACCTATCTTCACCTGGAGACCGATCAGGCTGCCGCATGACCCTCACCTTCCAGCCAATCCGCGTGGCGACGGGCTTCGACGAAGAGGGCATGATGGTCCTCGACGCGGAGCAGCGGCTCGTGGCGGTGCTGGTTCGCCTCTCGGACCGGAACGAGGTCGCCCCCGGGCAATGGAATCTCGAGGCGGGCTTCGGACCCGTCAACGGGGTCACGCCCCCCACCTTCGCCGATCTCGACGCCGCCCGGGACTGGATCGGCCAGCGCCTCGCGAGAGGCTGGTAGCGGGCCTGCTCCGATGGCCGTCCCCTAACGCGATCGGGATCCGGCGGCCATTCCACTGTCCTGCTCACACCCTCGCCGTCATGGCCGGGCCTGACGGGGACAGGATGGGGAGCGCAGACTCCGAGATGTGCGGCTCCTGAAGGCCGGCCTGGCGATGGGGACCGGATTCATGACGATCTTCGCGCTGAGCAACCCCACCTGACGCGCCGGGATCCGCCGATGACGAACCCGCCAAGCTGAAACATCCGCAGTCCGGCACCGTTAGCGCTCGTCGCACGAAGCAACAGGAGCAACCCCATGGTGTCGCTGAAACCCCTGGCCGAGCAGGTCGTCGTCATCACGGGAGCCTCGAGCGGGATCGGGCTGGTGACCGCCCGGATGGCGGCGCGGGCCGGCGCGAAGGTGGTGCTCGCGGCGCGCAACGTGGAGGCGCTCAAGAGCCTCGAGGACGAGATCAACGGCGGACGCGGCGAGGCCTATGCGGTGCCCACCAACGTGGGCGACGAATACGACGTGGAGCGGCTGGCGCAGGCCGCGATCCAGCGCTTCGGGCGCTTCGACACCTGGGTCAACAATGCGGGCATCTCGATCTTCGGGCGCATCATGGACGTGTCCACCAAGGACATGCGGCGCATGTTCGAGACCAATTTCTGGGGCGTGGTCTACGGCTCGCGGGCGGCCGCGAAGCACTTCGCCGAGCGCCGGGAGCCGGGCGCGATCATCAATGTGGGCTCCTTCTTCGGCGACCGGGCGACGCCCGTGCAATCGACCTATTCCGCGTCCAAGTTCGCCCTGCACGGCTTCACCGACGCCCTGCGCATGGAGCTCGAGGCGGACGGGATGCCGGTCTCGGTGACGCTGATCCATCCGGGCCGGATCGACACGCCCTACAACGAGCACGCCCGCTCCTACATGAAGCGCCAGCCGGCCCATCACGGCATGATCTATGCGCCGGAAGCCGTGGCGGACGCGATCCTGTTCGCGGCCTCCCATCCCAAGCGCGACATGTTCGTGGGCTCGCAGGCCAAGATGGCCGCGGTGATCGGCGGGATCGCGCCGCGGCTCACCGACTGGATCATGGAACGCATCATGTTCCGCAACCAGGTCTCCGCCACCCGCCCGTCCCGCGGCCGGGAGGACAACGCCCTCTACGAGCCCGGCTACGGCCTGCACGAGCGCGGCACCCATGAAGGGTTCGTGCGCGGGCGCAGCCTCTACGTGCAGGCGACCAAACGGCCGCTGGTCACGGCCCTGGCGCTGCTCGGCGCGGGGCTTGCGGCGGGGGCGGTCATGCGCTCGCGCGGCTCGGGCCGCCCGCGCCGGCGGGCGCAGGACTGGCAGCCGCATCCGGCCCGGGTGGCCGAGCGCCACAGCGACGTGCCTCTGCACAAGAGCGGGCCGCGGCCCGAGAGCGAGCGCCCCATGCCGGCTAACACGCCCGCCCCCGCCGAGAAGGAGGCCAGGCCCCTCGCCCCGCGCCGCAACGGACCGGACGGCAGCGCCGTGGCGACCACCAGCCCCACGGGAGTCTCCCACTTCTGAAGAAGCAAAGGGCGGCCGCGAGGGCCGCCCTTTCTCAATACCGGTTGCGCGCCCGGTAGCCGCCCCGGCACTTCACCTCTTCCTTGTACTCGCCGCTCTTCTCCAGCTTGCGCTCGTATTTGCAGCGGCCGTCGTCATATTCCTGCTTGAAGGCCCGGCGCTCGCGGCGGGGGCGCTCGTAACCATAGCCGTATCCCCGGCCGGGATCGTCGTAGCTGCGCTCGTAGGCGCCGCGCCAGCGGCCCTTGCCGCTCTCGTCCTTGTCCGGATCGGCCGAGGCGCTGCCCGTCCATCCGACCAGGATCAGGCTCAGGGCGGCAGTCCATCCAGCAATCTTCATGACGAAACTCCTGACCCGCTCCGAGGGAGAAGGAACGTGGGTGACGGAAAGGGTTCCATTGCCTGAGACCGACTGAACCTCGCCCGAACGGCGGTTTCCTGCTCCGCCGTACCTCGTTGAATTCCCCCGAAACGCGATGGGCGGCCTTGAGGCCGCCCATCGCCGTCTCACGCCGCCGGGGCGGTCAGAGCCGTCCCATCAGCAGCAGGATGATGAGGATGAGCAGGACCACGCCGAGAAGGCCGCTCGGACCGTAGCCCCAGCCGCGGCTGTAGGGCCAGGCCGGCACGGCGCCGATGAGCAGCAGGATCACAAGGATGAGCAGGATGGTGCTGAGTCCCATAGAGAATTCTCCCTCCAATAGCACCGCCTCGACGGGGCGGCGTTCGTCCAGGGAAACTTGGCCGTAGGAGAAAAAGTTCCCGCCTGTTTTCCCTGTGGATGAGTCCCGAGGGGGTAGGTCTGGCGGCGGAACGATCACCCTGGCTTGACGTTACTCCCTCGGCGATTGGGTGCCGCCATTCAGTGCGACCCCTGCGGGAGGTCGCTACCCTCGATGGACCAGGACAGCCCAATGCAGAAAAAGAATCCGAGCGTGATGCCCCACGACGATCCAGAGCCGATTCCTGGCCTCAGCAATTCCGATTCCCCAGCCCTCAGCCGCTCGGTCCAGGCCCAGATCGGCCAAAGGCTGCGTCAGTTCTACGATGCCCTGGCACTGGGCGAGCAGCCGGTGCCGGACCGCTTCATCGAGATCATCAACCGGCTCGACGGCGTGAAGGCGGAGAAGCAGCAATCATGAGTATCGATACTGATTTGCGCGACTCCATGCTCAAGGCGACGCCGAACCTGCGCGCCTTCGCCATCTCGCTCACGAACAACGTGGACCGCGCCGACGACCTCGTGCAGGAGACCCTGATGCGGGCGATCGCCAACATCGACCGCTTCCAGCCCGGCACGAACATGCAGGCCTGGCTCTTCACCATCCTGCGCAATCTCTTCCATTCCGAATACCGCAAGCGCCGCCGCGAGGTGGAAGATGCGGATGGCAAGTATGCGGCCGCCCTCTCGGTGCAGCCGGACCAGCTGCCCCATCTCGATTTCGAGGATCTGCAGAAGGCCCTCGCCCGCCTGCCCCACGATCAGCGCGAGGCGCTGCTGCTGGTGGGCGCCTCCGGCTTCTCCTACGAGCAGGCGGCGGAGATCTGCGGTTGCGCGGTCGGCACCATCAAGAGCCGCGTCAACCGGGCCCGCAACCGGCTGGCCGAGCTGATGCACTTCACCGACATGGAGGAGGATCTCGGCCCGGACCGCGTCACCCTCTCGGTGATGCACGCGGTCGCCTGACAGGCCCTAAGGCAGCCAAGGAGCTCTCGACCGACAGGCGCTCCGGAACGGGCGCCTGTGGATTTAGCGACGCCGGAACTGCTGGTTGCCGCGCTGCGGCGGCCGCGGGCCGGAAGAGGCGCCCGAATCCTTATGACGGAAGATGAGGCGGCCCTTTTCGAGATCGTAGGGCGACATCTCGACGGTCACCCGGTCGCCGGCGAGGGTCTTGATGCGGTTCTTCTTCATCTTGCCGGCCGTGTACGCGATCACCTCGTGCCCGTTGTCGAGCTGCACGCGGTAGCGCGCGTCGGGCAGAATTTCGGTCACAAGTCCTTCAAAGGTAATCAGTTCTTCCTTTGCCATGCAAAGCCTTCCCTCATAACAAAAAAGCCGCCCCTGAACCGGAACGGCCATATGCAAGAGGACGTGCTTGCACGTCCTCCGGCATCAAACCTTACGCGTTCTGCAGGTTCACTGCAGATTGGCGGCCGGTGCGCTGGTCGGTCTGAAGCTCGTAAGAGATCTTCTGGCCTTCGCGCAAGCCGCGCATGCCGGCACGCTCAAGCGCCGTGGCATGAACGAACACGTCCTTGCCGCCGTTGTCGGGCTGGATGAAACCATAACCCTTGGTTTCGTTGTACCACTTCACGGTTCCCTGTTCCATGGGAAATCCTTTCACTGTCGTTTGCACGTGGATGAGGGCCTTGGGCCAGTCACCCGCTAGTCGATAGATGGTAGAGAGAAGGAACGTGCGCCCGGCAGTGCCAAAGCGGGAAGCCCAGTCGTCCGGCCAAATGTCGATGGCCCGTACCTAAGGCACGGATGGGGCAATTACAAGGCAATGCCCTCACGAGGACGACAAACGGACCTCGTTGGAACTTCTGGGATTTCGGCCCGACCTAGCGGTTCCCGCGGATGCCGGACACGATGCGCTGCAGGGCTTCCTCGCCGGCCGGCGTGAAGACGATCTCGCGACCGTCCGCCTTGATGAGGCCGCGCCCGTCGAGCTCGTCCACGGCGGCCTCGCTCGCCCTGTGTCCGGAGCCGTCCTTCTGGACCACGCTGCGGACCCGCTGGCCGCTCGACAGCTCGTGATAGGCCGCGAAGGCGAAAACCGCCAGCGCCTCGTCGCTCAATCCGGATAGATCCGCCATGGTAACCTCGGTTCTCTCGTCGATTCCGTTCCGGTCAATGCAAAGCCGGCACACCCGTTCAAGTGCAGCGTTCAAAAAACCGCGCGCAACGCCCGACCGGAGCCCTAGGAACACTCGCCTGAGCCTTCACGTTGGTTGCGCGAAACCACCTCGGTGACCCTGAACCAACCACGACGAGGAGCGCTCCCATGGCCAACGAACGCCGCTACGGCACTTCAGATTTCGATCGGCGCGACCGCGAGGACGACGGCTACATCGCCCGCCGCGGCTTCGGCAATCGCAGCGCGGGCTACGACCGGGGATCCCGCTCGGACGACGATTACGGCGCGCGCCGGGAGCGCGATTTCGGGGATTCGGCGGGCTACGGCACCGGCGGCTCGGCCCTCGACTGGCACGATGTGGTCGGCGAGGATCGGGGCGGGTATGACCGTCCCTTCTTCGGCACCGACCGGCGCCGCGACCCGGATCAGTTCGGTCAGGACCGTTACGGCCGGGATCGCTACGGCCAAGACCGCTACGGCTCCGAGAGCTTCGGGCGCGGGTCGCGGGATTACAACGAGGATCGCGGCTTTCTCGATCGGGCCGGAGACGAGGTTCGGTCCTGGTTCAGCGACGACGACGCGGAGCGGCGCCGCGACCGGGACATGCGCGAAGCCGGCCAGCATCGCGGTCGCGGGCCGAAGGGCTATCAGCGCTCCGACGCCCGCATCCTGGAGGATGTGAACGATCGTCTCACGGAGGATCCGCATATCGACGCCTCGGAGATCGAGGTGCGGGTGGAAGGCCGGGAGGTCACGCTCACCGGCACCGTGAACAGCCGCTTCGAGAAGCGCCACGCGGAGGATCTCGCCGAGTCCGTCTCCGGCGTCACCCATGTTCAGAACAACCTGCGCATCCAGCAACAGGCGGATGCGGGCATTGCCGGCACCATGATGTCCGGTGCCGGCGCGGCAGGGGCCGGCAGCGCGGGCCTGCCGGAAACCGCAGGGGCCGGCAAGGTCGGATCGACCCGGCGGCGCAGCGGCGGGTCCTCGGCCGGCGGGATCTGACCGTCATCCCGACCGCCGGTTTACCAGGATGCGCTTCTCCCCTTGGGGACTGGGCGCATCTGTCGTACCAAGGCCTTTGCCTTTCCCCTGACGCATACACTCCCCATATGGGGATGGGAAAGACGAGGACGCTTATGGCAGGAATTTCCGTCACGCTCGAAGGCGACAACATCCAGCTGGCATTCCAGAAGGGGGAGCAATCGACCGCCGTGGTCATGGATCCTCATGCCGCCCGCTCGCTGGTGAGGGCCGTGAGCCAGTTGCTCGCCGCCATTGGCGAGACCGCCGAGGACGGGGACGAGACGCCGGAAGAACTGGTCGACGTGACGTCCCAGACCATCGACATCGGCATGGACGAACACGGCATGGCCGTGGTTGCCCTCCAGGCCGGCATGATGCCGCCCTTCCTGCTGCGCCTGAAGGACGACGAAGCCCGCCACATCGCCAACAGCCTGCTGGAGATCCTCAACTCTCCGCGGGACGTCCGGGTCTCGCACGGGGATCATTAGGCCCGGTCGGACCTGATCGGACCCGTCTCCCATTAAGCTGGACCGGTCCGGAACTTCATTACGGCCATTCTGTTGTCGAACGCGGGGCATTCTCGGCCGCGCTTGGACAAGGCCATGGCAGTTCACGATCCAGATCTCGTTTCCAGTGCCCATCCGGGCGTTCCCATGATGGACGCCAAGGCGGAGCCAACCCTCAAATACCCGGAATCCGAGGCGTTCTATGCCGAGGCGCTGAGGGAGCTCAACCATCTCGGACTGCCCTTCCTGCTCGCCGGTACCTACGCGCTCTCCGCCTATACGGGGATCACGCGGCCGACCAAGGATCTCGACATCTTCTGCAAGGCCGGCGACTACACGCGGGTCCTGTCGCATTTCAAAAGCATCGGTTATTCCGTCGAGATCGAGGACGACCGCTGGCTCGGCAAGGTCTTCAAGGGCCAGTATTTCTTCGACGTGATCTTCGCCTCGTCGAACGGCACCATGCCGATCGGCGACCAGTGGTTCGAGCGCGCCCGTCAGATCGAGGTCTTCGGCTCGCCCGTGCGCATCGTCGGGCCGACCGAGCTCGTCTGGTCGAAATGCTTCATCCAGCTGCGCCACCGCTACGACGGCGCCGACGTGGCGCACACCATCCTGAAAGCACACGACCAGATCGACTGGCACGCCCTGCTCGCCTACATGGAAGTGCATTGGGAGGTGCTGCTCATGCACCTGCTCAATTTCCGCTGGATCTACCCGTCCGAGCGCGACAAGGTTCCGCGCTGGGTCATGGACGAGCTTCTCGACAGGCTCGCCAAGCAGCTCGATCTTCCGCCGCCGCAGATGAAAGTCTGCCGCGGGCGGATGTTCTCCCGCATCGACTACGAGATCGATGTCAAGCAATGGGGCTTCGCCGATGTGGGCGGCGAAGGTGAATGGCGGAATGAGTGATGAACCACAGCAGGTGATGAAGGTCGCCGCCATGGGCGACCTTCACGTTCGTGAAGACAATGCAGAATCCTATCGCGATCTCTTTGGAGAGATCTCCAGGGAGGCCGACGTGCTCGTGCTCGCGGGCGATCTGACGGATCTCGGCAAGCCGAAGGAGGCGGAGCTTCTCGCGCAGGATCTGAAGGCCTGCTCGATCCCGGTGGTCGGCGTGCTCGGCAATCACGATTACGAATGTGGCGCGCACGAAGAGGTCGGGCGGATCCTGCGCGATGCCGGCATGAAGCTGCTCGACGGGCAATCGGTCGAAATCGACGGCGTCGGCTTCGTGGGCGTCAAGGGCTTCGCCGGCGGTTTCGGGCGGCGCATGCTGGGCTATTTCGGCGAGCCGGCCATGAAGCAGTTCGTCAACGAGACCATGAACGAGACCCTGCGGCTGGAAAATGCCATGCGTCACGTTCGCGCCAAGCGTTCCATGGTCATTCTGCATTATGCGCCGATCGTCGAGACGATCGAGAGCGAGCCGCTGGAGATCTATCCCTTCCTGGGCTCGTCACGGCTCGCCGAGACCATCGACCGCTTCAAGGTGAACGCCATCGTGCACGGCCACGCCCATCGCGGCCGTTTCGAGGGTCGCACGCCCGGCGGACAGCCGGTCTACAATGTCGCCAAGCATATCGAGAAGCCGACCGGCAAACCCTACGCCATCATCGAGATCTGAGCCGGCCCGCAAGCGTCGCCGGCTCGCGATGTGTCGCGTGTTGCAGGCTTAGTAGCGCGTGCCCGGATCGGTCGGGTTGCCCGGCAGGTAATCGGGTTCGGAACCGGGCCCTTTCGGATCCGTGATCCCGGGATCGTTGACGGGATAGGGGGTGCGCGGTCCCGTCGGGCCGATATCCGGCTCCTCGTCGGGAACGGAGCCCGGCGGCACCTCGCTCGGGATGTTGCCGCCTGGCACGGGATCGTTCGTCGGTACTCCTGGATTGACCATCGTCTCTTCCTCGATTTTTCTTGAATCCTTGATCGGGTCAACAGGAGCGCGCCGCCAGGGTTCCGCTGTCGCTCTCGGAGGAACCCCTCCCCGCCCCGTCCGTTCTCACCTTGATTTTCCCATAACGACGGAGAGAGAACGATGCCTGACATCAAACAGGCCAGGATCCTCATCATGGCCACCGACGGATTCGAGGAATCGGAGCTGACGGTCCCGCAGGAAAAGCTTTCGGATGCGGGCGCAACGGTCGAAGTCGCCGCACCGAAGTCACGCATGAAGTCCGGCAAGATCTATGGCTGGGACAAGACGGACTGGGGCAAGACCGTGGCCGTCGACAAGGACATCGAGGATGTGAATCCGGCGGATTACGACGCGCTCGTGCTCCCGGGCGGCCAGATCAATCCCGACAAGCTGCGCGTCGAGCCGAAAGCGCTCGAGATCATCCGTGCTTTCTACTCCTCGGGTAAGACAGTCGCGGCCATCTGCCATGCGCCTTGGCTCCTCATCGAGGCCGGGGTGATCAAGGGCAAGCAGTGCACGTCCTATCACTCGATCAAGACCGACGTGATCAATGCCGGAGGCCAATGGCGCGACGAGACGGTGGTGACCGACCATGGCCTCATCACCAGCCGCAACCCGGGCGATCTCGATGCTTTCGTGAGCAAGATCATCGAAGAGGTGCGCGAGGGCTCCCATGCGGGCCGCCGCCAAGCCGCAGAATAATCCCTGTCGACTCGGAGTTGAAAAAAAGCGGCCGGTTCGTTCTCACCGGCCGCTTTCGTATCAGCATCAGACGCTGTTTAAGCCTGCTGGATCGCGGAGATCTTCCAGGGGCCGCCCTGATCACGGCGGAACGTCCAGAGCTCCGTCGCTTCCTCGACCTTGCTCGGATCGCCTTCCACCACGCGGCCCGTCGTCCTGTCGACCATCACATCCGTGATGCCGAAGCGCATGGCCACGGTGGCGTAGTCCGTGGTGCCCTCGCGCCAAGCCTCCGAGAGGTCGCCCTGGTTGAGACGCACATTGGAGAGCTTGTTCACGACGCCACGGGCGGCGTTGTCGTTGAGCTCTTCCTGGATGTAGCCGGCCATCTCGGGCGTGGCGAGCTGCCAGAGCTTGGCGACGTCTTCCCGCGAATAAGCGTCCTGCATCTCCACGAGGCCACGCTCGAAGGCGGCGTAGTCCGTCTCGCCGATGCCGATCTCGTCGCGCACACCCGGACGAGACTGGGCCTGCTGCGACCTGCCGCCCAGAGCACCACCCAGGGCCCCGCCGAGACCACCGCCCAAGCTACCGAGGCCGCCACTCACAGGCCGCCCTCCTGTCGGAGGCACGCTGCCGCCCATCGAGCGAGCATAGCCCTGCCCAGCCCCGGCATAGGCCGGCTGCTGGCGCCTGCTGCGGAACCATTTCATCGCGAGGGAGACCACCAGGACCACGAGGCCGATCTGCAGCAGAAGGCCGAGGATCGAGGCGAGGCCGCCGAGGCCGCCGAAGAAGCCGTGGCCGAACAGCATGCCGAGCAGGCCTGCGCCGAACAGACCAGCCATCAGACCGGTGCCGAAGCCGAAGCGGCGCGGCTGCGCCACGTTCGGAGCCGGAGTGCCGGGACGGGTCACGGTCGGGCCCTGGTTCGGGATCTGCGAGCGTTGGATCGGGGCGGCCGCCTCAGGAGCCGTCCGGGTCGCCGGCGGCGCCGTGTAGGTGCGTGCGCCGCGCGATCCGAAGCTGCCGCTTCCCCGTCCGACGCGAGCCTCTGCCGCGCTACCGGCGAGGACCAGGGCGGCCGCCAGGGCAACCATCACCCGGCTGCGGCGAGAAGCAAATGTCATCATCGTCTTCGTTTCATCCCATCGGAGCACAATGCTCCCACGGGATAATGTGGTGATGCCCCAAGGGTTGCGGAAGGGTCACGCGGTCCGATTTTGACCACGCCTTTAGGCGCACCCTGCCCTTCCCATCGTCCCCGGCCTCGTGTCCGTGAGCCCGATCCGAAAGCAGCCTCGCACGGGCGAGACGGCCGTCCCCGGACTTGATCCGGGGACGGCCATGACGTCCAAGCGTGAAACATTCAATGCTTCTGCTTGCGCTTCAACTCATCGATCCGCTTCGAGGCCTCGGCCTTGTCAAGATCAGGATCGAACGCCTTCGGATCGTGCGCCTGCTCGGACAGGGTCTTGAGATAAGACGCCTGGGCGCCGGTCATCGGCTCGTCGCCGGAGACCCACTCGTCCGGATCCTTGATCTGGTTGTCGGAAGGATCAGGACTGGCCTTCGGGTTAGCTGCCTCTGCGGAAGCTTTATGGTTAACGCCAGGGCGGCCAGTCGCTCTACCATGCGATGACATGCGAGACTCCTATTGTTCTCTCTTTGTTCTATAACGAGAACACCCTTGCAGATCATTGGTTCCTCAAGGAAAGGCGGATTACCCCTGCCGACTATTCCCCGTTATCCACAGATCTGGCCCTCGACTCGCCCACAAGCCTATGTTCTTGCTTCGTTCCGGCAGCAGTGCAAAGGAACGGCGATGCGCAAACCGAGTGGTCTCGAACGGCTCTATGTCGACTTCGATTCCTTCTTCGCCAGCGCCGAGCAGCACCTCCAGCCGCATCTGCGCGGCAAACCAGTCGGGGTGATCCCGGTCGATTCGGAGCATACCGGCCTCATCGCCGTCAGCCGGGAGGCGAAAGCGCTTGGCCTCAGGCGCGGCGCCTTCGTGCGGGAGGCCCGGACGCAATGTCCCGGCCTCGTTCTCGTGACGGCGCGGCACGAATTGTATGTGGATTTGCACAAGGACATCATTCGGGCGATCGAGACGGTTGTCCCGGTGAAGGCGGTCTGCTCCATCGACGAGATGCTCTGCGCCCTCCTCCCCGCCGAGTGGCCGCAGGCGCTCAGGGTCGGACAGCGCGTCAAGGACGCCATTGCCCGCGACATCGGCCCCACCCTCACCTGCTCGGTGGGTCTTGGGCCCAACGACCTCCTGGCCAAGATCGCAGCCGAGATGGAAAAGCCCGATGGCCTCGTGGCGCTTCACCCGGACGACCTGCCCGGCCGCCTGCTCTCTCTGGAGTTAACCGACGTTCCCGGCATCGCCCGGGGCGACGCGGCGCGCCTGGCCCGGGCGGGGGTCGGCGACATGGCCGCGCTCCTTCGGCTGCAGCCGAAAGAGCTGCGCCGCCTCTGGGGCAGCGTCGAGGGGGAGCGGCTCTGGATGGGGCTGCACGGCTACGCGGTGGAACGCCCCGAGACCCGCCGGCGCATGTTCGCCCACGGGCGTGTCCTGCCGGCGGACTGGCGCTCCCTGAACGGGGCCTATGCGGCCGCCCGCGTTCTCCTGGCCAAGGCTTCGGCCCGGATGCGCCGCGCCGGGTTCTCGGCCCGGGCGCTCGCCCTATGGCTCACCGACCGGCACAGCGCCGGGTGGTACGGAGAAGAACATTTCCGGCCGACCTGGGACGACCCGTCCCTGCTGGCGTCCTTGAGCCGCCTCTTCCTCCATGCCGAGCGGGAGGAGATGCATCGCAGCCGCAGCGTGCACGTCGCCCTGCACGATCTGGTCCCCTTGGCCGACATCGAGGAAGACCTGTTCGACCATACGCCGGAGGCGCAGCTCAAGCGCCGCATGGAGTATCTCTCCGTCATCGCCGATCAGCTCAACGTCACCCATCGGAAGGCACTCCTCCATTGGGGTCCCTGGGTGACGATCCCCGGCGGCTATGCGGGGGCGAAGATCGCCTTCAACCGCATTCCCGACGCGGAGGATTTTTGAAGGAACCGTCCGATACGCAGATGCCCGGCACAGGGCCGGGCATACGCAGACATGGACAAATAGCGGGAAAGCCTTAAGCGGCCTTGCTCTTGGGCTGCACCTCGGCCGAGTAGTCTTCCATCAGCACCTTGGTCATTTTGCCGGGCTGGAAGCGGTAGGGGCCGATCTCGGACACTGGAGTGACCTCCGCGGCTGTGCCGGTGATGAAGCACTCGTTGAAGCTCGACAGCTCGTCCGGCATGATCCGGCGCTCCGCCACCTCGAAGCCGCGGCGCTTGGCGAGATCGATCACCGTGCGGCGGGTGATGCCGTCGAGGAAGCAGTCGGCGATCGGGGTGTGCACGACGCCGTCGCGGATGAAGAACACGTTGGCCCCCGTGCACTCAGCCACACGGCCCTGCCAGTCGAGCATGAGCGCGTCGGCATAGCCCTTCCGCTCCGCCTTGTGCTTCGAGATGGTGCAGATCATGTAGAGACCCGCGGCCTTCGCGGCCGACGGAGCCGTGGCCGGATCGGGACGGCGGTATTCCGCCATGTCGATGCGGATGCCCTTCATCTTCTGGGCCGGGTCGAAGTAGCTCGGCCATTCCCAGGACGCGATGGCGAGGTGGATCTTGTTGTCCTGCGCGGCGACGCCCATCATCTCCGAACCGCGCCAGGCGACCGGTCGCAGGTAGGCGTCCTTCTGGCCGTTCTTCTCCAGCACGAGGCGCTTGGCCGCGTCGATCTCGGCCACTGTGTAGGGGATCTCGAAATCGAGGATCTGGGCCGATTTCTTCAGGCGCTCGGAATGTTCGGTCGACTTGAAGATCTCCCCGCCATAGGCGCGCTCGCCTTCGAACACGGAGGAGCCGTAATGAAGCCCGTGCGACAGGACGTGGAGCTGGGCATCCTTCCAGGGTACGATCTGCCCGTCGTACCAGATCCATCCATCACGTTGATCGAAGGGGGTCGCGGGCATCGTGTTTCTCCTTGAAGACAGACCTTTTGTGGCAACCGGGGCTGCGTAATTTCCGGCTTGCTTCCCGTCGATTTCAATTTCATTCATTTCGCGGAAGCGGCTTGACGAGTAACAATCGTCCTGAGATATGTCAACAAGGCTGACATAAAAATTGGAAACAGGATGGTGCCAGACGCAATTCCGGCTTTGAAGTCTCAGCAATCCGGCAAGGATGCAGGTAACGATATCCTGGCCGAGCAGCCGGCCTACGACCTCATCGAGTTGTTCTTCTTCGCCTACCGCGACTTCGTCAGCGATCCCGACAGGATCCTGGACGAATACGGCTTCGGGCGGGCTCATCATAGGGTCCTCCACTTCGTCAGCCGCCAGCCGGGCCTGACGATTGCGGAACTCCTGGATATCCTGAGGATCACGAAGCAGAGCCTCAACCGGGTTCTGAAGGAGCTCATCGAGAAGGACTTCATCGAGAGCCGGATGGGCACTTCGGACCGACGCCAGCGGCTGCTCTTTGCCACCCCCAAGGGCCACGATTTGGCCTTGAAACTTGCCAAGCTGCAGACCCGCCGCATCATGCGGGCCCTGTCGGAGATGGACCCTGAGGCGAAGGAAACGGTCACCCGCTATCTCCTGCGCCTCATCGATCCGGACGACAGCGCCCATGTGAAGCAGTTCGTATTCGGGCCCAAGAAAACCTGATAAGCAGGGCCCGACAAAGTAGCTTGACGCCCGATGGATGCACGCATCGACATTCCCGACCATGCTCCGCACGTCCTTGTGGTGGACGACGACCGACGCCTGCGCGACCTCCTGGCCCGATTCCTGACCGAGAACGGATACAGGGTCACGGCGGCGGCAAGCGCGGCCGAAGCGAGGGCGAAAGCCGGGAATTTCGTCTTCGATGCCCTCGTGCTCGACGTGATGATGCCGGGGGAAACCGGATTCGAATATGCCCGCAGCCTGCGCGAGCACTCGCAGGTGCCGATCCTGATGCTGACGGCGAGGGCCGATGCGTCCGACCGGGTGACGGGCCTGGAGATCGGCGCGGACGATTATCTGCCCAAGCCCTTTGAACCGCGCGAGCTGCTGCTGCGCCTCGGCAACATTCTCAAGCGCGCCCTGCCCGTGCCGGGTGCGCCGAACGCCGACGTGCCGGAGGTCATCCATTTCGGCCCCTTCTCGTACCGTTTCGACCGCGGCGAACTGCGGCGCGGGGATGAGGTGGTGCGCATCACGGAGCGCGAGCGCGAGATCCTGACGATTCTCGGCAGCCATGCGGGCGACAACGTTCCGCGGGAGGCGCTCGCCGGCAACGGCATTGCCGCCAACGAGCGCACGGTGGACGTCCAGATCAACCGTCTGCGGCGCAAGATCGAGATCGATCCTGCCAATCCCATCTTCCTTCAGACCGTGCGCGGCATCGGCTATCGCCTCGTGATCGATCGATGAAGATCGGAGCGACTCTGCGCTATTCTCCCCTCGACCACGCGGCGCGCTGGTTCGGCCGCTTCCTGCCGAAAGGGCTTTACGCCCGCGCGCTCATCATCATCATCGCGCCCGTCATCCTGCTGCAATCCGTCGTCGCCTACGTGTTCATGGAGCGGCATTATCAGCTTGTCACCCGTCGCCTGTCCTCGGCGGTCACAGCCGACATCGCAGCGCTCATCGACATCTACGAGAGTTATCCGCAGGACAAGGACACGAGCACACTCTCCCGCATCGCATCGGAGCGCCTGCAGCTCGATGTGGACATCTTGCGCAACACCGACCTGCCGCCGCCCGGCCCCAAGCCCTTCTTCGACATTCTCGACGAGACCCTGACCGACGAGCTGCGGCGCCAGATCGATCGCCCGTACTGGATCGATACGGTCGGCCGTTCGAGCTATGTGGAAGTGCGTATCAAGCTTGATCGGAACGACGTCATGCGCGTTCTGGCGCGCCGCAGCCAGGCGTATGCGTCGAATTCGCACATCTTCCTCGTGTGGATGGGCGGCTCGTCCTTCGTGCTGCTCGGCATCGCGATCCTGTTCCTGCGCAACCAGATCAGGCCGATTCTGCGGCTGGCCGAAGCGGCCGAAGCGCTCGGCAAGGGCCGGGAGATCGAGTTCCGTCCACGGGGTGCGCGCGAGGTACGCCAGGCCGGCCACGCCTTTCTGGAAATGAAGCGGCGCATCGAGCGTAACATCGAACAGCGCACGACCATGCTGAACGGCGTCAGCCACGATCTGCGCACGATCCTCACACGCTTCAAGCTCTCGCTCGTGTTTCTCGGCCAGTCACCGGAGGTCGAGGATCTCAAGCGCGACGTGGACGAGATGAGCCGCATGCTCGAGGGCTATCTCGCTTTCGCGCGGGGCGAAGGCGGCGATGCAGGGGAACAGGCGGTCGCAACGGATCTGCGGCAACTCCTCGAAGAGGTACAGTCCGACGCCGAGCGGCAGGGCCACGTGACGGAACTCGACATCGTCGGGGACCCGATGATCACCGTGCGGCCCGACGCCTTCCGTCGCCTCCTGTTCAACCTGGTCGGCAATGCGGCGCGGCATGGCGACCGGATCGAGATCAGCGCCAACCACGAAACGCGCTGGCTCGTTCTGCACGTCGACGACGATGGTCCGGGCATTCCGGCCGACATGCGCGAGGAGGTCTTCAAGCCCTTCGTGCGCCTGGACGAAGCGCGCAACCAGGATGAAGGCGGATCCGGCCTCGGCCTCGCCATCGCCCGCGACGTCGCCCGCTCCCATGGCGGTGACATCGTGCTGGGCGAGAGCCCGCTCGGCGGGCTGCGCGCGACGGTGCGGCTGCCGGCCTAAGCGCCTTGGCGATGAGATCCGTGGCGCTCTAGTAGAGCCTTCCACCCACGGGAACATCGCGGTCCGGACGGATCAGCATGACGTCCCCGTTGGCGTCGGGCACGCCGAGCGTCAGGACCTCCGACATGAACGGGCCGATCTGGCGCGGCGGGAAATTCACCACGGCCAGCACGAGCGATCCGACGAGGTCGTCCGGCGAATGATTGACGGTGATCTGCGCCGAGGACCGCTTGGTGCCGATCTCGGGACCGAAATCGATCGTGAGCTTGAAAGCCGGTTTGCGCGCCTGTGGGAACGGTTCCACGGCAACGATACGGCCGACGCGAATATCGACCTTCAGGAAATCGTCGAACGCGATCTGCGGCACGGCTGCACTCACCTGATCCATGTCTGGTCTCATCGTCCGGTTTCAGATCGCTGCAGCGGGATTTTGCGCGTCGCCGTCGCGCTCGCCGGTGCGGCGCGTCTCGGAGCGCGTCGTTCGGCGCCCCTGCATCAGGGCCCGCCCGACCGCACGCAAGGGCGCGCTCAGGCGGCGCAGGTCCTCGGCGCCTTCCAGAACGCGCTCGCCGCGCCGCAATTCGCGGTCGAGCCGCGCCATCGTCTTGGCGAGGGTTGGGTCGTCGTCGTCGAGCCATGTGCGCATGGTGTTGGCATAGACGAGAACCGCGCCCTGGAGCTTCAGCTTTCCGAGCGGTCCTTCCGTGTTGATGCCGGCCGCCGCCAGCATGAAGCGTTGGGAGTTGAGCGACACCTGGTTGAGAGCCGCAAGGGACAAGGGGTCGTATTGCAGATCCTGCGTGATGCGCCGCAGCGCCTGCTTGTAGGGCTGCAGGGCATCGAAGCGGCGCATCAGCACGTCGAAGATGCGTTCGCGCGCGGGCTCTCCCGCCAGATCCTCGGTCGTTCCCTCCAGCACCTGGCGGTCGATCTGGCGGGAGAGCGCGCCGAGTACGGCGCCCTTCGAGGGGAAGAGATCGCGGAACTCGGCCAGCGAGACGTTTGCAGCCTTCGCCACGTCGGTGATTTCGATCTCATGCCAGGAGCGTTGCGCGGCGAGATCCATAAGGGCCTCGACGATGGCCTTGCGCTTATCCGTGGGAACGTCAGCGGTCACGATCGATCTCCTGAAAATATGCCGTTGACGCTTAATCTAGGGGCGGATCCAACCAAGCCCAAGGCTCAGCCGGCGAGTTCCTCCGCCCGCCGCTTGGCAGCCGCCACGGCCTCGCGCATGAGCGCCTTCATCCCGTTCGGATCGCGCATGAGGACGTCGAGGGCGGCTGCCGTGGTGCCGCCCGGCGAGGTGACGTTCTGCCGGAGCGTTGCCGGCGGCAGGTCGCTCTGAAACAGGAGTTCCCCGGCTCCCGTGACCGTGGCCCGCGCGAGGCGCTGCGCCAGATCCGGCGGAAGACCGGCGGCCGTTCCGGCCTCGGCCAAGCATTCCACCAGATGGAACACATAGGCCGGGCCCGACCCCGACACGGCCGTGACCGCGTCGATCAGGTCTTCGGAAGGCAGCCATTCGACGATGCCGTTGCTGCTCAACAGCGCATCGGCCATCAGGCGCTGCGCCTCGCTGACTGCCTCGTTGGTTGCGGCGCCGGTGGCCCCTCGCCCGATGCTGGCGGGAAGGTTGGGCATGGCGCGCACGATCGCTCCTGCGGCAGTAAGCCTCGAGCGCAGGTCGCCGATGGTCTTGCCGGCGAGAATGGAGATGACGAGAGTCTGCGGCGCGAGACAGCCGTTCAGCGCAGGAGCAGCCTCGTCCAGCATCTGCGGCTTGATCGCCAGGACCATTACGTCCGCCGCGGCAGGATGAGGGGGATTCAAGGAGATGCCGTTGGTCCGGCAGAACTGAGTCATCTCCTCGGACGGGCGCGGATCGAGAACGGTCACGCCCTCGGGCTTCATGCCGACCTTGAGCCAGCCCTCCAGCATGGAGCCGCCCATTTTGCCGGCGCCGACGAGAATGAGGGAGGACGGCAGATGCGAGGCGTTCGACGACATGGCTTAACCTGACGGAATGAATGCAGAAGGCCGCACTCTATTCACGCCCGCCCTGCCCTGTCGAGGCAGGTTCAGGCTTCGCCTTCGGTTTCGAACAGGACGGAGTCGAGAGCCTCGCGGGCGGACTTGCCGGCCCAGATGACGAACTGGAAGGCCTGGAAATAGCGCTCGCAGGCTTCCACCGCGACCCGCAGCATGGTTTCGCATTGTCCATCCGTGGGATCGGCTCCGCCGGCCAGCAGCAAGGCATGACGGAACATCACCACGTTTTCCGTGCTCCACAGGTCGAAATGCCCGACCCAGAGCTGCTCGTTGACGGAGGCGATAAGCTGCAGCACCTCCTGCCGCCGTCGCTCAGGCACCTTGAGATCGAAGGCGCAGGCCATATGCAGGGCCTCCACGTCCTCGATCCACGTGAAGGCGACATCGTAATCCGCCCAGCGGCCTGCTACGGAGATGGACATCTCGTCCGCTTCGGCCCGGTCGAAGATCCAGTGCCGCAGGGAAGCGAGGCGTTCGACCACATCGAGAGGATGTTCCGAGCGATCGATTTCAAGATGAATCTGCGACATGTCGATCCTGGACGCTCATTTGCCTGAACATGGTAAACATATCAGGCAACACCATTGCGTTGATCCAGGCGCTGTTCGAAAGAAGTACTCAGAATAGCTTCGTTATTCGGAGATCCTGCTGTCGCCGCCTCGAATCAGCTTGTGAATCGACAGTCTTAGATTTCGGTCTTTGCCACAATGCGCCGGATTCATCTGTCCACAACGGGAGACCCGCGTCGAGCGCAGACCGGATTCCCGCTCGGATCAAGGCGTCGCGGGATTCACGCCGGCGGTGGAAGCGAGCTTCGCCTCGAGTTCCTTCACCCGGGCCTCGAGCCGCTCGTTCTCCTCGCGCGCAGCAACAACCATCTCGCGGAGAACCTCGACCTCCTCACGGGTAGCAACGTCCATGTCCTTGATCAGGCGCTCGAACTGGCTGCGGACCACGGTCTCGACCTCCCGCCGGACGCCCTGCGCGGCTCCCGCGGCATCGGTGGCGAAGCGGGCGAGTTCATCGAAGATCCGGTTGGATGATTGGGTCATGGGTTGAAATCCACAGCGTTCGACAGGCCTTCAGGCCCTGGAACGCCACACATGGGCGCATTCGCCTTAAACTGCAACAGGGTTGACGATCCGAGCCCTGCGGGTCCAATGGCAAGCCGTTCGATCAAGGGCCGCCCATGCCTCTCTCCTTTCCCATTATCGATCCCGTAGCCATCTCCATCGGCCCCTTCGCAATCCGCTGGTATGCGCTGGCCTATGTGGCGGGCCTCCTGGGCGGCTGGTTCTATGCCAAGCGCCTCGCGGCGAAGGCCGATCTCTGGGACGGCTTGCAACAGCCCAAGCCGACGGATGTGGACGACCTGATCGTTTGGGTGGCACTGGGCGTCGTGCTGGGCGGACGCGTCGGCTACGTGCTGTTCTACAATCTCGCCTCCTATCTCTCCCATCCGCTGGAGATCTTCGCCATCTGGCGGGGCGGCATGTCCTTTCATGGCGGCTTCCTCGGAGCGGTGCTCGCCATCGTGCTCTTTGCCCGCTCCCGCGGGCTCAACCCGCTCGCCATGCTCGACATGGCGGCTGTGGTCACGCCCATTGGCTTGTTCTTCGGCCGCATCGCCAACTTCATCAACGGCGAGCTCTGGGGCCGACCGGCCCCGGACTTTCCCTATGCGGTCGTCTTTCCCCATGCGGGCCCGGAGCCCCGGCACCCGAGCCAGCTCTATGAAGCCTTCGGAGAAGGACTGATCCTGTTCATCATCATGGTTATCGCGGCCCGCCGCTTCGGCTTCCGCCGGCCGGGGCTTCTCGGCGGGATCTTCGTGCTGGGCTATGCGGTGGCCCGCATCTCAGCGGAGTTTTTCCGCGAGCCCGATGCGCAGTTGGGCTTCCTCTTCGGGTCGTCGGTGCAGGCGTTGAGCGGCGGCATCACCATGGGCATGCTCCTCTCGGTCCCCATGGCGCTGTTCGGCGCCGGCTTCATCGTTATGGCCGTGCGGGGCTATACCCGTCCCCGCCCGGCAGTCGAGGCCGCGTGAAGCCGCTCAGGGATACCTTACGCGAGACGATCGCCCTCGAAGGGCCGATCACGGTCGAGCGCTACATGAGCCTGTGCCTGAGGCACTACTATGCCACCCGAGACCCCTTGGGATCCGCCGGCGACTTCACCACGGCTCCCGAGATCAGCCAGATGTTCGGCGAGCTGATCGGCCTTTGGATGCTGGAGGTCTGGAACGGGATGGGGCGACCCGCCTGCCGGCTCATCGAGTTGGGGCCGGGCCGCGGCACGCTGATGGCCGATCTGCTGCGGTCGACCCGGCTCCTGCCGGATTTCAAAGGATCCGCCACCGTCCATCTGGTCGAGACGAGCCCGGCGCTGAGGGAGAAACAGCAGACCGCCCTCGCTTCGTCGGGGTTCTCCTTCCACTGGCACGACCGGATCGAGGACGTGCCTTCCGGCCCAACCCTTCTCGTCGCCAACGAGTTCTTCGACGCCCTGCCGGTGCGTCAGTTCGTGGGCACCGGGCGTGGCTGGTGCGAGCGCCTGGTCGGTCTTGAGGGCGAGCACCTGATCTTCGGCCTGCGCCCGGAGCCGGAGCCCGTGCTGGGTCGGCCCTTGAAGCCCGGCGACGTCCTCGAATGGCCAGGCGCTGCCATCGACGTCATGGGCGGGATCGCCCGGCGGCTGACACGCGATACGGGGGCCGCCCTGGTCCTCGATTACGGCTATTGGGGTCCGGCCTTCGGGGACACGCTGCAGGCGCTCAAAGGGCACAAGCCCGTGGATCCCCTGGAAGAGCCTGGGGAGGCGGATCTGACGACCCACGTGGATTTCCACCGCCTCGCCCAGGCAGCCGTTTCGGGGAACGCCCGCGCTCATGGCCTCAGCTCGCAGGGCGACTTCCTCCGGGCCCTCGGAATCGACACCCGCGCATCCGCCCTGAAGGCGCGCGCCACGCCCGCGCAGGCCGCCGATATCGACCGGGCCCTAGAGCGCCTAACGGAGCGCGGCCCGACGGGCATGGGTGACCTGTTTAAGGTTTTGGCCGTTACACATGACGGAATCGACGCCGTCCCCGGATTGCCCGCCCTGTCACCCTCTTCCTGAGATCGAGCCATGTTCATCCAAGCGCCCGCCCTCGTCTCCCAGCCGCATATCCGCCATGCCTTCTTCACCCGCAAGGGGGGTGTGTCGAACGGGATCTACGCCTCCCTCAACGGCGGGATCGGCTCGTCGGACGATCCCGCCAAGGTGCAGGAGAACCGCCGCCGCATGGCCGAGGCCGTCGGTGTGGCGGCCGATGCCCTGATCAGCGTCTATCAGGTCCATTCGCCGGACGCGGTCATCGTGGAAGGCCCCTGGCGTGGCGAGCGGCCCAAGGCGGACGCCATGGTGACGGCGACACCGGGTCTTGCACTGGGCATCACCACGGCGGATTGCGGGCCGGTCCTGTTTGCGGATGAGGACGCGCGGGTGATCGGGGCCGCCCATGCGGGCTGGCGCGGGGCCGTGACGGGCGTGCTCGAATCCACGCTCGCGGCCATGGAGCGCCTCGGCGCCCGGCGCGAAAGGATCGTCGCCGTGCTCGGCCCGACGATCAGCCAGAAGGCCTATGAGGTCGGTCCGGACTTCATCGAGCGTTTCACCGGGGAGGCGCCCGGCCACGAGCGCTTCTTGAAGGAAGCGGAGAGATCGGGCCATGCCATGTTCGATCTTCCCGGCTTCATCGGCGCGCGGCTGAAAGCTGCCGGCATCGGCGCCTTCAGCGATCTCGGGCTTTGCACCTATACGGACGAGGATCGGTTCTTCAGCTACCGCCGCACGACCCATCGCCAGGAGCCGGATTACGGCCGGCTGATCTCGGCGATCGCGCTCACTCCCTGATGCCTGCCACGTCTGGCGTCTCCCAGGCGAGATGCTGGCCGCCGTCGACGGCGATCATCTGGCCGGTGACGCTGCGGGCCTGCGCGAGATAGAGCACCGCGTCGGCGATCTCGTCCGGCGTGCCGCCGCGCCCCAGCAGCACCGCCTGGCTCTGCTTGGCAAAATCCTCATCGCCCTGGCGGACATTCGACAGGGTGGGACCGGGACCGACGGCATTGACGCGGATGCGCGGCGCCAGGGCCTGGGCCATGGTCTGCGTCGCAGAGAACAGGGCCGCCTTGGTCAGCGTGTAGGAAAAGAACTGCGGCGTCAGCTTCCAGACGCGCTGGTCGACGATGTTGACGATGCATCCTTTGCCATCCGCGGGAAGCTGACGGGCGAAGTCGCGGGCCAGGAAGGCCGGCGCGCGCAGATTGACGGCGAAGTGCCGGTCCCACCGATCCTGCGAGAGCGTCTCGACCTCATCGGGCTCGAACTCGGATGCATTGTTGACGAGGAGCGTCAGCGGTCCCAGCGCCCGAACCGCCTCCGGAATGAGCCGCTCGACGGCGCTGCTATCCCCAAGATCCGCCCGAACGACGACGGCGCGACCACCCTGCTCCCGGATGCCGGCCGCCATGGTTTCCGCTTCGCCGGTCGAACGGCGGCAATGGATCGCAACCGCATAGCCCTCCCCAGCAAGCCGTTCGACGATTCTCCGTCCGATGCGTTGGGCACCGCCGGTCACGAGAGCGGCTTTGTTCATGATCAACCCCTTGAAATGTAAGCACATCACAGCGCGTCAGGTTAGTGGACAAGAAAATGACATTTTTTCGCTGGGCCGTCGAACCAACGGTCAAGCTGTACGTTATGGACTCCAGCGATGACGCAAGGGGAAACTCGCACATTGCCGCCACAATCCTGCCACGGTGGTCTTCCGCTGCTGTGGTTGTCAGGTCACAGCCCTGGACGGGTTGTCGCTCTATAAACGGACAGTGCTTGGCTTGGCCCGCGGGACTTTGGGCTGAGCCCGCATGACATCGATTAGGAAAGAGAAACCATGAAGAAGATTCTTCTCGCCAGCGTCGCTCTCTTCGGCTTTGCCGGTGCTGCTTCCGCTGCTGACCTTCCGGTCCGCTCCGCTCCCCCGGCTCCGGTTGTTGCTGCGGTTCCGGTGTTCACCTGGACCGGCTTCTACGTTGGTGTGAACGCCGGCTACGGCTGGAACACGAACGACTCGATCACGGTCGGCGGCGTGCGCTTCGACCTGGACGACGAAGGTGGCTTCGTCGGCGGCGCCCAGGCTGGCTACAACTACCAGATCGGCTCCTTCGTGGTCGGTCTCGAAGGCGACATCCAGTACGCCGACTTCGGTGGTGACGACCGCTTCGACTTCGACGGCGACGGCATCCTCGACGACGACTTCAACTCCAGCGACTGGTTCGGCACCGTGCGCGCCCGCGCCGGTGTGGCCTTCGACCGCGCCCTCATCTACGCCACCGGTGGTTTCGCCTTCGCGGACGACGCCAACGGCTGGACCGTCGGTGGTGGTCTCGAGTACGCCTTCACCAACAACCTGTCGGCCAAGATCGAAGGCCTGTACGTCAACCTCGACCAGGACAACGACTTCGTCGACGACGAGTCGGAGTTCGGTGTGGTGCGCGCCGGTCTGAACTTCCGCTTCGGCACCTACTAAGATCCATCGCCGCCGGCGATGAACGAAAGGCCCGGGATTTCCCGGGCCTTTTTGTTTGCCTGTTGGTCTGGATCAGGAAAGGTATCGGCGTGCCGACTGTGATCCCTTCGCAACGTCTCAGCGCAGAGCCGTCACGATCGCGGTTGCGATGAACAATGCTCCGGCGGCCCGGCCGATCAGCCTCGTCGTGCCCGGGCGAGACGTCAGGAACTCCCGGCCGCGTCCCGCTGCGACGGCAAGCCCTCCGTAGATTATGAGCTGCATCAGGACCGTCATGACACCCATGACCAACGCCTGCAGCCAGACTGGCCCATAATCCGGCAGCAGGAATTGGGGATAGATAGCAAGCACGAACAGGTAGGCCTTGGGATTGAGGAGGCAGGTTACGGCGCCTTGCCGAAACGCCAGCCAAAGGGAGCTGCTGCCCACCTGTCCGACACGGTCGATGGTGATGGAGCTCTGCAGCAGCGTGATGCCGATCCAGGCCATGTAAGCTGCGCCAGCATAAAGAAGGGCGGTGAGCACGACCGGGGAAACCTGTGAGATCAGACCAACTCCTAGGGCTCCGAAGATCGTATGGGCCGCGCCCCCGGTCATGATACCCGCTGTCGCCGCCAGCCCCATCCTTCGTCCGCCCGTCAGAGCGTTCGCTAAAACAAACATCATGTCCATGCCGGGAACGATGATGATGCCGAAAAGAAGGGTGAGGAAGAGCCAAAGATTCGCGGTATAGGTCATGTCAGTAGTCCAGGATCGCTTGAGGCGCCGATCCAGCATTCTCTGTTTGTTTACAAGGGGGTGGCTAGTTGTGCTCAGCGTTCTCCTGACAGCGTTGTGTCAGTTGATGGGGGAGTTGGATGCGGAAAGCGGCGCGTCTCTTCGAGATCATCCAGATCCTTCGGTGTTCGGAAACGCCCGTGACGGCTGCCGATATCGCGCGAAGGCTGAACGTGACGCCGCGGTCCATCTATCGAGACATTGCCGCGCTTCGGGCCATGCGGGTGCCCATCCAGGGCGGACGTGGCATAGGTTACATCCTGCGCTCCGGCTTCGACCTGCCGCCGCTCATGTTTTCCATCGAGGAAACCGAGGCCATCGTGCTCGCGCTCGCGCTGCTGGAGCGAACCGGAGACGTCGCGCTCAAGACGTCCGCCAAGCGGGTCGGTCAGAAAATTGCAGCCGCCGTTCCCCCGCCGCTGCGCCAGGTGCTCGCGGCCAATACTCTGCATGCCTGGGGTGCCGTGGCGCAGGCGCCGTCGGGAATCGACCTTGCTGTCGTCCGGGCCGCAATTCGCGCAGAGCGAAAGATCCAGATCCACTATCGCGACGAGAAAGGCCGGCGGACCTCAAGGACGATCCGTCCGATCGCCCTCATCTATTATTCGGAGGCGGCCAACATCGTCGCCTGGTGCGAACTGCGCCAGGATTTGCGCCACTTTCGAGCGGAGCGCATCGAGGGCGCCGTCGAAATGGGAGAGTTCTTCAAGGGCGAGGGGGACGAGCTAAGACGCCGATGGATATCCGGATGGAGCCTTGAGAGCAGCCCCTGAGTTTCGGCAGCTGCGCTGCGCTCGCACGAGGTCTGAAGGCCGAGCGTCTGTTGCAAACAAAAAGCCGGAGCCCGAAGGCTCCGGCGAAGGAAGGCTGCCGTCAAAGCAGCCGGGAGGATAGGCTTTCCGTTAGACGGAGTAGTACATCTGGAACTCGACCGGATGCGGGGTCATCTCGAAGCGAGCGACTTCCGTCATCTTGAGCTCGATATAGCTGTCGATGAAGTCGTCGTTGAAGACGCCGCCGGCCTTGAGGAATGCGCGGTCCTTGTCGAGGCTGGCCAGAGCTTCGCGTAAGCTACCGCAGACGGTCGGGATCTTCTTCAGCTCGCGCGGCGGCAGATCGTAGAGATCCTTGTCCATCGCCTGGCCGGGGTCGATCTTGTTGATGATGCCGTCGAGACCGGCCATCAGCATCGCCGCGAAGGCGAGGTATGGATTGGCGGTCGGGTCGGGGAAGCGGACCTCGACGCGCTTGGCCTTCGGCGAGGTCGTCCACGGAATACGGCAGGAGGCCGAGCGGTTGCGGGCCGAGTAGGCCAGCAGCACCGGAGCCTCATAGCCCGGGACGAGACGCTTGTAGGAGTTCGTCGACGGATTGGTGAAGGCGTTGAGCGCCTTGGCGTGCTTGATGATGCCGCCGATGTACCACAGGCATTCCTGGGAGAGGTCGGCATATTTGTTGCCGGCGAAGAGGGGCTTGCCGCCCTTCCACAACGACTGGTGCACGTGCATGCCCGAGCCGTTGTCCCCATAGACCGGCTTCGGCATGAAGGTGGCCGTCTTGCCGTAGGACTGGGCGACGTTGTGGATGCAGTACTTGTAGATCTGCATCTCGTCGGCGGTGCGGACGAGGGTGTTGAACTTCGTGCCGAGCTCATGCTGGGCGGACGCCACCTCGTGGTGATGCTTCTCGACCGTCACGCCCATGGCCTTCATGGCCGCCAGCATCTCGCCGCGCATGTCCTGGGCGGAATCCAGCGGCGGAACCGGGAAGTAGCCGCCCTTGGTCGGAATGCGGTGACCGAGGTTGCCGCCCTCATAAGGCGTGTCGCCGTTGATCGGCAGCTCGGAGGAATCGAGCTTGAAGCCGGTGTTGTAGGGATCGGCCATGAACTTCACGTCGTCGAACACGAAGAACTCGGCCTCGGGGCCCACATAGACCGTGTCGGCGATTCCGGTGGACTGCAGATAGGCCTCGGCCTTCTTGGCGATGCCGCGGGGATCGCGGTTATAGGGCTCGCCCGTGGCCGGCTCGAGAATGTCGCAGTTGATCGTCATGGTGGACGCCGAGAAGAACGGGTCCATCTGGGCGGTCGTCGGGTCGGGCATGAGGGTCATGTCGGACTCGTTGATCGCCTTCCAGCCGGCGATGGACGAGCCGTCGAACATGATGCCGTCGGCGAACATGTCCTCATCGACCATCGAGACGTCGAAGGTCACATGCTGCCACTTGCCGCGCGGGTCCGTGAAACGGAAGTCGACGTATTGAACGTCATTATCTTTGATCGCCTTGAGCACATCCTTGGCGGTCTGCATGATCGTCTGGTCCTCTTCTGCCCTTGAGAGTAGTCCTCGGCCCAGCAGGCCTCGGCTTGGGAAAAGCGAGTTTAGATCGCGTCGGATCCGGTCTCGCCCGTGCGGATACGAACGGCCTCTTCGACCGTCGAAACGAAAATCTTGCCGTCGCCGATGCGCCCGGTCTGGGCGGCCTTGCGAATGGCCTCGATCGCGCTCTCGGCCATCTCGTCGTTCAGGACGATTTCGAGCTTCACCTTGGGCAGGAAGTCCACGACGTATTCCGCACCGCGATAGAGCTCGGTATGGCCTTTCTGGCGGCCGAAACCTTTCGCCTCGATGACGGTGATGCCTTGGAGGCCCACTTCCTGGAGAGCTTCTTTGACTTCATCGAGCTTGAAAGGCTTGATGATGGCTTCGATCTTCTTCATCCCGGTCAACCGTTCTCGTTCGAGGTTTTGCCGCTTTTAGCACCAGCACGGGGCGCCTTCCATGCGATCATCGATTCAAAGTGGGCCATTTTGCCGAGTTGATGGGCATATTATGATCAAAGTTTGTGCAGTTGCGGAAAACCTCACCAAATCCCGAAAAACAAGCCCATTTTGCCTCCATGACAGCCCCTGAACTCGTTCTGACCCCCTCCGAAATGAAACAGGCCGACCTGGAGGCTATTGCCACAGGCATTCCGGGCATCGAACTCATGAGGCGGGCAGGAGGGGCCATGGCCAATTCTGCCGAAAAATTAGTCTCTCCGGGGGCGCGGATCGTCGTGGCGGCCGGGCCTGGCTACAACGGGGGCGACGGCTTCGTTGCCGCCGCGATCCTGGCCAAGCGGGGCTATCGGGTCAGCCTCAGCCTCCTGGGGGCGCTGAACCGGCTGGCGGGGGACGCGGCGCAAGCGGCACAGGAATGGCAGGGCGAGGCCGGCCCTATCGAGAATGCGCCTTTTCAGGACGCGGACCTCATCATCGATGCCCTCTTCGGCACCGGCCTGTCCCGCGATCTCGACGGGCCCGCCCGGCATGTGGTCGACCGGATGAACGCTTCCGGCCGGCCCATCCTGGCCGTCGATCTCCCCTCCGGCATCGATGGAGAGACCGGCGAGGTACGGGGAATTGCAGTCAAAGCCGTCCGGACGGTGACCTTCGCGGCCCGCAAGCCCTGCCATCTCCTGATGCCGGGGCGAGCCTACAGCGGAACTGTCGAAGTTGCCGACATCGGAATCGGGCGTGAGATCCTCGCGGCAAAGGGCGGAAGCCTCTTCGCCAACGATCTGGCCCTGTGGTGGAGCACGCTCCCGAAACCCGGGCTCTCGTCCCACAAATACGAGCGCGGTCACACGCTGGTCGCCTCGGGCGGTGCAACCCGCACGGGCGCGGCGCGGCTGGCGGCCCGTGCAGCCCTCAGGATCGGGTCCGGCCTCGTCACGGTGGCTTCGCCGCCCGAGGCGATCGGCGTGAATGCCGCCCATCTCACGGCCATCATGCTCAAAGGGTGCGACGGTCCCGAGGGGTTGCACAACATTCTCCAGGATACGCGCCTCAACGCCCTCGTCCTGGGGCCTGCCTTAGGGGTCCATGCGGGCACCCGTGCCATGGTGGCCGTCGCCGTCCATGCCAGGCGGAGCCTCGTCCTCGATGCCGATGCGCTCACCTCCTTCGAGGGGTTGGCGTCGGAGCTTCACGGGGCGTTCCGCCACGCCCCAACCGTGCTCACGCCTCATGGCGGCGAGTTCAGCCGCTTGTTCAAGGATCACCCGGATATCCTTGATCCGGAATCGAAAATCGAGCGTGCCCGGCGCGCAGCGAGCTATACCGGAGCCGTTGTGCTGCTGAAGGGGGCTGACACCGTGATCGCGGCGCCCGACGGTCGTGCGGCCATCAACGAGAACGGTACGCCATATCTCGCGACCGCCGGATCGGGGGATACCCTCTGCGGTCTGATCGCCGGACTGATGGCGCAGGGGGTCCCCGCTTTCGACGCGGCCTGTGCCGGAGCTTGGATCCATGCGGAGGCTGGAGCGAGCTTCGGGCCTGGACTGATTGCGGAAGATCTGGCGGATCTGGTTCCCGGCGTCCTGCGCGATCTCCTCAGGTCACCTCGATCCATGTCCAGAGACCCGAATCGAACCGCTCCATGACCGTGGAAGCGAGGAGCCATTTTCCCGGGTTGTCGGCCAAAAAGGCGACCCGGACGGTTTTGTTCTCCGGCACCTGAACCGTATCCAGCCAATACGGCTCCCAGCCGTCATCGAGGGGATGGAGAAGCCGGAAGGAATGTCCGTGCAAGTGCATCGGCTGGACGAGGGCCGTCTGGTTGGTGAGCGCCAGCACCACCGGCGTGCCCCGCTTCACCCTGACCAGGGCCTGCCCCGTCGGGCTTCCCGCGGCGCCGTTGATCGACCAGGGGACCCGAGGAGCCTTCGGGTCGCCCCTGATCACCACGTCCTTGCGGGTGGCGCTCTGGAGCTTGATGGCCTCGGGAAGCTTCGAGTTCGCGGGCAGCGGGGCGACGGCAGGCAACTCGGGCCGCCTCTCGCCGGCGGCGACGATCTCGACGAGGGGCATCCCGTCTCCGATCAAGGCCATCACGGCGCCGGCCGCTCCCGCTTCTGGAACGAGGTCCACGAGCAGGTCGTAGCGGGTGCCGGGCGCGAAGGGCAGGGAGGCCATGAGCGGCTCGAAGGTGCTGGTCGGCTGCCCGTCGATGGCGATCACATAGGCTCTCAGGCCGTCGAAGCGCAGACGCATGGTTCTTGCGTTGCAGGCATTGGCGAGCCGCAGGCGCAGGCGCGCCCCGGAAGGAGCTTCTATGCGCTGCGGCGTCGCCTTGCCGTTGACGCCGAGCCAGCTGCCGAGCCGGCCGGCCGGGGCGGTTTCCGTGGGCTTGTCGAAGGGAGCGAGGGAGCCGTCGTCGTTCAGGCGCCAGTCGTCCACCAGGAGGGCGATGTCCCGGTCCACTTGGGGAGGGTTGGCTTCCTCCACGATCAGGAGGCCCGAGAGGCCGCGCTCCATGGGCTCGGCGCTGCCGCCGACGACGGAGGGACGGATCAGGAATGTGCCGGCATCGGGCGGGGTGAAGCGATAGTCATGGCTCTTCCCGGCAGGGACGGGCTCCTGAGTCAGGCCGCCGACTCCGTCCATGGCATTCGGCCCGCGCACCCCGTGGAAATGGAGGGACAGGGGCGAAGTGGTGTCGTTCTGAAGCTTCAGGCGGAGTTCCGCCCCGTGCTTGATGCGCACCGCAGGGCTCAAGGTCCCGTTGAAGGCCCAGACATCCGCTTCTGCGGCGGCATCGGGGCGGAGCTTCATGGGGGTGGGCTTTGCCGCCAGAACCTGTTCGGAGCGGTCCGGGACCTGGGCTCGTGCGTCCCGGGAGAGGGCGATCAGGGTTGTGGCGAGACCGGCGGTGACGGCGCGGCGGGTGATCATGAAGCGGTCTCGTCTCAACGGCTGGGAACGGGATACATCGGTACAGCTTTGAACGTGAACGGCCAAGATTGGTTGCCATTTGGCCGCACACGAACTTTTTTGATGCACACTTCCTCAACCATGCTATAGAGCCGCGTCCCGGAAGAGGGGTGCGCCTCGCGCGCCGCTCCCGCGCGGGCGTGGCGGAATTGGTAGACGCACTGGATTTAGGTTCCAGCGACGAAAGTTGTGGGGGTTCGAGTCCCTCCGCCCGCACCAGTCCCGTCAGGATTGGGTTCCGGAGGCTCCGTGTGGCCTGGTTGACGGCATGACGCTGCATCGGCCGGAGCCTGGATTTCAGATTTTCGAGTGGATGAAGGCGAATAAAACCATGCAGGTGACGGAAACACTGTCCCAAGGCTTGAAGCGAGAGTTCAAGGTCGTGCTCCCGGCCACCGAGTTGGAAGAGCGTCTGAACAGCGAATTGACGACCCTCAAGGATCGCGTGCAGATCAAGGGATTCCGTCCCGGTAAGGTCCCGGTGGGGCACCTGCGCAGGGTCTATGGCCGCTCCGTGATGGCGGACGTGCTGCAGAATGCCGTCAACGAGGCGAACCGCAAGATCGTCGAGGACAACAACCTGAAGCTCGCCAACGAGCCTCAGATCCAGTTCCCCGAGAGCCAGGAAGAGGTCGAGAAGGCCATGGAGGCCAAGGGCGACCTGGCCTTCACCGTCGCTCTCGAGGTCCTGCCGGTCTTCGAGCTGGCCGATCTCTCCGATGTGAAGGTCAAGAAGCCGGTGGCCGAGGTCACCGATGCCGAGATCGCCGAATCGCTCGAGCGCATGGCCAAGCAGAACCGCTCCTTCGAGCCGAAGGACGGGGCCGCGGGCGAGGGCGACCGGGTCGTCGTCGACTTCGTGGGCCGCATCGACGGTAGCGAATTCGAGGGCGGCAAGGGCGAGGACATCCGGGTCGAGCTCGGCTCGAACACCTTCATCCCCGGCTTCGAGGATCAACTCCTCGGCCTGAAGGTCGGCGACACCAAGCTCGTGAAGGTCACCTTCCCGGTGAACTACATGGCGGCCCATCTGGCCGGCAAGGACGCCGAGTTCGACGTGACGGTCAAGGAAGTCGAGGCTCCGGGCGAACTCAAGATCGACGACGAGATGGCCAAGGGCTTCGGCATGGAATCCCTGGACAAGCTCAAGGACGCGATCCGCGACGCCATCAAGCGCGACTTCGACGCCCAGTCCCGCCGCAAGGTGAAGAAGGACCTGCTCGACTCCCTGGACGCCAAGTACAGCTTCGAGCTGCCTCCGACCTTGGTCGAGCAGGAGTTCGCGGCCGTATGGTCGCAGGTTGTCGGCGACATGAAGTCGAACAACCGCACCTTCGAGGATGAAGGCACCACGGAAGATGAGGCCAAGGCGGAGTACCGCAAGATCGCCGAGCGTCGTGTTCGCCTCGGCTTGGTCCTTGCGCAGATCGGTGAGAAGTCCGATATCAAGATTTCCGACGACGAGGTGACTCAGGCCCTCATCGAGCGGGTCCGCCAGTACCCCGGCCAGGAGCGGCAGGTTTGGGAGTTCTACCAGAAGAACCCGCAGGCCCTCGCTGAAATCCGGGCTCCTCTGTTCGAGGAGAAGGTCGTCGACCAGATCCTGTCCCAGGTGAAGGTGGACGAGGAGACCGTCTCCAAGGACGCGCTCTTCAGCGATGAGGAAGAGGGTGGAGAGAAAGCCGGCAAGGGCGAGTAACGCTCCCTTAAGCGTCTCGTTGCTTGCATGAATTGCACGGCCGCGAATCTGCGCGGCCGAATTGGAGCAGTGAGACAATGAGAGATCCGGTAGCGCTCTTTAACAATACGCTCGTCCCGATGGTGGTTGAGCAGTCGAACCGCGGCGAACGCGCGTTCGACATCTATTCGCGCCTCCTGCGCGAACGGATTATCTTCCTCACGGGCCCAGTCGAAGATTATTCGGCCTCGCTGATCGTGGCGCAGCTTCTGTTCCTCGAGGCCGAGAACCCCAAGAAGGAAATCTCCTTCTACATCAACTCGCCCGGCGGCGTCGTGACCTCGGGCCTGTCGATCTACGACACGATGCAGTTCATCCGCTGCCCGGTCTCGACCCTCTGCGTCGGCCAGGCGGCCTCCATGGGCTCCCTCCTGCTGACCGCCGGCGAAAAGGGCATGCGCTTTGCCCTCCCGAATGCCCGCATCATGGTCCACCAGCCGTCCGGCGGGTACCAGGGCCAGGTCACGGACATCATGATCCATGCCCGCGAGAGCGAGGCTCTCAAGCGTCGTCTGAACGAGATCTATGTCGGCCATACCGGCCGGAACTACGAAGAGATCGAACGGGCTCTGGAGCGGGACAACTTCATGACCGCCGAGGCGGCCCGGGAATTCGGCCTGATCGACCAGGTGATTGAGAAGCGTCCCGAACCGGTCGCCACCCCGGCTTAACCCTTAAAACCTGGGGACAAGATTCCCCTGGGTGCGTCTTTTTGCCGAGTAACCCCGTTTCTATTGATCACGGGGCTCGCCCGTGATTGCATGTGCATTTGGGAGACTGGGCGATTTGGACGTTCAATTCTTAGCGACGGAACATTTTGTTAGTCCCGTCGCTCATAAATTAATAGTGCTGGGCCGGCAGGGGCTGTCCCGGTACGGATTGGAGATGTGATAATGACCAAGGCTGGCGGCAACGACTCCAAGAGTACGCTGTACTGCTCCTTCTGCGGCAAGAGCCAGCATGAGGTTCGCAAGCTGATCGCTGGCCCGACCGTGTTCATCTGCGAT
>JAESFT010000334.1_pt1 | contig 35024 bp, 34 predicted proteins | sample 9269451 | NCBI WGS metagenome assembly JAESFT01 (sample SAMN14502557, study PRJNA617106) | algae metagenome | isolation source: Scytonema hyalinum WJT4-NPBG1 and co-occurring heterotrophs from well... | place: USA: Mojave Desert, Joshua Tree National Park, California | collected 2006-05-25
GGTGCTTAAGGCAGGCGGGTCTGAGACGACCAGCAGACCTGCCGAAGCGCGGGGCTGGCGCCTGTGAGATCATCGTGCACGGGGCGCGTGCGGCACCGCTCGTCCGGTGCCCTCCCTCCCTGTTTCTTACGCCGCCGGCTTGGCGGTGCCGTATGCGCCCCGTGCCCCCACCAGGGCACCAGGCACACACAAGGCCATGCCTCGCACCACAAGGTGGCGAGGTTACAGGCGCATCCGCAGGCCCGGGTGCACCGCTGGACGCGATGCCCGGGCCCGCGCAGTCGAGACCTAGAGGCTCTTCATCACGTTTTCGGCGCCGGTGACGTCGGCCTTGCCGGGCGAATCCTCGACCACGAGCGACGTCACGACACCGTCGTCCACCACCATGGCGTAGCGCTTCGAGCGGGTGCCGAAGCCCGCGCCCGTGCCGTCCATGGTGAGGCCGATGGCGTTGACGAACTCGCCGTTGCCGTCCGCGAGCAATTCGATGCCGTCGGCGCCGGCCGCTTTGCCCCAGGCTTCCATGACCCACACGTCGTTCACCGAGGTGAAGGCGATGGCGTCGACGCCCTTGGCGCGGATCGCCTCGGCGTTCTGGATGAAGCCCGGCAGGTGCGTGCGATGGCAGGTGGGCGTGAAGGCGCCGGGCACGGCGACGAGCACGACCTTGCGGCCCTTGAACACGTCGTCGGTGGTCTTGGGCGCCGGGCCCTCCGGCGTCATGACACGAAACGTTGCTTGCGGCAGGCGGTCGCCAACCTGGATCGTCATCGAGAGGTCTCCCACGGAAAGCGGCGCATCCGTGCGCCGTCTCCGTTGGCTTAGCGTGGCCGTTCGCTCCCGTCGAGACGAAGGCGGCGTCACCCTTCCCTTGCGTCGCGTCTTCGCTCAGGGCTTTTGGGGAAGCTCCACCTTCACATCCGTCTCGATGGCCGTCTCGCCCGCCACCAGGGTGAGGCGGAGCGGCAGCGGCCCGGGATGATCCTTCGGCCGCTCCTCGAGGGTGAGGAAGAATCGCGTCCGATCCGCGGACGGCTCCTCGCCTGCCGCAGGGCTTGAGACGAACCAGCTGTCCGGCGCCTCCGGGAAGATCACGGGCTTCGCGCCGGCCGGTCGGCGCACGAGAACCGAGATGCGCGGCTTGTCTCCGGCGATCGCTTCGGCCGAGAGAACGGCGAGGTCGTCCGAGGCGCCCAAGGGACGCGGCTTCGGCACGCCGGCCAGCGCCGCGTCGATGCCCGCATGGCGCTCCGCCTTGTCGGGCAGGGAGAGGGACAGGGTGGAATGCGCCGGGATGCAGATGTCCTTGCAGACTCCGTAATCGAGGGTGAGGTCGAGATGGACGGGCTGCTTCGGGTCCTGCGGCGTGACCACGAGCGGCAGGATCACCCGCTCGGGGTAGACGTAGGAGACCCCGCCCGCATCCTCGACGCGCTTCGGCGCCGGCCAGCGCACATCCACGGCCGCCACATTGTCGGAGGCCGACCAATCGAAGGAGGGCGGCAGCCCGGCATCGCCCGGATGGCGCCAGTAGGTTTTGAAGCCGCGATCGAGCGCGATCTCCACGCCCGCGAGGGGACGCCCGTCGAGGCTCCCTCCGGCCACGAGGCGCACGCGGGAATGGAGCCCCTGCGCCCAGGGCGAGGCCACCTCGGCGCCGGCCTGTGTCGATCCGAGCGCCGCAAGGGCGAGGAAGAGCAGGCCCGCCACGCGGCGGAAAAGGGGGACCGGAGCCCTGCCGAGGACGTGCATTCGGACCCTGTGGGAAAGGAGGATCGAAGCCCTACGGATGAGGTGCATCCGGGCCCTGCGGGAAAGGAGGATCGAAGCCCTGCGGATGAGGTGCATCCGGGCGATGTCGCGCGACACGATTGTCATGGAACTCCCGCCTGCCTGAGGCACTTCCCTTATGAGGTTTTCAAAGCGCGCCAGCTACTCGCGTTCCCGTGACCCACATTGAAGTGATGGGCCCAGACACGAGTGGACAGGTCACGCTGCAAGCGTAGCATAAGGCCATGCTCTTGAAGCGCACTCCAGAACAGACCACGGGCTCGGGCTACCTCGACGGGCAACTCCTCGTCGCCATGCCCGGCATGGTGGACGACCGCTTCGCGCGGGCCGTCATCTATGTGTGCGCCCATTCCGCCGAAGGCGCCATGGGCATCGTCCTCAACCGCGCGGCCTCGGATCTGAACTTCCCCGATCTCCTGGTCCAGCTCGAGATCGTTCCGGAGCCCGAGCGCATCCGCCTGCCCCAGCGGGTCGGCACCATGCCGGTTCTGATGGGCGGACCGGTGGAGACGAGCCGCGGCTTCGTCCTGCACTCGCCGGATTTCTACATCGACCAGTCGACGCTTCCCATCGACGACAGCGTCTGCCTGACCGCCACCATCGACATCCTCCGCGCCATCGCCCGGGGCGACGGCCCCCAGAACGCGGTGCTGGCGCTGGGCTATGCCGGGTGGTCGGCCGGCCAGCTCGAAACCGAGATCCAGTCCAACGGCTGGCTCAACTGCCCGGCCGATCCGAACCTGATCTTCAAGGCCTCGGTGAACACCCGCTACGACCTGGCCCTGCGCAAGATCGGCATCGACCCCGCGATGCTCTCGTCCGAGGCGGGACACGCCTGACGGGCGAAGGGCGTTCTAAGCGGCTTCCGGCGCCGCGCCGACAAGCTGGCGCGCCTGGAGCATCGACATCGGCTCTCCGAACACCGGGCCTTGCGCGTATTCGCAGGCGAGCTGCGACAGCTCCACGGCTTCGGATTCCGTCTCCGCGCCTTCCGCCACCACTTCCATCCCGAGCTCGTGGGCCATCTTGACGATGGATCGCAGGATCACCGCCCGCCCGTTCGCCATCTGGCGCACGAAGGACTGGTCGATCTTGATCGTGTCGAAGGGGAAGCGCTGGAGATAGGAGAGGGCCGAGTAGCCCGTGCCGAAATCGTCGAGGGAGAGGCCGGCCCCGAGATCCCGCAGGCGTGCGAGCATCTGCGCCGCATATTCCGGATTCTCCATCACGAGACCCTCGGTCATCTCCAGCTTCAGGGAGCCCGGAAGCACGCCGGTGCGGGCGAGCGTCGCCTTCACGTCCTGCAGGAGATCGTGGCGCAGCAGCTGGTGGCTCGCCATGCGAACGCTGGCGAAGATCGGCGGATCGACTTCGAGGGCCTGCTGCCAGGCCGCCAGCTCGCGGGCGGTGCGTTCGAGCGTGTAGACGCTCAGGTTCACGATGAGGCCCGTCTCCTCGGCGACGGGCAGGAAGTCTTCGGCTCCCAGGCGGCCGAGGCGAGGATGATCCCAGCGCAGCACCGCCTCGAAGCCCGCGATGGTGCGGTCCTCCAGGCGGACGACGGGCTTGAACAGCACCTTGATGTCGCCGCGCTCGTAGGCCCGCTGCAGGTCGTTGCCGAGATTGAGCTTGTCGTTGCGGTCCGCGCGCATTGAGGGGCGGAACACCTCGATCCGGTCGCCGCCCTGGCGCTTGGCGTGCATCATCGCGATCTCGGCGCTTTTCAGCATCTCCTCGCGGGTGCCGATGGCCTGCGGATCGTGCAGCACGAGGCCGATCGAGGCCGTGAGGAAGATCTCGCGCTCCGCGTAGGTGATCGGCGTCGTGAGCGTCCGGCGGATCATGTCCGCGAAGGCAATGATGCGGTCCGGCTCGCGCTCCGAGACGAGGATCATCGCGAAGGCGTCGCCGCCGATGCGGGCGAGCGTGTCCTGCGGCTTCAGCAGGCGGCCGAGGCGGCGGGACAGGGTGAGCAGGATCGAGTCGCCGGCGGAGAGGCCCACGGCATCGTTGACCTGCTTGAAGCGATCCACATCGATCACGACCACGGTCGGGCGGAGCAGATCGCTTTGCGCCGTGAAGGTGAGGGCGCTTTCCAGGCGATCGTAGTAGAGCTGCCGGTTCGGCAGGCCGGTGAGATTGTCGTGGATCGCATCGTGGAGGATGCGATCCTCCGCGGTTTTCGACTCCGTGATGTCGGCGAGCGTGCCGACGATGCGGATGACCTCGCCGTCCGAGCCCACCACCGGGCGCGCCTTGAGGCGGAACCAGTGATAGGGGCCGGTGCTCGACCGCAGCCGGAAATCCTGGTTGATGCGCCCGCGGCGCTGCTCGATCACCGCGTCGAGCGCGGTGCGATAACGGTCCCGGTCGAAGGGATGAATGAGGTCGAGCCAGCCGGAGGCGGGACCCTCCAGCGTGCCGGCCCGCAGGCTCAGCTGCTGCTCGACCTCCGGGCTCACGAAGATCTTGTCGCCCGCCACGTCCCAGTCGAACACGATGTCGCCGGCCCCCGACAGAGCGAGCGCGCGGCGCTCCGTGTCGGTCATCAGCCCCTGGGCGAAGCCGGTGCCCGAGAAGGCGTGCTGCATCACGGTGAAGCCGATCAGCATCACGATGAGCACGAGCCCGCCGATGAGCGCCGGCGGCACGAGGTCCGTGGGCAACTGGCCCATGACCGTGAAGCTCGCCGCCGCAACCCAGGTAATGAGGAGAAGCCAGGTCGGGACGAGCATCACGGCCCGGTCGTAGCCGTGGGTGGCGAGATGCACCACCAGCACGAAGCCGATGCCGGCCACCGCCGCGATGGAGATGCGGGCGACGCCGGAGGCGATCGGCGGATCGACCACCGCCAGGCCCACGAGAGCCGCAAGGAACACGAGCCAGAACGCCGTCACATGGCTGTAGCGCACATGCCAGCGGTTCAGGTTGAGATAGGCGAACAGGAAGACGAGAAGGGTCGCGGCGAGCACCGCCTCGGCACCGGCGCGGTAGACGCGTTCCGCCGCTTCGGTGATCGGGAAGATGCGCTGGAAGAACCCGAAATCGATGCAGGCATAGGCGAGCACCGCCCAGGCCAGCGCGGCGGCGGCCGGAAAGATGAGGGCGCCCTTCACCACGAACACGATGGTGAGGAAGAGGGCCAAGAGGCCCGCGATGCCGATGATGATGCCCTTGTAGAGGGTGAGGCCGTTGACGCGCTCCTTGTAGGCGTCCGCCTCCCACAGATAGAGCTGCGGCAGGTTCGGCGTGCGCAACTCCGCGACGAAGGTCACCGTGGTGCCCGGGTCGAGGGTGATGAGGAAAACGTCGGCGTCGGGGCTGTCCTCGCGCTCCGGCCGGATGCCCTCGCTCGCGGTAATGGCGGCAATGCGGGAGGAGCCGAGATCGGGCCACACCACGCCCGAGCCCGTGAGCCGGAAATGGGGCGCGACGAGAAGGCGGTCGATCTGCTCGTCGGTGCTGTTGGTGAGGGCGAAGACGATCCAGTCCGGTCGCGTGTCGGACTCGCGCGCCTTCACGGCGATGCGGCGCACGATGCCGTCGCGCCCCGGTGCGGTGGAGATCTGGATCAGGTCCCCGTCCGAGCGGTAGCGCTCGATCATCGGGGTGAGGTCGATGGCTTTCGCCTCGAGGTTCACGCGCACCGCCTCGACCGCCTGTCCGGCCGAGGGCCAGAGGAGCGAAGCCGCCAAGGCGAGCAGCAGGGCGAGGGCGAGAGAAGCGATCCGCAACGCTGTACGTCTTTCGTCCGGTTCTCACGAACGGTGAGCTTGAGTGGTACTGGGCAGCAAGCTTGAGAGCAAGGCAGCGCCGAGACCCGGGGCGACTTGTCAGCAAAGCGTCGGGCCGCTGTGGAAGCGCTTTGCGGCGGGATTGAGGAGCAAGGCGGGGAGGCCGCAAGCCCTCGACCAGCCCTTCACCGGGAGCGGGCGCGGCGCTTAGGCCGCAAGCCCTTCGACGATGCGCTCCACGGTCGGCAGGCTTTTGATGGGGCCGATAGCCGCTACCGTTGGGGCACCCTTCAGCAGCGCCGCACCGGCCGCGCGTACCTCATCGACAGTGACGGCGTCGACACGGGTGACCACCTCTTCGCTCGGGATCACCCGACCCCAGGAGAGAAGCTGGCGGGCGATACGCTCGATGCGTCCGCCGGGCGTTTCGAGCGCCGCCAGCAGGCCGACCTTCATCTGGGCCTTGGCGCGAGCAACCTCGACCTCGTCGATGTCGCGGCTGGCACGGAGCGCGCATTCCAGCGTCACCTCCGTGAGCTGCTTGATGTCCCCACCGGCGGTGCCAGCGCCGATGCCGAAGAGCCCGCAATCCGAGAACGGCCAGTGGAAGGCCTCAATGGAATAGGCGAGGCCGCGCGTCTCGCGCACCTCGTGCCACAGGCGCGAGGTCAGCCCGCCGCCGAGAAGATGCGCGAAAAGATGGGTGCCATAATAGCCGCGGTCCTTGAAGGAGAGACCCGGCAGGCCGAGCACGAGGTTGGCCTGTTCGAGCTTGCGGCGGATGCGCCGGTCGCCGCCGGTGTAATGCCCAGGCTCGACGGCGCGGGGCGCGACGGCCGGGAGACCGCCGAAAAAGCGCTCCGCCGCCGCGACCACCGCTTCGTGTTCCACGTCGCCGGCCGCGGCCAGCACCATCCGGCCGGGGGTGTATTCGCGGGCCATGAAGGCGCGGATCGTGCCGGCATCGAGGGCGCGGATGGTGTCGGGCGTCCCCAGGATCGGGCGGCCGATCGCCTGGCCGGCAAAAGCCGTTTCCATGAAGGCGTCGTAGATGAGATCGTCCGGGGTATCCTCGACGGCGGCATGTTCCTGGAGGATCACGCCCTTCTCGCGGGCGAGCTCCGCCTCGTCGAAGGCCGAGTTGGTCAGGATGTCGCCGAGCACGTCCAGCGCCACGTCGATGTTTTCGCCCAACACGCGAGCGGTATAGCTCGTGTACTCGACGCTGGTCGCGGCGTTGATGTCGCCGCCCACATTCTCGATGTCCTCGGCGATGGCCCGGGCGGAGCGGCGCGCGGTGCCCTTGAAGGCCATGTGCTCGATGAGATGCGACAGCCCGTGTTCGTGCGGCTCCTCGTGGCGGGAGCCGACGCCGACCCACACGCCCAGCGTCGCGGTGGCGATCTCGGGCATGGGCTCGGTCGCGACCGTGAAGCCGTTGGCGAGCGTGGTGATCTGGATCCGCGGCTCGCGGACGAAGTGGCGGTTCATGCCGCCACGCCGCGCACGGCCCGCGCCCGCTCGCGGATGAAGCGCTCGATGGCGCCCTGCTCGTTCGGGAGAACGGTGAAGCGCTCCGGTCGGTCGAGGAGATCGGCCAGGTGCGGCGGCAGCTTCGGACGCAGGCCCGTGGCGCGTTCCACCGCGTCGGGGAACTTGGCGGGATGCGCGGTCGCAAGCGCGATCACCGGAACCTCGGGGCGCCCCGCGAGGAGTCGGCGCGCGGCCCTCGTGCCAACGGCGGTGTGCGGATCGAGCACATAGCCGGTCTCGCGGTAGGTCTGCTGCATCTCTTCGGCGACGGAAGGCTCATCCACCGCCACGGCGCCAAACTCCTCGCGGATACGGGAGAGGGGCTCGGCATCGATCAGGAAGGCGCGGGACTGCGAGAGGCTTCCCATCAGCCTCCGCACGGCGGCTCCGTCCCGGCCGTAGGCTTCGAACAGGAGCCGCTCGAAGTTCGACGAGATCTGGATGTCCATGGAGGGGGAGGCGGTGGGCTGCACCCCACGGATTTCGTAGGAGCCCGAGCCCAGCGCGCGGGCCAGAATGTCGTTGGCGTTGGTGCCGATCATCAGGCGCTCGATCGGCAGCCCCATCTGCTTCGCCGCCCAGCCCGCGAGGATGTCGCCGAAATTGCCGGTCGGCACCGAGAAGGACACCGGGCGGTGGGGCGAGCCCAGGGTCACGGCGGAGGTGAAGTAGTAGACCGCCTGCGCGGCGACACGGGCCCAGTTGATGGAGTTCACGCTCGAGAGCTGCAGTTCCTCGCGGAAGCGCCCGTGGTTGAACATCGCCTTCACGGCGTTCTGGCAATCGTCGAAGGTGCCCTCGACCGCGATCGCATGAACGTTGGGGGCATCCACCCCGGTCATCTGCCGGCGCTGCACGTCCGAGACGCGGCCATGCGGATAGAGGATGAAGATATCGACCTGATCGAGGCCCCGGAACGCCTCGACGGCCGCGCTGCCGGTATCGCCGGACGTCGCCCCGACGATGGTCGCACGGGTACCGCGGGCCTTGAGGGCATGGTCCATGAGCCGGCCCAGCAGCTGCATCGCCACGTCCTTGAAGGCGAGCGTGGGCCCGTGGAAGAGTTCGAGGACGAAGAGGTTGTCCCCCAACTGCGTGAGCGGACACACCGCCGGGTGGCGGAAGCTCGCATAAGAATCCTCGATCATCCGGTCGAGGGCCACGGCCGGGATCTCGCCCGCCATCAAGGGAGTGAGAACCGCTTTTGCAGCCTCCGCGTAGCGCTGCCCGGCGAAGCCCCCGATCGCATCGCGGCTCAAGCTCGGCCACGTCTCGGGCACGTAGAGACCGCCGTCGCGGGCGAGCCCGGTCAGCAGGGCCTCGGTGAAGCCGATCGCGGGCGCCTCGCCGCGGGTGGAGACATGGAGCAAGGGTCGATCTCCTGAAATTGCGCCGGACCTTAGGGATCGGCTCCCGGTGCGGCAAGCATTTTGGCCCCCGCTCCGGCACCTGCGACTCAGGTGCCGGAGCTTGGCCGGGCTCCCATCAGCGGAGCCGGGCCATGGTGAGCGCATCGACGAATTGGCCGTCGCGAAAGGCGAAGGAGCGCAGCGTGCCCTCCGCTTCGAAGCCGTGGCGGCGGTAGAGCGCGATGGCCGGCGCGTTGTCGGCATACACGGTCAGCTCCATGCGGCGGATGCCGAGCCAGTTGTCCGCGGTGTCGATCAACGCCCGGAGCAGGGCCGTGCCGATGCCTTGGCCGACGTGATCGTCGTGCACGCCCATGCCGAGGTAAGCCACATGGTTGCGCCGGCCCTGGTAGCGCTCGAAACCGGCCGCGCCCACGAGCTTATCCGCCAAGAGCGCCACGATGGCGACATGACCGGACGGGCGGCTCTCGATGAAGCGCCTCGTCTCCTCGAGCGTCTGGAATGGCACGCTCAGCGTCCCGAAGCGATAGCCGGGGAGATCGCGAAGGGCGTGGAGCGCCTCGGCGTCGCTGACGCGGGTGGCGCGGATCACCAGACCCGGCGGAGCCTTGGCCTGCGCTGGTTCTCGTTCGAGCAAGGATTGGTCGGGCGGCATGGTTCTCTCCATCGTTGGGGCGGAGAGGAGCCGAACCGAAGAAGCCCTGCTCGTCTCCGCAGGGCTTGGGGGAATGATCAGGCGCTAAGTGTCGCGCGCAGCCGGTCCCGCCCACCCTGAGGTGTTCGTGGTCATAAGGGCTACGTGCATGCAGCGCGTGATCATGAGACTTACCATACAGCAAGCCCGCAAAACCGCCAAGGTGCGGCCTAGCCGGCTTTCAGCCGCCGCCAAGCGAAAGCGGTGAAGACGCTCACGAGCGTGAGGGCGATGCCGTACCAGGTCAGCGCGTATTGCAGATGGTTGTTGGGAAGGTTGAGGCGGTTCTGGCCGCCGCGGGGCCAGCCGCCCGGGTTCGGGGTTGCGTCCGCTTCGACATAGAAGGGAGCCACCCGCTCGAGGCCGCGGGCGGCGGCGATCGCGGCGGGGTCGCGACTGAACCAGCGATTTTGGGCCGCCACGTTGTCGGGCGTGAACCAGGTCCGCTCCTCGGGTGCGCGGACGAGCCCGGTGACGGTGACTTCGCCCGCGGGCTGGCTCCCCGGTCGTGCGGCCGCGTCACGCAACTCGGTCGGGACGAAGCCTCGGTTCACCATCACGATCGCCCCGGTGGAGAGGCGAAGCGGGGTGAAAAGATAGAAGCCCTGAGCGGGCGCGCCGCGCTCGGCGGGGGCGAGACCATGCACCGGGGCTTCATGTTCGTGAAGGAACGTGCCCGTCACCGTCACGCGTCGGAACTGGTCGTCGTCGGACGACCAAGCCGACCATCGATCTTCCGGAAGAATGGCGCCTGCCGCGCCCCGCGCACGCGCCTCGATCTGGCCGATCAGGCCCTCCTTCCAGGCCATGCGCTGCACTTGCCAGGTTCCAAGACCGAGCAGGATCGCAAGGGCGACCAGCGAGGCGAGGCCGGGCGCCAGGAGAGACCGTACGTGACGCACGGATCAGCGCGGCCCCTCATGCGGCTTGGCGGCCGTAACCGCCTCCAACCGGCCTTCCTCGGCCTTGTGCTTGAACTGCAGGGCGACCATCAGGCCTTTGAGCGGGCGTACGAGGCCAAGGCTCAGGATGCCTGTGAGGCCGAACCACAGCACCAGGTGCAACCAGATCGGCGGTGTGAAGGTGAACTCAACCCAGAGCGCCAAGCCGACCACCACGATTCCGACGAACGACATCACGAAGAAGGCGGGCCCGTCGGCGGTGTCGATGAACCCGTAATCGAGGTCGCAAGCCTCGCAGCGGGGTGCAAGCGAGAGAAAGCCCTTGAACAGCCGGCCTTCGCCGCAGCGCGGGCAGCAGCCTTTGAGCGCCACGGTCATGGGAGTCGGCGGGGTGTGGGTCGGCGTCACGGGCGCCTCCTTGAAAACGCGAAGGGCGGCCGAAGCCGCCCCTCTCATATGGTGATCGTGGATCGCCGTGTCAGTGGCTCCCGCCCCCGTAGCCCCACACATAGATGGCGGCGAAGAGGAAGAGCCACACCACGTCGACGAAGTGCCAGTACCAGGCCGCAAATTCGAAGCCGAGGTGCTGCTGGGGCGTGAAATGGCCCTTGTAGGCCCGGAAGAGGCACACGGCGAGGAAGATGGTGCCGATGACCACATGCGCGCCGTGGAAGCCCGTCGCCATGAAGAAGGTGGCGCCGTAGATGTGGCCTTTGAAGCCGAAGGCGGCGTGGCTGTACTCGTAGATCTGGCAGATCGTAAAGACGACGCCGAGGAGCACGGTGAGCCACAGGGCGGTCTTCAGGCCCTGCCGATCGTTGTGCAGGAGCGCATGGTGCGCCCAGGTGACTGTCGTGCCGGAGGTCAGCAGGATCAGCGTGTTCAGAAGCGGCAGGTGCCAGGGATCGAAGGTCTCGATGCCCTTCGGGGGCCAGGCGCCGCCGAGGAACTCCACGCGCGTGTATTGCAGCGGGTCGTTGGGATAGAGCGCAGCTTCGAAATAGGCCCAGAACCAAGCCACGAAGAACATCACCTCGGAGGCGATGAACATGATCATGCCGTAGCGGTGGTGGATCTGGACCACCCGGGTGTGGTGGCCCTCGTAGGTGGCCTCGCGGGTCACGTCTGTCCACCAGCTCAGCATGGTGTAGAGCACGCCGATGAAGCCGGCTCCAAGGACGTAGGGGCCGATGCTCAGCCCGCCGAACTGCATGCCCTTCATGGACATCACGGCGCCGACTGCCATGAAGAAGGCGCTCACCGAGCCGATGAGCGGCCAGGGGCTCGGATCGACGAGGTGGTAATCGTGGTGCTTGGCGTGAGCCTCGGCCATTTCCTGAACTCTCTATCCTCGAGGTCTTGTCGCTTTAGGACGTTTCCGCCCAGCTTGTCACGGTGCTTATTGCGGTTTTACCGCCGGAGCCGATGTCGCATCGGAGCGGCCGCCGGCATCGGCCGTCTTGGCGTTCCGCGCCGGGAAGTAGGTGTAGGAGAGGGTGATCGCCTTCAGGTCCTTAACGTTTGGATCCGCGACGATGGACGGGTCGACGTAGAAGATCACCGCCGATTCGAGGGTCTCGCCCGGCTGGATCGTCTGCTCGGTGAAGCAGAAGCACTGGATCTTCACGAAGTAGGCGCCGGCAAGGGAGGGCTGCACATTGTAGCTTGCCACCCCCGTCGTCGGCACGGTGCCGGTATTGGTCACCCGGTAGAGAACCGTGGTGGTCTCGCCGACCTTCACCTCGACCTGCGGGGTCTCGGCGGCGAAGCGCCAGTTGAGGCCCGGCGCCACGTTGGCGTCGAAGAGCACCGTGACCTTGCGGTCGAGCGCTTCGGCCGGGGCGACGCCCGCGGTGCGCACGATCGGCGTGCCGTCGAAACCGGTAAGGCGGCAGAAGAGGTCGTAGAGCGGAACGGCCGCGTAGGCCATTCCTACCATGCCCGCCGCGATGCCGGCGCAAACGACGGCCGTTCGCCGCTGCTTGCGGCCGAGGTCCGAGGAGGGGCTCTGCGGATCGGTCATGGCATCCTCATAACGGCCGCTGCAGCACGCCGGGTCCAAGCTTGGCGATGGTGACGGCATAAAAGAGCACCACCAAGCCTCCGAGCACGAGGGCAAGGGCGAGCGAGCGCTGACGGCGCCGCCGCTGGTCCTCGGGGCCGAGCGGGGGAGTGGCGGCCATGCTTTACCCCAGAACCGGCCGGAAGAGGCCGAACGCGTGCTCGGCCAGAAGCGTCGCGAAGATCGCGAAGAGATACAGGATCGAGAAGCCGAAGAGCTGCTGCGCCACCTTCAGGGAGCGCTCGCCCGTGCGCAGGCGGAAAACCTGCCAGGCCAGCGCCAGCATGCCGGCCCCGCCAACAACCGAGACGACCGCGTAGGCGAGACCGCCGAAGCCGAGGGCCACCGGAGCCACGCCGAGGGGCGCAAGCAGCAGCGTATAGGCGAGGATCTGACGGCGGGTGGCATCCGGCCCGGCGACGTTCGGGAGCATCGGGATGCCGGCGCGGGCGTAATCGCCAGACTTCACGAGGGCGAGGGCCCAGAAGTGCGGCGGCGTCCAGATGAAGATGATGGCGCAGAGCACGAGGCTCTCGAGGCCAAGCGAGCCCGTGACCGCAGCCTGCGCGACCACCGGGGGCAGGGCGCCGGCCAGGCCGCCGATGACGATGTTCTGCGGCGTCGAGCGCTTGAGCCACATGGAATAGATGACCGCGTAGAACACGATCGTGAAGGCGAGAAGGCCGGCCGCAAGCCAGTTCGCCACGATGCCGAGGACGAGCACCGAGCCTCCGGACAGCGTCAGGCCGAAGGCGAGCGCCTCGTCGGGGCGGATCTTGCCGGCGGGAATCGGGCGCTTGGCCGTGCGGGTCATGACCGCGTCGATATCGGCGTCCCACCACATGTTGAGGCAGCCCGAGGCGCCGGCACCCACCGCGATCATCAGCAGGGAGGCGAAGGCGATCACGGGATGGGCCGTGACGGGCGCCACCACCATGCCGACGAGGGCCGTGAAAACCACTAGGAACATCACCCGCGGCTTCAGCAGCGCGAAGAAGTCGGAGACGTCGCCCTGGGAGACCGCAGGGGCCGCAACGGACTGGCTTTGATCGAGGGTAGGGGCTGCTGTGCTCATGATCGCTAAATGAATGCGGGCCCGTCGCGGCAGCGCGCCGGGGCCCTGGAGAGGATCGTGATCGGCTTCTCGCCGGAAGGCTCCTCGGGGAGCCCTCGGGGGAGAAGCGGGCGGCCCTGGGGCCGCCCGGTCCTGGACTAGTGGTGCGTGTCCGCGATGCGCGGCAGCGTCTCGAACTGGTGGAAGGGCGGCGGCGAGGGCAACGTCCACTCCAGCGTCGTGGCGCCTTCGCCCCACGGATTGCCGGCCGCGCGCTCCTTGCGGACGAAGGCGTAGACCACGCCCGCGATGAACACCACGAGGCTCGCCGCAAAGAGGTGACCGCCCTGCGTCGCGACCCAGTGCCAGCCCGTGAAGGCGTCCGGATAATCCGCGTAGCGGCGCGGCATGCCGGCGAGGCCGAGGAAGTGCATCGGGAAGAAGAGCACGTTGGCGCCGATGAAGGCCATCCAGAAGTGAACCTTGCCGATCCATTCCGGCAGGATGTAGCCGGTGATCTTCGGGAACCAGTAGTAGATGCCCGCGAATATCACGAACACCGCGCCGAGGCTGAGCACGTAGTGGAAGTGCGCCACCACGTAGTAGGTGTCGTGGAGGTAACGGTCGACGCCCGCATTCGCCAGCACGACGCCGGTGACGCCGCCTACCGTGAACAGGAACACGAAGCCGATGGCCCAGTGCATGGCGGCGGTGAAGCGGATGGAGCCGCCCCACATGGTGGCAATCCACGAGAAGATCTTCACGCCGGTCGGCACCGCGATCACCATGGTGGCGAACACGAAGTAGGCCTGGGTCTGGAGGGACAGACCCACCGTGTACATGTGGTGTGCCCACACCACGAAGCCGACGACGCCGATGGCAACCATGGCGTAGGCCATGCCGAGGTAGCCGAAGATCGGCTTGCGCGAGAACGTCGAGATGATGTGCGACACGATGCCGAAGGCCGGCAGGATCATGATGTACACTTCGGGGTGGCCGAAGAACCAGAACAGGTGCTGATAGAGGATCGGATCGCCGCCGCCGGCCGGGTCGAAGAAGGTCGTGCCGAAGTTGCGGTCCGTGAGCAGCATGGTGATCGCGCCGGCGAGAACCGGGAGCGAGAGCAGCAGCAGGAACGCAGTCACCAGCATCGACCAGGCGAACAGCGGCATCTTGTGCAGGGTCATGCCCGGCGCCCGCATATTCAGGATCGTGGTGATGAAGTTGATTGCGCCCAGGATCGACGCCGCGCCGGCAAGGTGGAGCGAGAAGATCGCGAAGTCGAGCGCGGGGCCCGGATGGCCGACCGTCGAGAGCGGGGGATAGACCGTCCAGCCGCCGCCGAAGCCGAGCGAACCCGGCGCGCCCTCGACGAAGAGGGAGACGACGAGCAGCATGAAGGCCGAGACCGTCAGCCAGAACGAGATGTTGTTCATGCGCGGGAACGCCATATCGGGCGCGCCGATCATCAGGGGCACGAACCAGTTGCCGAAGCCGCCGATGAGCGCCGGCATCACCATGAAGAACACCATGATGAGGCCGTGGCCGGTCACGAATACGTTGTAGCTTTGCGGGTTCGCGAAGATCTGCAGGCCGGGCTCCTGCAGCTCGTAGCGCATCGCAAAGGACAGGAACGCGCCGACCAGACCCGCCGAGAAGGCGAAGATCAGGTAGAGAGTGCCGATGTCCTTGTGGTTCGTGGAATAGAACCAGCGCTGGAAGAAGGATGCGGGGGCGCCGTGATCGGCGTGGTCCGCGTGGGCTGCAGCATGTGCCATGAGGAGACCTCTGTGGTCCGGATGTCTTGGTATGATTACTGAGCGTTGGCGAGCTTGGCGGGCGCCGAGCCGTCGATGCGGGCGTATTTGGTCTTGGCCTCAGCCACCCAGGCCGCATAGGCCTGCTCGCTCACCACGCGGACGGTGATCGGCATGTAGGGGTGCCCGTTGCCGCAGAGCTCCGAGCAGTGGCCGTAGAACACGCCCTCGCGGTCCGCCTTGAACCAGGTCTCGTTCAGACGGCCCGGCACGGCGTCGAGGCGCATGCCGATGGCCGGAACGGCGAAGTTGTGGAGCACGTCGGCGGCGGTGATCTGCAGGCGGACGACCTTGTTGACTGGGACCACCATCTCGTTGTCGACGGCCATGAGGCGGGGCTGACCGGGCTTCAGATCCTTGTCGAGGATCATGTTGGAGTCGAACTTGAAGCCGGCCTGCTCGCCGGGATACTCGTAGCCCCAGTACCAGGCGTAGCCCGTGGCCTTCACGACGAGATCGTGCGGCGGGATGACGAGCTGGGTGCGCAGGACGCGGAAGGACGGGATCGCGATCGCGACCAGGATGAGCACCGGAACGACGGTCCAGGCCACCTCCAGCATGGTGTTGTGCGTGGTGCGCGAGGGGACCGGGTTCTTCTTCTCGCCGAACTTGAAGATGATCGCGAGAAGCAGGACGAGCACGAAAAGCGAGATCGCCGTGATGATCCAAACCAGCCAGTCATGGAACGTGGCCACCTGGTGACCGATCTCGGTCACGGTCGGCTGCATTCCGAGCTGCCAGTTCCGCGGAGCGCCCAAGGCTTCCTGGGCTTGAACCGCCATCACGCTCCATCCGAGACCAAGCGCCGCCCCAGCCAGGGCCAGTGTCGGTCGCAATACAGCCTTCTCGATCCGCATGGGTGTTCCGTAGCTCCTGTCCGGCCAGCCGGCCAAAAGCCCGTGACGGCGTCAGGGGATGACGCGGGGAGGCCACGGGCGGCCGTGTCGATGCCATCATCTTTTGATCGGCGTCAATGACCATATGGAACAGGCGAGTGCAACCGCCACGGCGTCGCAATCCCCGCGTCATATGGGCCCGAAGCACGAGAGGAGCCGCAAGGCGGCGGGCCCTTCGCTTGACAGCCGTTCCGGCCCATGGTCCGAAACGGCCTCAAAGCACCACTCGGCCCAGTGATTTCGCGTGATGTCGAAGCCCGATGTGGAGCCCGGTCAGCAGACGGAGATGCCTGTGAACGCGCCACGCTGGGTCCGCCTCGCCGCGGCCGTGCTCCTCGGAGCGGCAGCAGCCTTGTCCACACCGGCGAGTGTGAGCGCTCAAGGCGTGGTGAAGAACACGTTCGGCGATTGGCAGATGCGCTGCGAGACCCCGGCCGGTGCCCGGGCCGAGCAATGCGCCCTGGTCCAGAACGTGGCGGCCGAGGACCGGCCCAGCATCACGCTTCTAGTGATCGTGCTGAAGACGGCCGACGGCAAGAGCCGGCTCCTGCGCGTGGTGGCGCCGCTCGGCGTGCTCCTGCCCTCGGGACTGGGGCTTCGGATCGACGATGCCGACATCGGCCGGGCCGGATTCGTGCGCTGCCTCAACAGCGGCTGCGTGGCCGAGGTCGTGATGGAGCCCAACCTCGTCGAGCAGTTCAAGAAGGGCCAGCAGGCCACCTTCATCGTCTTCCAGACCCCCGAGGAGGGGATCGGCATTCCCGTGACGCTGAACGGGTTCGGAGCCGGTTTCGACGCCTTGCCGTAACGGGTTCGGGGTGCCGTTCAGCCCCCTGAACGGGTGCGGACAAGGTCACGGCCCAGCTAAAGGTTGACTCTCCGGCGCGTCTGGCGTGGATTGGGCCAAAATCCGGCACCTGAAGGGGTCAAGACATGCGTGGGGTAGGCGTGACGATGGGCCGTGGTGCCCTGCTCGCGGGGACGCTGCTGCTCGCAGGCTGCGGCACCACAGCCAGGGATACCGGGTTCACCTTTGCCGGGCTCTTTTCCCGGGAACCCGCACCCGTAGCGGTCGCCCAAACCTCGCTCCCTTATGCGGGCTATTGCCCGACGGTGACGGTGCTCGAAGGGGGCGCCGCTCTGCAGCAGCGCTCCAGTCAGATCGTGCTCGGCCAACTCGCCCGCGAATGCAGCGAAGGGCCGGACGGCTCGACCATCGTGAAGATCGGCGCCGAGGGCCGTGTGATCATGGGGACCGCTGGGGGCGGCGCGCGCTTCGACGTGCCGGTTCGCTTCGTGGTCTCCGATGGCTCCACTGTCTATGCCAGCCGGGTTCGTCGGGCCTCAGTCACCGTTCCGCCGGGCGAGCCCAACGCCTTCTTCGCCGTGGTGGAGGAGGGCATCGTGGTGCCCGCGAGCGCCAATGTCCGCGGGTTCGATATTGAGGTCGGCCTGGGCGAAGGACCCCGCGGCCGGCGGGGCTAAGGACTCCGTTGGTCGAACGGATCCGTGCATTGACTTGACGAGACGCCTCTAGCATGAGGTGGGACAGCCGCTGATCCCCGCGGGAGAGACCGGGTCCTTGGACCCGGCGCCGAAGGCGCAACCGCCCCGGAAACGCTCAGGCCAAAGGACCGCGCGGGAGCTGGCACTCTGGAAAGCGACGGCACCCTCTAGGTGCCGTCCACCGACGGGCGTAACCTCGGGGCCTCGGCCTTGGGGGAAATCTCTCAGGTTCTCGGGACAGAGGGGGCGTAGATCGCAGGCCGCATGGCCTGATCGAATGCGCGTCCTTTGATGGAGAGAACCGATGGCCCAGGCGGCTCAGTCCCCCGAACCGCTTCTCGCGACCCCTCTCCACGCCGAGCACGTCGCCCGTGGCGCCCGCATGGTGCCCTTCGCGGGCTACGACATGCCGGTTCAGTATCCCACTGGCATTCTCACCGAACACAACTGGACCCGCGAGCATGCGGGGTTGTTCGACGTCTCTCATATGGGCCAGGCGGCGCTCAGCGGTCCCGACCACGAGACGACGGCCCGGGCGCTCGAAGCCCTCGTCCCAGCCGACATCCTGAATCTGAAACCGGGCCAGCAGCGCTATTCGCAACTGCTCGACGGCAATGGCTGCATTCTGGATGACCTGATGATCACCCGCCCGGCGCGGGACGATGAAGCCGGCCACATCTATATCGTGGTCAACGCCTCGATGAAGGATGCCGACTACGCCCACATCGGCGCGCACCTCCCGAGCGGGGTCGCGCTCGTGCGCGGCGACGACCGGGCGCTTCTGGCGCTCCAGGGACCTGCAGCCGAGGGTGTGATGCGCCGCCTCGGCAGCGGGCCCGCCGACCTCACCTTCATGATGACGGGGTGGTTCGACATCGCGGGCTTGCGCTGCCACGTCTCCCGGTCCGGCTATACCGGCGAGGACGGGTTCGAGATTTCGGTCAAGGCCGAGGAGGCGCCGGCGCTCTGGCGCGCGCTCCTCGCCGATCCGGAGGTGAAGCCCATCGGCCTCGGCGCCCGCGATTCCCTACGGCTCGAGGCTGGACTCTGCCTCTACGGCCATGACATCGATACCACCACGACGCCGGTCGAGGCCGGGCTCGTCTGGTCGATCCAGAAGCGCCGCCGGGAGGAGGGGGGCTTCCCGGGAGCCGAGCGCATCCAGCGCGAGATCAAGGACGGTCCGGCTCGCGTGCGCGTCGGCCTCAAACCCGAGGGCCGGGCTCCGGCCCGCGAGGGCACGCCGATCACCACACCGGACGGGCGCGAGGTCGGTATCGTGACGTCGGGCGGCTTCGGCCCAGCCGTCAACGGACCCGTGGCTATGGGCTATGTGACGCGCGACGTGGCGGCGCCCGGCACGGATCTCCACCTCATGGTGCGCGGCAAGGCTCTCCCCGCCAAGGTGGCGCCGATGCCCTTCGCGCCGCACCGCTACAAGCGTTGAGAGGCCTCGCATGCTGGCCGTGATCTTCGAGGTGTGGCCCGCGGGCGGGCGGCAGGAGGACTATCTGAAGCTCGCCGCCGCCATGCGCGCCGAGGTCGAGAAGATCGACGGCTTCATCTCCGTGGAGCGCTTCCAGAGCCTCTACGAGGAGGGCAAGCTCCTCTCGCTCCAGTTTTGGCGCGACGAGGCGGCGCTGAAGGAGTGGCGCAACCATCTCCAGCACCGCCGGATGCAGGCCCTCGGGCGCGGCGAGCTCTTCGCCAATTACCGCCTGCGCATCGCGGAGATCGTCCGCGATTACGGCCCGGAGGATCGGGCAGGGGTTCCGAACGACACGGCTCTCGCCGTCGGCTGACAACAGGATCCAACAGAGGGACACGCCATGACGACGCGCTACACCAAGGACCACGAATACATCCGCATTGACGGTGAGACGGGCGTGGTCGGCATCACGGACTATGCCCAGCAGCAGCTTGGGGACGTGGTCTATGTGGAGCTGCCCACGGTCGGCAAAGCGGTCGAGAAGGGCGGCGAAGCGGCCGTCGTCGAAAGCGTGAAAGCGGCCAGCGAGGTCTACGCTCCGGTTTCGGGCGAGGTCGTCGAGGTGAACGGCGATCTCGAAGGCGCGCCCGGCACCGTGAACGAGGATCCGTCGGGCCGCGGCTGGTTCATGAAGATCCGCCTGAAGGACAAGGGCGAGTTGGACGCTCTGCTGACCGAGGAGCAGTACCAGGATTTCCTCAAGTCGATCGGCTGATCGCGATGACGCACGAATATCGAGCGACGGTGCGCTGGAGCCGGGACGGTGGCGATTTCGCCGGCAACCGCTACAGCCGCGGCCATAGCTGGAGCTTCGACGGCGGCATCACGGTCGCGGCCTCCGCCTCGCCGTCCGTGGTCCCGCTGCCGCTGTCGCGCGAGGATGCGGTCGATCCCGAGGAGGCTTTCGTGGCCTCGGTGTCGAGCTGTCACATGCTCACCTTCCTGTGGGTGGCCGGCAAGAAGCGCTTCGTGGTCGACACGTACGAGGATCGCGCCGTCGGCGTGATGACCAAGAACGAGCGCGGGAAGCTCTTCGTCTTCAGGGTCACCCTCGACCCCACCATCACCTTCTCGGGCGAGCGCATCCCGACGCCGGCCGAGATCGCAGACCTCCACCACCTCGCTCACGAGGAATGCTTCATCGCGAATTCCGTGCTGACGGAGATCGTGGTGGCGGGCATTCCCGCTCATTAAGGCACCAGGCGCATGCGTTACCTGCCCCTCTCCGATACTGACCGCAGCGAGATGCTCGCCCGCATCGGCGTCACGCACATCGACGAGCTGTTCGCCGATATTCCGAAGGACGTGCTCCTCACCGAGCCAGTCGATCTCCCCCGCCGCAAGGGCGAGCTGGAGGTGGAGCGCATTCTCGGGCGCATGGCCGCGAAGAACATGCCGGCCTCCTCGGTGCCGTTCTTCGTCGGTGCGGGCGCCTACAAGCACCACGTGCCGGCGAGCGTCGATCACCTGATCCAGCGCTCCGAATTCCTCACGAGCTACACGCCCTATCAGCCCGAGATCGCGCAAGGCACGCTGCAGTACCTCTTCGAGTTCCAGACCCAGGTGGCGGCGCTCACGGGCATGGAGGTCGCGAACGCCTCCATGTACGACGGCTCCACGGGGACGGGCGAAGCGGTGCTCATGGCGCACCGGGTCACCAAGCGCCGCAAGGCGGTTCTCTCAGGCGGCCTGCACCCGCACTATGCCGACGTGGTCCGCACCCTGTCCGACATGGCGGGCGACACGGTCGTGACCATGAACCCCGACGTGTCGGGCAGCGAGGATCTGCTCGCGCAGATCGACGACAGCGTGTCCTGCGTTGTGGTCCAGACCCCGGACGTGTTCGGCAATCTGCGCGATCTCGGCGCGGTCGCCGAGAAGGCCCACAAGCACGGCGCTCTGCTCATCGCGGTGTTCACCGAGGTGATGTCGCTTGGTCTCGTGACGCCGCCGGGCGCCATGGGTGCCGATATCGTGGTGGGCGAGGGCCAGTCCATCGGCAACGGGCTCAATTTCGGCGGCCCCTATGTCGGCCTGTTCGCGACCCGTCAGAAATATGTGCGCCAGATGCCGGGGCGCCTCTGCGGCGAGACCGTGGACGCCAACGGCCAGCGCGGCTTCGTGCTCACGCTCTCGACCCGGGAGCAGCATATCCGCCGCGATAAGGCGACGTCCAACATCTGCACCAATTCGGGCCTGTGCTGCCTGGCCTTCACGATTCACATGACACTGCTCGGCGAAGCCGGGCTGACGCGCCTCGCTCGCGTGAACCACGCACATGCCGTGAAGCTGGCTGACGCGCTCGGCGGAGTGAAGGGCGTCGAGGTCCTGAACGACACCTTCTTCAACGAGTTCACGATCCGTCTGAGCAAGCCCGCCGCCGGCGCTGTCGAGCAGCTGGCCGAACGCGGCATCCTCGCCGGCGTGCCGGTCTCGCGCCTCTTGCCGCAGGCCGGCCTCGACGACCTCCTCCTCGTGGCCTCCACGGAAATCAACACCGACGACGACCGCGCCGCCTTCGTGGCCGCGCTTCAGGAAGTGCTGTGATGCTGAACCGTCAAGGACGACCCACCCAACCTCAGGCCCACGGCCAGTCCGATCCCGCCGCCGGCGTGTCCGGCGACGCCGCCCGCGCCCAGGGCGACGCGAACCGGCTGCCCCGGCCCGAGGGTACGCGCCACCCCACCTTCACGGGGAACAAGGCCCTGGCCCAGATCGAGCCGTTGATCTTCGAAACGGGCTCCACCGACACCACAGGCGTCGATGTGGACGAGCCCGAGGCGTTCACGCCGCGGCTCGGTACGCTCGAGCGCAAGGATCCGCTTGGCCTGCCCGGTCTTTCGGAGCCCGAGACCATGCGCCACTATGTGCGTCTGTCTCAGCAGAACTACGGCATCGACACCGGGCTCTTCCCGCTCGGGTCCTGCACCATGAAGCACAATGCGCGCCTGAACGAGCGCATGGCGCGGCTGCCGGGCTTCGGCGACGTGCACCCCCTCCAGCCGGTCTCCACCGTGCAGGGGGCGCTCGAACTCATGAGCGAACTCGGCCGCTATCTCCTGACGCTCACCAACATGACCGCCGTGGCGCTCTCGCCGAAGGCCGGCGCCCATGGCGAGCTCTGCGGCATGATGGCAATCAAGGCCGCCATCGACGCCAAGGGGGAGGGCGCGACGCGCCGCACGGTGCTGGTTCCCGATTCCGCCCACGGCACGAATCCCGCGACTGCGGCGCTCATCGGCTTCGTGGTGAAGCCGGTGCCCGCGCGCGACGACGGCTGGGTGCATGTGGAGGACGTGACGGCGCTGCTCGGGCCCGATGTCGCCGCCATCATGCTCACGAACCCCAACACCTGCGGGCTTTTCGAGCCGCAGGTCGTGGAGATCGCCAAGGCCGTGCACGAGGCCGGCGGCTACTTCTATTGCGACGGCGCGAACTTCAACGCCATCGTGGGCAAGGCTAAGCCCGGCGATCTCGGCGTCGATGCCATGCACATCAACCTGCACAAGACCTTCTCGACGCCTCACGGCGGCGGCGGTCCGGGTGCAGGTCCCGTGGTGCTCTCCGAGCGCCTCGCGCCTTATGCTCCCGTGCCCTTCGTGACCCGCAACGGCGAGAACTTCGATCTCGTGGAGCATGCCGCGAACAGTGGCGAGGCGGAGCCCTTCGGGCGCATGACGGCGTTCCACGGCCAGATGGGCATGTATCTGCGCGCTCTCGCCTACATGCTCTCCCACGGCTCGGACGGCATGAAGCAGGCGTCAGAGGACGCGGTGCTCAACGCCAACTACATCCGCGCCGGCCTCGCCGACCTCATGTCGCTCCCCTTCGGCAACAAGCCCTGCATGCACGAGGTGTTGTTCGACGATGCGTGGCTGAAGGACACGGGCGTGACGACCCTCGATTACGCCAAAGCGATGATCGACGAGGGCTATCACCCCATGACCGTGTACTTCCCCCTCGTGGTGCACGGCGCTCTGCTGATCGAGCCGACGGAGTCCGAATCGAAAGCGTCGCTCGACCTGTTCGTCGCCACGCTGCGGGACCTCGCCATGAGCGCGAAGGCGGGCGAGACGGAGCGCTTCACGGGCGCGCCTTATCACGCCCCGCGCCGGCGCCTCGACGAGACCCGCGCCGCCCGCAGCCCCGTGCTGCGCTGGACCCCGCCGAAGCCAGTGGCCGAAGCAGCCGAATGATCGTTCCCCTCCCTTCGGGGAGGGGAACTTCCCATCGAAGGTTCAGGCGACGAGCCGCTCCACGACGGCCGGCAGGTCGCGCATGTGCGCTACGGTTGCCGTGGCGCCAGCAGCCTTGAGCGCTTCCGCATGCGCGTCGGCCCGCAATGGCCGCCGCCCGTGAAGCCGATGACCCGCATGCCCGCGGCCCGCGCGCCCTGAACGCCAGCGAGCGAATCCTCGATCACCACGCAATGATCGGCTGACGCGCTCATCTGCGCTGCCGCATGCAGGAAGAGGTCAGGAGCCGGCTTGCCGTGCCGAACCTCGACCGAACTGAAGACCCGCTCGAACAGGTCGCCGAGACCCGTAACCCGAAGGGAGAGCGCGATGCGGTCCGACGTCGAGGAAGATGCCACGCAGCGCGGGTAGGGCAGGGCCAAGATGGCTTCGCGAACACCACATATTGGCTTCAGATCGCGTTCGAAGCGCGCGAGCAGCATGCGGCTCACCTGCTCGCCGAAATCGGTCGGGAGCGGGCGGCCATGCTCCGCCTCGATGCGACGGATCATGTCCTTGAGGCTCGTTCCGACGAAGCGGCTCGCGATTGCCGCGGGCGTGTAGGGAAAACCCAGTCCTGTGAGGATCTCCGCATCGACGGCGCAGGCGAGCGGCTCGGAATCGACCAGAACGCCGTCGCAGTCGAAGATCAGAAGCGTCATCGGACCCCCAAAACGAAAACGGCCGCCCGAAGGACGGCCGTTCGAACGCGAAACCGGAGACGTTTACTGAAGCTTCGACCGCACGGCCCCAAGGCTCGTGGTGACGAGGTCTTCGGCGGCTTGGCCCGACAGCTGGGTGCGGAGCACGCGCTCGGAGGCTTTGACGGCGGCGTCGACGGCGGCGGCGCGAACTTCCGCGGACGCCTGCGCCTCGGCCTGGGCAATCTTCGCCTCGGCGGCTGCGGTGCGACGGCGGACGAAATCGGCCATCTTCTCTTCCGTTTCGCGGGCGAGGCGCTCGGCCTCGTCGCGGGCGTTGGAGACGATCTCGGCAGCTTCCTGCTCGGCGGCTTGGCGCTTCGACTCGTATTCCTTGAGGAGGCGCTGCGCGTCCTCGCGCAGGCGGCGGGCCTCGGCAAGCTCGTCGGCGATGCGCTTCGAGCGGGTGTCGAGGGAGCTCATCAGGTTCTTCGGCACGCCGTAATAGAACAGGATCGCGAAGAACAGGATGAAGGCGACGCCGACCCAGAAGGTGGGATTGGAGAACATGGTCGGATCCTTAAGCCCGGGTTTCGTCGAGGGCAGCCTCGACGACCTGCGGTGCCGGGGCGCGGCCGGTGAGCCGCTCGACGATGGCAGTCGCGGTTTCGAGAGCGATGCCGCGCACGTTGCTCAGGGCTTCCGTCTTGCGGGCCGCGATGGTGGCCTCGGACTGAGCCAGGCGCTGCGCAAGATCGGCCTCGAGGGCCTTGCGCTTGGCGTCCGCTTCGGCGTTGAGCTTGGAACGGGTTTCCTGCGCCAGAGCCTGAGCGCGGCCGCGGGCCTCGCCGAGCGACTTCTCGTAGGCCGCACCGGCGTCTTCCGCGCGGGTCTTCATGGCGGCCGCTTCGTCGAGGTCGCGGGCGATAGCCTCGCGGCGTCCTTCGATGATGCCGCCGAGCTGGGGCACCACGAAGCGGGACATCAGGAAGTAGAGCGCCCCGAAGGTGATCGCGAGCCAGAGGAGCTGGCCCCCAAAGGTTTCGGACGCGAAGGGCGGGAAAGCCACATCGGCGCCGCCGCGGGCTTCGGTTCCTGCTTGTGTCGTTTGAGCCTGAGCCATGGTGCGGTCCCAAAAACAGCAGATGACGGCGGTGAGCCGCCGTCATCGTTCCTCCGGGCGGAGCCGACCGGCTCCACCCTCCCGATCACCGAATGAGGATTAGGTGAAGAGCAGGACGAGAGCGACGACGAGGCAGAAGATGCCGAGACCTTCCGCGAGCGCCGCGCCGATGAACGCGCGGGCGAACTGGCTGTCGGCCGCCGACGGGTTACGCAGAGCGCCCGAGAGGAAGTTGCCGAAGATGTTGCCGACGCCCATAGCGGCGAGGCCCATGCCGATGCAGGCGAGGCCCGCGCCGAGGAACTTGAAAGCAATCGGATCCATCGTGATCTCCTAGAAAGTCATATGATCGGGAGGTGGAGGGGACGTGAAACGAGCGCCGGCCTAGTGCCCCGGGTGCAGCGCGTCGTTAAGGTAGATGCAGGTCAACACCGTGAAGACGTAGGCCTGCAGGAAGGCGACGAGGAACTCGAGCGCCGTGAGAGCAACCGCCATGAGGAGCGGCAGCGGGGCCAGGATCGCGTAGCCGACACCGGCAGCACCGAGCGACACCACGAAGCCGCCGAAAACCTTCAGGGCGATGTGGCCCGCGAGCATGTTCGCGAACAAACGAAGCGAGAGCGAAATCGGCCGCGAGAGGAACGAGATCACCTCGATCACGACGATGAAGGGCAGAAGCCACGCCGGCACGCCGGACGGCACGAATAGCCCCAGGAAGTGGGTGCCGTGCTTCATGAAGCCGTAGACCACCACGGTGCCGATCACGAGCATCGCGAGCGCGAAGGTCACGATGATATGGCTCGTCACCGTGAAGAAGCCCGGGATCATGCCGAGCATGTTGGCGGTGAGCACGAACATGAAGAGGGAGAACACGAGGGGGAAGAACTTCATCCCCTCCTGGCCGGCGGCATCCCGCAGGGTGCCGGCGACGAAATCGTAGAGCATCTCGGCGACGGATTGGGCGCGGCCCGGGACCACGGCCTTGCGGCGCGTCGCATAGAGCAGGCCACAGACGATAAGCGCGGTGGTCCCGACCATGAATAGGGACGAATTGGTGAAATTGAGGATCGGTATGATGGGCTTGATCTGGAATTGTTCGATCGGGCTCGCCATGATCCGCCGCTCTAATCTCTCGTGTCCGTTCGCCGTGGCCCTATCGGGTCGAGGTGCGTCACCGCTTCTCGTCGTACCGGGCGGCTTTGACCACTCCGGCTGCTCGCATCAGGTTGAGCATCCCGGCGCAGAAGCCGAGTAAGACGCAGACGATGAGACCCCAAGGGGCGCTGCCGAACAGCTGATCGACGATCCACCCCACGATACCGCCGGCGACAACTCCAGAGATGAACTCCGCCGAAAGCCGCAAGGCTTGGCCGAGTGCCGTGGAATTGGACGTCGAACGGGAGCGAGTTTCCGAGGTCTCCCTGCGATGGGCCGTGGCTTTGTCGAGCCGGGCATCAAGGGATTTCAGTCTCGCCGACAGGGCAGCTTCGTCGGAGCTGGTCGGCCCCTCGCCCTCATCACCGTTCCGCTTCGTGGGATCCGCCATATCGGCTCCTCTTCAAGCGGAACGGGAGAAGGGTTGGAACCCGGCCCCGAAAGCCGCGCGCAACATATTGAGGGGGGTCCCCCCTGTCAAGGCAAACCGGAAAACTCGTAAGTCCATGATCTGCTTAGCGAAACAGCGAATTGGCCACAGGGTTCCGCGGCCCAGCGACCTTTCGGTCCAAACCCCTAGGACGCCTCGCGGATGCGTTCGGCCGCCTGGAGGTCCACGGAGACGAGTTGGGACACGCCGCGCTCGCCCATGGTGACCCCGAAGAGGCGGTTCATGCGCGCCATGGTGATGGGGTTGTGGGTGATGACCACGAAACGCGTTTCGGTCTGCCGCGCCATCTCGTCGAGCAGATCGCAATAACGCTCCACATTGGCGTCGTCCAAGGGCGCATCCACCTCGTCGAGCACGCAAATGGGCGAGGGGTTGGTGAGGAACACCGCGAAGATGAGCGCTGTGGCGGTGAGCGCCTGCTCGCCGCCGGAGAGCAGCGTCATGCTCTGGGGCTTCTTGCCGGGCGGCCGCGCCAGAATATCGAGGCCCGCCTCCAGGGGATCGTCCGAGTCGACCAGCGTCAATTCCGCCGTGCCGCCGCCGAAAAGGGTGGTGAAGAGCGTCTTGAAATGGGCGTTCACCACATCGAAGGCGGCGAGCAGACGTTCCCGGCCCTCACGATTGAGGCTGCCGATCGCCTGCCGCAGGCGTTTGATCGCTTCGACGAGGTCGTCGCGCTCGGTCACGATGTTCGTGTGCTTGGTCTGGAGCTCGTCGAGCTCCTCATCGGCCCGCAGGTTCACGGCACCGAGCCTCTCCCGATCGCCCTTGAGTGAGCCGAGGCGCGCTTCGATCTCGTGGGCCGGCGGCAAACCGGAAGCGTCCTTGAGCCCGGCGAGTTCGATCAAGCCCGCGGGTGTGGTTTCGAGATTCTCCGCAATGGCGCGGGTGATTTCGGTCACCCGCTGCAGGGCCGCCTCATGGCGAGCCTGGGAGCCGGCCCGGGCCTCGCGAGCGGAGGAGAGAGCCTCGATGGACGCCCGGGCGGCGCGGTCGGCTTCCGCAACCGCGGTCTCGCCATCGGCCAGCCGGTCGGCCGCGTCCTTGCGCTTCGCCTCCGCTGATTCGATCTCGGCGATGAGTGCCCGGCGGCGCACGAGATAGGTGTCCGGGGCATCGAGAAGGGTTTGGTGTTCGGCGCGGGCGCGCTCGAGCCGCTTGGCGAGATCGCCGATTGCCGCCGTCGCGCGGGCCGCGCGATCCGTCCAGGAGCGGATTTCGCCGGCAACCGTTTCGCGTCGCCTCCGGCGCATGTCCGCCTCGAGTACGAGGGCCTGCCGGGCCGCACGGGCTTCCGCTGCGGCGGCGCGGTGCTCGGCCACGCGGGCGCGCTCGGCGAGGAGGCGGGCTTCAAGATCGGGAGCCGGCGCCAGGTCGGCCAAGGCCTCCCGCGCCTGCTCGACCCGGCCCTCGGCCTCCGCCTCGCTGGCGGTCAGACGGGCGAGGCCTTCCTGCAGGGCGGAGCGGCGGGAGGCGAGGTCGGCCTCGCGCCGCTCGGCTGCCGCAAGGCGGGTGCGGGCACCGTCGAGGGCTTGGCGCGAATGGCGAGCGGTATCGATGGCGAGGGTTTCTGCCGCCGAAGCGGTCCGCACGGCGGTCAGCGCCGTTTCCGCGTCCCGCCGCAGGCGCTCGGCCTCGGCGCGGGCCGCGGCGGCATCGCGCTCGAGGTCCCCAAGGCGGTTCTTCTCGGCCAGCCGGCGGGCAGCAGCGGAGGGCGCTTCGGCCGCCGTGGTGTAGCCGTCCCAACGCCAGAGATCGCCCGCACGGGAGACGAGGCGCTGGCCCGGCTGCAGGAGCCCGCGCAGGCGCGTCCCATCCGCCTTCTCGACGACGCCGATCTGCTTGAGGCGCCGCAGGAGCGCCGGAGGCGCTTCGGCAACGTCGGCCAGCACCGCGACACCTTCCGGCAGCGCGGGATCGCCTTCGCCCGTACCCGTGTCGGCCCAATGCGCAGGCGCGGAAGCGTTGGTGGACGCGTCGAGGTCTTCGCCCAGCGCCGCGCCGAGCGCCGTCTCGTAGCCCCTCTGCACGGTGATCTGGTCGAGCGCGGGGGGCCATAGATCGCTGGCCGCGGTCGCGAACAGCTTCGCTAGCGTGCGGGCTTCGGTTTCCAGGCGCTGCGCCTTGCGCTCGGCCTCGGCCAGGGGCTGGCGGGAGCGGGCCTCTGCCTCCCGGGCAGCCGCCACGGCGGAGCGAGCGGTGGTCACCGCCTCTTCGGCGTCGCGGGATCTCGCCTCCGCCGCGGCAGTCTCCTCGCGGAGCATATCGGGCGAGGGGCCATCTCCGGCCGACGCCAGGAGGGTTTCGAGATCGCGCTCCACCCGGGCGCGCTCGTTGCGAAAGCGCGCAACCCGTTCGCTTTCCTCACGCACGCCACGCTCGAGGGCAGCGCGGCGCGCATTGAGGTCCGAGACCTGGGCCTGAAGGGCCGAGAGGGCGCCCTCGGCCTCGCCGAGCTCAGCCTCGACCGCTTTCACGCGCTCCTCGGCCTCGGCCCGGGCGGCGGCATCGCCCTCCATGGAGGCGGACAATTCGGCCTCCTCCTCCTGGAGGCGTTCGATGTTGGCGGTGGCGTCCGTGCTCTGGGTGGTTTCACGGGCGATGTCGCGGTCGAGGTCAGCGATATGCCGTTCGAGTTCCGCAAGGCGCTCCTTGGAGCGGCGCTCCTCCGCCTCCAATTCGGAGCGGGCATGGGTCAGCCGCTGGAGCGCGGCGGCGGCAGCCGCTTCCGCCTCGCGCAGTCCAGGAAGAGCATGGGCGGCGACGGCCTGGGCGGTCGCGGCGCGGGTCTGCTCCTCGGTGCGGTCCGCCACCGCCTTCAGGTCCTCGGCAGCCTGTCGCTCGGACGCAGCCGCATGCTCGCGGGCATCGGCGAAGTGGATGGCGTATTGCAGCGCTTCGAGGCGCCGGATCTCGGACGAGAGGTTCTTGTAGCGCGAGGCCTGACGCCCCTGCTTCTTCAGGCTCTCGACTTGGGTTTCGATCTCCCGCAGCACGTCCTCCACGCGCAGCAGGTTGTCTTCCGCCGCCTTGAGGCGCAGTTCCGCTTCGTGCCGGCGGGCATGCAGGCCCGCGATGCCGGCGGCATCCTCCAGGATGCGACGGCGGGATTGCGGCTTGGCGTTGATGATCTCGCTGATCTGCCCCTGGCGGACGAGCGCCGGGGAGCGGGCGCCGGTGGCCGCATCGGCGAACAGGATCTGCACGTCGCGGGCGCGCACCTCGCGTCCGTTGATCCGGTAGGTGGAGCCCTCCTCGCGCTCGATCTTGCGGGAGACCTCCAGGGTCTCGGCGTCGTTCACGGCCGCGGGCGCCGTGCGCTCCGTGTTGTCGATGGTGAGCATCACCTCGGCGGTGTTGCGGGCGGGCCGTGTCGCCGAGCCCGAGAAGATCACATCGTCCATCCCCGTGGCCCGCATGTTCTTGTGCGAGCTCTCGCCCATCACCCAGCGCAGGGCCTCGACGAGGTTGGACTTGCCGCAGCCGTTGGGGCCCACGACCCCGGTGAGACCGGGCTCGATCAAGAAATCGGTCGGCTCTACGAATGTTTTGAAGCCGACGATGCGCAGGCGCGTGAGCTTCATGCGCCTGCCGGTTCTACGGGAAACAGCCGATCGAGCCCGGCCGGGGAGGCGCCTGCCGGCTCGATGGGGAGGGGAAGCAACAGGTCGAGCCCCGCTCCGGGGGAGCGGGGGGAGGGGTTAGGCTCCGAGCATCGGCTTGATGATCTTCTCAAGCTCATCGATCGACATATTTCCGGGGTGACGCTGCCCGTTGATGAAGAAAGTGGGAGTGGAGTCCACCTTGAAGGTGTCCAGGCCCCGGTTCTTCACCGCGTTGATGGCCTCATAAAGCTTCGTATCGCGCAAGCAAGAGTCGAATTTCTCCTGTGAGAAACCGGCCTGCCGCATCATTTGCCGCAAGGCGTCGAGGGGTTTCTCGGTGAACGCCCAAGCTCTCTGCTGCTGGAAGAGCATGTCGACGACCGGGTAATACTTGGCCTCTCCGTCGCAGCGGGCGAGCATGAAGCCCGCGGTCGCGAGCGGATCGAGGGGGAACTCGCGCAGGATGAAGCGCACCTTGCCGGTGTCGATGTAACGCTTCTTCAGCTCCGGGTAGGTGGTCTGGTGGAACGCGGCGCAGTGCGAGCAGGTCAGCGAGGCGTACTCGATGATCGTGACCTTGGCGTCCGCCGGGCCCTGGATCACGTCCCCGAGGGGGCCGGGCTGGGCGAGGTCCGCCGGGGCGACGTTCTGGGCGAGGGCCGGGAAGCTCGTCACGAGAAGGGCCGTGCCGGCCACCGAACCGAGAAGCTGGAGCGCTTGGCGCCGGGTGATCATGAGGGGTCGTCTCCTGCGAAGGGGCTTTGGGTCGCCGTAGAATGTGGGGACGAATGTGGCAAGAACCACGGGGCCCCCGCGCCGTCACGGTTTCGTGCGCGGCTCCGACCGCAAATTCCTGCCGAGGAGCGGCTCACGGCTTCGGCCGCGGGGCTGTCGCGCCCAGGACGGCCTGTCCCAGACGGTCGAGGGCGCCCTTGAGGGCTTCGTCCGCGATCGGGCCCACGGCCGCGCCGACCCGCTGGCGTTCGGCTTCAGACAGGCGCGGCGGGGGGAGGGGCCGCCGCTCGGTGCGGCGCACCGTGCCCTGCTTCAGCACGAGCTTCCCGATGCAGCGCCAGCCGAAATAGCCGTTCACCCGCTCGATCACCTGGGGGGCGAGGTGCTGCATTTCGAGGGCGAAGGCGCTTTCGACCCGCACCACGAGGGTGGAGGGTTCGGGGCGCGAATCGGGGCCGCCCTTGCGGCGCCATTCGATCTTCACGGGCTGGGAGAAGGCGGCGAGCCGTTCGCCCACGATCTCGGGCCAGGCCACGATCACGTCCGTGGCCGCGAAGCCCTGGGCGCGGAGCGCCGGTGCGAGGCAGGCATCGAGGAGATCGGCGAGGGGCCGGGGCTTGCGCATCCACATAGTCCAAACGCCGCGTTGACCGGTGCGGCGGGGCCGGTATCCCATATCCATGTTAACGCCTCCGTCACCGGCCCCCAAGCGCGCTCAGCCGCCGCCGGTCGGGCCTGCCCTTCCGATCACCGCAATCCACCGCCATGGCCCGTAAAGCGAAGGCTGCACCCATCGAGCCGTCCGCCGCGCCCGAAGCGCGGACGAGCCCGCCGCCGGCTGCGCCCGACGCTGCGCTCCTGGATCCGCCGAGTTCCGCTCCCGAGCCCGGGGCGAATCGGCCGGTTGCTCCGCAGGCGACCTCAGCTCCCCGGCTTGAGGCGGACCGATCGGCGGCTCCACAGGCGAACGCGGCCGACCTCCTGGTCTGGTACGACCGCCACCGGCGCGATCTGCCTTGGCGCGCGAAGCCCGGGGAGACCGCCGACCCCTACCGGGTCTGGCTCTCCGAGATCATGCTGCAGCAGACCACGGTTGCGGCGGTGAAGCCGTTCTACTTTCGCTTCCTGGAGCGCTTCCCAACCGTCGAGGCTCTCGCGGAGGCGCCGACCGATGCGGTGATGCAGGCCTGGGCCGGGCTCGGCTATTATTCCCGCGCCCGCAATCTCCATGCCTGCGCGAAGGCCGTGGTGGCAGAGCACGGCGGACGCTTTCCCGGCACCGAGGCCGCGCTCCTGAAGCTGCCCGGTGTCGGCGCCTACACGGCGGCAGCGGTGGCGGCGATCGCCTTCAACGAACCGGCCGCGGCCGTGGACGGCAATGTCGAGCGGGTGATGTCCCGCGTCTACACGGTCGACGACCCGCTCCCGAAGGCGAAGCCCCAGATCCGCGCGCTGACCGAAGCGCTGGTGCCCCGGGACCGGCCGGGCGACTTCGCTCAGGCCGTCATGGACCTCGGCGCCACCATCTGCACGCCGAAGCGGCCGGCCTGCGCGCTCTGCCCCTGGATGCGCCCGTGCCAGGCCCGCGCGGCGGGGCTGCAGGAGGCCTATCCTCGCAAGGTCAAGAAGGTGGAGGGGCAGCTGCGCCGGGGCGCCGCCTTCGTGGTGCTGCGCGCCGACGATTCGGTGCTGCTGCGAACGCGTCCGCCGAAGGGCCTGCTCGGCGGCATGGCGGAACCGCCGACGAGCGAGTGGACACCGGATTACGCGGCCTCGCAGGCGATGCTCGACGCGCCCCTGGAGGCGCGCTGGAAGCGGCTACCCGGCGTCGTGCGCCACGTCTTCACGCATTTCCCGCTCGAACTCACGGTGTTCTTCGCCAAGGTCCCGCGGGACACGGCAGCCCCGGACGAGATGCGCTGGACGCCCCGGGCGCGGCTCCACGAGGAGGCGCTGCCGGGTTCCATGAAAAAGGTGCTGGTCCACGCCCTCGGCGGGCTGCCGAACCCTTCCCCACATACGTAGAACAATTAGGCGCTCAGCGCTTCCCGGACTTTCGCGCGGTACGCGTCGATGGAGACGAGCCGGCCGGCGCGCTCCGCGTTCCAGAACGTCCAGCCGTTGCAGGCGGGAAGTCCCTGGACGAGGGCGCCGATCTTGTGGATCGAGCCGACGATCGGGCCGACCGCGAGCGTGCCGTCGGCGCGCACCACCGCCTTGTGGCGGCGGCGTTCGTCCACGAGGGTTTCGCCGGGCTGCACGTGCCCGCCCTCGATGAGGGAGAGGAACGGCACGCGGGCTTCCGCGCGCTTTTCCGGCGCCGCGGCGATGGCGGCTCCCGAGAGAGGCTCGACCGCTGCGATGCGGGCGCGAGCCGCGGCCGCGTAAGCCGAATCGCGCTCCACGCCGATGAAGTGGCGTCCGAGCCGCTTCGCCACCGCACCCGTGGTGCCGGTGCCGAAAAAGGGATCGAGGACCACGTCGCCGGGATTCGTGGAGGAGAGGATCACGCGGGCGAGCAGGGCCTCGGGCTTTTGCGTCGGATGAACCTTGCGCCCGTCCGCGCCCTTCAGGCGCTCCTCGCCCGTGCAGAGCGGGATGAACCAGTCGGAGCGCATCTGGGTGTCTTCGTTCCCGGCTTTGAGCGCGTCGTAGTGGAACGTGTAGGCCTTGGCGCCGGCACTTTTCGAGGCCCAGATCAAGGTCTCGTGGGCGTTGGTGAAGCGGCGTCCGCGAAAGTTCGGCATCGGGTTGGCCTTGCGCCACACGATGTCGTTGAGGAGCCAGAAATCGAGATCCTGGAGCGTGGCGCCGACGCGGAAGATGTTGTGATACGAGCCGATCACCCACAACGTCGCGTTCTTCTTCATCACGCGGCGGCAGGCGAGAAGCCAGGCGCGGGTGAAGGCGTCGTAGGCGGAAAAGCTCGCGAACTTGTCCCAATCGTCGTCGACCGCATCGACGAGGCTGGCGTCCGGGCGCGTCAGCGCGCCTTCGAGCTGAAGGTTGTAGGGCGGATCGGCAAATACCGCATCGACGCTTTCGGGCGGCAGCCGTTCGAGCGCCGCGATGCAATCGCCGATGAGGATCTCATCAAGGGGGAGGGAAGGCGCGACAGACAAAGGGGCTTTGAGCCCCGTCCGAGGCGCCGGCGCGACCTGCCCGGTACGCGAGACATGGGTCCGGGCGGTGGCGCCGGCGGCCCCGGTACGCGAGGTACCCATGGGTGATCACCGGTTACGCAACTGACAATCCGGACACTACGGCGCTCAAGGTAAAGAACGGGTTTAGAGCGCACCGAAAGTGCGCGATTTCGATGCGAGCCGTTTTCGGCTGGCCTTTGATTTCGTTGAGCTATTTTGTGTGAACGCGCGTTAACTGACCTTAAGTCACGTTAACCGCGCGAATCGGCGCGAAGCTGCGGCGGTGAAATGGGCAGGGGCCTTCCTGCGCCAGCGCCTTCAGGTGCCCCGCGGTGCTGTAACCCGCATTGCTCGCAAAGCCGTAGGCCGGGTGGTGCAGCCCCAGTTCGCGCATCATGCGATCGCGCACCACCTTCGCGACGATGGAAGCCGCGGCGATGGAGGGCACGGTGGCATCGCCCTTCACGACCGTTTGCACGGCGCAAGGCAGATCCGGCGGATCGTTGCCGTCGACGAGGGCCGCATCGGGCGCGCAGGGGAGCGCGGCGAGCGCGCGGCACATGGCGAGGAGCGAAGCCTGACGGATGTTGATTGCATCGATGGTGGCCGCCGACACGGAGGCGATGCCGACGTGCGCCGATCGCAGGATCGCCTCGAACAATTCCTCGCGCCGCTTCGCGGTCAACGCCTTCGAATCCGCGAGGCCCTCGGGCACCGCATCGAGGTCGAGCACCACCGCGGCCGCGACCACAGGACCGGCGAGCGGCCCGCGCCCGGCCTCGTCGAGACCGGCGATGACGCGATGGCCGCTGGCGGCGAGCGCTTGCTCGAGGGTGAGTGCGAGAGAGCTGCGGGGCATGCCTTTACTCTAGCGCCGTTCCGCCAGTCGCCTAGCGGACCCGCCTGCATTGCGGATGCGCCTATACCCTCGCCACCTGTTCAGGTGCGAGGCTTAGGTCCTTGTGTGCCTTGTGCCCTGGTGGGGGCACGGGGCGCATGCAGCCCCGGCAAGCCGGCGGCTGGGGTAAGCAGGGAGGGAGGGCACCGGACGAGCGGTGCCGCACGCGCCCCGTGCACGATGATCTCAC
>JAESFT010000335.1_pt1 | contig 34912 bp, 25 predicted proteins | sample 9269451 | NCBI WGS metagenome assembly JAESFT01 (sample SAMN14502557, study PRJNA617106) | algae metagenome | isolation source: Scytonema hyalinum WJT4-NPBG1 and co-occurring heterotrophs from well... | place: USA: Mojave Desert, Joshua Tree National Park, California | collected 2006-05-25
GGCAGACGCTCGTCTTCGCGCCGACCGTCCCGGAGTTCACCGGGACGGTCACCTTTACCTACCAGGTGACGGACGGAGAGCTGACCAGCAACACGGCGGTGGTGACGCTCACCATCGTGCCGGTCAATGACGCGCCGGTGGTCGTGACCGATCCGGCCCCGTACACCACGGACGAGGACGTCATCCTCGAAGGGTCACTCAGCGCGGACGTTCCCGTCACTGACGTCGACAGCCCGACCCTGACCTTCACGCTGGCCGAGGGCGTCGACCCGGCGCTCGGCACGCTGACACTCAACTCCGACGGCACGTTCACCTTCGTGCCGGTGGCCAACGCCAGCGGTGCGACCGGCTTCACCTACACCGTCAGCGATGGGGTCAACCCGGCGCAGACGGGCAGGGTGACGATCATGGTCGACCCGGTCAACGACCTGCCGGTGGTGACGTCGCCGGCCGTCTACGCGATCGACGAAGAGGAAGAGCTCACCGCCAGCCTCGTCACCGACCGGTATGTCCAGGACGTGGATTCGACCGGGGCCCTGCGATTCTCAGTGCTCAACGGCATCGACCCGCTGGCCGGCACGCTCGAACTGGACGCGGACGGCGCGTTCCGATTCCTGCCGGCGGCCGATTTCTTCGGCACGGTGGAATTCACCTACCGCGTGGATGACATCGTGGATGGCGAGTCCGTCGGCTTCCGGACCGGCCTGGTCCGGATCAATGTCGAGGCGGTCAATGACCCGCCGGTGGTGGTGACCGACCCGGCTCCGTACACCACGGACGAGGATGTCATCCTCGAAGGGTCACTCAGCGCGGACGTTCCCGTCACTGACGTCGACAGCCCGACCCTGACCTTCACGCTGGCCGAGGGCGTCGACCCGGCGCTCGGCACGCTGACACTCAACTCCGACGGCACGTTCACCTTCGTGCCGGTGGCCAACGCCAGCGGTGCGACCGGCTTCACCTACACCGTCAGCGATGGGGTCAACCCGGCGCAGACGGGCAGGGTGACGATCATGGTCGACCCGGTCAACGACCTGCCGGTGGTGACGTCGCCGGCCGTCTACGCGATCGACGAAGAGGAAGAGCTCACCGCCAGCCTCGTCACCGACGACTACGTCAATGACGTCGACAGCTCGACGTTGACCTTCACGCTGGTATCCGGTCCGACTCCGGACGTCGGTGAGCTGACGCTCAATCCGGATGGGACGTTCACGTTCGTCCCGAACGCCGAGTTCCAGGGCGACGTCACCTTCGAGTACGCGGTGTCCGATGGCCCCGGCACCTCGGTGCCCGGCACCGTGCGGATCACGGTCGACCCGGTCAATGACCCGCCGACGATCGACGAGCGGGAGCTGGCCTACACCATCGGTGAGGACGACACGCTGTCCGGCGCGCTGCGGGACGACGCGGGGATCACCGACGTCGACAGCACCACGCTGACCTTCAGACTGGTCGCGCCGATCGACCCGGCGCTCGGGACGCTGATCCTGAATGCCGACGGGCGATTCACCTTCACCCCGGCGACAAACAGCACGGCACCGGTCGCCTTCGATTACACCGTCTCCGACGGGACGTCGATGATCACCGGCTCGGTCACGATCACGGTTGAAGAGGCCAACGATCCGCCCGTTGCCCAGCCGCTGCTGGTCACGACGGACGAGGACACCCCGAGAACGGTCAATCTCAACCAGTACGTCACCGACCCGGACAGCGCGACGCTTGCCTGGCGACTGCTGAGTGAGGCGATTCCGGCGACGACCGGCACCCTGGAGTTCGAACGGGTCACGGGGGTGTTCACCTTCACCCCGGCGACCGACTTCACCGGCAGCTTCACCCTGACCTTCGAGGTCAGTGACGGGACAACGGCGGTCGAATTCGACGTGACCATCCAGGTCGACGCCGTTGATGACCCGCCGGTCGCCAGTCCCACCCCGGTCACGGTCGCGGCAGGGGAAACCGCGACGATCAACGTCCGCGGCTTCGTCTCCGATCCGGATACCGCCAGCGCCGATCTGGTCCTGGCACTGGATGAGTCGACACGGCCGGATCCGGACACCGTCGGGACAGTCGGGTTCGACCCCGAAACGGGTGAACTGACCTTCACCTCAGTTGCCGACTTCTCGGGTACGGTCAACCTGGGCTTCACGGTCAGCGATGGTGGCGAAGCGGTGCCGTTTACCGTGACGATCACCGTCGAGGCAGCCTCGCCCTCGCCGTCGGCCAGCGAGTCGCCCTCGCCGTCGGCAAGCGAATCGGTGGAACCGTCAGCAAGCGAGTCGCCTTCGCCGTCGGCCAGTGAGTCGGTTGAACCGTCGGCCAGCGAGTCGGTTGAGCCGTCCGCCAGCGAATCAGCGGAGCCCTCGGCGAGCGAGTCCGTGGTGCCGTCGGCGAGCGAATCGGCCGCGCCATCTGCCAGCGAGTCGGTTTCCCCGGATCCCTCCGTGGCGCCGCTCGATCCGCAGCACGTCGAAGCCGAGTTCGCGGCGACCGGGACGTACCGGGTGGCACCCGCCATGAGCGGGATCGGTGGGGTCGGCCCCTACCGGATCGTCTCGACGACCGCTGCCATCAGCGGTGGAGCGACGGTCGGTACGGTCGCGATCGCCACCGACGGTCAGTCGATGACCTTCCTGCCGTCCAACCCGGGCTTCACCGGCACGGTGACGTTCCGGTACACGGTCGTGGACGCGAACGGGACCGAGGCCCAGGCTGAGGTCACCATCACGATCACGGCTCCGGCCAACCAGCCGCCGCTGCTGACCCCCGACGACATCGTCTTCCCGGTCCGCGCCAACGAGTACGCGATCAACGTCCTCGCCAATGACAACGACCCGGATGGCGACACGCTGACCATCACCAACGTGACGTCGACCCAGCTGGGAAGCATCCGGATCGACGGCAACCAGGTGATCTTCGTCCCGACCGACCCCGACTTCTCCGGCGTGCTGACGCTGACCTACACGGTCTCCGACGGCAACGGTAATGAGCGGTCGACAACGGTGACGTGGCGGATCACGGCCGTGCCGGATGTCGACGGGGACGGCGTGCCCAACGGCGTCGACAACTGTCCGACGATCGCCAACCCGGACCAGGCCGACAGCAACGGCAACGGCATCGGCGACGCATGTGACGTCCCGTCCACCGCGGACGCCGATGCCGATGGGATCCCCGACGCGGAGGACAACTGCGTCGCGATCCCGAATCCGGATCAGGCGGATACCGACGGCAACGGGATCGGCGACGCCTGTGACCGGACCGCGCCGGGCGACTTCGACGGAGACGGCATCGACGACGACACGGACAACTGTCCGACGATCGTCAATCCCGGCCAGGAGGACCGGGACGGCGACGGCCGCGGTGACGCGTGCAGCCCGCCGCCGCTCGACACCGACGGCGACGGCGTGGCCGACGAGGACGACAACTGCGACTACAACCGCAATGCCGACCAGCGCGACGGCAATGGCGACGGCATCGGTGACGTCTGCGACGTCGAGGAGGCCTGCCAGGTCCAGTCGACCAGCCAGGACTTCGCTGGCGGCGCGTTCCTCCGGACGACCCTGAGCGGCGGGCTGGTCTCGCGGCAGGACGGCGGGGAGCCGGCTCCGGAGGTCCCGGTCGAGGTCCCGCCGACGGAGATCCCGGCGCAGGTCCCGCCGACGGCGACACTCGTCCCACCGACGGCGATCCCGACCGAGATCCCGCCGACGGCGATCCCCACGGAGGTGCCACCCACGGAGATTCCGACCGAAGTGCCGCCCACGGCAACGACGGAACCGACCGCGACGGCGACGGACGAGGCGTCCGACTCGCCCTCCCCGTCAGCGAGCGCGTCGGTGGAAGCGGCGGCAGTTCCGTGCGACTTCGACGAGGACGGGGTGCCGGACGAGATCGACAACTGCCCGTCGGTCGACAACCCGAACCAGGCCGACCGTGACAACGACCGGCGTGGCGACGCGTGCGATCCACGCCCGCGGGACTTCGACCGCGACGGGGTGATCGACGGGGATGACAACTGCCCGACGATCGCCAACCCGGCCCAGCGCGACGAGGACGGCGATGGGATCGGTGATGTCTGTGACGCACCGGAGGAGGGGCCGCTCCCGACCCCGGCGCCGGTGGACACCGACGGGGATGGTGTTCTCGACAAGGACGACAACTGCCCGACGATCGCCAACCCGGACCAGGCAGACCGTGACGACAACGGCTTCGGCGATGCCTGCGACGTCCCGGCCGGGGAGACTCCGACCACGCCGCCCGGTGGTGGCGGTGACGGTGGATCCGGCGGTGATGGCGGCGGCACCGGCGGCGACGGTGGTGGATCCGGTGGCGGCGGAGGTGGCTCCGGCGGCGGTAGCGAAGGCGGCGGTTCCGAAGGTGGCGAAGGCACCGGCGGGACTGGTGAAGGTGCTGCTGGCGAAGGTGCCGCTGGGGAGGGCGTCTTCGGTGAGGGCACGCCGGTTGCCGGTCTCCCGGACACGGGAACCGGGGCCGACACCCCGGCGACACCCACCTCCGGGCCGGGCGCGGCGATCCTGCTGCTGATTGCTACGGCAATCGTGGCCCTGCTGGCTGGCGCGTCACGCGTGACGCGCCGACCGGGACCGGCGCGCTAGTCTCAAGCGCAGCGCATGACCCAACGAGAACGGCCGCCGGGAGTGATCCCGGCGGCCGTTCTCGTTGGATGTTCCATCAGGCGGACGGTTGCGGGCCCGTGCCCGGGCGGGTCCCTACTGCATCAGTTCCAGCCTGGCACCGTGACTCAGGCGCTCGTCCGGGGACGCGAACGACCGATCGCTCGTTCGCAGCACGACGGTCCACGGGGTGGCACCACGGAGCCGGACAGCGGCGGCCAGCGGGGAATCGGTGTCGTCCGGCTGGTTGAGCTCGATCCAGTGCGACCCGAGGGTGAAGCGGTGCGCGGCGCCACTGCCCGAAACCGATGGCTCGATCGCGGTGCCCTCGTGCCCGAGCAGCGCGGCGTAGAACCGGCGGCTGGCCTGCAGGTCCGGAGTGGCGATGGTGAGTCCGTCGAGCGCCTGGAAGCCGCCAGCGTGCTGGGCCGAGGTCCCACCGGGGACGCGGAGGTCGCGGGGGGTAGTGTCCTCGATGACGAACGGTCCCCCGGCATCGTCCGCTCCGGGGAGCACCAGGTTGCGCCACCCGACCCGCTGGCCATCGGGTCGGTCGCGTCCGCCGTCGACGGGGCCGTCGTTGGGCAGCCCTGCCTCGGCCATGCGGCTGGCCTCGGCAGCGGCATCATCGGTGGCGACGGCGAAGTCGATGGTGCCCTCTCCAGCAGCGATGGGACCCCACCAGCGGTGGTCGGCGGGGCGGGACGGGTCGACGAAGGCGATCAGTTCGAAGTAGGAGCCATCCTGGAACCCGATCAGGGCATTGTGGGTCTGCCCGCCGGCGTGCGTACCTCCGGGGACGACGGTGAAGCCGAGCATGCTGTAGTCGGCGATGGCCTGGTCCAGGTCATGGACACCGATGACGATGTGATCGATCTGGGTGATCATGGGAGTCCCTTCCGGTAAGCGGAGTCGGCGGGGCGGCGTGTCACGCCGGTTGGTCTGGCACGGAACATGGACCATGGCCGTAGCGCCGCAACCGACCGAACGTCGGACAACCGGGTGTAGCCCGAGGAGGACGAGATGACCGGGACGATCAACGCGGTTCCAGCGGACGGTCAGCCCCGGGACGACGATCGGTTCGAGTGGCACCCGCAGTATCAGGGCCAGACGGTGGGCGAGGTACGGACCGCGCTCATCGACGAGCTCCGGGGTGACCAGCGCTCGTACGCGCTGACGATTGATGGGCCGGACGAAAACGAGCAAGCCATCTTCGTCCGCGTGGTCGGGCTGGAGCGGCGCTGGGGCCCCTACGCGATGGACTGGGCGTCGGCCGACACGGCGACGCTCGCCGAGCGGGCGCTGGCGCACGAGTGGGCGCGGGAGCGGCGGCGGGAGCTGTTCCCGTACAGCGAACTGCGCGACCGTGACCGTTCAGCGGCCCCGGCCGCCCCGGCGACGTCAGAAGGCGGGGGAGGGGACGCGGGCGAGGACCGGCCCTGGTGGGCGTTCTGGCGCCGGTGACGGGTCGACCGCATGGGGTTCACGATTCATCGGGAATCTCTCCGGATTTCCTTGACGCCCGCCGGGCCTTGGACTATCATCCTCTCCGGTCTGGAGGCGTGGTGTAGTGGCCTAACATGCAGCCCTGTCAAGGCTGAGATCGCGGGTTCGAATCCCGTCGCTTCCGCCCAGAACGAACCGAGAGCCTGGAGCAGATTCTGCTCCGGGCTCTCGGCGTTTTCAGACAGCCCTATCCGTTATCCTCACGACGCTGTGGGTTTCGCCTGACAATCTGAATGAGGAGTGCGAGGAGTGCGAGGAGTGCGAGGAGTGCGAGGAGTGCGAGGAGTGCTCGTTTGGTATCTTGCGACGAGCATACTGAGCCTTGGCCAAGTCGAACAGGGACGTTCGCTGTTGTCGACGGCGCGATCACCCCCGTCTGTACCGTCGTCACTCTGTCCTGGACCATCACCCCCGGTGCCACGCTCGCGCTCGGCGAGCACACCGTAACCTGCACCGCCACGGACGAGGCGGGCAACACCGGCGAGGCGTCCTTCACCGGCACGGTCAAGGACACCACCGCGCCTACCCTCACCGTCCCCGGCAACCAAACCCTCGAAGCGACGTCGCCCGCCGGCCGCGCGGTGACGTGCGACGTAACCGACCTCGTCGATGCGAGCTGCGAGATGGACTGCTTGGCGAACTCCGGTGACGTGTTCCCCATTGGGACGACGACGGTCTCCGGCGCCGCGACCGACGCATCGGACAACACAACTACCAGGACCTTTACCATCACGATCAGCGACCGCACCGACCCGTCGATCAACTGGGTCGGTGGCCCGCAGCGCAACGCAACCTACATCTTCGGAAACGTGCCGGCCGCGCCGGCCTGCACCGCGCCGGCCTGCACCGCGACGGACATTGCCGCGCCGGTGATTCAGTGCCGCGTCACTGGATACTCCAACCAGCCGGGCCGGCAAATTTAGTCGGCACGAGTCCGGGACGCCGCCGGCAATGTCACGGTCGAGACCCGGACCTACACGGTGACCGCCGGTTCAGCCGTGACCAGCCCGCCGCGCCCGACGATGCCGGTGGTGAAGCTGGTGCCGACCCAGCCCCGACGGCCGTTGCAACGCGTCGGTGCGGACGCCGGTGGTGACGCAGACCCCGGCGCCGACGCAGCCGCCGGTCGGGCCGACGTGGCCGCCACGCGGGTAAAACGAATCAGATTGAAAGGGCAGTAGTCCCTAGCTGACACGCTCCATACCAGCGAGAAAGCGGCCCACGAGGCTGGACCGGTTCCCCGAATCAGTAGGGGGACCGGTCCGGCCTCGTCGCGTGGTGTGCCGGTCCGGGGCGACGACGCAGTGATCCCGGCCGACAGCAATTGCACTCGGAAGGTAGTTCATAGGGCCGTCCAGCGACAGAACGCGCGAGTCGTGAGATCCCGACTATGCGAATAGATGTGTTGAGAATGGTTTCGAAGCGGTTGCCCCCAGCAATGGTCGGCCGGTAGATCGAGTCGCGGAGACGCTTTGCTGCAGTCAGCGGGGTCGATCCGTTGCTCCCCTGTTGACCGGAGGAACGAAACCGATTACATTCCAGGAGCAAACGATTACGTTGATGATACCCAAGGCTCATGGTGCGTCTCGCCCAGCCGAGATGACAGGGGGATCAGGCACCGGTAACTGAGGGCTTTCCTTCCAAACGATGACGTTTGTGTCCTGTCACGGGGTGGGACGCGCAAGGAGATCCATGAGATGTCACACCGATTGAGCAGGCGCGGTCTGCTGCAGGCTTCGGGAGTCATGGCAGGAGCGGCTGCGTTCGGGGCACTGCGAGTGGAGCGCGCACGCGCCGCAACCGAACTCCGCATGGCGTGGTGGGGGTCGGACGAGCGGCATCAGCGCACGCTGCAGGCACTAGAGTTGTTTAGCCAGCAGAACCCGGAGATTACCGTCAGTTCCGAGGTGGGGACCTTCGATTCGCACTTCGATAAGCTGGCGGTCCAAACGGCAGGCGGCAATGCGCCGGACGTATTCCAGATGTCCGGCCAGCTGATCAACGAGTACGCCGCGCGCGGGACGCTGCTCGATCTCAACCAGTTCATTCCAACCGGGATCGACACGAGCGCGTGGGATTCCAGTGTCACGTCACATGGGCTCATCAACGGGTCGATGGCCGGGCTCCCGATCGGACTGGATGCCTACACGATCTGCTATGACGCGGCCAAGATGGCCGAGTTTGGCCTGGAGATGCCGGGAGCGGATGTTACGTGGGAGGCCTTCGCCGCTTTCGCTACCCAGGTGGCGCAGACGGTCGGCAATGGGTACTTCGGTGTGGCTGACGCCGGCGGTCGCTATGAGCCGCTGGAGACTCTCGTCCGACAGCGGGGCAAGACCTTCTTCAGCGCGGACGGGGTCGGCCTCGGATTCGAGCAGCAGGACTTGGTCGACTACTGGACCTACTGGAACGACCTCCGAATGTCTGGTGCTGCCACGTCCGCCGAAGTGCAGGCCGCCGCGACTTCCGAGGAACTCGGTGCCCTGGTCCAGGGGACGGCCGCGATGTACTTCACGACGTCTAGCCAGTTCGTAAATCTGCAGGGTCTGACCGAACAGGAGCTTGGACTGCACACGCTCCCGGTTGGTCCCGGCGGTGAGACCGGCTCGTTCGTTCGCCCGGGGCTGTTCATCTCCGCGTACGCGAACACCAGGTACCCGCAGGAGTCGGCGCTCCTGATCAATTTCCTTCTGAACAACCCGGAGTCCGCAGCGATCCTGCTCACGGCCCGTGGGGTCCCGCCGGCGCCGGCGATCCGGGAGCAGATCCAGTCACTGGTTACACCCGAGGAGCAGAAGACCTTCGGGTTCATTGACCAGATCACGACCGCTTCGACCCAGAGCAACATCCTCACGCCAGCTGGTGGGCTCGAGGTGACGGACCTGTTGATGAGGTCATACCAGGCAATCGCGTTCGAGCAAACGTCGATTGACGAAGCTGCCGACGACTTCTTCGCGCAAGCCCCGTCACTGCTGGGCGCCTAGTGCGGTAGTGGCTGGTCGGCTCCATCACTCCGGACCTGACCAGTCGCACCGACTGGCCGTGGCATCAGCCGATCAACCACCGCGGTAATCCGGCACTGAAACAGCCGTCCCGGACCACGGTGCCAGGGTGGCCAACCAACAATGCTGCCAATCCAGGGAGGATGACAACCATGCCGTCATTGTTTGACAAGGTCTATGGAGCGGAGGCTGCCGGGACGATTGCCAACTCAATGGGCGATGTGACCGAGGGCCTGCGGTACAGGGAGATCGAGGAGCGTTACGGCTTCGTACAGGAGCTCCTGCCCCAAGACAAGCAGTATCGCGAGCACCCGTCAGACTGGGGCGAGGTGATGGTCTACCACGCCCATCACCGGCCGCCGGGCATGACCGAGGACGGTATGGAGCGGCACCGGCTCCTGGTGACAGCCGCGATCGAAAAGGGCGGCCGAATCACGATCGAGGATCTCGCCCGGACATGGAAGCGGGACATCGACCCGAGCAAGTTCGGTTACCTGCTTGGTCCTCAGGACAAGGTCATCTACGAATCGCTCAAGGCGGGAATTCCTCCCTGGGAGGTCGGGCGATACGCGTCATGGCCGCGCCTCATCGGAACAAGCAAGATGATGATCCCGGTCGGTCTGATCAACGCGGGCAACCCGGCACAGGCCGCCCTGGATGCGCTCGACCTCGCCCGTATCAAGGACGTCCGTGGCGTCCCCGGCAACTACGCGCACGAGGTGGCAGCAGGCTTGGCTGCGGCAGCTGCCGAAGCGATGAAGTCAGACGCTTCCGTGGACAGCATCATTCAGGTGGCGCTCGGGCAGCTGACGTCGGTCCCCCGGGCGGAAGTGGAGATGGGCCTGGAGTGGGCGCATCAGGTCAGCGACTGGCGTGATCTCCGCCCGCTCTATGACGAGAAGTACGAGGGACACCGGATCTCCAACGCGGTCGAGATGTTGTCAGCTGGCCTCGCTACGTTCTACATCACCGACGGCGACCCGGAGCAAGCGATCATCGCCAACGTCAACCTGGGCCGTGACACCGATTGCAAGGCTTACATCGCCGGCGGCCTCTCCGGCGCCCTGCGTGGCATCGACGCGGTGCCACAGCGCTGGGTCGATGTGGTGACCGAGCAAGTGAAGACGGACCCGTATACCGTTTCACGCCGCACGCCTCGAGAGAGCGCCGAGGGGCTGTACCGGGCGATCCTCAACAACATCGACTCGATGAAGGCGCAGATCGATCAGCTCGAGCGCCAGATCGTCGAGCAGACAGTTGCTGCCGACTAGCGCAATTGGTAAAGCGCTGGCCAATGCAATGACGCCAGTCCGGTCTGAACCAGGCTAGATGTTAGAAACGATCCGCGATCCTGCCAGGGTCGCGGATCGATTGTGTTTGTCCCGACGATGTTCTCGTGGACCGCCGACCGCACCGAGTCCATCTTCACCACTCCGTAGCGCTTCTGCCCTTTCCAGTGAGATCAGCGCGCGTTCACCGGAGGTCATCTGAGCCTTAGGCGTGATTCTCCGTATGCAGACGTCCGCAGCGGACAAGTGTGTTGAGCTCAGGGCTGGATGGGCACCACGTCGGACGCGCGTACGCATGGTTGCCGTGACAAGTATGGTTCGGTCCCAGATGGAGCGGATACGGATAGCAGAAGCGCCAGCCAGCAAACCTGGCTGGCGCTTCTGCTATCCGGTCGGCCGGGGTTCGTGGATGCCGTTCACGAGCTCACAATGCCCGTAGTCGCGCCGAAGCGAGAGCAAAGCGGGGTCCGCCTTATCCCTTCAGGCCTGTGGTGGCAATGCCTTCGACGAGCAGACGCTGGAAGAGAAGGAAGAGGACGAAAACCGGGATGAGGGCGAGTGTCGACATGGCAAGCATCGGCCCCCAGCTCGATACGCCGACCGAGTCGAGGAAGAGCCGCAGGCCGAGTGAGACCGTGTAGTTGTCGACGCTGTTGAGGTAGATCAACTGGCTGAGGAAATCGTTCCAGCTCCAGATGAACGTGAAGATCGCGGTCGTGACGAGAGCGGGCACACAGAGAGGCACGATGATCTGCCAGTAGACCTGCCAGGGACTGGCGCCATCCATCTCGGCCGCCTGATCGAGTTCACGAGGCAAGCCGCGGATGAACTGGACGATGAGGAAGATGAAGAACGCGTCTGTCGCGAGGAAGTTGGGCACGGTGAGCGGGAGGATCGAGTCGAGCCAGCCGAAGTTCCGGAACAGGACGTACTGGGGCACAAGCAGGACGTGCAGTGGGAGCATCAGCGTCATCAGCATGACGGCGAACCAGAAGCTCTTGAAGCGGAATTCGAGGCGGGCGAACGCGTACGCCGTGATTGAGCATGACAGGACGTTGCCGATCACCGAGAGAGTCGAGATGACGAACGAATTGAGGAAGAACGTGCGGAACGAGACGCCGATTCCCGACCACCCGTCGGAGTAGTTTTCGAGGCGGAGTTCCCGCGGCCAGAGACTGAGGTCGGTGAAGATTTGATTGTTCGGCTTGACCGAGCTGCTCACCATCCAGAGGAGGGGGTAAAGCATGACGATCGCTCCGGCGATCAGCCCGGCGTGCATGAGCAGGCGAGGAGCGAGGCGGGCTGGCCTAATGCGTGCCGTCGTGCTCATCTGCCGGCCTTTCGCTACGTCGCCACGGTGGCTCTCAAGGAGCTGATCAGTCGCCATAGTGAACCCAGTACTTGCCCGACACGAACGTCAGCGTCGTGAAGAAGGCGATGATCAGCAGGAGGATCCACGCCATCGCCGACGCATAGCCCATCTCGAACGACGTGAACGCCTTCTGGTAAAGGTAGAGGGTGTAGAAGAGGGTCGCGTCGAGCGGGCCGCCGGAGCCCCCGCTGACGATGTAAGCCGGTGTGAAGGCCTTGAACGCGCCGATGATTCCGAGGACGAGGTTGAAGAACACCACGGGACTGAGCATTGGAACCGTGATGCGTGCGAACTTGCTCAAAAGCCCCGCTCCGTCGACCGCCGCGGCGTCGTAGAGGTCCTGAGGGATCTGCCGAAGCCCTGCCAGGAAGATGATCATGGCGGCCCCGAACTGCCAGACATGGAGGACGATCAGCGTGTCGAGCGCGTAGTCGGGGGAGGAGATCCAGCTTGGGCCGTCGATGCCGATGGCCGCCAGCGCCCGGTTGACGATCCCGTCGCCGCCGAAGACCTGGCGCCAGAGAATGGCGATCGACACGCTCCCGCCAAGCAGCGACGGCAGGTAGTACACCGAGCGGTAGAAGCTCATCCCGGCGAGTTTCTGATTGAGGACCATGGCGACGAGGAGCGAGAACGCCAGCGAGAGTGGTACGGAGAACACGACGTACGTCAGTGTCACTTTCAATGACGTGAAGTACCGGTCGTCCTCGGTGAACATCTCGGTGTAGTTACTTAGTCCGACCCAGTTGGACGAGGTGAGCAGGTCGAAATCGGTGAACGAGTAGTAGAGCGAGGCAAACAGCGGTCCGGCTGTCAGCACAAAGAAGCCGATCAGCCATGGGGCCAGGAAGAGATACCCGTAGAGCTGCTTCTTTGTCGAGCGCTTGATGGCCCGGGTACGACCCCCGGGCGATATCGCCGCATCGCCCATCGGCTTCGATGAGACGGCAAGTTGGTCCACCGGATACTCCTGACCGGTGCAGGCTCCCCGGAACCACCAGTCAGGGTGGGCCCGTCGTCGATCCTGCTGAGACATTGTTGGGCGACAACGTAAACGTTTGCGACAGTGGTGTCAACGATCGGCATGGTACAGGATCGGTATTGCCAGGTGGTTGTCATTCAGTCGTTTGTGAGGCCCGGACCTGGAGCGGGCCGCGCAGATCCCACCCGGTGAAGTCAGCCCCTGTCATTTCCGCGAGGACGACGACGGCGAAGGTGAGGACTACGCATCCCGACTCGAGGTGACCACCCATCGCTCGGTCCGTGTTCGAGAAGGAGATGTGAGCGTGGACGCTCCCGTTTACAACTAGGCCGGTGACGGTCAGGATGTCGAACGGTCCATCATCCCTAAAGAAGACGTTCCCCGGCGGCATATTGATCGTTTCGACAACATGGACGCGATAGCGCTTGAGGGAGCCGACGCCCGAAAGGATGGCGGCGTTACGGATACCGTGCCGGTGGACCGCGGTCTCGAGTGCGCTCAGAACGTCCTCTTCAGGGTCGAGCCGGACAGCAAGGTATTGGGGGACATCGGTGCGCACTGCGTGCATCTCGCGGATCTCCTCTACTTCGTGGATCGACGCGGCAATGCGTCGTGATGGTGAGAGTCCGAATCCCGGGACAGCGAATGGGACGGACCGGGAGGGGCTCTCCGTACTTCGCCGAGACTAGTCGATTGACACGCGTCTTGTAAACGATTACGGTACCAAGCGTTACGGGATCAACAATCACGACCTACGGAGACGTAATGGCGACTGCGACGATCCGAGACGTAGCCGATCGCGCAGGTGTATCCGTGGCCTCGGTGAGTCGTGCCCTGGCCGGAATACCCGGTGTTGGTGAGGCGACCCGACGACGAGTCCTGGTGGCGGCGCGTGAGCTCGGCTATCAGCCTGATCGAGTAGCCCAGTCGATGCGCCGGCGCAGGACCAACCACATTGGCCTGGTGATCTCCACGATCGAAAACGAGTTCTTCACGCAGGTCGCATTCGCTGCCGAACGCGCCGCTCTACGGCATGGCTATAGCCTGCTGATCAGCAGTACCGACGAGCGAGTCGAGCGGGAGGAGATGAGCATCACGGCGCTGCGGCAGCAGCTCGTCGCCGGGATCATCCTCGCTCCAGCACCGGGTGACCTCCGTGAGCGGGGTTACCTCGATTCCGAGCAGACTCCGACCGTGCTGATCAACCGGGAACTCGACGACGCACGTTTCCCTTCAGTCACGGCGGACGACGATGAGGCGGCCTACCAGTGCACGAGCTGGTTGCTCGACCAGGGTCGACGGCGAATCGGGGTGATCTCTGGCCTTGCTGACGTTTCGACCACCCGGGAGCGGCTGAACGGGTACGCACGGGCGCTCGCACAGCATGAGATCCCTCGATACCCAGACCTTGAGATCCCAGGGCGTGCAACCGTACAGGGCGGGTACCAAGCGGCCTGGGACCTTATGATCCGGAGCTCCCCTCCTGACGCGATCTTTGTGCACAACAACGTGATGTTGATGGGCGCGACGCTGGCGCTCGGGGACCTCGGTATTTCCTGGCCCGATCACGTGGACCTAGCAGGATTTGGCGTCTTCACCGCATCCCGGCTGTACCAACCACCACTGACGCTGATCGCCCAACCGACCTATGAGATGGCCGACCGGGCCGTTGCCTTGCTGGTGGACCGGATCGCGGGTCGGGGGCTCACGAAGCCCAGCCGGATTCGGCTTGCCAATCGGCTCGTCACCAGAGAGCACTGGCTGGAGCAGCGCCGGGACCGGGAGACGGAGATGCGGATGCAGCTGTCCGGGGATGGGGCGGGAACAAGTCTGGCCACGCCAGGCTGGCTGGACATGGCGAGCACGTCTCGACCAGCAAGGCCCTACTAGAGGTCGGCCTTGCTGGGCTCAGCAGCCTGAGTGAGGCGGACGTCCCAACGCGTATATTCGGTCAACCCCTGGCGGATCGGCCGGACGAACGGCAGTGTCGCGTAGAAGCGAGCAGGAGAAGAACCGGTGCAGGTTGCCTTCATAGGACTCGGAGCGATGGGCGGGCCGATGGCGCGCAACCTCGTAGCGGCGGGAACGCAACTCAGGGTTTACAACCGTGACCCGGCCAAACTTGAGCCATTGACCGGCACAGGGGCTGTCGCAGCCGACTCACCAGCGGCGGCAGCACGCGGGGCCGACGTGATCTGTACGTGTGTCTCCAACCCAGAGGCGCTGCGATCCGTGATGACCGGGGAAGGTGGAGCAATCAGCGGCGCGAAAACTGGCGCTCTATTCATCGACTTCAGCACGGTTGACCCAGCCACAAGCCGCGAGATGTCTGCAGCCTGCGATGCGGCGAGATGCTCATTCATTGAAGCGCCGGTGAGTGGCGGGGTCGGAGGCGCGCAGGGAGGCACGCTGACGGTGATCGTTGGGGGAGAGCAGGCCGACTACGATCGCGCACTCCCAATCCTCAACATCGTCGGCAAGCAGATCAGCCTGGTCGGTCCAGTCGGAACCGGCAGTGCCATCAAGCTGATCAACCAGATGCTCGTCGGAATCAACCTGGCCGGGGTCCTCGAGGCGTTTGTCCTTGGACAGCGAGCGGGCATCGCGACGGAGCTGCTCTACGACACCGTCCGTCAGTCGTCAGGAGCCAGCGGGATGCTGAACCGGGCGGTGCCCGGAAACCTGATGCCACGCAAGTTCGACCCGGGATTCAGCCTGAGCCTGCTACAGAAGGATCTCCGGCTGGTCTCGGCTATGGCTGAGGAACTAGGGATGGAGTTGCCAGTGGCAACTGCTGTCCAGGCCATCTACGAGGAGGGGGCGCGCAGTGGGCTGGGTGACAGGGACATGACTGCGGCAGTTCTCCCGATGGAAGAGCGTTACGGCATCGAAGCCGGCACGAGTGAGGGACAACATGGCGACCAATGACAAGGTGCTGAACCCCAACGGTACTGGCATCGCGCCGCACCAGTTAGAGTCCGCGAGTGCGCTGGCGACGGCGACCATCTACGAAGCTGCCGGTCAACAGGGAGCAATGGATTCGGGGATTCACGCGATCATCCCTGGTATGCGGGTCGTTGGTCGTGCCCTGACTGTCCGGTCGCAACCGGGCGACAACCTCACCCTGCACGCGGCGGTCGCGCTCGCTCAACCCGGTGACGTCATCGTCGCGGACGTGGCTGACTTTCGGGAGGCCGGACACTGGGGCGAGATCCTGACAGCAGCGGCCCAGGCGAAAGGTGTCGTGGGGCTGGTCATCAACGGTGGTGTCCGGGACGTTGAGGCGGCCGGACGGCGCTCGTTCCCGGTGTTCGCCCGGGCGGTCTCGATGAAGGCAACCGTCAAGGCCGCCACAGGCAAGATCAATGTTCCGATCGTCTGCGGCGGGGTCACCGTCTACCCCGGTGACCTCGTCGTGGGTGACGACGACGGCGTCGTCGTGGTCAGGCCTGAGCGGACAGAGGAGACCTTGCGGGCAGCGGTTGAGCGGGACAACCGGGAAGCAGACGTCATGCGGCGACTGACGAACGGCGAGCTGACGCTGGACATCCTCGGCTTCCGGGCAGTCCTGGAGCAGCAGGGCATTCGTCTGGAAGGCTCTGGCGATGGCAAGTGAGCCAGGAGCGTCACTTGTCTCGCTTTCTGTCCTGTCGGCCTTCAGCTATGACGTACTTGTGGCAGCGGGACTCGAGCCGGGCTTCGCGCAGCGAGTGAGCCATTCGTTGACAACGGCCGACGCCCGTTCGCTCTCGAGTCACGGTGTCGTCCGCCTGCTCCCGGTATACACCCGCCGCCTCGCCCGAGGAGCGACGAACCCGAGGCCGACGATCCGGACGATCCAGGAGCAACGCAGTACAGCGCTCCTTGATGGGGACGGCGCCCCGGGACAGGTCGCGGGTCACGCGGCAATGGATCTCGCCATCGAAAAGGCCAGAACCAGCGGAATTGGTGCGGTCGGAGTGCGGAACAGCTCCCATTTCGGGATTGGCGCCCTGTATGTCGAGCGCGCTACCGACGTCGATATGGTTGGACTGGCGCTAACCAACGCACCATCCAATATGCCGCCCGCCGGCGGCCGGAAGCCGTACTTCGGGACCAACCCACTGGCAATCGCGATTCCCGGCGGACAAGAGCATCCTTTGGTCCTGGACATGTCCACAAGTGTGGTGGCCAGGGGGCGAATCGTGATGGCTGAAAAGGAGGGCCGTTCGATCCCACCGGGATGGGCCGTCGACGCCGACGGACATCCAACTGAGGACGCCGCGGCGGCACTGCTGGGGGCTGTGCTGCCGATGGCCGGATACAAGGGGGCGGGCCTGGCCCTCATGATCGATGTGTTCTGCGGCGTCCTCACCGGGGCCGGGTTTGGAGGCCACATCGTCGATCTTTATGACGACGGACCGGACCACCAGGACGTTGGGCACTTCTTCATCGCCATCGATGTCGAGGCGTTCATGCCGGTCGACGCCTTCAAGAGCCGACTGGAGCAATTCGTCACCGAGGTGCGCGCGCAGCCCCGGCTGCCCGGGGTCGAACAGATCCTGCTGCCTGGCGAACTGGAGTTCCGGTCCGCCAGCAAAGCAGACAGCGAAGGGGTGCGTATCTCCGAGTCTGGCTGGCGGGAGCTCGAGGAGTTGGCCAGGCAGTGGAATGTGCCGGGGCTTGAGGCGCGGATGGTGGTCAATCGAGCATGACGGGTCGTGAGTGCTGTTGTGGCTGGTGTCGCCGGGGACGGTGGACGCGAGATGCCGGCTCGGGGACTCCGAGCCGGCATCTCAATAGAAGCAGTTCAGCGCCGTGATCCCTGCGGTTCGAGACGACGAGGAAAGGGGCCCGGGCCGTCTAGGTGTTGCGACGGATGCCAAAACTGGCGGCGGCCACACCGGCGACAGCCATGAGCGCGAACAGCATCCATGTCATCGTGGTACCGGACTCGCTGGCGCCAGCGCCCGTGTTCGGGAGGCTGGTGGCAGTACCCGTGGTCGTACCGCCGCCAGTCGTGGCGCCAGTCGTGCCGCCATTGTCGCCGTCGCCGTCGCCGTCGCCGTCGCCGTCGCCGTCGCCGTCCCCGCCGTTGCTGCCGCCACCGTCGTCGCCGCTGCCACTGTCGCCGGTGTCATTGTTGCCGTCGCTGCTGACAGGGGACGGGACGGCGCTGGCGGTTCCACTGACGCTCACGTACTCGACGGCAAGGAACGTCGCCGGACCCTCAACTTCGTCGGAGCCGAAGAACCCGTCGCTCAGTTCTCCTGCCTCGTAGATGAAGTACGAGCCCGTGGCCGGGATATCGAGCGTCACCATGCCCTGGTCGTCGGTCGGGCCTTCGTCGATCACCGCGTAGATTGGCACGCCACCCGTCACGATCACGACGTAGTAGTAGTGCTCACCGGCACCCGCATAGCGGATGTCACCCTCAGCCTGGGCGCTGGCTGAGTCGACGTAGTAGTCGTACTCACCCGCGCGGTCGTCGTCCTCGACGATGGTGCCGGTGATGACGGCGCCGTCCTCGATGACCTCACGCTCGGACGGCGGCAGCGACGGCGCAACCGGCTCCTCAGGGATCGGCTCGGCACTGACCTCTGGCTCAGCGCTAACGACCGGCTCATCGGCAGGGATCGGCTCGGCACTGACCTCTGGCTCAGCGCTAACGACCGGCTCATCGGCGATCACCGGGACCTCCGAGGCCACCGGATCGTCCGCAGGGGGAACGTCCTGGGCGCTGACGCCCCGGACAGAGAGAAGCCCCGCGACCAGCGACAGCATCAGTGCGAGTGCTGCGATGGTACGGAAGGCCGCAAACGCCTTCTGCATGTGATTCCCCTCCCGGGAGAACGACCTGTCGGTCGCTCAGCGCCCTCGACCAAGCGGTCTACTCCCCTGGGTCACCTTCTGGCCGGAAGAGTTGGGCTGACACGACTTTGCGCGCAAATGAAGGGGACGGGCTACGCGTACCGGTACGCGTTCTGGTACGTGATTCCGCCGCGGAGATGCATACGCCCAGTCACTCCGGGCACGTGACCGGGCGAGATGGAGGGCGTCCGTTCGTGGCGTTGGAGCAAGTAGAGGCGGCTGTGGCGCCCGCGAGTCTCACGGGGCAGCCGGATGATGCTTTCCTGACGGCATGGTGGTCGTTTAAGCCGACATGAATAGCAACGCCCCATGCGGTAGACCGTGGAGCGTAGCCTGTCACGGGTGGACAGGTAGCCAGGTGACCGGTCCCCGCTCCCGGAGGTCGGCTGGAACCGGTAACGTGGATAACTGGAACGAAGACGTATCGCGTCTCGCCTTGTGGAAGCACCCACGGAGGCAAGCCGGAAGGGAACCGGCGCAGGCTTCGGACTATCGCGGCAGGTCGTTCGTCCTCCAGCCGCGACATGACTCGCACCGCCTTCGCTTTCGACTCGAGAGCGGGGCCGGGATCTTTGCCTTACGCCTGCTCGCCAGTCGAGCATCCCGGCCGAGCGACGGTTCCAAGGGCATGGGCCATAGGGCGTTGAGTGGCCCGGCTACTCGCCGTGTCCCGGTTCATGGGCGGCCAGTTCCGGCACAACCCACCGTGTCCGGCAAATCCGGTTATTGCCGCGGCTTGTCAATAGTCCTGACCTCTTGTCTCTGGCGGAACCGGTGCCTATTATCTAGTTACCTTATCAAGTTTGACGATCCGTGCCAGCGGAGCTCCGATGATGCCGCCCGGTTCCCAATCACCGCCGGCCCTTCCGCTGCCTTCCCCTGGACGGCAAGGCGAGCGGGCGCGCGGCCCGGGACCCATGCTGCCAACGCTGTTCACCCGGGATGGTAGCCCTCCGCCTCGCGTCCCTGGGGAGGTGCCATGGAATTCCTCGGGGCCTCATCGTCTCCTTCGCCGACCGGGAAGGATCACCCATTCCCCGCTCGCCATGACCCCGACCACCTTGCCCGCTCTCCGCCGCTCTCGATCAGGTCCGATGAACATGTGGCAGGGCGGGCCGTGCCGGTCCGTCCTGCGCCAGGGATTGCCTCGGATACCTTCCTTCCCGTGGCCTGTGTCCCCAGGTACGCCATCTCGCACCCAGCCGGCTCCAGCCTCCGAGCCGCGCTGCCGGGCCTCCGCCCGGCGAACTCGCCCACTGGCCGCGGCAGACACCTGTGCCACGGGAGGAGCAGGACCAGGTCAGCGCCCGGCAAGCGGCCGCATTACAACGGCACCGCTCGTCGGCGTCCCCCCGTCACCTGGCACACCACGGGTCAGGAGGTCAGATGCTGAGCATCTCCAGCGATCACGCTGATCCGGGCGTCCCTCGGCGCTCCGCGCTGCCATCGCCCTTGACGTCGTTCGTCGGGCGGGGACACGAGGCGGCCCTGGCCCTAGCCCTCCTCCGCCGGGATGATGTCCGCCTGCTGACGCTGACCGGTGCCGGTGGAGTCGGCAAGACACGGCTCGCCATCAAGGTCGCGGAGGACCTCGCCCACGCATTCAGTGTCGACACCCGGTTCGTCCCGCTGGCGCCCGTGCAGGATGCCGAACTCGTCGCCCTGACGGTAGCGCGCGCGCTTGGCGTCCTGGATGCGGGCCATGCCACCGTGGCAGGAGCCGTAGCGGCCGCGCTTGACGACGCCGAATTGCTCCTCGTGCTCGACAACTTCGAGCACGTCCTGGCCGCGGCCCCGTTCGTAGTCGATCTCCTGGCTGGCTGCCCACGCCTGAAGATCCTGACGACGAGCCGGACCCTGCTGCGGGTCTCCGGCGAGCAGGCCCTTCCTGTGCCGCCACTGGACCTGCCGGACCCCACGTCGGACCAGTCGGCCGCGTCGCTGTCACAATCCGCGGCGGTGCAGCTCTTCGTCGGGCGCGCGCGTGCCGCGGCTCCCGATTTCCAGCTCACCGAGGAGACGGCGCCGCTCGTTGCGGATATCTGCCGCCACCTCGACGGGCTACCGCTGGCGATCGAGCTGGCTGCAGCACAGAGCAGCGTCCTCCCGCCGGTTCCGCTGCTTGCCAGGATCAAGGCACGCCTGCCCCTGCCATTCGGGGGGCCGAGCGACGCGCCGGTGCGTCTGCGCTCTGTGCGCGATACCGTTGCCTGGAGCTACGACCTGCTGACAACCGAACAGCAGCGCCTCTTCCGGAGGCTCGGGGTGTTCGTCGGCGGCTTCGGTCTCGATGCGGTCGAGTTCGTGAGTCGGATCCTGGACGGCACGTCACAAACTGACGGACTGATACCTCCGTCACCATCCGACCCTGCCGAGTGGGACTTCGACGCGCTCGCCACGCTGGTGGACAGGAACCTCCTGAGACAGGAGCCATGGAAGCATGAGCCCAGGTTCTCGATGCTGGAGACGTTCCGCGGATTCGCGCTGGAGCAACTGGTTAGGCACGGTGAGGAGGACGAGGTCCGCAGCGCGCACGCGGATTGGTGTCTGAGCCTGGCTGAGGCGAGCAGCCTTGCGTCGATGAGGCCGCGCGATAAGCAGGAGCTACGGCGGCTGGAGACCGAGCACGCCAACCTCCGGGCCGCCCTCGACTGGCTTGAGCGGCGAGGCGACTACGATCGGCTGCTTCGCTTAGCCGCGCCGCTGGGACGATTCTGGTATGCGCTGGGCCACTTCGAAGAGGGCCGACGCCGGCTCGAGCGAGCACTGAGTGACCCTGACGCCGCGGCTCCCCTCGCGCGCGCGCGGGCGCTGGTCGCGCTTGACCTGCTCCGCTATATCCAGGGCGACCGGGCTCGGGACGATCTCCTCGCCGAGAGCATTCCGGTCCTCCGGGAGCATGGCGATACCCACCAACTGGTCGCCGCGCTCAGCTGGAAGGGCTGGACCGCCGTCCACTACGGGGAATACGACGAGGCTGAGGCCGTCCTCCAGGAGGCACTCGCCGTCGCCGCTACCATCCCTGATCACCTGGTCGCCACGTCCGCGATGGGGCGGGTGCTGGCGAATCTTGGCGTGGTCGCACACGAGCGCGGCGATGTGGACGTCGCCCGCGAGCGGATTGAGGAGTCCCTCCGCATTCGGCGCGAACTGGACGACGTCGTCGGGATGATCCACTCACTGTGCGACGCGGGCGAGATCGCGGCCGCCCAGGCCCGGTATGCGGAGGCGCTCGCCTTCTTCCGCGAGTGCCTGACGATGCTGAAGGACCAGGGATATCCGCTCGTCGCCGTCAACGCGCTGGTCGGGTCGGCGCTCGTGGCCTCGGTATGGGGCCAGGCGGAGCGGGCAGCCCTGCTTCTGGGCGCGGCGGAGGCGGAGCGCCGGCAATTCCGGCTGGGGGTTGACCTACCCACGGACCGAGCAGCCCGCAGCCAGACGGAAGCGGCCGCCCGGGCGGTCCTGGGGGACCCGGGATTCCAGTCCGCCGTGATGGCAGGACGAGACCTCCCGCGGACCGCCGCGATCAGCCTGGTACAGGCCATCGAGCCGCCCGCCACGGTCCATGCCCCCACCGGTTCCCCCGGCGTCAGACTCTCGCCACGGGAACTGGACGTCGTCCGCCTGCTGGTGGAGGGCCGTACTGACCGCGAGATCGCTGAGGCGCTCTTTATCAGCGTCCGTACCGCCGAGGGCCATGTGGCCCGGATCCTCGCGAAGCTCGGGGTCACCACCCGTTCAGCCGCCGCCGTCGCCGCCGTCGCTGCCGGTCTCGCCTCCTCCCGCGCTGTCGGTTCCCTGTCGCGCGCCTGAGCCGGTCGGCCGGCGGAACACCTCGTCAGGCCCCCCTCCCGTACTCCTCCCCGGCTCGAATACGTACCGAAACGCGTACCGGTACGCGTAGTCTCCGCCTGCCCCGGACGTGCAGGATCTAGGCACCCAACTGCACCGGCCAGACCAGCAACCCAGGGGGAGACCGTGCGGGCGTTACTCATCCGCCACCGGGTAGCCGACTACGACACCTGGAAGCGGGTTTTCGACGGCGATGCCGACACGTGTCGCGCCCACGGCTCGGGGATGGCGCGCGTGTTCCGCAGCGACTCGGACCCGGACGAGGTCTGGCTGCTGATGGAGTGGGACGACCTGGCCCGCGCCCGGCTGTTCACGCGGTCTGACGACCTGCTGGACCTGATCGAGCGCGCAGGGGTTACCGACCGGCCGGACTACTGGTACCTGGAGGAAACCGACAGTTCACGAGATTGAAGGCCTGTTCGACGACGCTCTGACCGGAATGTTCGCCTGACAACTCACCACCGGAAGGAATCCCACCCATGGACGCCAGCCGCTTCGACACCGTCTCCCGGATGTTTGCCCAACGCCGCCTTTCCCGCCGTCAGGCGATGACCGGCGCAACCGCTGGCGTGGCCGCCGGCGCGCTCATGACTGCCGGCTTCTCGCGGGCTGCCGCCCAGGACGCCACCCCGGAATCCAGCCCTGTCGCCCCAACCAACACGCACGGGCCGGCCACCCTCTTCCTTCAGGCGTTCCAGAGCGGGAGCGTCGCTCCCATGGACGAGGAGAACGGCACCTACACCGTCACGCTGGAGCGCGGCCTCGGCCAGACGATCTACTTCTCTGATCGTCCCGACCGTATCGTCGGCGCTACCCCCACCGCCCAGTTCCTCGAGGTCATCGGGTTCGAGCCGGAGAATCCGCCCAACGCCGCGATGGTCGTCGAGCGTGAAGAGGGCCAGACCGAGATCGCCGTCGTCGAACTGCTCAACCCAAGCTACGACGACTCTACCCACACGGCTACCTACGACGTCAAGGTCCTGGCTGCCTGGGAGCGGGCGATGGAGATCGGGTTCACCGAGCAGCCGGCGGACCTGGCGGCATTCGGGACGACCCTCGGCAGTGTCCACCTCTTCATCGACGACTGCCCCGACGCCACCATGCACTGTAAGGACCGAGCCACGGATGCAGTGATCGGGGAGATCCCCAACGAGGATCACGACGGCTACTGCTACAGCTACTTCAACGTCGCCTGCCTGCCCTGCGCGCCGGCGTGGGACTACCAGGGGGGCGGGAATTCGGCCTACTGGCATGGTCAGTGTGCCGAGCGGTTCGAGGAGTGCCAGGACGGCGCCTGCTACCTCACCAACTTCTGCTCCAAGGATGCGCCGCTGGGCAACACGCTCTGCAGGGGCATGGAGTAGCTAACTCGCAGAGGGGAGCGTGCCTCTGGGGCCGGTCCCCTCTGCCGGCAGGTCCCTGCCCCGGTCATCCTGGCGAGCCAGCCGACACCGCACCCGTCGCGATCAACGGAGCGAGAAGAGCCGCAATGATTCCCCTCGCCGTCGCCATCGTCGCTCTCTCAATGCTGGTCCCGATCGGCGCCCTGGTCGCACGGGCGTGGGCCGATCAGCGCCGCATCGTCGCGCGGATCGACGCCTTCGTGGCTGCTCCGACTCCCGACGATCGTCGCGCCGCCCTACTCGACGCCCTCAAGGGTGAGCGAGCTCCTGGCATCGACCTGCCAGACCTGGATGGGGGTCGTCTCTCGCTCGACATGCTCCTCGCTCGGGCCAGACCGCTGCTGCTGATCTTCGCCGAACCGCGTTGCGGTCCCTGCTACGAGCTCCTGCCCGACATTGGCGGGTGGCAGCGCGTCTACGGCGATCGCCTGACCATCGCCCTGGTCAGTTCCGGTACGCCGGACCACAACCGGGCGATGACGGGCGAGTACGGCATCTCGCCGGTGCTGTTGCAGGTGGAACGGGAGATTGTGGAGGCATACGGACTGATCCAGGCACCGGCGGCCGTGCTGGTCCAGCCCGATGGTCAGGTAGCGGCAGGGCCGCGCTACGGCACCCGCGCCATCCGCCAGCTCGTGGCCGAGACCCTTGGCCTGGTCCTGCCTGAGGCACCACAACGTGAAGTCCAGGTGGCAGGGGTTGGTCAGTCAGCGCCAGCGCTTCGCCGACCCGATCTGGACGGCAATGTGATCGACCTGGCTGCGTTCCGGGGCGCCCCGACGCTTCTGCTCTTCTGGAGTCCGGGCTGCAGCTACTGCCAGGGACTGCTGCCTGAGATCAAGGCGTTCGAGCGGACACTGGGACAGCTGCGGATGGTGATCGTCTCGCGTGGTCCCGCGGGCCTCAACCAGGAGGCGGGTTTCGTCTCGCCGATGGTACTGGACGACGACCTCGCGATCGCCCAGTCGTTCGGAGCGAGCGGTACGCCGGCAGCGGTACTGATCGACGGCCGAGGCGTCGTGGCCGCGCCGGTCGCGCGTGGCGCGACTGGCCTCCGCGGAGTCATGCACGCGCTCCGGTCACTGGACAGCTCGGCGTCCGTCGCCGACTGACGAAGGCCCCGGATCGTTGGATCAGCCCTGATCACCAGGGTCGTCATATCGCACGTCGCGGAACGCGCCCGGGTAGGGTGCGCCAGCCACCTCAATTCTTCAGCCCCATGAGCACAGGCGCACTCCAACTCGTCTCCTCAGGAGGACCAGCACGATGGACGCATCCCGGTTCGACGCCGTCTTCCGAATCTTTGGCCAGCGTCGCCTGTCCCGCCGCTCAGCCCTGGCGTCCGGGGCCGCTCTCGGCGCCGCCGCACTTGCGACGGCCGCCACCGCTCAGGACGCCACACCCCCCGGCGACATGGGCACTCCCGACGCGATGGGCACGCCTGGCGCCTCCGACGCCGCGACCAGGACCGAGTTCCTCTTCGTCCAGTCGTTCCAGGCAGGCAGCATCGAACCCAAGGAGGGCGTCGACGGCCGCTACACCCTCACGCTGGAAGCCGGTCTCGGCCAGACCGTCTACTTCTCCGACCGCCCCGAGCGCCTGGTCGGGACCGCTCCCACGCCCCAGTTCCTTGATGGCCTCGGCTTCCCCGAGAACAACCCGCCCAACGCCGCGCTGGTCGTCGAGACGGGAGTGGGGGAGACCGACATCGCGGTGGTGGAGCTGTTCGCCCCGGTCTACGACGCGGCGACGCACACGGCCACGTACGAGGTGGAGGTGCTGGCCAACTGGGAGACGTCGACGGAGCTGGGCTTCACCCAGGCGCCGAGCGACCTGGCGGCGGTCGCACCCGCCTTCGGCACCGCCCACCTCTTCATCGACGGCTGCGCGCAGCGAGACGTCGAGTGTTGGACCAGAGATTCCGCAGGCGTAGAGACCATGCATGGAGCCATCCCCAGCACTGCCTTCGGCGGGTGGTGCTGGAGCCTCGATTCCCTCTGGACCTGCGTCCCGTGCGATGGACCAGACCGCTGGGGCACCGCGAACCGCACGTGGGGTGAGTACTGCAACAAGTGGTTCACCGACTGTAACGGCGAGTGCTACCAGAAGGGGTTCTGAGCCACGAGGTGTTGCTCGCAGCAGGCGTGTCCCCGACGGTGGGTGGACGACCATGGCCCCCGGACGTCGGATCGCCTGGCCCGCCAACAGGCTTTGAGACTGTCTCGCGCCGAATCTACTGTCACCTGGTGGAGTCGGTATCCCGTGTCACCCCCTTCCTCTTTGGCTTTGTTGATCCAGAAGCTACGAGAGCGGCGCCGCATACGAACCAGATCACAGATGGCTCGCCAGCGTACCGCGGCATGCCGATTACGCCAGCCGTGAAAGGAGAAAACCAGTGATCGGGGCCAGACAGGATCTTGAAGTCGATCGTTGTACAGGGGCTGACGGGGAGACCCGGTTCTCGCGCCGTCAGATCATCGGGACGACCGCGGCCGGGCTCACGGCCGCCGGTCTGACGGCCGGGCCGCGGTCGCAGGCAGCCGCGCAGATCAGCACCCCGGCGTCCACGCCCGTCCCGGACGAGCAGGTTGGATTGTCGGGCCTGGCCTTCGAGAACCCGGAGTTCGACGCGCAGTTCCTTAGAGCACTGGACACCGTTATCGAAGGCGGCGCGGACATCGGGGAGTGCTTCATCACCGCCCGCCGCATCGTCCCCGACGACCACGACAGCTGGCTGGCCGAGTGGCGGGCTACCGCCGACCGCATATTCGGCTACGCCGAGGCGAGCCTCGCGGCCGGTCACCCGATCAGTGCCCGCGAGGCGTACCTCCGCTCCATGACCTACTACCGGACGTCGGGGGTCTTCCTGTACCGGCCGCCGCTGGATCCCGCCCTCATCGACTCGTTCGACCGGCAGCGCGACGCCTTCCGTCGCTACGCAGAGCTGTCGGAGTATGTGGTGGAGGAAGTCGCGATCCCGTACGAGGAGACGACACTGCCGGCCTACTTCCTGACGCCGCCCGGCTCCGGTCCGTACCCGACGCTCGTCATGGTCGACGGCTATGAGGGGACCAAGGAGGAGCTCTTCCTCACCGGCGGGGCGGCGGCCCTGAAGCGCGGCTACGCCACGCTGTTGATCGACGGTCCCGGACAGGGCGGCGTCCTGTTCGAGCAGGGGATGGTCTTCCGACCGGACTGGGAAGCCGTCGTGACGCCGCAGGTCGACTGGCTCCTGACCCGGCCGGAAGTCGACCCCGCACGGATCGCCCTGATGGGTCGGAGCTGGGGCGGCTACCTGGCACCCCGCGCCGCCACCGGGGAGCACCGGATCGCTGCCGTGATCGCCGACGCCGCGCAGTACGCGCCCGGCGAGCGGGCCGCGACCCTGCTGCCGCCGGAATACCGCGACCAACTGGGGACGGCCACCCGGGATGAGCTCAACCAGGTCCTCCTGGACGTGATGGCGCAGACCCCGTTCGTGGACTTCGCCATCAACCGCGGCCTGCTCACGCATGGCTTCGAGCGGCCGATCGACTTCCTTCTCGCCTATGAGCCCTACACCATCCGGGGCCTCGCCGACCGTATCACGTGCCCCACGCTGATCTGCGAGGCGGAGAACGACGTCCGGGGCGGTGACGCGCAGCCGCTCTACGACGCGATCGTGGCGCCCAAGGAATACATGCTGTTCACCAATGCGGAGGGGGCGGGCGAGCACGACGAACTCGGCGCGGCGTCCCGCTTCCAGCAGCGCGTCTTCGACTGGCTCGACGAAACCCTGGCCATCGTGCCCTGATCGCAGCACCAGGAGCCGTCCCGCACTCGGTCGGGCACCTGACCCTTGGTTCGCTTCCCAACGTCCGCCATCGGCGCCGGTCGCCGCTCGCTACGCAAAGAGGTCACGACATGCATCGGTCGAGCACCTTCGTCCTCGCGGCGATCCTCCTTCTCGGCATGACCTTGGTCGTCGGTCGCCCTTTCGCCACTGCCCAGGACTCCGGCGACGACCTTCCCCCGGCAGTCGGTTCCTGGAATGTCGAGAGCGACCCCGGCGATGCCGAGTACTCCCCGCGGCTGATCACCCTGGCAGCCGACGGTACGGCTCTGTTCGTATCCGGCCGACAGACCGTCGGGGTGGGCGCGTGGTCGTCCACGAGCGACGCCACGGTTGCGGCGAGCTTCGCGGTGACCACCGACGGGCCCAGCTACATCCTGATCCGGGCGCAGCTCGAGGTCGCGGCTGACGGGGAGTCATTCACCGGTACCTACACCATCGAGGCGATCTTCGACCCCGCCGGCGGGGGGACCAGTGGGGAAATCGGTCCCGGCACGCTGACCGGCGCGCGCTTCGCCGCCGAGGCTCCGGGTACCCCCATCGCGTCGTTCGAGGAGTTCTTCCCGTCGCCGGACGGGAGTCCGGAAGCGACTCCGGCGTCCTGATCGCGCCACCGGCCACGCGCCCCCGAACCCCTCCCGGCCAGGTGCCGGCGGGACATGACCCACGACCAGCGCCGATACCGCGCCCCCAGGGGCGGACGGCGAACACGCCCCGCGCCGCGGCGACGGGTCTGAGCGAACGATAGGAGATCTCGAGCGATGGACGTCCTGCTTCTCATGGCCCGGCTGGTGCTGACCGCCGTCTTCCTCGTCGCCGGCGTGGCCAAGCTGGCGGACCTCGCCGGCTCGCGCCAGGCCCTGCGAGATTTCGGGGTGCCGGCGCGGATGAGCGGCCCGCTCGGGGTGGCGCTGCCCCTCGGCGAGCTGGCCGTCGCCGCTCTACTACTCCCGACGGTCACGGCTTGGTGGGGGGCGCTCGGTGCCCTCGCCCTGCTGCTCGCCTTCATCGGCGGTATCGCGGTCAGCCTGACGCGCGGCCGGCGCCCCGATTGTCACTGCTTCGGCCAGTTGCACTCCTCGCCCGCCGGCTGGCCGACGCTCGCCCGGAACGGTGCCCTCGCGGCGGTGGCGGCGGGCGTTCTCTGGCAGGGTCCGGACGGCGCCGGTGCCAGCGTCGTCGCCTGGGCTGACAACTTGACGGCTGCGGAAGGCGTCGCGGTCGGTATCGCGTCCCTCGCGCTGGTCCTGGCGGCCGCCGGTGGCTGGGTCCTGGCTCATCTCGTCAGCCAGAACGGGCGGCTGCTCCACCGCCTCGACGCGCTGGAAGCGGCAGGTGCGGGTGGGGCTCCCAGCGATGCGGGAGCATCGGCGTCACCGCCACCCGGGCTGGCGGTCGGCACCACCGCGCCCTCATTCAGCCTCCCCGGATTGCATGGCGAGACGGTGACCCTCGACGCCCTGCGCGCGACCGGGAAATCGGTGCTGCTGCTCTTCTCCGATCCCACATGTGGACCATGCACCTCGCTTCTCCCGGACGTCAGCCGGTGGCAGCACCAGCACGCCGGAGCCATGACCATCGCCCTGTTGTCGAGCGGTGGCCCGGAGGCGAACCGCGCCAAGGGCACGGAGTACGGGTTGACGCAGGTCCTGCTGCAGCAGGACCGGGAGGTCGCCCAGGCGTATGGAGCTCAGGGCACGCCTGCCGCCGTTCTGGTGCGACCCGACGGCGCCATCGGTAGCCCCCTCGCGCTCGGGACCGACGCCATCCGCTCCCTCATCGCGCAGGTGACGGGCGGCGGCACGCCGGCACCGATCATCCCGCTCCGGCCGCTATCGGGCCCTGGCGGCGCACGCCACGGCACCCCTAACGGGCATAACGCGCCATCGCGGCCTGAGCCACTCCAGGTCGGCGAGGCAGCGCCGGCGTTGCGGTTGCCTGACCTGGACGGACACGAGATCGACCTCCAGTCCTATCGGGGGGAGCGCGTGCTGCTCCTGTTCTGGGACCCGGGATGCGGGTTCTGCGCACGGATGCTGGACAGCCTCCGGGCGTGGGAAGCCATCGCTCCGCCCGACGCGCCCCGGGTACTGGTCGTCTCGTCGGGCAGCGTCCAAGCCAACCGGGACCTCGGGCTCCGCTCGACGGTGGTGCTGGACCAGGGCTTCGGCGTCGGCCGGTCCTTCGGCGCCGACGGAACCCCTTCTTCCGTCCTCATCGACGAGGAGGGCCGGATCGCTTCCGGACCGGCGGCGGGCGCCCAGGCCGTCCTCCGACAGGCCGGCGCCCTGTCGCGAACGGCGTGAGCCGTGACCGGCAGGCGCTCGCCACCGGTGTCCCAGCCGTGAGGGAGCGCCGAACGCGGAATGGAGGGGAACCGTGGGACCGCCCCGACCTATCGAGTCAGGAGACAGCATCCATGGTCACTCAGCGCTCCCAGATCCTTTCCCACTCGTTCGATCACCGCACCTCGCGTCGCCGGGCGCTCGGACTGACCGGAACGGCGGTCTTCGGCCTGGGCGCCGCCCTGGCTGGCTCCTCCATCCTGGGCGCGACTTCCCGCGCCAACCGGCAGGCCACCCCCGTCGTCCCTTCGCCGGACGGCCTCCTGGCGATAACCGAAGAACTGATGGGTGAGCTGGGTCTCCGTTCCACGCTCCTGCACGTCACGGTCGACGGCGACGTGCTGGTGTCCGAGGCCCTCGGCGAGTCGATGACCGGTGTGCCAGCCACTACCGACATGCGATTCCGGAATGGGGCGGTTGCTATCTCGCTCATGTCCACCCTGATGCTGATCCTCGTCGACGATGGCGTCATCGCGCTCGACGATCCGCTCAGCACGTGGCTGCCCGATCTGCCCGAGGCGGACACGGCGACCTTCCGCATGCTGGCGAACATGACCGCCGGCTACCGTGACCACGTCCAGAGCGCCGACTTCACGGACACGACGCTGGAGGATCCGTTCCGGTCCTTCACGCCTGACGAGATCCTCGGCTACAGCCTCGACCAGCCCCGGCTCTTCGCGCCGGGCACCAACTGGGAGTACTCCCACACCAACTACTTCATCCTCGCCCGCGCCATCGAAGCTGCCACGGGGCAGCCGCTCGCGCAGTCGATGCAGACGCGGGTCCTCGATCCGCTCGGCCTGACCGCCACCACGATCGACGCGACCCCCCGGATCCCCGAGCCTGCCCTGCATGCCTACTCGTCCGAGCGCCGCGAGTGGCTGGGGATCGCCCCGGGCACTCGGTTCTACGAGGAGTCCAGCTTCTGGGACCCGTCGTGGACGTTGCCGCCAGGAGCGGTCCAGACCAGCAATATCCAGGACTTCGGCGCCGCGATGGTGGCGATCGGGGAGGGCACCCTCCTGAGCGCCGAGTCGTCGGCGGACCAACTCGACCGCGGTCTGCTGGGCTTCGGGACGCCGCTCGAGGGCTGCAATACCTGCCGCACGCTGACAGAGAACCTGGTCTACGGCCTCGGTGTGGTGCTTCGCGGACCCTGGGTGCTGCAGAACCCGATGTTCTACGGCTACACCGGGGTGTCGGCGTACTGGCCCGAGCGGCGGCTGTCCATCGCCGTGGCCAACACCTACGGCGAGTCGGCCTTCGACGCGACCGGGCAGTACCAGAACGCCAGCGTCCCCCTGTTCGCGGCGCTCGCAGACCAGATCACCCGCGAGCTGTCGACCCCGGCGGCATGACAGGACCTGCTGGTCCCCGTGTCCCCGATTTCGCCACCTCGTACCTGAGTCAGGCCTCCACGCGGGTCATGACGAGAGGGAACCCCACCGGGAAGGAGCCCCAGCGCCGCTGACAGAACCGAGCGATCGATCCCTGGGCCGTGACCACTGCCCCTGAGACGCCGCCGGGCGACCGTCGCCCACCCACAAGGAGATGACTGATGGACCTGAACGCTTCGTTCCTTATGCAACACACGATGGACCGTCGCCGGGCGGCCGCCCTGACCGTCGCGGGCGCCCTCTCCGTGGGCATCGCCGGGCGGCCGGTCAGTGCCCAGCCGGCGGCCACCCCAGCGGCCCCCGAACTGGCAGGCTGGCTCCGGCCCCTGGTCGAGGGCCTCATGGCCGAGCTTCTCGTGCCCGGGGCGGTGGTGCTTGCGCGAACGCCCGAGGGCGAGTTCCTCGAGGCCTTCGGTACCCGGGTGCTGGGGGAGGACGTGCCGGTTACGACCGACGACCATTTCCGGATTGGCTCGAACACGAAGACGATGACCGGGACGGTCCTGCTCCAGCTCGTCGACGAGGGGATGCTCAGCCTCGACGACCCCGTGTCGCGCTACCGCCCGGACGTCCCCGGTGGTGACGACATGCGCGTGTCCCAGCTCCTGGACATGTCGAGCGGCCTGTTCAGCTACACCGCGGTCTTCTCCCTCAACCAGGTCATGGACGCCAACCCCGCCAGGGCGTGGGAGCCGGAAGAACTCGTCGCCCTCGGTCTGGACGAGCCGGTCTACTTCCCGCCTGGCGAGGGCTTCTTCTACTCCAACACCAACACCGTACTCGCTGGCCTCATCGCGGAGCAGCTCACTGGCCAGCCCCTCAGGGACCTCTTCGAGGGGCGGCTCTTCCGGCCTCTCGGTATCACCCACAGCCTGCTCCCCGACATCGCGGATGCCTCGATCCCCGACCCCCACCCAAACGGGTACTGGTTCGGGAGCAACGTCTCGACGATCGAGACCAGCGTCCTCTCGGCCGACGAGCAGGCGGCGGCCGAGGCGGGCGAGCTGCTGCCGAGCGACATCACGGACCTGAACCCGTCGTGGGGCTGGGCCGCGGGGGCCGCGATCGCCACCGCGAGCGACCTCGCCGCCTACGTCGAGGCGCTGGTCGGGGGCGCGTACCTGAGCCCCGAGCTTCAGGCAACCCGGCTCGACAGCCTCCAGCCGATCGGCAGCGCCGCGTACGGCCTGGCCCTGGCGCAGTTCGGCCCCATGATCGGCCACGACGGGTCACTGCCCGGCTACCAGTCGTTCATGGGGCATGACCCGGTGGCCGGCAACACGCTGATCGTCTTCACCAATATGGGGGTGTCGCCGGCCGGGGTCATGACGGCCAACGAGATTGCCCGCTCGATCATCGACGTCCTAGCCGAGATGTAACCGTAATGCTCCCGGTACGCCGTATCGGACGGTCACCAGCAGAGCGAAGGACTGGACGACCTCATCGATCCTCAATGAATTGCCCATGGGACGTCAGACGCTCGGTCCGACGTTCACCAGCCCAGGAGTATGAACCATGAGCCGAACACCACAGAGCCTCGTTACATCCCGTCGTACCCTGACCGGTGGGATCGCCGCGGTACTGGCGGCGGGCATGGTTGGCGCCCGGTCCAGTCGCGGGCAGGGTGCGACGCCCGTCGCCGGGCATGGCGCCAGCGCAGAGGATCTCGACGCGTTCGCCGTCGAGGCGGTGGGACGTTACGGTGTGCCTGGCGCCGCGGTCGCCGTCGTACATGGCGGCGAGCCCGTGCTGGTCAGGGGGTACGGCGTCCGCGAGGTGGGCACCGACTCGCCGGTCGACGCGGACACCGTCTTTCAGCTTGCCTCCAACACCAAGCCGATGACGGCCTTCACCCTGGCGTCGCTCGTCGAGGAGGGTCGGATCGGGTGGGACACGCCGGTCGTTGACGTGCTGCCCGAGCTGGAGCTGATGGACAGCTACGCCACCCGGCACCTGACGCTGCGCGACGCACTTGCCCACCGGTCTGGCCTGCCCGCCTTCACCGGCGACCTGCTGGGGTACCTCGGGTACGACCGGGACGAACTGCTGCGCCGCCTGCGGTTCGTCCCGCCCGGGAGCAGCTTCCGCGAGGTCGCCGCCTACTCCAACCTGGGCTACTTCATCGCCGGCGAGGTGATCGACCGGCTGACCGGCGCGAGGTGGGAGGAGGCGATGCGGGAGCGCCTGTTCGAGCCGGCCGGCATGGGCCGCAGTGGACCGGCCATCGCCGAGCTGTCGGACGACAACATCGCCGCGACCCACGCCGAGGTCGACGGCGAGATGGTGGTCGTCGAGCGGGACCTGCACGGCGTGCACGGCGCGGCAGGCGCGGCCTACTCCACGGCCAGCGACCTGGCGAGGTGGATGCAGTTGCTGCTCGACCGGGGGGCCGTCGACGGCCGGCCCCTGGTGACGCCGGAGCGGGTGGGGGAGATGTTCGCGCCGAGCATGGTGTCGGACATCTCCTTCACCGAGACGCCACCGATCACTCCTGACAGCGGGTTCAGCTACGGACTCGGGTGGGGTGTCTTCCACACGGGGGGTCACACGGTGCTCGAGAAGGGCGGGGCGCTGGCCGGGGTACGCACGGTGGTCTGCCTGGTGCCAGAACTCGGATATGGGATCGCGGTCGTCGCCAACCGGAACCTGACGTTCCTGCCCGAAGCGGTGCGGGCCTTCGCGCTGGAGTCCCTGCTGGGCGCTAGCCATCCCGAGACCCAGGACGAGATCGAAGCCAGCGAGGCTGCCATCACCGCCCTCTTCGCCGCGCCACCGCCGCCGGGAGCCGGGCTGCCGCCGACCGCGACATCTGATGCGTTGGCCGGGAGCTACGAGAACGACCTCTATGGCCGATTCGTGGTCCGCGCGGAAGCCGGTGTCCTGACGATCGAGGCAGGTCCGGCGCGGATGACGGCCGCCCTGGCGCCCTACAGCCTCGACACCTACCTGCTGGACTGGGGCAGCGTCACGTCGCTCCCCGATCCGACGACATTCGTCATCGGTCCGGACGGCACCGCGGTCGCCTTCGAGTGCGAGAGCCTAAGCCGGTTTGACCGGGTGCAGGACTGAGGTCGAACAACCGCAGCCCCGGCGGCGCGCCGGGCACCCCTGACTGGAGCCACAGGCTCCTGCTACGAGGAGGACCAGCATCATGGACGCATCCCGGTTCGACGCCGTCTCCCGCCTGTTCGCCCAGCGCCGCTCCCGCCGCGCCGCGCTCACCACGGCCGCCACCCTCGCCGCCGGCGCCCTCACCACCGCCAGCCAGGGCGCCACGCCGGCCACTGGCGCCGGCGCGCCGGCCTCCGGCACGCCCGCCGCCGGCGGGACCGGCACCCCCGACAAGCTCACCTTCCTCTTCGTTCAGTCCTTCCAGGCGGGCACCATCTCGCCTAAGGAAGGAGCCGATGGGCGTTACACCCTCACGCTGGAAGCCGGTCTCGGTCAGACC
>JAESFT010000336.1_pt1 | contig 34784 bp, 36 predicted proteins | sample 9269451 | NCBI WGS metagenome assembly JAESFT01 (sample SAMN14502557, study PRJNA617106) | algae metagenome | isolation source: Scytonema hyalinum WJT4-NPBG1 and co-occurring heterotrophs from well... | place: USA: Mojave Desert, Joshua Tree National Park, California | collected 2006-05-25
ACGGCGGTGCTCCTCTGATGTTCAGACGGAGCACATGCGGCCTCTCCAGTCGTCAGCATGCCTATGATCGAGGGCCGACAATACGATCTACATATCAGATACGTTGGTGCCTGGATCTAACATAGATCGGGTATCTTCGTTTAATTCTGAATAGCTCGAACATTTACTTTTGCTGGCTCGCCTAACTCAAGTGAAAGTCTGCTCACGGCCTACGTGGTACGGGTTGATTATCGTGCTGCTTTGAGGCGGCACTCATCCCCCCGAGACAGATCATGCGAAACAGCACCCTTCAATGTCAGGGCGCGGCGAACGCGCTCCTGGAAGAAGCGCGTCTCCTGGCAGACGAGACCCGCCGCACCGTGGCGCGTTCCCGCGAGATCGGTCGGGCGTATGAGCGCGTCAGCAACGCGATCAACTCGGCTATGAACGAACTGGACATGCCCCACGCCGGTGGCAGCGATGATCGGTCGAGGCATGGCTGAAGGCGCAGCGCAATCCCGATGACTGCCCGTGCGAGCCCTCGGTTCGGTTTCGCACCATCCGCTCGTCCCATGGCACAAAAGACAGGCCAACAGAGTTGAAGGTCGAGCCGATCTCCCCGGCTCTTCCCCTGGGCAAGGTCCAGCACCTTCAGCCCCGCTTCGGCGGGGCTTTTTCGTGCCCCACGCGTGCGCGTAAATTGCCGCTGTCACTCCGATAAGCCTAAGTAGGGAACTGGTCCTTAACCCGCGTCGACTATCAAAGCCTCACGGGCCATTTATCGCTTCTGATCCGACCTATCGACTAGCCCCGCTGGCAAATCCTCCGCGCGGGGCTTTTTGCATTTCAGGGCTCTCATGGATCATAAGCCACAGCGAGGCCAAGAGCACCGTCGGGCCGCTCTCATCGTGCCGCCCGACACGTTACGGTACGATGGTCTCCGTCGCCTCACACCGCGTTGAGGGGCAATGCTGGTGATAGCGGCTTGCGCGTGAGGACGGGGCTCCTTGAGGCAGTCCATCTGTAAGCGCCCGAGGCTCAAGCAGCAGCTGCGGCAGAGACACAGCAGGACCGTACCATCTGGTTGTTCAGCCCGGTCGGAGAAGGCCCGGTAACGTACATTTTCTTGCGACGGGCTTGAACCTTTGGTGCTGCCCCACGTTACAGCCAAGGACTAGGCCGAGTGGCTTAGTCTGCGGGCCAAGACATTGTAAGATCAAACAAAATACTGATCTTTTTGTTTAATCACCTTTGCCATTGGCTCCTTGCAACCGACTTCTAGGAGACTGAGATGAGCATAAAGGTACCTGCCTTGGTTGCAGCGGCCCTCCTCTGTGGCGGCTTAACACAAGCATCTGCCGCTACTCTGTCCTTTAACAATGTCCAGTTCCCTGGAACAGGCGTCCCGCTGTCAGTGACAGCCTCGGACGGAACAGTATTCACCTTTAGCGCAGGACCGAGCAGCCAGTTTCAGTCGTTCACATCAGGCGGTATTGGCTCCTTTCCAGCGGGTGTTACCTTTCTGGCTGCTGGGCTCGGTAACAGCGCGCCAATCAACGTGTCGTTTTCAGTCCCACTCTCATCGATTTCGATCCCAGTCTCATCCGACAGAGTTGGCAACTCACCCTTCACATCGACCGTTCAGTTCTTCAACGGAGCGTCATCGGTTGGTTCGTCAACTCAGAGCGGGAATACGCTCAACGGACCTCTGACGTTCAGCTTTAGTGGTGCCGCAACTACGGGTGCTCGTATCAGCACCTCAGCCATGTCGCCGTTCGGCTTCACGCAGAACATCGGCCCAATTACCTTTGAGAGGGCGTCCAGCGTCATTGTCCCCGGCCCCATCGCTGGCGCTGGGCTCCCGGCTCTTCTCGCTCTCGGCGGCTTTGTGTGGGCACGGCGGCGCAAGGTCGCTGCTGTCGCCTGATTACCATCACCGCGCACTCTGCTTCCTTCAGCCCCTCTCTCGCTTTGGCGGGGAGGGGCTTTTTGCGTTCGGGGGTCTGCCACACCGCTTGCGACCGCACACGTTCGCACCCCAGGATGGGCTCGGCACAGGAGCAGGGTTTGAGGTGACGAAGCGGAAGCCCACCCGCGGCGACGTCATCGCGACGCTGAACAAGCTTGTGCGAGATGGCGTGATCACGTCCTTCAGGACGGATCTGTTCGACAAGGACCGGAGCGACAAGCCTGATGTGGCTGTGGCCGTGTCTGACCCTGCGAACTGCGGCGACGCTCTGCGGCAGGTGCAACAGGCGCTGCAGCCTCTCGGAATGGATCTGATCGTCGTGGTGGATCTGAGCGGCATCCCAGGGAAGGGCTGCTCGTGAGCATCCCGCCCGAGAGCATCCGTGGCCCGCTGGTATTACCCACATACCATCTGCAGCGGGGTCAGGCATTGCGGTCAGCAGGCACTGTGTTGGGAATGACCCCAAGGCGCTGCGCAGCAGATCAACTGCCCAGCTTATGCGCCGTGTGGTTAATTAATCCACTTGACCTAATCCGCATCTATGGTTCAGCTTAGGCTGCTTTACCGCCGGTAAAGTGGGATGACCTCCGCTTCTGACCGTCAGCTCCGGCTATCGCTAGAGAAGGGGAAGGATGCGCTCGTCTACAGCTACTTGGGGTGCACTATGAGCAGAATTAGCGGGAGAGGGGCACTGGCTGTGCTCATGACAGTAGCAGGGCTTGGCCTTAGCCAGCAAGCAAATGCAGCTACACTTAACTTCGACGGTGCTGGTTGCGGAGTAGGAGGTAACTCCGCCTGTTCAAACAACGAGCTGATAAGCCAGGATTACGGCGACACAGCACAGATTGATATTACGTATGGCAATACGAACGCTTCATCCGTTCAGTTCTGGGCTAACGGATACGGCTCACTCGATAATGTAATATTCGCAGGGGGCAGTGGGGCAGGTTCAGGCACCATAACCTTTACGCCGAACGCAGGTTTCGAAGTTTCCCTTCGAAGTTTCAGAACGGCAAACTACAACAACGTCAATCGTTTCCTTTCGTACAGTGTTTCCGCTGGTGGTGGCTTCATCACATCGGATACTATCGCGCCTTCTGCGTCGGCTTCCACGGACATCATCGTCAACAGTGCATACTTCACCAGCAGCATTGTTCTTAGCTGGGGTCCCGATAGCTACTACAATGGCTTGGATGATATCACGTTCGATGTACGAGCTGTCGACACGATGGCCGTCCCTGGCCCAATTGCAGGCGCTGGCCTCCCGGCTCTCCTAGCCCTCGGTGGCTTCGTGGCGTGGCGCCGCCGCAAGGCGGCTGCTACGGCCTGAGCACCCCCACCAGGACGCTGCACAGAGCCCGCTCGGCCTCGCCGCAGCGGGCTTTTTGATGCACGGGTGTGGCATCTCGCACCCGAGCACCGATGTGATGCCGGGGCGAGTCAGCCCCTTCGGTTGAGGTGATGCCATGGCTAGCCGCTCCTATGTCTGTCTCTTCCAGGCCATCAAGGTCCCCTACAAGGACGAGCCCCTTCGCGTCATCGAACAGAAGTTCCTACCGGCGAGTGAGTGCACCTTGGACGCGGCCAAGGCGATGCTCATGATGCGCTTCGAAGATAAGAGCTACCCGCGCCAGCATGGTGCCTTGTGGCCTGATGCGGTGCGCTTCTTAGACGAGCAGGGGCAGGAGATCCTCAGGTACACGTGCTGGAGCTACCTCAAAGAGGTTACGTCACGCGAGGATGCTGGGAGCGAGCTTCCAACCGCCTTCAGCGTGCCGCACGAGAACCACGAGCTGGAGCAGGGACAGGGGTCCGGCAGCCTGGAGCTCGTGGGGTGAGCTGACCAGTGGACGTACGCGGTGCTGATCAGCTGGGTTCCCCCTGCGTGGGCCCGTGGGGGACACAGGCGACGAGACCGACGCCGACCTTGGATGGATCCGGCTCCCGTTGAGTTGTTCAGCTATTACTGGCTTAGCACGAGCGCCCAATACCAAACGGATCGAGCAAGCCCGATCTCCCGCGCTGATCAAAGCGAGGCTTGCCTCGCCGTGGCTATGGGTATCACGGTCAAAGACGTCAATCTCCCCGTCCGCCCGAGGAGTGCACCTCCTCATGGCGCGGGGTAAAGGACGGCAGAGCGTGCGGAGCCCGTGCCGCTAATCCGCTCTTTGGGATAGACGACCGAAGCACCCAGCCCTCCTCAAGCTCCTAAGACTAGCCGATGGTGCTTAACATCGTTGCCGTCGAACTCAAAAGCACTCTGCGGCTCTGGTTGGGGCGTCCTTCCGCGCGCGGCAGCCAAAAATACAGAGGCGCAGCTTAATCACTGGTGGAGCACATCGGGCATGCTGATTAAGAACTATGGATTGTTCTGGGAGCGCAAGGTCGTCGACTGGTCGCGCAGACGTGGCCCGCTCCTTGGACTCGGCGTGAGAAAGAAGCGCCAGGATCCTGTTGATTTTACCTATCAGCGCGGAATCTATTGCCTCTATGACGACAATTTCCGGCTCATCTATGTCGGACAAGCAGGTGGACGCGATGACAGTGAGCGCGGAATTTACCGTCGCATGTGGTCACATACTCGCAACGACTTGGCGCAACGTTGGACTCGGTTTTCATGGTTTGGGATCCGCGAGCCCGATGAAAGGGCAAATGGCAAGCAGTATCGCGAGCTGCTAGAATACAGAGCACCTGAAGGGCCACTGCGCGCTGGGCAGATATTGGATCAGTTTGAAAGCGTTATGATTCTCGCAGCAGAACCCGCAAGGAACTTTCAATCCAGGTCGTTCGGCGGCGACGCTCATCATTACCGCCAGTTTGATCCGAGCATTGGGGGATCGGACGATCCCGACGCAGAAGAGCTTGAGGAGTAAATCGTCAGCACGGCCCGTGCGTTAAGCGTTGCATCTCGATTGCCTGTTTGAATGCGAGCCGCAAGGCTTCCACTCTTACTCAGCCCCCTCGCCTTCGAGACCGCTTGCTGAAACGCCCCTCTTCTTTGCGGCAAGCTCCCTCTTTTGCTTCTCTACAGACGACAGCGCCAACTTCACTGGTACGCTGAGGTAATATGCATTACCAAGCAGATCTCCTAACAGTGCTTGAAGCTGCTCATGTTGACTGAAGAGATTTTCGACCATCTCTTGCCTGCGTGCTACACTCAGTCGACAAAATTCTCCGCTGTTCATAAACCGTAATATGCCCTCCATTATATTGATAATATCAACTATATTCACTATATAGTCCAGCTCTATTGCTCCAAAATAGCTAATATCATCGTTAAGATTTCCCAATACAACAGGTGTATGTGCTGTGATAATGGCAGGTTGATAAAACTTGTATCGCACTAATTCGAGAAGCTCTTTTTTCAGGTGCGCGCTAAAGGTAGATGCAAACTCTCTGCGCACCAAATCAAGCTCTGTAAATATAGAGAATCGCAACCTATTTATTTTGAGTATGTATGCTGTCAACGCAATAATTATTGTCAGAAATATAGAGAGCACGGAGAGTATATTTGCTACTTCCATAAATTCTTTCATGCGCTCCCCAGCCATGCTCTTTCACGTCAGCCAAGTTTGGTGCGACTGGCGCACCGCTCTCGCAGACGCCTAGGCGACCCCCGCCTGCCCTACCATGCTAGAAGCGCTACCCTGCCTTGCCGCCCTCGCCCTGTTGAGTTCCAGAAGCCGCGCAAGCGCATCGTCTGTAGAGATGTCCTCGGGCCAGCCGTAAGCCGCAGCAACGGCCCCATCTAGCTCACGATGGGCGTTGTCGAGCCACGTCGGGCGCTGGTTGTATAGGTTTGTCAGCGTGCGGGTCTTGAGGATCGCGGCGGCCTTGTCGTCGACGGGCAGTACACGGTCAGGGAAGCCGGGCACCACCTCCGGCTCTATGCGTACGAGGTCCGGCGGGTTCAGCCAATTGCGCCGCAGCTCATCAAGGCGCTTGGCTGCAGCAGCGATGCGGATTGCACGCGGTTCGGAGGCATAGTCAGCCGCTGGAATGTTGGGCGTGAGACCTTCGGGGAAGGGGAAGGTCTCAAACGTTGTAGTCGGCGTGTAGCGGGGGCGATCCTCAAGACTTGTGCCTAAGCGCAGCGACCATGTCTCATGGAAGCGCGAATGCAGAACACCAAATGTTGTGTCGTCATCACGAGCAATAGTCACAACCTGACAATCTGGCGTGATACTTTTGTTTAGCCATACGAACAGGCGGTGCTTTGCGACTCGCGCAGTCCCAATAAAACGACGCAAAGGTCTAACAGCAAACTTAATACCGGGCGCCGGCTCACCATGCAACCACCAGCGCATTCGCCGACGCTCACGCCTTATGCCATCGCGTGTAGGCTTTACAGTCTTGCGAATATACTCAAAAGGCACTTCGTATAGGGCTGCCTCAGCCTCTGGCAGATCGTCAAAATCGACAATCCACGTGTCAGACCAGCGTCGAACGATATCAACCCCATTAGCCCATGGTCGCACGACATCAGCGTTACTCCGGCCATTTGGGTTCAATGGGTGAGTAAGCCAGGAACGAGCTGTTGTGCCGGGTATGTCGAATTGGCCGTTCTTCTGAGTTCCTATAAACGCAATCTGCCGGTTCTCCCGAAGCCGTAATGTCACAGTAAGATCCGCAATGCCGGCAGTTAGGTCGGCATTGATTTGGCCGACATGCTGCCCATTGAGCCGCCGTTCAGTCGAACTGTTGGCATCGGAGAAGCAAACAAGTGACACACGGACGGCAGCGCCATCCAATGTCCATGGTTCATCCGCATGTGCCTCGAAAATCTGGCAGGTGCTCTTAACGCGGTCGAGAACGGCTCGACTCGCTCCACCCCTAATCGAATTAGTTGCTACCAGGCCCGCTCGTTCGGTTTGGCCGCCCGAGACGGCGACGCGCGCCTTCTCGAACCAGTAGGTCACCAGATCAGCCATTCCGGGAACGCGATCCGCGTAAGTCCGGCGAAGCACGTTTGTATATGCCTCGCCAAAGGCGGCGATCATTGGCGACGGTCCTAGAAACGGCGGGTTCCCCACAATCACATCTGCTTCAGGCCACGCGGCCTCGCTTCCATCCGCGTTCAAGAGCGCATCACGGCACTCGATTGTCTGCAGGGGCTTCAAAATCGGATTGCGCGATGCTCCGAAGCCATTGCGGATCATCCACTGGATTTCGCCGATCCAAACCGTCACCCGGGCTAGCTCAGCGGCATATGGATTGATCTCGATCCCTTTGACCGATGCCGGCCCGATGGCCGGGAACTCGCGCTGAAGCCCCAGAGCTTCGGCTTCGATCATCACCCGGTTTTCTAAGTCCTTCAGCACACGGAGAGCGAGATAAAGGAAGTTGCCAGACCCACATGCCGGGTCGAGCACGGTGAAGGCTCTCAAGCGGTCTAGGAAGCTCCTGTAGAGGCTCACGGCGGCATCGTGCGCCTTCGTCCTAGCGCCCGCCGACTTGGCTCCCTTAGCCCGGTCAAGGGCCTCAGCTATGGATTGCTTGGTTGTCTCCCACTCAGCAAGCAGAGGCCGCGCAATGACAGGCTCAACGATGAGCATAATCTTATCGCGGTCTGTGTAGAAGGCGCCAAGCTGTGACCGCTTGCTAGGATCAAGGCCGCGCTCGAAGAGCGTGCCTAAGATGGCAGGATCGATTTCGGCCCAGTCGAGAGCGGCGGCACTCGCCGTGAGGTCAATTCCGTCTTTGTCGAGCGGGAGGGCGGTGTCGTCGTCAAACAGGCCGCCGTTGAACCATTCAACCTGCTCAAAGCCAACCATGCCGCCGGAGCGCATTGCGCCGAAGAGAGAGCGCGCCATGCCGTCGAAGTGCTCTGGGCGTGCTTTCGCATGGTCAACCATGCGCGAGAACATCCGGTTCGGTAGCAAACCGATGTCCTCCGCGAACATGCAGAAGACGAGCCGATTAATGAAGTGTGCCACCGTCTCGGCTGTATGTCCCTGCTCTCTAAGTCGCTGCGCTAGGCGAGCAAACTCCCCGGCAGCCTTCTCAGTTAGGGCTTGGCGGGTCTGCCCTGGCTTCAGCTTCTCAGGATTGGAGAGAACCGCCTTCAGCTTGTCGCGTGCAGCCGGGTCGCGGAGGTCTTCAAGCGCGATGTCGTGCCGAACGCTAACGGTGTTGTTCCAGTTGGTGTGAAACCGGAAGCGGTCTAGGTCGCAAACGACAAGGAGCGGCGGATTCTCTAGCGCAATGGCATACTGCTGAAGCTGAGCGAAGGCGCTATCGAGGTCCTTTCCCCGGCCCTTGTACTCCCAACCGAAATGGCCCCTCTTCCAAACGTCAGCCCAGCCCTTGCCGCCTGTCGTCTTGGTGGCACCGCGTTCGAAACAGTAGCTCTCACCTTTGGGGTCGGCTTCAGCCGGGGTCGGTTCCCCCAGTAGGTGGCAGAGGTCTAGAAAGTGCTCTTGGGCTGCCGAGCGCTCTTTGAGGTCGGCAGCTTTCCACTTCGAGATAAAAGCTTCAGGGGTCATGTTCAGGGCTTGGCTTGCTGAATGCGAGTTCAGCACGGCACCCGACCGGGCGTCCATCATGACAGAAGCTTTGTCCGTCTGCAGCCTTCGCGTGTATCAACTTTGCCACAGCTACTCAGGAACGAAGGAACTCCGTTGAGCGTAGCCGAAATGAGGGTCTAAGACCCCGGCGTCACTACAAGAGCCATAGCAAGGCTTCCATGGGGGTTTATTAGATGAGAACTAACCGGGGCAGCGACGCGTCGAACGTGATTGCATTCACCACTGTCGCCGCAGAGCCGATGGATGCTGATGCAACGTCGATGGTAGACATTCTACAAGAGCACCTGAAGCTCGCCCGTGCCGGCAAGCTTCGCTCTCTCGCAGTGGTGTCAGTCTCGGCTGACGGTGGGTCTATCGCGACCCAGTGGTCATGCTCGAACGGCGACAGCGCGAACCTCATCGGCAAGCTGACCGTACTCACGCATGATCTGATGTCGGTCCGGGAGTAGCCGCTACGCTGCTCTGCGGCGGTCCCGGTCGGGTATGTAAACGAGCTGCCGATGATAGGTGCACCAGCTTGAGTTCTCGGGCGTGCGCGCACCGCAGCACACCGCGTCGCGTGTATTGCTGGACACGATGAAGCGGCACTGGCGTGCTCGGATGTCGAGCAAAGGTGTTTGAAGCTGCGCAGAAGGCTCCGCGACGGTCGGGGCGGACATGATCGTCTCTCATGAGGGTCTGAAATGCTAACGGCCACGTGGCTGGGAGTGCGCGTACATCCGGCGTCACATCCCGGCTCGTGGCCGTTCCCGATCAAGCATTAAGCGTGACCGGCCTAGAGCTTAGATGGGTATGAAGGACGCTGACCGCAACCGCACGATTGTGCACTTCTCCCACAGAGGCATTGTTTAGCTGGGAGACGCCGTGCTCAAGTTATTGTTGGCTCAAGAGCCACCACTGAGGCTTGCACGGGCAAAATCAGTCCAAGCGGGGCGGTAAACATCGGCCCATCTCCAGTGCTTATTCATCGCCGCACCCTTACAGAGCAACCGCTAAAGTGATAGAGGCGGCTTATGAGTGGCATTGGCCTTGAACTTACCTTGCTCGTTGCAGCCGTGCTCGTGATGGCCGGCGTCTGCTACTTCGAGAGCTGGTCCCGTTCGTCCAAGTAGCTAGGGAGCGGAGCCGCACAGGCTGAGGCTTGCACGGCGCCGCAAGGTCCCGGTCTACGTGCTCTCCCCGATCCAAGCCGAGGCGGACGACAGCGGCGCGGCGGCTGCAGATGACTAGGTGCGCGAGTGCACCAGTTGAAGGAAGCAAGAAGGGAACTGCTGCGCGACCGTCACTTGCGACGTGCAGCCTGCGCAGCGGATGTTTGTAGCTCGCTAGAGCGCACTTCTTCTATCGCTCGTCGCTCAAGTTTCTTGATGCGTCGCTTGTCTGTGTTTTTAGGTACTTCCTGTTCGCTCACAGCGCCATACAGGCTCGAACTATTGGCTTTGGACGCCGCGACATCGGAAACTGGCCGCTTGAGTCTCCGCGACCAAGTCTTCTGCACTTTTTGCGTTTCGCTCATAGCGGTCCTCCTTTTCGATCTCCGCCCCAAAGGGAAGCCATTCGCACAACCGCCTATGTAGAAACTCAGGAACGCCACTCAAGCGCAACCTTCTACATTCCACGACAGCAGCGAAGTCGCACACTCAAATCGCAGAGCACCCTTCCTATCCTGACCACGAGGCGGTAGGGCCTTGCTGGAGCGGCTGTAGTCACGCCCGGGCCTGTCGTAGGCATAAAGTCGAAATCATAGGTTCTTGCTCTCTACGCGGCCTGTTTCCCTCGGGCGATTAAGAGAAAGAAACAGCAAATTGATGAGGCTAGCCGGTTGTTTTCGCTAGGTGTGAAGATCGATGTTACACCCGAGATGATCGCCGTGGGCGAGCGGGCGCTTTCGGAGTCGTTCTTCGATCTGTGCGACGGGTAAAGATACCCGGAGATTGCTCGTACTGTGTACGAGGCCACGGCGGTAGCTCGTCCAACATCTGAAAGTAAAGATCGTCAAAACGCCTCACAAGATCGGTAATCTTGTCGTGTAGTTCATGTATATCAGCGACGGAGAAGGGTTCAATATCGAACTTGAGTACCTTATCGGCCGTCTTGTGCACCCGCTTCATCTCTTGTGCAATTGGGTCGTATCCATAGGCGTCGTGCACATATCGGTTTCGGGCTGCGCCAAGTTCGCCAAACTCCCGGGCGAATGCGTTAAAGTCTTTGATTAGGGCTTTGTTGCCGTTGCGAACCCCGACCAAAGCAACCAGGGCTCGCCCTCTAGGGCCGGGTCCTATCATCTGCCCCGTGAGGCACGCGCCAGCATATCGCTCCACATTCGCTAGCTCCCAGATTACCTGATCGACGTGGAACTCAAGAGCAGACCAGATCGCGCAAAGATGGCCGAGCGCGGTCATATGCTTGTTCCAACGAGGATCACCTCGGCGCTTTTGCATGGCAGGACTCTCCGCATGGCGAAGAACCCATCAGACATCACTTACGGCGACGAGGAAACCGCTCAGTTCGAGTGAGCAGCAGGGCTACCAAACCGCCCTCCCTCGCTTTGGTCTTCGCGCCGATCATCACGGGCATGTCCTGTCACATCCGCCCCCACCATCACCGCAAGTCGACCGTCACGATCCCCCGGGGCGTTGGGCCCCATACGAGGCTCGTGTTTGCGGAGATCAGGCGGCAGGGCTGGAAATACGATTCCATTGATGAGCGTTCGGGCGTCATGCGCGCCACAATCAAAGCATGGCGCCGCAAGAACGTCCCATCCTTGCAGAACCTCGAAGCAGTTCTCGGCGTGCTCGGGTTCGACTTTCTGCCCGTGCCCCGGCCTGACCGTCTGCCGCCGGCCTTGGTCGCAGAGTTGGAACGGCTTGGCGAGGCGTTTGATCTAACGATGGGTCAGACATGGGCCGCGCTTGTCGACATTGCGGCAGCCGCTCGCGACCGAAATGAGCAAACACGGCCTGACCTCAAGATAGCGGCGTAAGCGACCGAAACACCCCCGCGCGACCACGCCTCCTGTGCTCTTATTTGGCTGCGCCTCGCCAGCGCATCATTCTTGAAGTGTGCCATTTACCAGGGGCGGCCTAGCGGCTGCCCCTGCTCCATTTGGAGGCGACCAAAACCCTCCCCCCGAAATGGCCAGAACGGGCGATCCTCAGTCGTCGGCAAATGGCCGATCTGGCGAGGAACAATCCGTGTCCATTAACCCCAAAATCTTTGAAGCGCTCGCGCGCCTTCGCGTCGTCCGCGACAACATCCGTCAGGTTGAAATCAACCTTGAGCCCTTGGCCTCTGTCACCGAAGCGCAGGCCGCCGTGGTCGTTGCCGACCTGGCAGACGTGACCAGCAAGCTTGCCGTCGTCTCTGAAGCTTTTGAGAACGTTGCGGCGGGAGGCCAGTAATGAGTCTCGCTCGCACCGTCTGGTTGGCTAACGCGCTATCCGCGCATTACAGCGCCATCGCTCAGGAGCTATCGAAAACCGCGAACTTCGGCCCCGGCACCCCCGCCGCCCTGAAGGAACGCACCGACCTTATTGCACGGTTCACCCCGGAGTTTGCGGCGGCTTACGCTGGTATTGGCGCGCTCGCTCAATCGATGGCAACCGGGGACCCTGCGCCCAAGCCTGTGCCTGTCACGCCCAAGCCGACTGTTCAGCTCATCGCGCCTAAGCCGACACCCGCACCCGTCCCGGCTGCCTCGAAGCCGTCGAGTGAAGACGCAGCGGCCTTCATCCTCGAAGCTGGCCGACTGGCCGCTGCCGAACAGGGAAATGCACGATGAGCTTCCTGGCATCCCTGTTCGGCCGCAAGGCTCCGACCTCTGACGCCATATCGCGCGAGCTTGCTCGGCTGAACGTCGAAACCCCACGGCTCGCGGCGGAACTCGAAGCGGCGCAATCCGCCTTCGCCAACATCGCCACGATGAGCGACTCCGACCTCGAAGCGGCGGAACACGCCCGCACGATGGCTCGGCGGCGTATCGAGCGGCACCAAGCGCAGATCGCAGAGCTACAGGAGGCGCTTTCCTCTGCGACAAAGGCCGAAGCCATGGCCGCACTGAAGGCGCGCTCGGACGCGGTGCGACGTGCCGTCGAAGTCGATGCGCCGAAGGCTCTCGACACCTACGACGACGGCGCGCGCAAGGTTGCGGAGGGGCTGCAACGGTTCGCCGCGATCCGGGCCGAAGTGGAAGTGCTGAATCAAGAACTTGCCGCCGCTCGCCTGCCTCTCATCGATAGCCCCGATGACCTCTACCGCAAAGAACCGGACGTGATTGTTCCCGAAGTGCGCGAGAAGCGAACGAAGTGGGTCCGCTACAACCGCGCAACCGGCCAAGAAGAGGATGTTGGCATAACAGTCACGGTCGCCGGCCAGCAGCTTCCCTCAAACGGCTATGGGGCATCTCCCGACGCTCGGCGCGTTGAGTACGAGCACGTCACGCCTGGAAAGACGAAGTACGGCCGCCGGCTCGACTCGCTTTCTAGCGTGTCGCTGCCGCCGGCTCGTGTTGGCGCCAAGCGCCATTGGCCTCGGGAAGCGTAGGTCATGGCCCTTGCCCCCACCAGCATCGCCCTAGAGCACCCCGTCGTCTTTGACGGGGTGCGGTATCTTCATCTGACGGTTCACCCGGCGAAGCCGAAGCACTTGCGGGGCCTCGTCGCTGGCTCCCATCCCCTCAACCTCGGGGTCAGCATCACGGCTCGCATGTGCCGGGTGCCGGAAGCCGTCATCTACCTTCTTAATGAGTCCGACGCTGAGCGCGTCGGGCGCGCTGCCGACGCGCGGCTTGGAAAGATCGTGCGATGAGCACCGCCTTCAGCGTTTCCGTCAACATCGGCGGCAAGGTTCTTCCCTCGCTCGGCTCTGCCGTGCGGGCGGCCGAAGCACAAGTGAAGGGGCTCGCGGGCAGGCTCGCGACGCTCCACACGGGCACCGTCGACTCCTTCGCCCGCATCGGCCGCAGCGTCGCTACGGCAGGCGAGCGAATGCAACGGGCAGGCACCGGCATGGCTATTGGCGTCACCACGCCGCTTGCTCTTCTGGGCAAGGCCGGCTTCGACGCGGCCTACCAGTTCCAGAAGGTCGGGAACGCCGTTCAGGCCGTGACACTCATTACCGATGAGCAGCGCTCGAAGCTCGAAGCCTACACGAAGAGCCTGAACAAGCTTTTCCCGTACAGCAATGCCGAGATCATGGGCGCGGCCTTCGAGCTATCGCGCGCCGGCATGAACATTGAGCAGGTGCTGGGCTCGCTCAAGGGCTCCCTGAACCTCGGACTCGCGGGTGACATCGGCCTGCCCGAAGCGGCTGACATCTCCACCAACATCATGACGAGCATGGGCCTGCCGATCAAAACGGCAGAGGAGGCCGCGAAGTCGCTGACGAAGGTGGTCGACGCCCTCGCCTACGCCGCGAACCGCTCGAACACGGACGTTCGCCTTATGGGCGAAACCTTCAAATACGTCGGGCCGATGGCTCGTGCAGCCGGCATGGACATCTCGAAGGTGTCTGCCGCCGCGATGGTCATGGCTAATAACGGGATCAAGGGCTCTGAGGCCGGCGTCGCCATGCGCTCGGCCCTCGTGCGGATGGTCCGGCCCACCAAGCCCATGCTCGCCGCGCTTCAGCGGCTGAACCTCGACCTCGGGCAATTTGTGAAGAGCGGCAGGGAGATCACGTCCGCTGACATCATCGGCTCGCTTGGTGTCGACGGCATCGACGCGAGCGGCGCCAAGAAGGCCATCGACAAGCTGCTTCGAGACAAGAAGCTTCAGGCCGCGCCGGGCGAGCTGATCAAGCGGCTCACAGCGGCTGTGTCATCGACGCTCGGCAAGGACTCCGTGGTCGACAAGGAAAAGCTCTCGGACAACATCTCCGAAGCGCTCACCACGGCTGGGTCAGAAGTCGACCTCTTTGGCTTCGTGAAGGCCATGAAGGAACGCGGGGCGACCCTTGCCGACATCGCCCGTGTGTTCGACGCGCGTCAGGGCGCCCGGCTCATCACCCTGTTGTTCTCCGACCTCGACGCGGTGCTAGCCGATGTGGAGAAGAACGCTGCGGGCACGGCTGACCGCATGGCGGCCGTCCGCATGAAGGGGATCGTGGGTGACCTCGCCGCGTTCAAGGCCGGGCTTGAGAACCTATGGGTTAGCATCGGCGAGTCCGGCGTGCTTCGTGATCTTGGCGCGGCGTTCTCCAACATGGCGGCCGGGCTGCAAAAGCTCGCCGAAGCGAGCCCGGTTCTGATCCGGCTTGGCGCTCATGTGGCGGCTGCAACAGCGGCGCTTGGACCATTCCTCATCGTTGCCGGCGCGTCCGCTCGGGTGCTTGGTCCTCTCGTGAAGGGCCTTGGCCTCTTGGCCTCCGCTGCGACCGTGGGCCTTGCCGCTCGTCTCGTGGGCGTGGCCCGGGGCATCACAGCCTTGTCAGTTGCGGTCTCTGTAGGGCTTGTGAGCAGGCTTCGGACCCTCGCAACGGCCATTGGCCTGCTTGCTGTCCCCGGCGGTGCCGGCCTTGTCCTTGCAGGCATGGCGCGCTCCTTAGGGCGCTTGGCCAAGGCTGTGCTGTTGTTCCCCCTCACAGCGCTGCGCAGTATCGGGGCTGTGCTGACACCTATTGGTGCTCTGACCGGCGCTGGCGTCGTCGCCATTGTCGGAGGGCTCGTTGCTCTTGGCACATGGGTGTCGAACAACTGGGAAGGCGTGAAGACGTTCGCAGAGTCCTTCGCGTCGTCATTCTCGAAGAACCTTGGACCCGGCGCGGCGGCTGGCGTCGAGAAGATCGCCTCGGCGCTCGGCACAGCCTGGGACTGGCTGCGCCGTCTCGTGGGGCCGATCGATGAGACCGGCGCCCGCTGGCGGGCCTGGGGCGAAACCGTTGGCGGTGTGGTCGCGGGTGCGGTCAACACGGTTGCGTCGGCAATCGAGCGCGTCATCGGCCTGTTCGCCACTGCAATCGAGAGGGCTCAGGCGCTCTCCCGTGCGCTCAGTGAGATCGCAGGCCGTGCACCCGCGACCGCAGGCCCGGCCGTGCCGTCGATTGGCGGGCTTGGCGGCTCGGCTGAGTTTGGTGGTGCGCGTGCTCTCGGCGGGCCGGTTCGGGCTGGCGTGCCCTATCTCGTCGGTGAGCGCGGGCCGGAAATCTTCGTGCCCCGCTACAGCGGCCACATCGAGACCAATGCGGCCTACCGGCGTATGGCCGAGATCGGGCGCCCGTCTCTGTTCCAATCGATCCGACCGGGCAGCAATGCGCCGGCCGCTTCGGCCGGGCGCATCGACATGGATAGCGCCTTTCGGCACCTGAGAGCCAAAGCGGTTGAGGGGGAGAGGGCGAAGCAGGGCGGGGTGAACCGTCCGGCCAGCGTCACCTACTCCCCGACCTTCCACATCAACGGGGCGCAGGACCCGGCCGCCATCGTTCGGGAGGTCGACCGCTACATCACGCGTCTTCAGTACGAGCAACGCCACAGCTTGAGCGATTGAGGGGGGCGGCAATGGGTTGGGAATGGACCTTCGCAGAGAACGCGCGCCGCTATGGCATGAACCGGCTCGAAGACGATCTAATCAGGATGTGCGCCGCCTTCAGGTGGCGGCATCCTGAGTCGAGGCTCAGCGATGAGGAGCTTCGGGGCGTGATGCGGGTAGCGCGGGAAGTGGTGGGGGAGCCTGGCAGGATGCGGCTTTAGTCGCCCGGCACTCTTCGCCTCGTTTTCCCATACTCAATGGCAGATGGTTCCGGCATGAATATTTGGTGAAAGCCCATGTGAAAATTCCGCGTCATCTTGCTTATGAGGTTTGCAAGTCGGTGGACGTTCTCGCGGGTTTCGCGAAGGGCTTGCATTAGCCGAACGGATGTATCGCCACTCTCATCGATGTACTTCTGATCGACTTGTCCGCCGTTATGGTCGTACACGTGGCGGCGCTGAAACATCATGACAACGAATTTCTTGTCAGCGTCGGACAAGTCGTCGAAGACTTTGATGCCAAAAATGATCTCAATATCTTCAGCGCGCGCTTTTATGTCGTGAAAAAGCTTGCCGGCGATTCTATTCCGGCGCTTCTGTATCATGGGAACGCGCCGAACTAATTGCTCCGTATACTGACGGGCAACCGTGTCGAATTCGGACACGAGATCCCTAACACAGCGGTCGAGCGCATCGCCACTGTTTGCCCGATCACGGATGTTGTCGATCGAGGCTGAAATACAGTTCAGATCGTTTCTTGTTCCGCACGACGAACAATACGCAAATTTGCCTAATACGTCATTCCACGACCGACATTCATCACATGTGAACTTATGTTGCTGGCTCTCCTCGGCGTGGTAAAACGCTGGTCTTTCAACACCTCGACTGATCTTCTCGGCTACAGCATCCATATCGATGCTTACTGTTTCATCGCTGATCGACTGAATGCCGTTGAGCAGGGTATGGCAATAGACCTCAACATACGCTCTCTGCCCTGATGTTAGAAACTCATGGCCTGAGCCGCGCTCTCCGCAGTAAGAGCAGGTTAGAGGCCATTTCGTGCTCGCGCCTTCAGATCGCCAGTAGCCACCGCAGGTCCCGCACTGATGCCCATAGCGCCCCTCTGAATCGGAGCTAATGAACACAGGCAGGCAATCTGGATGTGGGGGCGGGTTCCAAGGTGCGCCGATGCCGCTTGCCTCAATCATGCCAACAGGGATGCCTTCGGGTAAGGCGTAAATCCCCATCCAGGCCGCCGCTGTGGCGCCGCGATGCTCAATCCGAACGCTATATTGGCGAGAGCCGTTGGGGCCATTGCGATAAATAAAGGAAACGCGCCCGCCGCAGGGTCGGATTTCTCGAAAATCCTGGTGCATGCCTTCGGCCCCGCCGCCCTACTCCGTCCGGTTCATCGGCACCCAATAGCACTCGGGCTCACCACGCGGCCTGACGCACGAGACCGACCGGAAGGCCCTGACACTCTCCGCATGGATCGGAGTCCCCCGTTCCAGCACCTTGCAGCGCTTCGCGCTGGCAAGCCGCTGGAAGGCGAGTTCGTCGCGGGCGTTGGCGAGTTCCACGAGCCGTTCAAGGTCGGCCATCTCGGGGCACCCGTAGGTCACGGCGCTGATTCGCCCTGCCTCGCCTGAGGGCGTGGGGTAGCCGGCCGGTCGAGAGGAAACTGCCACAGGAAGCGGCTCGGGCGGCGGGGGGAGATGAAGGTCAATTGCAGTGGCTGGCGACGCGAGCAGGACGGCGGCAAGGGCGGCTAGGACAGATAATGAGGAGCGCATGCCTGAGCCTCGCGTTGGAGGCTACGACGCTACGACCGGTTGTTGCCGTGAACAATCGGCCCGGTCAGGGCCTGCACAGGATTCCAGTGCCACCCAAAAATTGGGGAAAAGCACTGCCCATAGCGACGATAGGCACTAAACCGATCTCGCGTCCCCGGCACGTCCCTGATCTGGAAAACATTCTCAGACCGCAAGTTGCGCCAAAATTTTTATCGTACTTTCAAAGGGATAAGTGGTGCCCAGGGGCGGAATCGAACCACCGACACTGCGATTTTCAGTCGCATGCTCTACCAACTGAGCTACCTGGGCGTCCAAGCGCTGCGCTCATGGCGCGTTCGCGTCGGAGGCCGGTTGTATAGTCACCAGATTCGCCCCTGTCCAGCGCCTCGCGCCAGCTTTTTCAGGTCTGATCCTCGTCATCGGGAGAGCCAGGCCCGTTCTCGTCCCCGGCCAAGGGTATGGCGTAGCCACCGGTCAGCCAGCGGTTCAGGTCCACATCGGTACAGCGCTTGGAACAGAAGGGCTTGTAGCTGGGCGCGCTCGGCTTGCTGCAGATCGGGCAGCGCTCGCCCTGCTCTCTCGGCTGGTTCTCGTTGGCAGGCTCGCTCGTCATGGTGTTCGGTCGGCTGGTGCGCGTTGATCGTCGGCGGCTTACGCCGCATTGAGCCAGGTGGAGCGGACCGGGAAGCCCTCGCCTTCGAGAAGGGCGATGCTCTCATAGAGCGGCAGGCCGACCACGTTGGTGTAGGAGCCCACGAGCTTCACCACGAAGGTGCCGGCGAGGCCCTGAATCGCATAACCTCCGGCTTTGCCGCGCCATTCTCCAGAAGCGAGGTAGCGCTCGAACTCGTCTCGCGACAGGCGCTTGAAGCGCACCCGGGATTCGATCACGCGCTCACGGAAGCGGTCCTTCGGCGTCACGACGCAGACGGACGTGTAGACCCGGTGCGTTCGGCCAGACAGCAGCCGGAGGCACGCGGCTGCTTCGTCGACCACCTCCGCCTTCGGCAGGACCCGCCCGCTCGCCACCACCACGGTATCGGCAGAGAGGACATAGGCCTCCCGCAGCTCGTCGCGATTCCTCGCCGTCTTGCGGGCCACCTCCGCCTTGGTCCGCGCGAGCCGCTTAGCGAGTTCACGCGGAGCCTCAGCCCGCAGCGGCGTCTCGTCCACATCCGCGGGGAACAGCGCATCGGGCTCGATCCCGGCCTGCTGCAGCAGGGCGAGCCGGCGCGGCGAGCCCGAGGCAAGAACGAGCTTCGGACGCCAACCGGGGCTCGTGGGGTCGGATGCGGGCGCCACAAGGCTCTCCAGGTCCTGAGGTCGGCCAATCCGTCACCGACGGTCGGGCCTCTCGATGTCTAACGGGTCCCAAACGGCCAACGGGCGGCAAGAGCCAGAGCCTTCGGGGATTTGGCGCGGACCCTAACGGATGGGTTCGGGCTTGTGAACTCGATCTCCGGGGCTGCGGTTCCAGGCAAGGCTAGGGCAGCGGAGCATCCGAGGATGGCGTAACCGCCTCTCCCGCGGGCGCCTTGTCGGTCAGCGTCCGGTCAAGGTGCCGGTAGCGGGCGGCCCCGAGCGGAATGGTCACCAAGAAGAGGATCGTCCCGAGCGCCAGCACGTGGAAGGGAAAGCTCACGAGAAGCCCGAAGAACGCGACGGTGAGCCCGAAGATCGGCAGCACCCACTGCCGGGGCACATGCTTGCCCATGGTCTTGCCCGAGTAGGTCGGGATGGTGCTCACCATCATGAAGGCGATGGCGATCACGTAGACCATGGCGAGCGGCGCCGCGGTCGCGCCGACCGGAACGTCGAGGAAGTGGAGATAGATGGGCAGGAGCACCGTGATGGCGCCGGCCGGCGCCGCCATGCCGACAAAGAAGTTCTTCTTCCATTCAGGCCGGTTCGGATCCTCGAGCATCACGTTGAAGCGTGCGAGCCGCAGGGCAGCCGCGATGGCCAGAACGAGCGCCGCGATCCAGCCCAGGGCCTTCAAGTGATGGAGGACGAAGGCATAGAGCACGAGGGCCGGGGCGACGCCGAAATTGAGGAAATCGGCAAGCGAGTCGAGCTCCGCCCCGAACCGTGACGTACCCTTGAGAAGCCGCGCCACGCGTCCATCGATGCCATCGAGAACCGCCGCCACGATGATCGCGAAGACCGCGGGCTCGAGCCGATCCTCGTAGGCCAGCCGGATCGCCGTGAGGCCCAGGCACAGGGCGACAAGAGTGATGAGGTTCGGCGCGATGACGCGAAACGGCACCGGCTTGAACAGGCGCTTGCGCGGCTCGTGCTCATCCGGCGCAAAAGGCGGAAAGATATCTGTCATGGTGGGCGAGAATAGGGGTCGCCCGGGGAAGCGGCAAGGAGGCGCCGAAGAGGTCGGCGCTCAAGCGGTCCGGAACTGACGGGCCGGCTCGTTGGCCTTGAGGTCCGCAAGCACCGTTTCACCCCCGATCGCCATCTGGCCGAGGCCGACGAGCACCTGGGTGTCGAGGGGCAGGAAGATGTCGAGGCGCGAGCCGAAGCGGATGAGGCCGAAGCGCTCGCCGACGCCGAGCGTGTCGCCCTCCTTCACGAAGGAGACGATGCGCCGGGCGACGAGGCCGGCGATCTGCACCACACCGATGCGGCCCTGCGGGGTCTCGATCACCATGGCGTTGCGCTCGTTGTCCTCGCTCGCCTTGTCCAGTTCGGCATTGAGGAAGAGGCCCGGCGTATAGAGGATCTGCCGGATCTTGCCGCCGACCGGCGCGCGGTTCACGTGGCAGTCGAACACGTTCATGAAGATGGAAACCCGCTTCATGGGCTCCTGCGGCAGGTCGAGCTCCGGCGGGGGGACGGCGGTGGTGATGAGGCTCACGCGCCCATCCGCCGGCGAGACCACGAGGCCGTCGCGGACCGGGGTCACGCGGGGCGGGTCGCGGAAGAAGTAGCAGACCCACAGGGTGATGATCCCGAAGATCCAGCCGAGCGGCGACCACAGGGCCCCAAGCAGCACGGCCAGCACCGCCGCGATCACGATGAAGGGATAACCCTCCTTGTGGATCGGCACGATGATCCGCCGGATCGACTCCAGGATATCGGTCATGGTCTCACACACCTGTTCTGCTGGGGCTCGGGCGGGGCGGGCCGGTCTTGCGCCGCCGGATGGCAGGGCTGAAGGGAGCCGTCAACCCGCGACGGTTTCGTGCGGAGCGTGGTCTTCGGCGCTCTCCGCCCGCTTGAGGGCCTCCCGGGCCTCGTCGGCTTGGCGCTGCCGGTTCCACATGGCGGCATAGACGCCATTGTGCTGGAGCAGGTGGTCGTGGTTGCCGCGCTCCACGATCACGCCCTTGTCGAGCACGATGATCTCGTCGGCCCCGATCACGGTGGAGAGGCGGTGGGCGATGACGAGCGTGGTGCGCCCACGGCTGACGCGGTCGAGGGCGTCCTGGATCTCCTTCTCGGTGAAGGAGTCGAGCGCCGAGGTGGCCTCGTCGAGGACGAGAATCGGCGGTCCTTTCAGGATCGTGCGGGCGATGGCGACACGCTGCTTCTCGCCGCCCGAGAGCTTCAGGCCGCGCTCGCCCACGGAGGTTTCGTAGCCCTCCGGCAGCGTCGAGATGAAGCGGTCGATCTGCGCCAGCCGCGCAGCCTCCTGGATGTCCTCGGCCGCGGCGTCCCAGCGGCCGTACTGCACGTTGTAGCCAATCGTGTCGTTGAACAGCACCGTGTCCTGCGGGACCATGCCGATGGCGGAGCGCAGGGATGTCTGCTGCACGTCGGCGATATCCTGCCCGTCGATCGTGATGCGCCCGCTGCTGGGTTCGTAGAACCGGAACAGCAGGCGCGAGATCGTCGACTTGCCGGCGCCCGACGGGCCCACGATGGCAACGGTCTTGCCCGCAGGCACCTCGAAGCTCACGCCTTTCAGGATCGGCCGCTCAGGGATGTAGGCGAAGTGTACGTCCTCGAAGCGCACCGTGCCCTCGGCGGCCCGCAGAGGCTTCGCACCCGGCTTGTCCTGGATCTCGGGGTTGTGCTCCAGGATCTTGAACATGTCGTCGATGTCGATGAGCGCCTGCTTGATCTCGCGATAGAGCATGCCCATGAAGTTCAACGGAATGTAGAGCTGAACCAGCATCGCGTTGACGAGCACGAAGCTGCCGATGGACGCGCGCCCCGCCATGATGTCGCGCGCGGCAAGCGCCATCACGACCGTCATGCCGATCGTGAAGATCACGGCCTGTCCGGAGTTCAGCACGGCGAGCGAGGTATAGGCCTCGGTGGACGCCTTCTCGTAGCGCTCCATGGAGCGGTCGTAGCGCCGCGTCTCGCGGTCCTCGGCTCCGAAGTACTTGACGGTTTCGTAGTTGAGGAGCGAGTCCACCGCCTTGGTGTTGGCGTCCGTGTCGGACTCGTTCATGCGCTTGCGGATGGAGATCCGCCACTCGGTGGCCTGGTAGGTATAGCCGAGATAGACGGCGACCATCGCGAGAACGACAACCGAGTACAGCCAGTCGAACTCCCAGGCCAGGATCCCAAGAACGAGGGCGAACTCGACGATCGTCGGGATCAGCGTGAGCACCGCAAGCCGCGAGAGCTCCTCGATGCCGTCGCGCCCCCGCTCGAGAACGCGGGTCAGCCCGCCGGTCTTGCGGTCCAGGTGGAAGCGCAGGGACAGCCGGTGCATGTGCTCGAAGGTCTGGAGCGCGAGTTTGCGCACGGCGTGCATCGCGACTTTGGCGAACAGGCCGTCGCGCACCTGGGTGAGCAGGGCCATCGCGACGCGGGAGACGCCGTATACCACCGTCAGCAGGAGCGGCGCCCGCCAGATCCAGGATCCGTCGGTGGCGGCCGCTTCAGCGCCATTCGCGTCCCCGGTCACCGCGACAAGCGCGTCCGTCGCCCACTTGAAGGTGAACGGCGTCAGCATGGTCACGAACTTGGCCACGAGGAGCAGGCCGAAGGCGAGGAAGACGCGGCGCTGGAGGTCGGGGCGGCCCTGGGGCCAGAGGTAGGGCCAGAGCTTATGGATGGTGGCGACGAGGCCGGGCCTCTTCGACGGGGCGGCGCCGGCCGAAGAGGCGGCAGGAACGGAGGGCATCAACGAGGTCCGATCGGTGGGGTTGCCCTGCATATAGGCCTGCAGGGTCCGAACTGCACCTCCCCGGCGAGCCCGGAAGGGTTGCAGCTCCTGCTGCCCCCTCCCGATCAGGACCAGGCCGGTTTGGGGGCCGGCTGTCCTGCTATTGCTGCACCTGCGGCTCCTGGTCGGGCGGCAGGACGAAGACCTGGCCCGGATAGATGAGGTTAGGATTGCGGATCTGGGGCTGGTTCGCGCCGTAGATCACCGTGTAGCGGACGCCCTGTCCGTAGATCCGGCGGCTGATGCGCCAGAGGTTGTCGCCGCGCGAGACGATGGCGGTGTTGAGATCCGGGATCACGATGGTGCCGGGCGGCAGGTCGCGCAGCTCCGGGGGTGAGCCGGCGCTGCGCCGGGACGGCTCCGCGGGGCTTGCGGGCGGCTGCGAGGGTGCGGCAGGCACCGCCGCAGCGCTCGGGCCCGAGCCCGAACCGGCGGCAGGCCCGGGAGCGGCCGGAGCAGGCGAAGAAGGCGTGCCCCCCTGCGGCGACGGCATGGGAGACGACGGCAGGGATGCCTGCGGCCCCGGGGCCGGAGACGGTGGCGCCGATGCTTGCGCCGATGGCGCAGGCGCTGCAGGCGCGGCCGGGGGCGTTGGGCGCGCAGGCTCGGCCGGTGCGGCCGCCACCTGCGGGCTGCCGGGAGCAGCAGGGGCCGGAGCCGCATTGGGCGCCGGCGATGCGCTTTGGGCCGGCGACGCGCTTGGGGCCGGCGGCGCATCGGCCGGTTTCGGGGCCGCTGCGGCTTGAGCCGGCGCATCTTGCGGGGCTGCGCGGGGCGCGGGCGGCGACAGGGGCACTTGCGGCGGCATCGTCGCGCTCGAAACCTGAGGCGGCAGGGGCACCTCGATGCCCGGAGGCACGTTGAAGGCCACCTCGGCCCGGGACTTCACAGAGCCTGAGACGGGATCCACGTCGTCGATCCGAACGCGATAATCGCCGGGACGCACTCCACGGCCGATCGCGAACGACACCTTGCCGTCGGACCCGACGCCGCCCGGCGCGATCATGGTATCGTTGAGATAGAGCCGCACGGTGGCTCCGGGCGCAGCCTCGCCGGATACATAGAGGCGACCGCCCTCCTCGGCCTCGACGCTCGCGATGCGCACCTCCGGCCGGCGCGGGGCCGGCTGGTTGGCGGGCGGAAGGCTCGCCTGCTGCTGGGGCGCGGGTGTCGCGGGCGCACCGGGCTGACCGGCACCCGCCGGACCTTGCGCGGTGCGCTGGCCGGGCGGCTCCGGATTGGAGAGGATCACCGTCGGCTTGTCGGGCGCGGTGAGCGCCACCAGGGGCGGGGTGTTGCGGCCTTCGCTGATCGCCACCGTCACGCTGTCGCGCGAGCGCTGGCGCGTTCCGTCAGGGGCGATCGCCTGCAGGGTGATCTGGTGCGAGCCCGGCGGCAGGGGTGGCGGCACGAAGGCGAACAGGCCCGAACCGTCGGCCACCGCGCGGGCATGGACCTGGCCGTCGCGGAGCATCTCGACCGTGGCGCCCGGCGCACCCCGCCCCGCGATGACCGCATCCCCGGTGGGCTCGACGCGGACGAGGTCGAAGGACGGCGCCGGCTGCTCGCGGGCCGGCGGGCTCGCGGGAGGCGCAGGTGGGAGCGCCGCCACGACGGGAGGAGCCGGGGGCGTTGCGGAGGGGGCCGGTGACGCGGGCGTCGCGGTCGTGTCGGACGGGCGGGCCGGAGCGGGCGTTTGGCTCGAAGGAACCGCCTCAGCTTGGCGGGTCGGTTCCGGGGCCGGCTGGCTCGCGGGACCGGCGGCATTGGGGGCGACCGCCGGCGCGGAGGCTGTTCCACCCGCCTGAGGGGCTGTCGCGGGCGCAGTGGTTTGCGGTGCAGAAGCGGTTCCGCCCTGCTGGGGGGCAGGCGCGGGAGGAGCCGAGGCCTGGGGCGCGGAGGGCGCCGATGGCGATGCGGCAGGCGCTTGCGGCGTGGAGGACGGAACGGCAGGGGCCGGAGCCCGCGCAGGATCGGGAGCGACCCGGTTAGCGTCCCAGTTCAGAGCCCCGAACAACACGCCGACCACAGCGGCCGCCGCCAGCGCCAGAACAGCAAGAGTCCCCCGACCCTGCAAAGGATTGGCCATCGTTCCCCACCCTCAACGCCGTTGGCGGCGGTCTTGTTAGCGCTTGCGCAGCGGAGGAGCGGCCTTTCGAGGCACTCGAACCGTGGCACTTTCGGGCATCTAACCCGTTTCTATTTGGAAAGGCTACGGCCATAAGGACACACGGATGCTCACCAATACAGCGTGGGAAATCTCCCGCCCCAAGGTTCCGATGTCGGAAATCCGATCCATCTGCGTCTATTGCGGCTCCGGTTTCGGCGGAAGTCCCGCCTTCGTGGAGGCGGCGGCCTCGCTCGGGCAGAGCATGGCCGAACAAGGCATCAGCCTCGTCTACGGCGGCGGCAATGTGGGGCTCATGGGCACGGTCGCGCGCTCGGTGCTCGACCATGGCGGCTATGTGACCGGCATCATCCCCGACTTCCTCAAATCGCGCGAGAAGATGCTCGACGACGTCCAGGAGACGATCGTCGTGCCCGACATGCACACCCGCAAGCGCATGATGTTCGAGAAGGCCGATGCCTTCGTGGCGCTGCCGGGCGGCATCGGCACCCTGGAGGAACTCGTCGAGCAGATGACTTGGGCGCAGCTCGGACGGCACACCAAGCCGATCCTGATGCTCAACACCAACGGCTTCTGGAAGCCGCTCCTCGTGCTGCTCGCCCATATGCGCGAGCAGGGCTTCATCCGTCCGGGCCTCGAACTCAACTACCTCGTCGCGGAACGAGCCGAGGAGGTGGTTCCGATGCTGCACGCCGCCGCCCGGCGCATCGGCATCAGTGACGACGAGGAACTCATCGAGCGCCGGTTCTGAACCACCACGGGGAGCGCGTCGCCTGCGCTCCCCTTCTCCGAGGCCGTGCCGTACGAGGCGAGCCCCGGAGAACCTACTCCACCGAGAAAACGGCCCGGCGCTCGTGCCGTGCAAGGGCGTGGCCGACGAGCACGTCCATAAGCTCCGTTTGCGAGAGCCCGCCGGCCTCCCAGAGCTTCGGATACATGCTGATCGACGTGAAGCCCGGCAGGGTGTTGACCTCGTTGAGATAGAGGCTGCGCCCGTCAGCCGGATCGAGGAAGAAGTCGACGCGGGCGAGACCGCCGCAGCACAGGACCCGGAAGGCCTGGGCCGCCATGTCCTGCGCCTGGGCGGCCACATCGGCCGGCACATCGGCGGGGACGCGCAGGAGCGCGCCGGCATCGTCGATGTATTTGGCGTCGTAGCTGTAGAAGCCGTGGCTTTCCGCCGGCACGATTTCGCCCAGCGGCGAGGCGCGCACCTCTCCGGCGGCGTCCTCCAGCACGGAGCATTCGATCTCGCGGGCGCCTGCCACGGAGCGCTCCACGAGCACCTTCGTGTCGTAGCGAAGCGCGAGCGCGAGAGCCTTGTCGTATTCCGCTGCAGAGCGAGCGGGCGACACGCCCACCGAGGAGCCCATGTTGGCTGGCTTTACGAAAAGATTGGGGGTGCCGAGCGCCTCGGCGACCGCCTCGTAAGCGAGGGGTTCGGCGGCCGTCACGATCCTGAACGGCACCACCGGCACGCCCGCGTCCCGCAGCAAGCGCTTCGCGACGTCCTTGTCCATGCCGGCGGCGGACCCCATGACGCCGGAGCCGACATAGGGCAGACCCGAAAGCTCCATGAGCCCCTGGATCGTGCCGTCCTCCCCGTTAGGGCCGTGCAGGACGGGAAAGACGAGATCGAGATGCACGCGGTCGGGGGTGCCGCCGAGGACGAGAAGATCCCCTCCCCCGCCGGGCAGCAGCGCCACCTGGGGCGCATCCTCGGGGATATCGAGGGAGCGGGCGCCCGTGCCGGTGCCGTTGCCCGCATCGCCCATGACCCAGCGCCCGTCTCGCCGGATGCCGATGGGCACCACCTCGTAGCGGTCGGGGTCGAGGGCCCGAAGGATGTTCGCCGCCGACATGCGGGAGACGTCGTGCTCGGCGGAACGGCCGCCGAACAGCAGCCCGACCTTCATCCTCTTGCCCGTCATCCCGTGCCCTTCCCGCCGTTGCGCAGCGCCCTGTTATAGAGCCGCGGCCGCAACCTGCCACCTCAACGGCGTGCTCTGCTGGGGAGCAGCCACCTCCCCCAGGGCCTTACAGGCGGGCTCCGCTCCGCAGCAGCTTGTAGGTGATGGAATCCGTCAGCGCCTGAAACGAGGCGTCGATGATGTTGGGCGACACGCCGATGGTGGACCAGCGCTCGCCCGTGGCATCGGTGAACTCGATCAGCGCCCGGGTCACCGCATCCGAGCCGCCCTGGTAGATGCGGACCTTGTAGTCGATGAGCTCCAGGTCCTGGATCAGGTCCTGATATTTGCCGAGATCCTTGCGCAGGGCCACGTCGAGGGCGTTCACGGGGCCGTTGCCTTCGGCGGCGGAAATGAGAACCTCGTCGCCAACGCGCACCTTCACGATCGCTTCCGCCACCGTCACGAGCTGGCCGATGGCGTTGTAGCGCCGCTCCACGTTCACCGAGAAGCGCTCCACGTCGAAGAAGGCGGGCACCTCGCCCAGCATGCGGCGCGCGAGCACGTAGAAGGAGGCATCCGCGCCCTCGAAGGCATAGCCTTCCGCTTCCCGGCGCTTCACCTCCTCGAGCACGCGCCCGACGCGCGGGTCGTCCTTGTCGACCGCGATGCCGATCCGCTTCAGCTCCGCGAGGATGTTGGAGCGCCCACCCTGGTCCGACACCAGCACCTTGCGGGCATTGCCCACGGCGTCCGGTTCCACATGCTCGTAGGTGCGGGGATCCTTCAGCACCGCGGAGGCATGGATACCGGCCTTGGTCGCGAAGGCGCTCGCACCGACAAAGGGGGCGTGCCGGTTCGGCTGGCGGTTCAGCACCTCGTCGACCTGACGCGACACATGGGTAAGATCGCCGAGGCCCTCGGGGCTGACGCCGAGATCGAAGCGCGCCGCGTAGCCGTCCTTCAGCTTGAGGGCGCCGATGAGCGTCACGAGGTTGGCGTTGCCGCAGCGCTCGCCAAGGCCGTTGAGGGTGCCCTGGATATGCCGTGCGCCGGCTTCGACGGCGGCAAGCGAGTTCGCGACCGCACAGCCGCAATCGTCGTGCGCATGGATGCCGAGATGCGCGCCCGGCACCGCCGCCTGCACCGCGCCGACGATGCGGGCGATCTCGTGCGGGAGCGTGCCGCCATTGGTGTCGCAGAGCACCACCCAGCGCGCACCCGATTCGTAAGCCGTGCGGGCGCAGGCGAGCGCGTAATCGGGGTTGGCTTTGTAGCCGTCGAAGAAGTGCTCGCAATCCACGAGCACCTCCCGGCCCCGCTCCAATGCTGCCGCGACGCTCTCGCGGATCCCATCGAGATTGTCCTCGAGCGTGGTCTCCAGCGCCACATGGACGTGGTAGTCCCACGCCTTGGCCACGAAGCAGATCGCATCGGCCTGGGCCTCCAGGAGCGCCGCGACGCCCGGATCGTTCGAGGCCGAGCGGCCCGCTCGCTTCGTCATGCCGAAGGCCGTAAACTTCGCGGTCTTCGTGCGCTTTTCCGCGAAGAATTCCGTGTCCAGCGGATTGGCGCCGGGATAGCCGCCCTCGACGTAATCGACGCCGAGGCGATCCAGCAGCGCCGCGATGGTGCGCTTGTTCTCGAGCGAGAAATCGACGCCCGTGGTCTGGGCCCCGTCGCGCAGGGTGGTGTCGAACAGGTAAAGGCGTTCGCGGGCGCTCATGAGGGCTTGCTCTCATTCGCGGCCAGGCGCTTCTCCATGCTCGTATTGGCCAACCACTCGTCGCCGACGGGAACGCTGTTGCGGCGCTGGGCCTGAAAGCCCCGACGGCGGAAGAAATCCTCCGCCGTATCGCTGGCATCGACGGTCAGTCGAACGGCCTTGCGCGCGCCGGCGAGCTTTTCCAGCGCGTCGTAGAGCATGGCCCCCACGCCCTGACCGGCCGCGGCGGGATGCACGAACAGCATCTCGATGTGGTCGGTGCCCCTCAGCGCCGCGAAGCCGACCGGCGTTCCCTCGATGGTGGCGACCAGCGTGAGAAGCCCGGCCAGGCGGGCGCCGAAGGCCTCCTCGTCATCGGCCCGGGAGGCCCAGGCAGCCTGCTGGGCCTCGCTGTAATCCTCGCCCGTCAGTTCCTCGATGCTCGCCTGGTAGATCTCGGCGAGCACCGGAACATCGGACGGGAGGAACGGCCGCAGGCCGGGTTTCGGGGAAGTGCCGCGGGTCATCGCGCCACCTCCCCATTCGATCGAGCAGCCCCGGCGCGCTGCATGGGAAGCCCACCGGCACATCCGACCCCGAACGGAAGGGTCATCGCGCCACCTCCCATGTTGTCGTTCCGTCCTTGTTGTCCTTCAGCACGACGCCAAGGCCGGCGAGCTCGTCGCGGATGCGATCGGACTCCGCCCAGTTCTTCGCCGAACGCGCCTCCTTGCGGGACGCGATCAGGGCTTCGACCCGCGCGGGATCGACCTGGATCGCCGCCTGCTTGCGAGCGGCCCACGCCTCCCGCGATTGGCTCAGGAAGCCCATCGCGCGCAGGTTCGCGGCCAACTCCCCGTGAGAGCCCGCTGAGTCGAGGCCGTGCAGTTCGGCGATCATCTTCGGCGTGTTGAGATCGTCCGCAAGCGCGTCCAGCACGCCGCCGCTCAAGGCCGGAGCCACACCCTCAGGCACCGAAGCATACCAGCGGTCGAGCGTCTTCTCGCTCTCCTCCAGGGCCCGCACGGTCCAGTCCAGCGGCTGCCGGTAGTGGGTGCGGAGCATGTTGAAGCGCAAAATCTCGCCCGGCCAGTCCTTCAGAAGATCGGCGATGGTGACGAAGTTGCCGAGGGACTTCGACATCTTGTCGCCTTCCACCTGCAGGAAGCCGTTGTGCATCCAGACATTCGCCATGCGCGGAACCTCGAAGGCGCAGCAGGTCTGCGCGATCTCGTTCTCGTGGTGCGGGAAGACGAGGTCGATGCCGCCGCCATGGATGTCGAAGATCTCGCGCACCGTCGGATCGTCGGCCGAAAGCCGCGTCTCGAACGCCTTCACGAGATGCCGCCAGGCCATGGCGGAGCACTCGATGTGCCAGCCGGGCCGGCCGGGCGTCGCGATGCCGGCGGGTGAGGGCCAGGACGGGTCCTGCGGTCCCGAGGGCTTCCAGAGCACGAAGTCCATGGGATCGCGCTTGTAGGGAGCGACGTCGACCCGGGCCCCGGCCAGGAGATCGTCGAGGGAGCGCTTCGAGAAGGCGCCGTACTTTGGGACACCGTTGAGGCGCCCCATCCCGGCGACGCTGAAGAGCACGTGGTCCTCGGCCACATAGGCCGCACCGCGCTCCACGAGCCGCTCGATGATGGTGCGCATCTCGTCGATGTGCTCGGTCGCGCGGGGCTCGACGAAGCGGGGCGGCATGCCGTCCTCGTTCACGTGCTCGGCCATGAGCACGCCAAGCGCGCGGATGTCCGCGTGGAACTGCCGCGCGGTCTCCTCGGTGACCTCCCGGATCGACACGCCGCGCTCGAAGGCCCGCGCGTTGATCTTGTCGTCCACGTCCGTGATGTTGCGGGCATAAGTCACCGCATCCGGGCCGTAGACGTGGCGCAGCAGCCGGAAGAGCAGGTCGAAAACGATGATCGGGCGCGTGTTGCCGATATGCGCGTAGTCGTAGACGGTCGGTCCGCACACGTAGAGGCGCACGTTCCGGGGGTCGATCGGAACGAATACGTCCTTCGACCGCGTGAGCGTGTTGTAGAGCCTCAAGGTCGGCGTCATGAAACCAGTCCTCTCCTGGCCGCAGGCCGGGGGCGGTTTCGATCTGTGAGATGAGAACGAGACGGCTCCAGCCAGCGGGGTGCGCTAGCTGCAAATGATCCCGGAAATGGGGCGGGCCGTCGTCATGGTGCGCAACATTTGCCCTGGGTGAGCAAATCAGTCAAGACGGCCGCGCTTATCCCCGTCTCTCCTGGGCGCCGTTCAGCCTTTCTTCACGGCTGAGCGGGACAATCGTCTCTCCGCCCCACCTCTCCTTCCCAAGGCTTCCAGTTATGCGTCGCACCCTCACCGGGCTCGCCTTCACGTTTGCTCTGGCGGCCGCGGCCGTCTCGTTTGGGGGGCTGACGGGCGGAGCCCGCTCGGTCGCGGGTGGCGCCGAGGCGATGTTCCTCGTGCCGGCGACCGACGGTTATGGGGTCGGCGAATGCCTGTCCTCCGGCGCCGCCTGCGGCAAGGTCGTGGCCGATGCGTGGTGCCAGACGCAGGGCTACGCCCAGGCCGTGAGCTTCCGCCGCGCGGAAGCCGACGACCTCACGGGTTCGGTGCAGCGGGTCTCGACCGCGGAGCGGACCGAGACCCCGGTCGCCATTACCTGCGCGAAGTAGGGCTTAACCCCCCGCACTCCCCGCGAAGGCGGGACCAAGGACTACCCCGTCACCCAATCGCCGCAACGGGGAGCCGGCTCGGTGCCCCAGGGCATGATCGGCACCGTGGAGGTGGAGTTCTTGGGCGAGCCCTCGATGGGCCGATCCGAATAGACGAGATAGACCAGGGTGTTGCGCTTCGCGTCGCAGCCGCGGACGATCCGCATGCGCTTGAAGATGAGCGACCGGCGCTCGCTGAAGGCCACGGCGCCCTGCTCGAACTTCTCCTTGAAGCGCACGGGCCCGATCTGGCGGCAGGCGAGCGAGATGTCCGACACCTCCTCGGCCACCCCGATGGTGCCCGAGATGCCGCCGCGCTCCGGCGTGGTGAAATGGCAGGCAATGCCCTCGATGGCGGGATCGTCGATGGCCTGAACCACGAGCTTGTCGTCGGGCGTGAGCGGACGCCACACGGTGGACTTCTTGAAGATCACGTCGGGATCCTGTGCCGCGGCCGGCACGGCGGCGCCAAGAAGGCCCGCCAAAACGCCGAGCGTCACCGCATTCCGTGCCAGCGCCTGCATCGTGATCCTCTCCTCCGGTCCGTGGGTCATGTAGGAACGTCCGTCCCCGTTTTCGAGGGCTGCGGTCTCCCCGGCATAGGCCAAGGTGCGGGCTGGCGCGGCCACCACAATCGAGCCAAGGTGTAGGGCCAAAAGCTCCGGCTTCCCGGAAACGGTCCGGGCGCCCCGGAACCCTCGACCCAACCTCATGCTGCACCGAATCGTCCTCTGCGCCCTCCTCGGGCTCGCCGCTCTCCAGGCGTCGAGCGGGGCGGCCCTTGCCCAGCCCGGTGCCTGCGAGCGCTACCAGGCGGAACTCGCCGCCCTCCCCCGTGGCGGCGGACGCCAGGCGTCGGCCGCGGCGGAGCGCCAGCGGGCCGAAATCGGGCGGATGCAGAACTACTACCGCTCCATCGGCTGCGACCGCGGCACCTTCGGGGGCCTCTTCGGATCGACGCCGTCCGAATGCCCGGCCATCGGGCAGCGCATCCGTCAGATGGAGGCGAACTACGCTCAGCTGATGCAGCAATCGGACGGGTCGGAATTCGAGATGCGCCGGCGGCAGCTGCAGGCGGCCATCGACCAGAGCTGCGGCGCGCCCCAGCAGGTGCAGCGCCCGCGCAACTTCCTGGAGGAGCTCTTCGGCGTCCCGCGCCAGCAGGCGGCGCCGCAGCCGCGCCCGGAGATCTTCGAGGAGGAGGAACGGGCGCTGGGCGGGCGCAGGCTCGCCTGCGTGCGCAGCTGCGACGGCTACGCCTTCCCCTTGAGCAACGCCCCGAACGGGCGCGAATCGGCGGACGAGATGTGCCAGGCGCTCTGCCCCGGCACCGAGACCACGGCCTACGCCATGCCGGGCGGCGACGATGCCCTGAACCAGGCGATCTCGATCCGCACCAATCGTCCCTACGTGCAGAGCCCCAACGCCTTCAAGTTTCAGAAGAGCTTCGATCCGGCCTGCTCCTGCAAGAAGCAGGGGGAGAGCTGGGCGCAGCTCCTGCGCCAGGCCGAGAGCATGCTCGACCAGCGCCGGGGCGACATCATCGTGACGGAGCAGAAGGCCGAGGAGCTCTCGCGGCCCAAGGCGGCCCCTCCGCTCACCGCGGCGCAGCAGCGCGAGCAGGACCGGCGCCTCGCCAGCCGCCGGGTGAACGATGCCGCGGAGGCGCAGGCCGCGGCCGAGGCGGGGGCCGCGGCACCGACGGCCAGCGGCGAATCCTCGGGCATCGGGCGGACCATCGAGACCGCCCGCGTGATCGGCCGCGCGGAGGGCGAACGGCGGGAGATCGCCGGGCCGGACGGCGCCAAACGCACGATCCGGGTGATCGCCACCACCGTAATCCCGGTGCCGCAGACCGCGCGCTAGAGGCCTCTCGCGAGGCCGTGCCGCAGACGGTACACTAGGCCGCCTCTCCCCGAAGCCGAGCGGCGGCGCGCTCGCGGCCGATGAGCGGCAGGAGCCCGGCGAGTTCCGGGCCGTGGTCGAGGCCAGTGAGCGCGAGGCGCAGGGGCATGAAAAGGGCCTTGCCCTTGGCACGCGTCTCCGCCTTCACGGCTTCGGTCCAGGCCTTCCAGGTGGTTTGATCGAAGGGAGCCGCAGGCAGCACCGCAGCGGCACGCTCCATGAAGGCGCGGTCCTCGATGACGGGCGTCACCGGGCCCTCGACCACCTGCCACCACCGAGCCGCATCCGCGACCTTCACGAGATTGGTCCGCACCGCGAGCCAGAAGGCCTCGCCGCCGCCCACATTCAGGCCCGCAAGGCGCTCGCGCACGGCCTCGTAGCTCATCTCGTGCACCAGGCGGGCGTTGAGCTGCTCCAGTTCGTGCTCGTCGAACTTGGCCGGGGCGCGGGAGATGTGGGCGAAATCCACGAGAGCCGCCAAGGCGTCGATGGTCGGCACCGCCCGCACGGCTTCCGCCGACCCGACCAGCACCGCGAGCGAGGCCACCGCCTGCGGCTCGAGGCCGGCCTCGCGCAGGCCGCGGAGCGACAGGTGGCCAAGGCGCTTCGACAGCCCCTCCCCGCTGGCCGTGGTGAGCAGGTTGTGGTGGCCGAAGACCGGCAGCGGCGCGCCGAGAGCCTCGAAGATCTGGATCTGCACCGCGGTGTTGGTGACGTGATCCTCGCCGCGGATCACATGGGTGATCGCGAGGTCGATGTCGTCGGCCACGGAGGGCAGCGTGTAGAGATAGGTGCCGTCCTCGCGCACCAGCACGGGATCGGACAGCGAGGCGCAATCCACATGGCACTCGCCTCGGATCATGTCGGTCCAGGCCACCTGCCTGGGCTCGAGGCGAAAGCGCCAATGGGGCCGCCGACCCTCGGCTTCGAGGCGCTGCCGCTCCGCGTCGGTGAGCTTCAAGGCCGCGCGGTCGTAGATCGGCGGCAGGCCGCGGGCGAGCTGGCGCTTGCGGCGGAACTCGAGTTCCTCGGCGGTCTCGTAGGCCGGGTAGAGCCGCCCCGCCTCGCGCAGGCGGCGGGCCACGTCGTCGTAGAGCGGGAAGCGGTCGGACTGGTGCACCACCAGGTCCGGCACGGTGCCGAGCCAGGCGAGATCCTCGGCGATGGCGTCGGCATATTCCTGTTTCGAACGCGCGAGATCCGTGTCGTCGTAGCGCAGCACGAAGGTGCCGCCCTCGCGGCGGGCGAACAGCGCGTTCAGAAGCGCCACGCGGGCATTGCCGATATGGATGAGCCCCGTGGGCGAGGGGGCGAAGCGGACGACCGGTTTCATGGGGGGCTTATGCAGAAGGCGGCGCCGGGGTGCAATCGTGCGCTCCCCATTGGCGGCGGATGCGCCTGTGACCTCGCCACCTGTTCAGGTGCGAGGCATGGGTCTTGTGTGTGCCTTGTGCCCTGGTGGGGGCACGGGGCGCATGCAGCCCCGGCAAGCCGGCGGCTGGGGTAAGCAGGGAGGGAGGGCACCGGACGAGCGGTGCCGCACGCGCCCCGTGCACGATGATCTCAC
>JAESFT010000337.1_pt1 | contig 34476 bp, 30 predicted proteins | sample 9269451 | NCBI WGS metagenome assembly JAESFT01 (sample SAMN14502557, study PRJNA617106) | algae metagenome | isolation source: Scytonema hyalinum WJT4-NPBG1 and co-occurring heterotrophs from well... | place: USA: Mojave Desert, Joshua Tree National Park, California | collected 2006-05-25
AAAAGTACACCGATTCAAGTAACCCCAAGGCGGTAATGGAACAAAGCGACTAAAGTCGCACGAGTCGTATTTCCTCTCAGGTCTGAAGACGCTGAGTTTCCATACTTCCCACGAGGTCTTATGAAGCGATTTCTGTAATATCCTGGATGAATTTATGTGAAATTATGACAAAATAAACCAGCTAAACTCTTCCTCAAAGAACTTTTTGAGGAAAACAAGGGACGGGGAAGAGCGTATCTTCAAAAAACTATAAACTTTTTCGTATATTCCTTCACAATTTGCTAAATAACTACGTCAAACTACGTACATTTAACTTTTTTTCAAAACTGACCCCAACAACCTAACCTGCATTTAAGAACAGGTAATTCCGGCCAGATCACCTGCTTAAAAGAGCAAAGATTGACAAGGAATTTTGTGGCGGTGATGCTGGGAAAATCAGTGGAAGTGTGAAGTGTGAATGATGAAATATGAATGAAGTATAAGAAACTTCATCATTCATATTTCATCATTCATCCGTGTTGATAACCCTCCACAGTGTAACCCGCAGCGACAATTGCCTGTTTGATAGACTCTTCAGAAGCTTGTGCTTCCACAGTCACAGTTTTAGCTTTAACATCCACATCCACCTTGGCATCAGCTTCCACAGTGTGGATGGATTCGGTAATCGTTTCTGCACAGCCATCACAGGCAATATTCGGAACATTTAGTTTTAACGCCATAATCTACCTCATTAGGAGAATTTTGAACTTTTTTTCATCTTTCATTGTAATAATCATCAGCACGCTCGCTCATCCTACCAAAGTTAGGTGAGTGTGGCACAACATAATAGGTGCAGAAGCTACGACCTTAGCAACGCTTGGTGGTCGCAAACAGAAACAAAATGCAAAAATGGGGACTAGGGACTAGGGACTAGTACCGCTGAGTCCCAAGGGGACACGCTGCGCTTACGCGGAATTCAAAATATGCCCGTATAGGGCACGCTTCGCTAACAAAATTCAAAATTCAAAAAGCTTACATCACAAGCTTTTCGGTTATTTTGAATGGTGAACCAGCGCTGCAGGAGGGCTTCGCCGTGAGCGCTCAGCCGAACGGTTTCCCGACCTAGGCGACTGGTGAACCCGAAGGGTAGCTTTATTTCCGCCATCGTGTACTAGTACAAGGAGTCAGAAGTCAGAATTCAGGAGTCAGTAATGCTTATTCCGTCTGTCTAAGAAGTAATTTCTAACTGTCGATTTATTTCTGTCGCGCTGTACTAAGGTCTTTTCCCAATCCCGAATCCCCAATCCCTAGTTATTGACACTAATGAATGTAAATACCCATGTCTGATCATCCCCAGTACCTCGGCGGTAACGAAATTCGCCAAAAATTCCTTGACTTCTACGCCCAACGGGGACACCAAATTCTCCCGAGTGCTTCCCTTGTTCCAGAAGACCCAACCGTACTGCTGACAATTGCGGGGATGCTACCATTTAAACCCATTTTCCTGGGACAGCGTACAGTAGAATTCAAGCGTGCGACCACTTCCCAAAAATGCATCCGCACCAATGATATCGAAAACGTCGGACGCACCAAACGGCATCACACGTTCTTTGAAATGTTGGGTAACTTCAGCTTTGGGGACTATTTCAAAGAACAAGCCATAGCTTGGGGTTGGGAGTTGACAACAAAAGTCTTTGGTTTACCGCCAGAACATCTTGTTGTCAGCGTCTTTGAGGAAGACGACGAAGCTTTTGAAATCTGGCGTGATAAAATCGGCGTTCCGGAAGCTAGAATTAAACGTTTGAGGGAAGACAACTTTTGGAATTCTGGTCCTACTGGTCCTTGTGGACCGTGTTCAGAAATACACTATGACTTTCACCCCGAACGCGGCGATGAAAATATTGATTTAGAAGACGACAGCCGGTTCATTGAGGTTTACAACCTCGTCTTCATGCAATACAACCAGGATGCTGAAGGGAATTTAACACCCCTAGCTAACAAGAACATCGACACCGGAATGGGTTTGGAGAGGATGGCGCAAATCCTCCAAGGAGTTCCCAACAACTATGAAACTGATTTGGTTTTCCCCATTCTTAAAAAAGCAGCGGATATTGCTGGGATAGACTACGAATCGGCTGATGAGAAAACCAAAGTCTCCTTAAAAGTGATAGGAGATCACATTCGTGCCGTCGTCCATATGATAGCCGATGAAATCCGCGCTTCTAACGTGGGACGAGGTTATGTGCTGCGTCGCCTGATTCGTCGGGTTGTCCGTCACGGGAGATTGATTGGCATTCAAGGAGAATTTACTACTCAAGTTGCTGAGAGTGCGATCGCTCTTTCGGAATCAGCTTACCCCAACGTGCGGCAACGGGAAAACGCCATCAAAGCGGAACTGCAACGCGAAGAGTCTCAGTTTCTGAGAACTTTGGAACGCGGCGAAAAACTGCTTGAGGAAATCATTACTGAGGTGCAAGGCAAAGGCGAAACCCAAATTAGCGGTGAAAGTGCCTTTACTTTGTACGATACCTACGGTTTCCCCCTCGAACTCACTCAAGAAATTGCTGCTGAAAACAACCTCACCGTTGATGAGGCGGGTTTCGATGCAGAAATGCAAAAGCAAGTAGAACGCGCCAAGGAAGCACACAAAACTATCGATTTAACGGTGCAAGGTTCTCTTGACAAGCTAGCAGAGGATATCCACGCAACAGAATTTTTGGGTTACACCCAAGCTGTAGCGACATCCAAAGTCGAAGTGGTGTTGGTCAATGGCGTCTCCCAAGAAGAAGCAGAAGCAGGGACAGAAGTGCAAATTGTCCTCGACCAAACCCCATTTTATGCAGAGTCGGGAGGACAAATAGGCGATCGCGGTTATATATCCGGTGATGGCGTCCTTGTGACAATTCACGACGTCAAGAAAGAATCTGATTTCTTTGTTCACTTCGGACGCATCGAACGCGGTACAATCCGAAGAGGAGATGCTGTGACCGCACAGATTGATCCAGCTAATCGTCGTCGCACCCAAGCCAACCACACCGCAACTCACCTGCTACAAGCAGCGTTGAAGAAAGTTGTTGATGAAGGGATATCGCAAGCAGGTTCACTTGTATCGTTCGATAGGTTGCGTTTTGATTTCAACTGTCCGCGTCCTCTGACACCAGAAGAAGTGCAGCAAGTTGAGGAACTGGTAAATATTTGGATTTCCGACGCACATTCTGCCAAAGTGGAAATTTTGCCTTTAGCAGAAGCAAAAGCTAGAGGTGCTGTTGCCATGTTCGGTGAAAAGTACGGCGAAGAAGTGCGGGTGATTGACTTTCCTGGTGTATCAATGGAACTGTGCGGAGGAACGCACGTCAGCAATACTGCGGAGATAGGCGTTTTCAAAATCGTCTCGGAAGCAGGTGTAGCCTCCGGAGTGCGGCGGATTGAAGCTGTTTCTGGTCCGGCTATCTTAGATTACCTGAATGTCCGTGATAAGGTCGTTAAAGATTTGAGCGATCGCTTTAAGGTTAAACCCGAAGAACTACCAGACAGAATCACTATTCTGCAAAACGAACTCAAAACCGCCCAGAAGGAACTGGAAACCCTGAAGTCACAACTTGCTATTGCCAAATCTGATAGCTTGCTACAAACAGTCGAATCGGTTGGCGATTATAAAATTCTCGTCGCCAAGATGGAAGACGTTGATCCAGAGTCCTTAAAAACTGTAGCCGAACGCTTGCTGCAAAAAGTGGGTAATGGTGCGATCGTGCTGGGTTCTGTTCCCGAAGAAGGAAAAGTCAGCTTAGTTGCTGCTTTCAGTGCAGAGGTGAACAAAAAAGGCTTGCAAGCAGGTAAGTTTATTGGTGCGATCGCCAAAATCTGTGGTGGTGGCGGTGGCGGAAGACCAAACCTTGCACAAGCAGGTGGACGCGATGCAAGTAAATTGCCAGAGGCGTTGGAACAAGCACGGAGTGAGTTGAAGTCCGCGTTGGGTTAATTGTATTTTCTTGTGGGGCAGGCATCTTGCCTGCCTGGAAATATTAATAAATTTTTAGGGGGGGCTACGTTAAATCGTCCCCCCACTATGATTTTATTTATACATTTTTTAGTACACTTGAACTAATACATAAGTTATACTTGGTAAGCTGTATTTATTTGTTGCTCTAAAACTAAGTTTTATGTGGGTTTCTGAAATCAACTTGAACAACTTTAGATGCTTTTCGGATACAAGTATTCAATTGTCTAAAGGAATTAATTTAATAATCGGTCCCAATAATTCTGGAAAATCGACATTATTGAAATCTATGTTATGGCTTCAGCAGGGGTTCAGTTTGCAGAATACGGATATACGTCGATTTCAGGAAAGTGCGTTCATCCAACTTAAACTAAATGAAGCTAATCAAAAGTTTTTGAATATAAATACTGGTTTAGAAATATTTTTCAAATTTTATCTAAGAATTAATGAACCAAAAATTATTTTAATAGATGCCTTCGGCGATCCATTCTATACAACAAATAGCTATAATTATCATATTTTAAATCAAGAGCCCCGGAACTTTATATATCCATATTTATCTAAAAGGAAAGTTGATGGATTTAATGAAACAATCAATTTGCAAGCTGCTTCATCTGTAACAGGTAATTTATTACACCTTTATGCCAAAATAGATCGTATATCCAATCCTGAAATGCCAGCTAATGAACAGTATGTTAAGGCATGTCAAGATATACTGGGTTTCCCCATCACAGCAACGGCTTCACCTCATGGTAAGCAGGCTGCTTATATAGTGAGCAATCATGACAATATTCCATTGGATCTGATGGGAGAAGGTATTGGCAATTTACTTGGATTGATTGTTGATTTATGTATTGCAGAAAATCAATTATTTGTAATTGAGGAACCAGAAAATGATGTACACCCAAAAGCATTAAAGAATCTTCTAGCACTTATTGCTGAAAAAGCGGAAAATAATCAATTTATTATAACAACTCATTCAAATATTGTTACTAAATATTTGGGAGCACAATCTGATACCAAACTATTTAAAGTCACAATGGAATTTCAAAATCGTCTACCTACATCACAGGTTGAAGAAATAGAGAATACTCCAGAAGCTCGACGGCAGATTCTTGAAGAACTAGGATATGAATTTTTTGATTTTGATTTGTGGTCAGCTTGGTTAATTCTTGAAGAATCATCAGCCGAGAGAATAATTAGAGATTATTTGATACCTTGGTTTGTACCAAATATGAAAGGTAGGCTTCGTACATTCTCAGCTCGATCACTTGATGAAGTGGAAGCTAAATTTGAAGATTTTAATAATTTGTTTGTATTTTTACACCTACAGCCAGTTTATAAAAACTTAGCTTGGGTTGTTGTAGATGCTGGAGATAAAGAAGCAAATATTCTTGAAAAACTAAAGAACATGTATACTTCTAATGGATGGAATGAGAATAATTTTCTTCAATTCCTTGAGCATGATTTTGAACGATATTATCCAAAGGAATTTCAATCTAAAGTAGATAATTTCATGCAAATGCCAAACGGCAAACATCGACAAAAACACAAAAAAGCTCTTCTTGAGGAAGTGATGAATTGGATTGAAGATAATCCTGGCAAAGCAAAAGATGCATTTCAAGAATCTGCATTGGAAGTCATTCAAATTCTTAAACAAATACAGTCTTCTCTACGATAATTTTTATTTGAGTAGCTTGAGTAGAATGTGGAATGAAGTTAAATTCAATACAATCAATAGTTGCGTTCTGCTGTTGCTTCACCCAATCTACAAGAAGTAATCGCACTTTTTATAAGTACTTTCCAACCCATTATCTACAATTGGGTTAAGCAATGTACTATCCCCATACCACTACGCCAAAGTACAAAGGATGCAGAGAGTCACAGTTGACGATATCAAACGAGATCCCTTGAAGTACCTTAATCAAGTTGAGGCAGGTGAAAGCTTTGTCATTGTCCAAGCAGACAAGGCAATTGCCGAACTAAAACCAATTACAAATACTAACAAGCAATTACGACCATTTGGTTTGTGTGCCGGAGAATTTACAGTGCCTGATGATTTTGATGCACCTCTGCTAAAAGAGATTGTAAATGCATTTGAAGGCAGATGAAAATTCTCCTAGATACACATATTTTCTTGTGGTTCCTCAGTGGAGATAAAATAAAAAAGGGATGCTTGTCTCAATCCCTTTTCCAAAAACTAATTTTATTTTGAGTAGGTATGATTAGAAAAGTCGAAAAATAAATGGATAACGGAACGGTTCATCAGGCTTGGTGAAACAGTGCAACAGCGCCCAAATTGTCAGTCCCCAGTGCAGTGCAAAGCCAAAAGCAACAACAGGGAAGAACAAAATTCCGCCAAGACCAAAGGTGAGAAAAGATACAATTCCAATTGGAACTCCAATTAGGATTGCCCAGAACCAAACATTGAAGTGAAAATTAATTGATTCTTTGGCGTTGCTTTTAACAACTGGGTCGTCGGAAAGTAAGTTAATTACAATTGGAACCCCAATCGAAAATAATGCTGTACTAAAGAAAATCGCCCCATGACACAGAGATGATAGCAATTTGCGCTTATCAGAATCGTATGTAACTTGCATCTTGGTGGTGGCTCCTCAATTCGCTTTCTTGCTTCGATTTTAACGGTCAGCGAATAGATTTAGCATTGCAGGTTACCGTACTTAGAAAGCTTTTATGCTTTTCCTTTAGTCTAGATTAACTTTGAGTGCAAGTCATCAACTATAGGTTATGAGGTTTACCGAACCCCCACAGTAGAAGAAAAGTTTACAGCTAACAAGCGTGCATACGCTCATTGCTTCAACGTCACTGGGAGGTGCGATGGCGCAGAGCGATCGCCTCCGTGCCATCGCACTTTTGGTTAGCAGTTTCTTGCTCTTGAGTGAACAACCGACACTAGCTTTATAGTATTTTTGTACTATATTTAAAGACTTCGATTATAATAGTATTGTGTAAGCTACCCTTTAAATTTGCTATCGTTATGGATTTATTTTGATTGGCGGGTCTGAGTATGATTGATTGTCTCAATGCGGCTCGCTACTTTATCATTAGAGCTTATGAGGATGGTATAGAAGCTCAAATGACCAACATGAAGGTTCAAAAGCTTCTGTATTATTCACAAAGCTTACATTTGGCGCTGTACAATCAGCCATTGTTTGAAGAAGAAATCCAAGCATGGCGATATGGTCCTGTATGTCCTCCTGCTTACAGGTTTTACAGTGAATTTGAAGCTAATCAATTACCTATCCCTAGCAAAGAATTCTTATTACAAATTCCTGTTCCGAAGAAAGAGCTTCTAGAAGAAGTTTGGGAATATTTTGGTGGCTACCATGCCTATCTACTTAGTGATATGACCCACGTGGAGTTTCCTTGGAAGAAAGCTCGCAAGGGGTTACCACCCGAAGCAAGTTCAACTGAGCCTATTCTTCTTAAGGATATGAAAGCATTGGGTCATCAGAAGCTTGATGTGATAGAGCGTGATAACCCCGCTTATGAACCCGTGATGTCTGAAGTTTTGAAGGATGCTCTCACTTCGGAATCCTCAATTCGCATTAACAAAGGAGAAGTGCGTGACTGGCTCAACTCCCTTCTCGATTGAGGAATCTGATAATTTCAAGCGTTCTTTCAAAAAACTTGCGAAATTTCACGGGGCTGATTTTGTTGAGCTTGTCGCAGAAGTTTTGGAAAATTTGATTGAAGACCAGTATCCTATAAATTCCCGTAATGAACCTTTACCCGGGAAGATCCAGTTACCTGAAGGATGGACATTTCACAAGCTGGAGTTAAAAGTTTCCAAAGGGGCTTCTGGACAAATCAGATTAATGTATTTAGTCAATACGACTACCTGCGTCATCAGACTTGTGTGGATTTATAGTCACGAGCAGTTTGCAAAACGCCCTGCTGACAAAGACTTAAAGAGTGTTATCAATGAAATCCTGGACTATTAGCCCCAGGATATGCTTGTGATAAATGCTCATTCTTCAAACCGAATTCTCCTTTGGTCAGGTGCGTTAGGATGGGTAATGCCCACTAAAACTTTTAACTATGACTAAGTGCGATTGGGTAAAGCCCAGTGCCAAAGGCAATCGCAAATGTTGTAGGTTGAGCTAACGATAGTGAAACCCAACAATACCAAAAACTACCTACTTATCTGCTTTTTTACATCTAAATGGATACATCTGTTAAAGGTAGCAGCAGAGATAACATAAAGTAAGGTGAAGCCCTAACTTTAAATTACTTAACAAAGGCGGTATACAATGGGTCGTTTAAATCCCTTCTCGCTACAAATGCAAATTACCCAAATGTTTGAGCAAGGGCAATCATTTTTCGCCACAATCAAAGTGCAGGATTGGTTGAAAGAACGCAATAAAAATCCCGCAGATTACGACATTCTTTTCCATCAAAAACCTGCACCTCCTGGTTCAAAAGCAGTCATGGTCGTTGAAATTGAGTTGCGTCGCAAAGATGGACAACCTGTAGACCCGTGGTTGCAAGAACAAGCCAACCTTCAAGCCTAATAGTTTGAAAAAAAGCCGCTATTGCCAACCCTACTTTGTGAAATCAGTGTTAACTTTTCCGAATTTTAGCGTTTCCTATGGGGAACGCTTTTTGTATATTTAATTTTTTAAATAAGAAATTCCAAATTTACCATTTTAGATCTTGCATGAATCGTATATCCATTCTTACGCTAAGATAATTTTTACGCCTTAGCGAAATATTTCAAAAATCATCACATAATATTATGGTTAATCTCTGGACTTCGGCAGAACACGCATTACGCTATCTTGAAAAAGCGGATCAAATGCCTCATCGCACCGAGGGCGAAGCAGTACTTTTGGAACACATCCCAAAAACAGTGAAACGCATTCTTGATTTAGGAACTGGAGACGGTCGTTTGCTAGGATTACTTAAGATTGAACGTCCCCACGTCCAAAGCGTTGCCATTGACTTTTCACCAACCATGCTAGAGACCGTAAAAACTCGCTTTGCCGATGATTCTACGGTGCAAGTCATTGCACATAACATGGATGTACCACTACCTGAGTTGGGTTTGTTTGATGCGGTTGTCTCCAGTTTTGCTATCCATCACCTGACTGATGAACGCAAACATTCCCTATACAGAGAAATTTTTCATCTGCTAGAACCAGGTGGAATTTTCTGCAACTTGGAACACGTCGCCTCACCTACTCCCAAGTTGCACGAACGTTTTTTACACGCTATCGGTAGAACTCTTAAGGAAGACGACCCATCTAATAAGCTTTTGGATGTGGAAACACAGCTTTGTTGGCTGCGAGATATTGGTTTTACAGACGTTGACTGTTACTGGAAATGGCTAGAACTTGCACTGCTGATTGGGGTAAAACCAGAATAAGCTGTCGCATTTTCAACTTGCATAATATTTGATTTACGAGTTAATTTGTAGTTGTGCTTGAGCGGGTCTACAAACAAAATAGCGCGAACAAATAAACCTCAAAAAGTTAAATTTGGTGAAAATAGAACCACAGATTAACACAGATGCACAGAGATAAATTATCTGTCCCTTCGCTCAAGGGCAAGGTTAATCTGTGTGCATCTGTGCTTGAAAACATCCATTAATCATAGTTTTATAAGAAGTCTAATGAATAAATACCAGGTGCAATTATGACATATCAAATTGTTGCCAATCTGACCGAAAACCAGATTTCAGAATTGCTGGAATTGTACAAAAGTGAATTTTGGAGCTACAAACGTAGTCGTGAAGACGTTGTTAAGATGCTTGCAGCGTCAGACATTATCGTTGGATTGGTAGATGAGAGCGAACGATTAATTGGTTTTACTCGTGTTCTCACCGACTTTGTGTATAGGGCAACTATTTATGATGTTATCGTTAAACCAACACATAGAAAAATGGGTCTTGGTGCTAAGCTAATAAACACAGTTATCAATCATCCTGAGTTAGCGTCAGTTGAGCAGATTGCTCTTTATTGTCTACCAGAAATGATTCCTTTTTATGAACGTTGGGGCTTCTCAGCTAACGTAGGTGAAATACGGTTGATGTACAGAAACCACCAATTTTTTTATGCTGAGAATGCACACACTAGCAATGAGAACTAATAGGAGCATTTTACCCCCAAGGATAGCAAAGACTTTGCTAATAATGTACCCACAGCAGACATGATGAATATGTTCAATAACAGAATTCAAAATATCTCTGGTTTTATCAAACTATCTGTCAACAATATTCTGCGTAGAAATATTATGGGTAATAAGATTGAAGACATCTACAACTACCAAAAAATATCAGATTCCATTGCCACTTCAGGACAACCGACAAAAGAACAGTTTTCAGCGATTCAACAATCAGGATATCAAGTCGTTGTGAATTTGGCACTACCAGAATCTACCAACGCTTTACCTGATGAAAAACAAATTGTGGAAGCTGAAGGTATGCAGTACGTCCACATTCCAGTGGTATGGGAAAAACCTACTATTGAAAATGTGAACGAATTTTTTAGGGTCATGGAAGCAAACACCGACAGAAAAGTGTTTGTCCACTGTGCCGCTAATATGAGAGTTTCAGCTTTCATCTATCTTTATCACCGTCTACATGAAAGCATAAGTGAGGAAGAGGCAAAGAAAGACTTACATAAAATTTGGATTCCCAATGAAAACTGGCATAAATTTATGAACCAGGTTATTGAAAATTATCGTTGAACCATTGCATTTGACGAAGCTAAACTTCAGAACTTGATAGCATGAAGCTAGTACTTTCTGGCGATCGCTTGGCAAATAAAAGACAAGCTCGGATGTCTTCTTCGACTAAGCCTTCATACTCTTCGAGAATTTCTGTTATTGTTGCACCATGTGCAAGGAGATTCAGAATATACTCAACAGTTAGGCGTGTTCCCCTAATCACTGGTTTACCTATCATTACTTTCGGGTTAACGGTGATACGGCTCAGTAGTTCTTGGTCTGTCATAGCTTCAACCTTGAAATTGGGGCAGTTAAAACCATCATAGGCAATCGCTGCTTAATGATCGCACTTTTTGCTTGTGTGGTGAAGGGCGATCGCGAAGCGGGCGCTCTGCGCCATCGCCTTTATGCGGGTACTTTGTGCGATTGCCTCTGGCACTGCGGTGTGCGCGATCGCATCCTACTGCCTTTTAAGTGAAATCGCTATAATACACGATAAAAGCGATACAATCTTTTTTCGATGCTCAGGCGATTTTGGCAGTGGCTCAAAAGGTTTTTTCAGCGCTTATTTGGCAGCAAGCATCCATCTCCTCAGTCGGGGGGACAGAGGAGGGTAGAACCACCCAAACAGCCGACGGATGCTGAGTATGAAGCGTTGTTCCTTGAACTGTTGGCAGGTGTGAATAAGGGCTGGAGTCGGGGACGGGTAAAGGGTTTCTTGGATGCAAAGAATATCACTCAGGCTGGTTTGGTGGAATGGTTGCGGCGCTTTGGGGAAAGATTGTTAGTATCAAGCGCACCGAATGATGAGTTAGCAGCGCGGATGGTGCAGCTGGGTGAGTTGGATATTGGGGAAGTGGGAGATGTGGCGCGTGATATTGGGATGCGGTTGTTGAGGCGCAATCAAGGCGAATCAATAAAGGAGGATGACGGACAAAATGCCGATCTCGTAACGTCTGCTCACCAAGAGGGGCAAGATAACAGTGCATATTTAGCCAGCGAATACCTTAAGTTGGCAATTCAATACTATGAGGTAGGCAACTATAAACAATCTGTTGACTGTTTTGATCAAGTCCTTACTTTGAATCCAAATAACCATGAAGCTTGGTGTAATCGGGGCGTGGTGGTGGGTAAGTTAGGGCGATTTGAAGATGCGATCGCATCTTTGGACAAAGTAATTGAATTCAAACCCGACGACCATCAAGCTTGGTACAATCGGGGCGTGGCGCTGCGTAACTTAGGGCAATTTGAAGAAGCGATCGCATCTTTGGACAAAGCCGTTGAATTCAAACCCGACGACCATGATGCTTGGTACAACCGGGGCAATGCGCTTTCTAACTTAGGGCGATTTGAAGAAGCGATCGCATCTTTGGACAAAGCAATTGAATTCAAACCCGACGACCATCAAGCTTGGTACAACCGGGGCTTGGCGCTGGGTAAGTTAGGGCGATTTGAAGAAGCGATCACATCTTTGGACAAAGTAATTGAATTCAAACCCGACGACCATCAAGCTTGGTACAATCGGGGCGTGGCGCTGGATGACTTAGGGCAATTTGAAGAAGCAATCGCATCCTACGACAAAGCTGTTGAATTCAAACCCGACTACTATGAAGCTTGGAACAACCGGGGCTTGGCGCTCAATGACTTAGGGCGATTTGAAGAAGCGATCGCATCCTTCGACAAAGTAATTGAATTCAAAGCCGACGACCATCAAGCTTGGTACAATCGGGGCGTGGCGCTCAATGACTTAGGGCAATTTGAAAAAGCAATCGCATCCTACGACAAAGCTGTTGAATTCAAACCCGACTACTATGAAGCTTGGAACAACCGGGGCTTGGCGCTGGGTAAGTTAGGGCGATTTGAAGAAGCGGTCGCATCCTTCGACAAAGCAATTGAATTCAAACCCGACGACCATCAAGCTTGGTACAACCGGGGCAATGCGCTTTCTAACTTAGGGCGAATTGAAGATGCGATCGCATCCTTCGACAAAGCAATTGAATTCAAACCCGACGACCATCAAGCTTGGTACAACCGGGGTGTGGAGCTGGGTAAGTTAGGGCGATTTGAAGATGCGATCGCATCCTTCGACAAAGCAATTGAATTCAAACCCGACGACCATCAAGCTTGGTACAACCGGGGTGTGGCGCTGGGTAAGTTAGGGCGATTTGAAGAAGCGATCGCATCCTTCGACAAAGCACTCTTAATCAAACCCGACGACCATCAAGCTTGGAAAAACCGAGGTATTGCTGCGGGAAGTTCAATTAGCTTTGATCCGCTACCGAGTTTGTTGATTGGCATAGTACAGACAAATCGAACTCTTAACCAGCGCGGCTATGAGGGGCAATTGGCAAGCTATGAGGAAGGGTTGAAGTATTGCCACCAACACACTCACCCAGAAGGTTGGGGACAATTGCATCGGGCGATAGGTAATGCTCACTACTTCCGAGGGCGAAAAGATTCCCGTCCCCGCAGCTATTGGCACAAAGCCGTCAACAGTTACAACGAAGCGCTGAAAACTCTCACAGAAGCAGATTTCCCTGAGTTGCATCTGGAGGTTTTGCGAGACTTAATTCGCGTCCTTTTGGCTTTCGGAGAAATCACAGCAGCGAAGGAATGGCGGCGACATGGGTTAGAAGTCTTTAGGAATCTGTTCAATAGTAAAAAGACTTCTTTCCAGAAACGACAATTGGTAGTTGAATTTATCAGCTTCTCGCAGATGCGGGTTGATGTTTTAGTAGAAGACGGTGAATTCGTCTTGGCATTAGAAGCTGCTGAAAGAAATAAAAATCTCTACCTCACCTGGATTCTCGATGCCCAGAAGCAAGATATTCTCAGTCCCAGCTATGCTGATATGCAACAGCTAACGAATCCCACAACTGCTGTTGTCTATTGGCATCTCAGCCCTTTTGCTCTCAGTACTTTTATTATTAAACACAATGTTCCTCAACCCAGCGTCATCTCTACTCCCTCGTTTTTGCGCGAGTTTGAAAGCTGGGTGAAACAATGGAATCAACAATATGAGGATTACCACAAAAGCAATGATAAGCAAGTTGCACAACAAAACAACTGGCGTGATAATTTGCCTCAAATGCTCAAGCAGCTTGGTGCTATCCTCAATATCTCAGCTATACTGACCGAAATTAACCACAAATCCATCCAAAATCTCATCTTGCTTCCCCACCGCGACTTGCACCGCTTCCCCCTTCATGCGCTGTTTCCTGAACATTTCACCACCACCTATCTACCCAGCGCTCAAGTTGGCATATATTTACAGCAGATTGAGTCAACAAGCAACGGGGAACTCCACCAATTGCTGAGTGTGGAACATCCCGACAGCGCAGGCTTTGATATACTACCTCATGCAGAAATCGAATCTGCTGCTATTAACCAGCTTTTCAGCCATCCCAACAATAAGCGGATATCTGGCGAACAAGCTACCAACACCGCTGTCAAAGAAGCCCTTGCTGCTCAATATAATATTTTTCACTTCACCGGACATGGCAGTTATGATTTCGAGCATCCCAAACAATCTGCCCTTGCCCTCAGCGGTGAAGATAAACTCACGGTGGAGGAAATTTGCAAGATAGATTTTAGAGGTTATCAACTTGTCACCCTTGCCGCTTGCGAAACTGGCTTAACTGGCAACCAAACGATAGAAAATGAATATGTTGGTTTAGTCAGTGCCTTTGTTTACCAAGGTGTAAGCAACGTTCTCAGTACTTTATGGACTGTGAATGACGATGCGAGTAGTTTGCTCATCATGTACTTTTACTGGCAACTCAAGAAAGGCAAATCACCAGCCATTGCCTTAGCAAAATCCAACAAATGGCTTCGCAATCTCACAGATTATAAACTGGAGAGATTGTATCAAGTCATCTTTAAGAAGCTACCGCAAGATGAAAAACCCCTCCGTCCTCACGTCAGAAATAAGTTATGGGAATTCGGTCACATGGAACTTGCGGATAAGAAACAGAAGCATTTTGACGATCCCTATTATTGGGCAGCTTTTACAATCACTGGTTGCTTTCCTCGTCCCTCGTTCCCAGCCTGAGGCTCCCTCGTTCCCAGCCTGAGGCTGGGAATGCATTTCTAGAGGCTTTGCCTCTGGGAACGAGGAGGCAGAGCCTTCCCAACTGCGTTCCCACGCAGAGCGTAGGAACGAGATAATAACTAATAACTAATCACGAATTCTTATGCAACCTAACGATATAATTTCTGTTACAGCATTCCAAAATGCCCTAGCCAAGCTGAATGAATCTTTGCCTGCGCATATCCAAGAACAACTCAATGCGATCGCCCAAAACTTAAAAGCCGATCCCACCAATATTGGCAACCTGGATATTATTGCTGAAAGTTATCCACCTTTAGATGAAGTATACCAAAAAGAACTGACAACATTGAAAAAAGAAGCTGGTCAGCGCAATAAAGGTTTGCCACCACTGCCTCTGCCAAAAGAATCGAATAAAGAACTCACTAACTCAGCTATTGATACTTTTAGTGCTGATGATTCTGTTACTGCTGCGAAAGCAAAACCAAATCTCTTGAAACGGCTTTGGCAGTTTCTCCCTGGGAGGAAATAAAATGTCAGAGCAAATTATTTATCCCAGTATAGATTTATTCCTTTATGACTTGAAGGATGGCTTAGGACAAAAGCAGTCAAAAATTGACCAAAACTGCCGTACTTTCTGTCAAAAAATATACGGTAAATTAGACGAAAAAAGCTTTCAGGAAAAGTATGCACAAATCCAGAAATATCAAAATACAGACGTTGATGTTATCGAGTTACTCGAAACCCAAATTAGGAAATTCCAATCACCGCTTGATGGTTACTACTATCCTCTGCAAATAGGCGATAGTTATGCCCTCCAGGTTAATGACTCCGGTAAACGAGATGCTAACGGTCAATATAACGACAAGCCACAAAATATCAAAGATGAACCATTCCTGAAACTCAAACAAGAAATTACCCAACACATCTCTGGGCAAACAGGCACAATTGGACAAACCTGGTTACTTTGGGGCAAACTAACAAGTCAAAAAACCGATGCAGAAATTGAAGATATTGCCCAAAAGTGCTACACACAAATTGTCAGCAATTACGACTGGAAACGAGATTTTATTGGCAAGGGTAAGTTAGAATCAGGAACAATTTTTGAACTGTGGTATTGTCCCCAAAATTTAGGTGTAAATGGGAAAGAGTTTTGGGAAAAGTTTAGACAAGAAAGTCATCATGTTTTCATCTGGTTATTTCCCGATAATATATCACCGGAGGAAATGAGAAAGCGGGTGCAAAGTGTCTATTACGAATTTCTACGCTTATGGCAATACCGCCATAAAGTTGTTTGGTCTTACTATCAAAGCCGCTATCAAAAAACACTTCTTAAAAAAGAATACGTTGAAATACAACCATCAATCAAGCAAGCTGGTGAGTTACCAAGGCTATTGCAAACCAATAGTCTGAAACTCAGTAAGCTACAAGAAACATTGTCGGCTAACTTAATTAACTTGTCTGATTATACTATTGCTTTAAACTATCTAGAAAATCAAAGCCGCACCATTCAATTAAACCTAGATAATTATAAATCTCGTTTAGATGAGATGCAGAAAAAATATGCAGGTAGCGACTTAGAATTTTTACAAACCTTCAGCAATAGCGAAATTTACGCCAAAAAATACCAGCGACAAGTAGAAGCAGATTATGCAAATCTCAACCCTGGATTAACCTTACTGCAAAATCTCAACAGCACTGTCCAAGGTATCATTGACCTAGAGCAAACCAAAAGCGATCGCGCTCTCAACAATACCATCGCCATTGCAGGTGTCGGACTAGCAACCAGTCAAATAGCCTCAGCTGTCATCCTTGCCGAAATTCCTCAAGAAACAAAAAACCCTCTTGCTTACCAAACTCAAGCTTTCTTTTGGAGTTTGGGCATAGGTGTAATCGCAATTATGCTAACCTTAATTGTCCTTCGCATTTTTCGCCGCTAAATGCCTTTCTTGGCGTCCTTGGCGTCTAAAGCCCTTTGGGCATGCGCCTTCGGCGTAAGACGGTTTAAAGTTCTTACTATGTCTTCAATTCCTACAATCAAAAGTATATACACAGATGGTGCTTGCACTGGTAACCCGGGTCCTGGCGGTTGGGGCGTAGTCGTCTATTTCGATGATGGTTCCATCCACGAAATGGGCGGTGCATCCACCCGAACCACTAACAACAAGATGGAGATGCAAGCTGCGATCGCCGCCCTCCAATTTTTAAAAGACTCAGGACAAACTGAACCCATCCCCCTCTACACTGATAGTGAATACCTCATCAACTGCGTTACCAAATGGGTTAAAGGCTGGAAAAAGAAAGGCTGGAAAAAGGCAGATGGAAATCCCGTGCTTAACCAAGACCTATTGGAAACCTTGGATGACCTCAATAGCCCACGCGTAAAGTGGGAGTATGTCCGTGGTCATGCAGGTAATGTTGGTAACGAACGCTGTGATGTGATTGCCCGCGCCTTCGCCAATGGCAAAACCCTATCCCTGCAACAACAAAACTTCTCTAATTTTCACCAAGTCTTTGAGCAAAAAAGCGAGGTAAATGTATCAAGAGGATCTGATTTAGAAACAAACTCTACAATAATTAACAAAAATACACAAGAAATCAGTACTCTGGCAACAGATATAACCAATATGGAACCACATACCCACCCTACTGCCTCAGTCAGCGAGGAATTACCTCGAGAAATCAGGGTAACGCAACTCCGCAACTTAGTTGAAACCCTGCGTATTGCTGACGAAATTGCTGAAAAAGGCTACCTGATCACCAGTTCTGAACTAGCAGACTTGATGGATGTCCACGCCAGCGCTGTTACGAGTCGTGGAGACGAGTGGCGCTGGCGGAACTGGATTGTATCACGAGTGCGCCGCGAAGGCAATCAAATTCTTTGGGAACTGGAACGGGGCGATCAAGTCGAAAATGAAGAATGAAGAATGAAGAAGAACGCAGAACACAGAATATTCACAACGTAAAATTCGGGGGTTTCCTAGTTTAAGTCATGACGAGGTAATATTTTACACAATTGTTTCTTCCCATCTTCTGAGTTCTTTCTTGGTGAAGAATGAAGAATAAAAAAATTGTTTTATCTTCTATCTTCCATCTTCTTCAGTATTTTCGCCCTCGCCACTCTGTTGGAGTGCGGAATGCAGATAAGAAAATCCGCAGCACCGCTACTGGATCAGCTAGAGGTGATAGCCAGAACAACCAGCCACCGTTTGCTTGGGTGCGATCGTAGGAAGGTGCGATCGCAAAAAGCATTGCAAAACGAATCACCAGTAGAAATAGATTCAGCCCCAAAAGAAGGAGGGGGGGAGAGGGTGACAAGGGGACAGTCCGGGAAGCACAAAGGTAACTCAGGACGAGTATGAGGGGTAAACCTTGAACTGCTGAAAGTAGCCATAAATCCCCCCAAATTTGAGCGCGGGAGGAAGCGTCTTTCAGGTCAAGGCTGCGCCCCCATTGTTTCCAAGTTTCCATTGCTCCCTCATACATCCGCACCTTCAGCACTTTTGCCCCATCTAAAAAACCGACTTTAAACCCAGAGGCGGCTATATTCCGTGCCAAGGTAACATCATCACAAAAAGAACCACTGGCACTCGTATATCCACCGACAGCCGCTAGAACAGAGCGACGGCATAAAAAGCATTGCCCATTTGCCATCACCCGTTCTGACTGCTTTGTATTGACACCAGCAGGATCAAATCGATAAAGCAGAGTCATCAGCAATGCTGGTTGTAGCAGGCACTCTCCTGGATATTTGAGAATGAACTGGGGTGAGAGGGAAACCAAGTCATAGCCTTGAGCTTCTGCTGTCTTCACCAAACCAGCAACCAAACCTGGTGATGGTTGTGTATCAGCATCCATACCCAGAAACCACTCACTTCCCTCTGAGGTCTGCAAAAAGCCGTAATGCAACGCCCAAGGACGCCCTACCCAACCAGTGGGTAAGGGATCATCCGTCATCAGGCGAAAGCGAGGGTCTTTCTGCTGTGCCGCTTTTACCAAGTCAGGAGTGCCATCACCAGACTTGCTATCTACAACGATAATTTCCCGGACTTCGTAGCTTTGCCGACTTATCGCATCTAGCAGGGGACTAATACGAAGAGCCTCATTCAGGGTGGGAATGACAACGCTGACAGCACCCAAAAATTCTGGAGTGGGATTTTTGGGTGCAATGGGAGGAAGGCGGCTAGGTCCTTTGACAAGGCGCGACAGCAGAATTGCTGTCGCTGGTAGTTGAATCAGTAGTAATAAGAGTGAGATAGCACTTGCTATCGTCCACACGTCTAGCACAGCAAAATACCTGGCGATGGAAATCAATGCTCTATTTAACGGCAACTTTGACGTTCGCTACAGAAACTTCAGTGGTTGTCGGTGTAACAGCAACATTAGCAGATGCAGCTTTTGATCTCCACCAAAGTACCACAGCAGGAACTACGCCAATCACAAAGCCCAGCGAAACTGGAATAGCAAATCCAGCAGCTAAGCTGAGTCCAGCAGCGAAGAAAAAATTGCTGAGATAAACGATTAAGGGCACCCAGAGTTGCGATCGCTCCACTTTAATTGGTGTGTTTTTCCATAACAAGGCTGCTACTGTCATGAACAGAGCGCTAGTGCCAAACCAACCTGCATAATTTTGGTAGGGTGTTCCAAAGAACGCTCCTGGATTTTCCCAATACCAAAAGGGGAGATTTGTTTGACTCATAGCTGGTTCCAATGCAAAGTCCCAGCAGGTAAAGAGCATTGCGCCCAACGCTATGGCACCTACGTGGCGCGCTAAACTGGGATTTTGAGCGACACCCAGACCGGCACGAGCAATCAGGTAAGAAGACAAGCCCACATAAAACCAGGATAAGGGAATTGTAAATGGGACAAGCCCCGCAATTTTATATCCCAAGCCACTCAAGTAAGTGTAGTCTCCAAAGGGAAACCCAGTGCTAGTTCCTAGTAATTCACTGCCCACCGATATTGACATAGCTGGCAGCATAAACCCTAGCCAAGTGCGCCATCCCAATATCCGGTATGCATAAATCGAGACAGCTATTGTCCCCAAAATAATATCTACCACACCGCCATCAGCCAAACTCAACTGCATGGCTGTTTGTCCAACGCCTCCTGAGTTCAAAATTATTTCGGCATTGGGTATGACCAATAGAATGCCTATCAGCCCAAAAGCCTTTGCCAAGATATGACCAATGAGGCTTACACGCTCAGCTATAACAAGTTGTCTCATGATAATTCCTTAACAACACATGACACGCGGCTACTTAGCTGCTAACAGTTTACAAATGTTTAACAAAATATTTAACAATTCGTGCCGGAATTCTTGGCAAACTTGCTTTGCTTTCATTGGGAGAGCATAACAGCCTCTTGATTGAAGGTAGAAAAAATATGATATTAAATTTATAGTCTAAGTCATTCAAGCCAACATCTATCAACTTTCATTGGCTTTCTTTTGATGGCTTTTTGATGGGTTATAGTGTAGGCAAGAGATTCATCCTTTCCTACAGAGCAGTATCCTTATGCTTGAGATAGTTCTGGAATGATAGCCTATCCTTATAATGGGAACAACCCATGTCAATATTGAAAAGACTTCCCTTTGTTTCCCTAGTATTACTACTGTTTACTTACACGACCTTAGGCTGGGTGATATCCAAAGCATATGCTCCTAAGTTTATATGGGTGCTGACTGTCATTACTATCTTAGTTCTCCTGGGAGGCTTAACCATTTCTTGGAGAAGGCTTACACACTATTCTTTTGTCTTATTCCAATCAAACCTCAGGTCTTTTAGTATTACTGTTTTAGGGGCTTTCTTGTTCTTTTTGATGATAGCCCACTTCCGAGTATTTCTTGATACCTTGCTAATCATTGCTGCCGCTGTCTTGGCAAAGATAGACTTTCAAACAGCCGGCTTCAGTGAAGGGCAAGCCTTTTGGTTTTTATCTATCTTCTCTTTGACGGGATTAGCTCTAGGTGCGCTCATTCATAAGTTCATTTGAGCAGAACTCAGAACTCAGAATGATCCCACGGATAAATTCGGGAAATTCAGTATCGTTCGCAAAATGTGGCTTAGCCATATAATTCTTTTTCTCTGCATAAATAAATTTGGAAGCAACTGAAGAAGGACTTCTACCCAGTTGCAAAGAATTGATGCCGAATTGTGTCTGCTGAGTTGGTGAGTTCTTTGTTGGTAAGAGCCCATAGTCAAGAGTCCATAGCAACTATTAACTCTTGACTATGGACTTTTGACTAACTTACAACAGACTCAGCTGCCGCAGCCACTGGGTAAACGCTAAGTTTTTTACGGGTTTTCCCCTTGCGTTCAAACGTGACCACGCCGTCAACTAAGGCAAACAGAGTGTCATCACTGCCAATACCAACGTTGTTACCAGGGTGAAATTTAGTGCCACGCTGGCGAACTAGGATATTTCCCGCCCGCACAACTTGACCGCCGTAGCGCTTAACACCCAGTCTTTGAGCATTAGAGTCACGACCGTTACGTGTACTACCTGTTCCTTTCTTGTGAGCCATAATTTCCTCTTGTATTTCTACTTCTTTTATCTATTATTCAGTAGCAGTTTCTTCAGCAGGTGGATTGTCAGCATCAGGTGTTGCAGCAGCCTCTGAAGTTTCATGTGTTGCAACAGCTTCGGCAGCAACATCGATAGTCTGTTGAGTTTCATTATTGTCGGTACCAGTGGCAACTGGTTCTGTCACCTCAGCATCTGGTGTGAGACTGATTGCGCTGTCTTCTGAGGCAAGAACTGAACCGTCGAGGCTGATTGAGTTAATCAACAATCTGGTGATTTCCTGGCGATGACCCCGCTTTTTGCGGGTTTTCTTTTTCGGTTTCATTTTATACACCAGGACTTTGCGACCTCTAAGATGCCGCAACACCGTTCCTTCTACCTTTGCCCCTGCCACAAGCGGCTGTCCTATAGTGACTTCGCCGTTATGCTGCACTAACAATACTGCTTCTATGGTAACTTTCTCGTCCGGTTCGACAGAAAGCAGTTCAATATCATAAAAGCGACCTGGTTCGACTCGTAATTGTTTGCCGCCAGTTTCAATAATTGCGTAGGTCATGGAATTGTCCTTGAGGTTGCCGTACAGGTAGCTGGATCGTATGCTCTTAAAAAAAGCTTTCCAGCTTTTGCATTGTCTTTACCTGATCCGAGCAGGAATTAGACACACGATCTATAACTATACCTTAGTGACTAAGTTTTTGTCAAAGTAAAACAGGAGCAACCCTTCACCAGACAAGAGTTCTCGAACAACGCTTTTAAAATTTCAGTGTTTTATCTAAAGCTAGGAGTGCCAACTAAATGTTCGCAAGCAGGTGCAAAAGATGGCACAGATAAAGAGCAAGCCTTCCATCCAGATTTCACTGATACATTGAACAATCGGCACGTACCACCACGCTGACCTTCTGGGGTGTAATATCGACAGTACCGACAAGCTGAAACACAGGATTTTAAGGTTGTCATAACTAGCTCTTAAAATTAAATAAAAATCTTTGTTAGTTAAAAATTGGTTTTATCCCCTAATAAGTATCTCAACAATTTCTTGAGAAATGCATAGAAATTAGATGTTTTTATGAAAAAGTTTGCATTATGAAATATTAGTTTACGTAAAAAATATAGTTATTTATACTTAGGTATGAGAAATGAAGTTCGTATAACATCGCTGAAAATATCAAGATAGGGCGAATACTTAAAGCAGTGAACAGTACCAGCCGCAGTGACGCTTTCTCGGGCTGGTGTGGTTGTACTGACACCAACGCTTTCGGTGCTCTTGGTGTGGTGTTACCCCCAATTATGAAACTGATAACTGATAACTGGTAACTGGTAACTGTTAAAGTAAGACTTCGGAGCCGTTTTGTGAAATGAAAAGAATTGAAGTTGAACAAAGAACGATTTTGATTGGGTTAGCAGGTAGCCACGGCTATGGGTTAAATAGACCTGATTCAGACTATGATTATCGAGGAGTATTTATCGCACCCAAAAGGTATTACTTGGGATTTGACCATATTGAACAAAAAGATGATGGCTGGGATGAACTAGGAATGTTTCCGTTTCTAGATGGAAACAAAGACACAGTGATATACGAATTAAAAAAGATTATTCAGTTATTGTCTGGGGCAAATCCTAATGTTTTAGAATTGCTATGGTTGAATGAATATCCTGTTTTAACCCCAGTAGGACAGCACTTAATTAAGCATAGACAAATATTTTTTAGCAAGAAGGTAAAGCATACTTACTCTGGTTATGCGTTTGCCCAAATCAAAAAAATGGAAACTCATCGTAAGTGGTTGTTGAATCCACCGCAAAAGAAACCAATTCCATCTGATTTTGATATAGAAGAAGCACCACTTACAAAAGATGAAGTCAATGCTTTTCTAGAATATCTTTATCACTTAATTAGAGGAAAAATTGAGTTTTTAGAAGAAGCAGAGCAATTATATAAGCTGCTCACAGCGGATATAGATTTTAAGGGTGTGCTTAAACAGTATTCTTTACCTGATGAAACTTTAGAGTACACGCAAAAACTAACAAATAGTCGTAAAGATTTTATTCGCCTACTTAAAAAAAGCCAAACATATCAAATAGCTTTAAGAGAATGGAAAGCATATTTATCATGGCAGGAAAACAGAAACCCAGCTAGGGCAGAAATGGAGAGAAAATCAGGTTTTGACCTGAAGCATGGGATGCACTGCGTTAGGTTATTACGCAGTGGACTAGAAATATTGCGAACAGGAGAAGTGATTGTAGATAGAACGATCGCAGGTGATGCAGAAGATTTGAAAGCTATCCTCAAGGGGGATTATTCTTATGAACAGGTCATGAAAATGGCAGAGGAGTTAGTTGCTGAAATGGAAAAGGTGTACGAAGACTCCTCCTTACCTGACAAACCTAATTTAGAACACATCAATGAATTCTGTATCGAACTGGTGGAAATGCAAGGATGGTAAGCAAAGAAAGAAGAGTAAAGACACAAGAGTGAAGAAATTATTCTATCTTCTATCTTCTATCTTCTATATTTTAATTTGTTAGAGAGTTTGAAATACATAGACAAAACCATAAAGACTGATGCTGAGAAAGAACACTGCTGCTAATTGGTTAACTCGGATATCAGGTGAGGGAGCAATGGCTTCTCGTACCAAGATAGAAATAGATGCCCCAACGACAAAGCTCCACCCAAGTATCATAAAAGCTATCTCTAGCGTAAAATTCCAAACAATCAGCATTGCAATTGCTAGGGCGTGTTTTCAAACTCGCTGTATCCTAAAAATAGGCGATCACTATATAGTCATGATGAACCGAGGAGACTTAAGTAACGAACAGTGGGAAAGGTTAAAACCGTTACTACCACTACAAAAACCGAGAACAGGCAAGCCAAATAATAACCACCGCACGGTTGTTAATGGCATCCTCTGGATACTGAGAACCGGAGCGCCGTGGCGGGATATGCCAGAACGGTATGGAAAGTGGGAGAGCGTAGCAACAAGATTTTATCGGTGGCAAAAAGCCGGAATTTGGAAGCAAATCTTAGAACGCTTACAAGCGATCGCCGACTCTCAAGGAAAGCTCGATTGGGAGATTCATTACGTTGATGGAACAGTAATACGCGCCCATCAACACGCAGCGGGCGGAAAAAAAGGGGCGAAGCAGATGAGAAACTAGGGCGTTCTCGGGGGGGTTTTAGTACCAAAATACACATACGTTGTGAAGGTAAAGGTAAACTGATTACTTTTATTCTCAGCCCAGGTCAAAGAAATGAGTCAATTTTTCTAGAACAATTAATGGAACAAGGAGCAGTCAAGCGTTCTGGGCGTGGTCGTCCACGTTTACGCCCTTTACGATTAGTCGGAGACAAAGGTTACACAGGTCGTCGTATCCGTAATTACCTGCGCCGTCGTGGTATCCGTCTGACAATTCCACGACTCTCCACCGAACCACGTCGCGGTCCTTTTAGCCGTGAAATTTACCGTCAACGCAACGTTGTCGAACGCGCTATCAACCGACTCAAACAATTTCGACGTATTGCTACTCGGTATGAAAAGCTTGCCGTAAATTATACAGCTATGATTACGATCGCCTGCATTTTGTTGTGGTTATAGTTTGAAAACACGCCCTAGCAGTACCATCAGCATCTCTACAAACCGAGGCGGGTTGTATTGGCTGGATAAAACAAAACTGTTGAACCAAAAGTGCCAAAATCTCATAATTAACTGCTAAGTGCTGAAAAATAAAGAAGAAAGAAGATAAAAGAATTTCTTTTCTCTTCATTCTTCATTTTTTATTCTTAACTTCTAACTCCTAACCTTTTGTCCTGTACCATTTTTTTGTGTTGTCTCTTCTGGTAGTTCTACACCAAAGACGCGGCTAAAAACTTTTTCTACTTTATATCCAGAATCAATTGACTCTAAGGGGTCTTTGCGCAATCTGTGACGCAGACATAAAGTAATCACACGGCGGATGTCATCAAGCGTGACTTCGGTACGCCCTTCAAATGCAGTTAAGGCTTTGGCGGCGCGGTTACTTACAATGTCTCCCCGCAAGCCATCCACATCAAGTTCAGAGCAAACTTCGGAAATTTTGACTCGCAGGTCGTAATCAATTGTCACAGAAGGTAACAACTTTTGAGCGTTGACAATTTTCTGTTGCAGTGCTTCCTGCTCTTGTTTGTAGCTTTCCAGAAATGTTGGCGGATTTTGGTCGAATTCTGACCTTTGCTCAACGATTTGCACGCGCAAAGCTGGTTCCTTAACTGTACGGATTTCCGCGTGCATTCCAAATCTATCTAATAGTTGGGGGCGCAGTTCTCCTTCTTCTGGGTTACCAGAACCCACGAGAACAAAACGCGCTGGGTGACGGATAGAAATACCTTCCCTTTCTACCGTGTTCCAACCACTTGCGGCGGAGTCGAGAAGCACGTCTACTAAGTGGTCATCTAGTAAGTTAACTTCATCCACATAGAGGATACCCCGGTTGGCTTTTGCCAGTAGTCCCGGTTCAAAGGCTTTGACACCTTCTGATAAAGCTTTTTCAATGTCAATTGTGCCGCAAACTCGGTCTTCTGTCGCTCCCAGTGGCAAATCTACCATTTGGACTTTTTTCTGAACTACGGGAATATCCGCCCCTTGCTCTAGCTGTTGGCGGGCTTCATCGCTCATCAAGTCGGGATCGCTGGGATCGCTGTTGAAGGCGTCATTGGCAACGACGGGGATTTCTGGGAGCAAATCAGCCAGTGCCCGGATAGTTGTGGATTTTCCGGTACCGCGATCGCCCATAATCATCACACCGCCAATTTTGGGATCAATCACGTTTAATAGTAGAGCCAGTTTCATTTCTTCCTGACCCACAATTGCTGTAAATGGAAATACCACGCGACGCGCACTTGCGGTAGCTTGAGCAGTTGGACTCACGCTTATTACCTTATCTATATTTTTCTTATTACCGTCTTTATTGTGCCATAGGTGGGGTTCTGGGGGAGATGGGGAGATGGGGAGGTGGGGAGAACTTCCCTGCGTCCTCGTGTCAGCCAATACGAGTGACAGCAACTTAGTATCATTATGTCGGCAGGACAGAACCTTCGACCAATACGTAAAGTTTTGTAAATATTTTTTATTTGTAGCATAAAAGTCTGGAGATTGAACTGATATATAAATAGGGGCTGACAACTTTCATACAGTAAAGTGTCTTTGTCCCTATGGTGGGTAAACTTCTGACCATTTGGTTAGTGTTGATTTTCATCAGCAATTACCCAGAGTGAGCTTAACTCCTGTTGCTTTGTAAGAGAAAATTTCTGATATGACTCAAATCTGGAAAAGTTGGAACTGGAAATCATGGCTATTGGGCTTGCTGGTGGCTGCTGGAGTCATCGCTACCTCTGGATATCACACTTTGGCTGAGAACAGTATATCCGTGCAATCTTTGACAAATTCAGGTTCTACAGTTCAATCCGCTAGTCTCTTAATCGATACACGAGATATGGAAAGACGAGAAATTGGACCACCATCTTATAAGTTAAACTTTACAAGTTTAATCCCACAATCTACTGCCAACAATCCTTCGCCAGACAAAGTATATTTACAGATAAAAGGAAAAATAGCTACACCTGAGTCCACCATGAACCCTGGTGTGAAAACTGGAGATACCGTTCAACTTGATGCGGGATGTGTTTTTGATAACGCAGTCACTCTTGAAATTAATCGCTTAACAAACGATGGAAAGAACGAAAAAATTCCAAAGAATGTGAATGTGAATAGCGTGAATAACTGTAATTCATCTCCGTTGTCACTTGAATTCATAAGCAAGAATACGTTGGCACACTACATACTGAACTACAGTTGTTCTAAAGTTTCCAATTTGGAAACTTTAGCTGAGTGAGACAATGGACATTATGAGAAAGTACATTCTCCGCCTTTGGATAATTAGCGGAATTAGTATCTACTCTCTAACCACCATAGGCTCTACTCAGGCTCAAGAAACTCAAATCGTCCCGGATGGAACCCTGCCCACTAATTCCGTCGTCACACCCCAAAGCAACATCCAAACTATTACTGAGGGAACAGTAGCAGGTTCCAATCTTTTCCATAGCTTTGGGCAATTCAACATCAAAGCTGGAGATAAAGCGGATTTTGTTAGTCCTAGCTCAAATATCGAGAATATTTTAGTTCGAGTGACGGGTGGTAGTCGCTCGGAAATTATGGGTACTCTCGCTACCTCTGGACTTTCCAATCCCAATTTGTTTCTGATTAATCCCAGTGGGATAGTATTTGGACCGAATGCCAGTTTGAACGTTAGTGGTTCATTTGTGGCGACTACAGCCAATGCGCTCCAATTTGGCAATCAAGGCTTTTTCAATGCTTCTGTGCCAAATAATCCCGCATTACTGACGGTTAAGCCTTCTGCCTTTCTATTGAATCAAATTGCGGCTAAAGGTTCCATCACCAATGAATCTAGAACAGGTCTGGAAGTTCTTACTGGTAAAAGTTTGTTGTTAGTGGGCGGTAATGTCAGCTTGGATGGTGGAATCTTACAGACTAGTGGTGGTCGAGTCGAGTTGGCAGGATTGGCAGGACAGGGAACAGTAGAGCTAAATTTTGACAGCGATAATCTAAGTTTGAATTTTCCTGAAGATGTAGCCCTAGCAGATGTCTCACTCACCAAAGCAGAAATATCTGCTCTGGACGGCGGTAGTATTGCTATCACTGCAAAGAATTTAGGTCTGCAAGGAAGTTCGCTAACCGCTGGAATACAGTCAGTTGGTATTCAGGGGGGAGATATCATGCTGAATGCCAAAGAAAAAATGACAATTGCGAATAGCCAGATTTCCAATGATCTGGGGGGTAGTTTCTTTTCTCAACCCGTCGGCAATACTGGCGGCATCCTTATCAAGGCTGGGTCACTGTCTTTAAACCGTGCCACCCTTAATGCTGACACCAATGGAAAAGGAAACACCACAGGAATATTTGTGCAGGCTAATAGTTCTGTCGATATTCTAGATGAAAGTTTACTCTCCAGTAGTGTAAACAGTACAGCGGCTGTGGGCAATACTGGCGGTATCCATATCAAGGCTGGGTCCGTTAATCTAATAAATGGCTCTACCCTCAATGCTAACAGCTTTGGACAGGGGGAGACTACAGGGGTATTTGTGCAAGCTAATGGTTCTGTCTTAGTCAACAATAGTACCATCTCTACCGAAGCAGGAGAAACAGGCACTGGTAATGGTGGTAACATCAACATCCAAGCAGGAAAAATTTCCTTAACTGATAACGCTGTACTAAACAGCATTACCTATAGGGAAGGGCTTGCTGGTGACGTGATTATTGATGCTGGAAATAGTATCTCTGTTGACAAGAGCCGAATTTCCAGTCAGACTTTTGGACCTGGCAATGCGGGCATTATCAATATCAAGACTGGAGAGCTATCCTTAACCAAGGGTGGTGTTGTATTATCCTCAACTTCTGGGCGAGGAATGGCGGGCAATATTCAAATCAATGCTTCTGACATCATTATTTCTGGAGTTGACCCAGAAGGATTCTCAAGTGGGTTGTTTACTAGCAGTGAGAAACAAGGCAGTGGTCTAGGCGGTGAGATCAGTGTCACTACTGCTAGGTTGCGTGTATCAGATGGAGGGGTTGTGAGTGCCAGAACTAGGAGCGCTAGTAATGGAGGCAATATCACCGTTAACACCAACACCCTTGAGCTTAGCAGTGGCGGACAACTCCTTACCAGTGCCTTCAGCAGTGGGAATGCAGGTAACATCACTGTCAATGCCACTAACAGGGTTAGTATTTCTGGCAGCGATCCTACCTTTGCGGCTCGACTTAAACAATTTGGTGAGGCGACAGTTGACAATGACGGTCCTAACAGCGGCTTGTTTGCTCGTGTTCGAGGTAACGCAACTGCTAATGCTGGCAACATAGAAGTTAACGCTCGCTCCATCCGTCTTGACAACCAAGCAACCATCACAACTGGGACTACATCGGGTGAAGGTGGAGATATCACTCTCAAGGCTAGAGACATCGTACTGCGTAACAACAGCAACATAACTGCGACCGCAGGTACTGACAACGCTGGTGGGAATGGCGGCAATATTAAGATCGACACTGACGTATTAGTGTCTGCAAAGAATAGCGACATCACTGCCAATGCTTTCGAGGGGAAGGGCGGAAATATCCGCATCAATACTCAAGGACTCTTTCTTTCGCCTGATAGTGACATCACCGCCAGTTCTGAACGTGGGATAGCTGGTGTCGTAGAAATCAACACGCCTGATATTGACCCCACCAGTGGGTTAGTCAATTTACCAGAAGCCCCGCCACATGATACTCGGGTGGCACAGGGTTGTCAACCGGGTGGAAGTCAACAGAAGAACCAATTTATTATCACTGGGCGTGGCGGGTTACCGCCTAGTCCTTTTGAAATGTTGACACCTGACGCTGTACAAGTAGATTTGGTGACACTCAAACCTGAGGGTGAAAACCGAAAGAATGCAAATGTTACCAGCACAACTACTGCCACACCAGAACCCATCGTTGAAGCTACTGGGTGGGTGGTAAACGCTAAAGGCGAGGTAGTCCTCATTGCTTATGCGCCCACTTTTACGCCTCATAGTTCTTGGCAGACGTCTCCTAAGTGCGATGCAAAATAGATGAGGGACATGAGGGAGATGAGGGGGACAAGAGTTGCGGGCGATCGCTGTAGATCCAGATGTCATTTAAGGGGTTCGTAGTAAGCGCTTTAGCGCTAAAGCACTTACTACAAATCACTAATAAATAACTTCAGATATTAACATCACCGAAACATCAAGCCTCAAAGCTGTAATTACTTATATCCTTGGAAGCAAGGATATGAAAAATGAATAATGTAGATTACAAGCTTTATGGCAGTAGATTTACGAAAATTTTTTGAAGCAACAGACCCCAGCCGGACTCTAGTTGTTAACAACGCGCAGGATAAGAAGTATTATATTGACTTTTCCTCGGTGCGAGGTGGGGATATTATCGGCAATCTGATAATGCTCCGCAGCTTTATATCAATATATTAATAAATTTACGAAGCTTATATTTAAAACAAAAGGAATATCTAGAAGCTTTTAAAATTAAGCAAGAAAGGCTTTCGATAGAACAACAATTTGGCTTGCGGGCGTTTATTGGCGCGGGTAGGTTACAAGCAACACGACAAGCAAATTTATCCCCACTTGTAGAGACGAGAGGTGGCGCGTCTCTACAGGAAGTCGCCCCAGAAATTAGCGCCTCTGCTCGTTTGCGGGATGTAGAACGTTTGATTGAACGCATCGGTCGTCCTGATTATAAATTGATAGTCATTCATGGACATTCAGGAGTTGGCAAAAGTTCGCTGGTGAATGCCGGACTTGTGCCAGCTTTGAAAAACAAAGCGATCGGCATTCAAGATAATTTAGTTGTCGTAGTGCGAGTTTACACTAATTGGCTGGATGAGTTGGGACGGCAGATAGTAGAAGCGTTGAGAGAAATGGGGAGATGGGTTGATGACACACAAACTTCAGCTTCAGATACTCACGCGCCAGCTTCAAATACTCAAGTGCCAATCTCAGATACTCAAGCGCCAGTCTCGGATACTCAACGACGAGTATCAAACACTCAACGGCGAGTATCAAACACTCAACGACGAGTATCAAACACTCAACGGCGAGTATCAAACACTCAACGGCGAGTATCAAACACTCAACGACGAGTATCAAACACTCAACGACGAGTATCAAACACTCAACGACGAGTATCAAACACTCAAACGCCTTACTCCCCAACTGCGCTTTTAGAACAATTGCGACAGTGTGAAACACAGAATCTGCGCCCAGTACTCATTTTTGACCAATTTGAAGAATTTTTCTTTGTTGACATCGCGCCACAGCAAAGGCGGCAATTTTTTGAATTTGTGGGCGAGTGTCTCAACATCCTCTCGGTGAAGGTGATTTTGTCGCTGCGGGTGGATTACCTGCATTATTTGCTGGAGTGCAATGACTTGCCCAGCATGAAGATTATTAGCAATGATATTCTCAGCAATCATGTGCTTTACAAGTTGGGGAATTTTTCACCGACTGATGCTAAGTCAATTATTCAGCAATTAACTGAGCGTGCTAATTTTCATTTAGAACCCGCTTTAGTTGGGGAACTCGTGCAGGATTTAGCGCGGGAACTGGGGGAAGTGCGCCCCATTGAGTTGCAGGTGGTGGGGGCGCAACTGCAAACGGAAGATATCACAACTTTGGCAAAATATCGGGAGTGTGGCACAAAGGAAGAACTCGTAAAACGCTACCTAAATGCAGTTGTTGAGGACTGCGGCGAAGAAAATCAGCAAACGGCGGAATTTGTGCTGTATTTGCTGACGGATGAAAAGGGGACTCGCCCACTGAAGACTCGTGCTGAACTGGAACGGGATTTGCAGGCGTTAGCAGCAGATGTGATGAGAGAAGCCAGCAAGTTAGATTTGATTTTAGAGATTTTTGTCGAATCTGGTTTAGTGGTTTTGCTGCGGGAAAACCCCGCAAACCGCTATCAACTGGTGCATGACTATTTAGCTGAGTTTATTCGCCAGCAACAAGAACCGAAGTTAAGCCAAGTGATGGCGGAACTGGAAAGGGAGAGGAAGCAAAGAAAGCTTGGCGAACAGAAGCTGAATCGTTTTCTGAGAGTAGCACTGGCAGGTTCAGTTGCAGCAGGATTGGTGTTAGCTGTGCTAGCAGGTACCGCGTGGGATGCAGCACAGCGGGCAGAGGAGCAAAAAAAACAGGCAGACACTCAAAGAAAGCAAGCTCAAATCAGCGAAATCAAAGCACTAACGAATTCTTCAGAAGCATTTTCTAACTCTGAGCAGACTTTGGATGCCCTAATAGATGGTATCAAAGCAGGAGGAACACTGAGAAAGACAGACTGGGCAAAGGCAGATACCCGGATGCGGACTGTAGCAACCTTGCAGCAAGCAGTGTACAAACAGCCAAAAGAAAATAAAGTTATTGAGGTTAACACTTTAGAAGGGCATAGCAGTTATGTCTCGAGCGTAGTTTTCAGTCCCGATGGCAAGACGATTGCTTCTAGCAGTTGGGACAACACCGTCAAACTGTGGGATGTAGCAACTGGCAAACCACTCAATACTCTCAAGGGGCATAGCAGTTATGTCACAAGCGTAGTTTTCAGTCCTGATGGCAAGACGATTGCTTCTGGCAGTTTGGACAAGTCCATTAAACTGTGGGATGTAGCAACTGGCAAATCACTCCAAACCCTCACTGGGCATCGCGATTCTGTCTGGAGAGTAGTTTTCAGTCCCAATGGCAAGACTGTTGCTTCTAACACTTGGGACAACAGCATCAAACTGTGGGATGTGGCAACTGGCAAATTACTCCAAAACCTCTCTGGGCATCGCGATTCTGCCTGGAGCTTCTTCGTTTTCAGTCCTGATGGCAAGACGATTGCTTCTGGTAGTAGAGACAACAGCATCAAACTGTGGGATGTGGCAACTGGCAAACCACTCCAAACCCTTTCTGGACATCGCAGTTCTGTCACAAGCCTGGTTTTCAGTCCTGATGGCAAGACGATTGCTTCTGGTAGTAGAGACAACAGCATCAAACTGTGGGATGTGGCAACTGGCAAATCACTCCAAACCCTCACTGGGCATCGCAGTTCTGTCACAAGCGTGGTTTTCAGTCCTGATGGCAAGACGATTGCTTCTGACAGTTTGGACAACTCCATTAAACTGTGGGATGTGGCAACTGGCAAACCACTCCAAACCCTCTCTGGGCATCGCAGTTCTGGCACAAGCGTCGTTTTCAGTCCCGATGGCAAGACGATTGCTTCTGGTAGTAGAGACAACAGCATCAAACTGTGGGATGTGGCAACTGGCAAACCACTCCAAACCCTCTCTGGGCATCGCAGTTCTGTCACAAGCGTGGTTTTCAGTCCTGATGGCAAGACGATTGCTTCTGGCAGTTGGGACAACAGCATCAAACTGTGGGATATGGCAACTGGCAAATCACTCCAAACCCCCACTGGGCATGGCAGTTCTGTCACAAGCGTAGTTTTCAGTCCTGATGGCAAGACGATTGCTTCTGGCAGTTTGGACAACAGCATTAAACTGTGGGATGTAGCAACTGGCAAATCACTCCAAACCCTCACTGGGCATGGCAGTTCTGTCACAAGCGTAGTTTTCAGTCCTGATGGCAAGACGATTGCTTCTGGCAGTTGGGACAACAGCATCAAACTGTGGGATGTGGCAATTGGCAAATTACTCAAAACTCTTAATGGACATAGTGGTTCTGTCAGAAGCGTAGTTTTCAGTCCTGATGGCAAGACGATTGCTTCTGGCACTTCGGGCGACAGCATCAAACTATGGGATGTGGCAACTGGCAAATCACTCCAAACCCTCATTGGGCATCGCAGTCGTATCACGAGCGTAGTTTTCAGTCCCGATGGCAAGACGATTGCTTCTGGCAGTTGGGACAACAGCATCAAAGTGTGGGATGTGGTAACTGGCAAATCACTCCAAACTCTTTCTGGGCATGGCAGTTCTGTCACAAGCGTCGTTTTCAGTCCTGATGGCAAGACGATTGCTTCTGGCAGTGATGACAACAGCATCAAACTGTGGGATGTGGCAATTGGCAAACAACTCCAAACCCTCTCTGGGCATCGCAGTCGTGTCACGAGCGTCGTTTTTAGTCCCGATGGCAAGACGATTGCTTCTGGCAGTGTGGACAAGACAGTCATTTTATGGAATTTAGATTTAGATAACTTAGTGAGCGCAGGTTGCAACTTGCTCAATAATTACCTAGTAGTTCATCCGGAGGTGTTGGAGGAGTTAAAGGAATGCCATACTCCATCTTTATTGGAGCAAGCGGCATCTGTGCTGATTATGCAAGGTGAAAAGCTCGCAAGAAATGATGATACTGAGGCTGCTGTTGCTAAGTTCCGCAAAGCTCAAACGTGGGATTATCGTTTAAAATTTGACCCACACGCAAAAGCACAAGAGTTTGCGAACAAAGGACTAGCTGAATTTTTGATTACCGAAGGAAAGACTTTTGTGAGAGGCGGGGAAGTGAAGGAAGCAGTAGAAGCTTACGCAGCCGCTCAACAGCTAGATCCAAAAGTGGAAATTGACGCTAGTAGTTCACCACAGAGATTTTGACAGGTGTCCAGGTTACTGAGAAACTAGTTGAAAATCTCGGTATTCACAAATGGCAGAAAAATACATCGTTAACCTCACACAAGAGGAATATTCATCACTA